>Ga0209536_100002799_pt1 | contig 28332 bp, 31 predicted proteins | sample DeeMarSeWOR28_12_FD_187461 | JGI IMG/M metagenome (GOLD analysis project Ga0209536, IMG submission 187461) | Marine sediment microbial communities from White Oak River estuary, North Carolina - WOR-2-8_12 (SPAdes) (version 2) | ecosystem: Environmental > Aquatic > Marine > Intertidal zone >... | reverse complement strand
GGTGACGAGGCGGATGGGTATCAGCCCCTCCCTCACGTAGACCCCGATCCCCTCGAAGTAGCCCCCCACCGTCTCCAACCTCTCCTGGGACGCTAAGTCGCCGTACTTCTCCCTGTAGTCGTCGTAGTCGTCCCACTCCCAGCGCATTATCTCGCTGTAGCTCTTGTGGATCAGCGTGGTCCACTGGCTGTGGATCTGCATCAGAAGCGCCGCCTCGCGATTCCGCCTCTGGTTCCTGAGGGTCACCACGTAGTAGAACACGCCCACGGGTACGCTGATCAAGGTCACTAATGTTAGCAGAGTTTCAAGAGTCTCAAGTGTGGACATTCAAAGCACAGATACGCATTATGTTGAAGTAAAGAAAAGAGTTTGGTACTGGATTCACCATGATCGTTTAATATTAAATTAAACCATGTTTCGCACAGAATTAGTGAAGGTTGAATAGGATGAGCGTAGTTAAAGCGTCTTACGACGAGATGAAGCAGGAGATTGGCGAGGAACTATCGAAGTATAGAGTTGGTTTCCTAGCCACATCCGAGGGAGATAACGTACGGGCAGGGATCATGTTCATAGTCACCGAAGGGTTGACCATCTACTGCTTCACGTGGTTGAAGACCAGGAAGTACAGACAAATGGAGGCCAACTCCAACGTGGCCTTCGCCATCGGTAATCTCCAGGTTGAGGGCGTGGCATCACTGAAGGGGCACCCCCAGGACGTAGCGGAGTTCCTCCAGGCATACAGGGAGAAACAGCCTGCGGCTTACGAGAGGAGGTCTAAATCCTATTTCGCGCGCTCAGATCAGGATGTAAGGGTGGTGGAGATCACCCCCACAAGGATCTGCAGGTATAGAGCCAACAACAGATACAAGATCCCGGAATCCCTCTTCGACGTACTTGACGTGACTAAACGGGAGGCGTACAGCATAGAGACCATGGACTACTTCTACGCACGTACCCCCGCATATGGTGAGTGAGGCTCCATCCCATCCCCTTTCTGGAAACCACTCAACTACTGATGGAAGTTAAGAAAAGGGTATGGGGTCAGGTCTTGAGCTCCGGATCTTTCTACCCATTGCTCCTTTCGAACAACAGATAGTGGTTGATCTCCGAACCCCTGAGCTGAGCGGCAGCGTAGGTGTGGAGGCTCCAACCTTTATTCTGCCACTCTCGGATCGTCTCACCGACATCCCTGTGGTGATTCACCTGGATGCATTCCCACTGTGACATGGCATCACCTCAAAGGTTCATGCCCTTGAGACGTGAAAAGGATATGGGGTCAGACAAAGAGAGCGTGCTCATCATATAAGCGGGTTCGAGGCGAAGACCAGGTTTCACGCGCCTTGTGGCAGCCTCCGTTGCGCGGATGGAGTCAAATTTCGATTCCGTGAAGCTCTGAAATAGCAGTAACCGTTAACATCCACACCATCATACGTCGTTTTTAGGAACCTTTTAACGTAAAGGGGGGTTTTTTAGGCCCCGAAACGGTTTTAGGCCCCCTCGACGTTGGATATCTCACCCCCCATGGACTTCTTGGACAACCTAGCCGGTATCTTGCGTGGACTCCTCCTCCCAAACATAGCGCTGGGGCTGATCTGCCTGTCGGCTACCCTGGTCCTCTCCATCAGGAAGAGGGGGATAAGGTTCTGATTCGCAGCCCTAGAGCCCCAGCCTCTTGAAGTAGCCCTCCAGCAGCCCCAGGAACTCGGCCGGCTTCCCCTGGGGGATCATGTGCCCGACCCCCTCCACCGTTACGACCTCCAGATCCGGCAGGGTCCTCTCCATACGTGCCACGGTCTCCTCGGTCACGGTCTGGCTAGTCGCCCCCCTGAGGAGCAGCGTCGGCACTCTCATTCTCTCGACGTAGGGCCAGAGGTCGGTGGCGAGGCTCCCCCTGAGGGCGTCCCCCGTCTTCTTCCTCCTCAGCTTGCCGTCGTCGCCGGTGACGAAGGAGTACTTGAGCCTGTTCTCCACGGACTCCTCGGTGAAGTCGGGGTACCTCTCGATGATATACCTCCGTGCATGCTCCTCATCCTCGAAGAAATCCGGTGGCTGGGGCCTCGGGGGGCGCCCCTCCCTGTCCATCCTGAAGGGGGCGATGTCCACGAGGATGAGGCCCTTGAGGTCCTCCGGGTACTCCGCGGCGAGGACCATCCCCAGCATCCCCCCGACGCTGTGGCCCACCAGGACGTTGGGCATGAAGCCCAGCTGCCTGTAGCAGTCCCTCATCACGTCGGCGTGGTCTGGGAGGGAGATGGGCTCCTCGGGGGTGTCCGAGTCGCCGTGGTCCAGGATGTCCAGGGCCAGGATCTGGTACCTGTCGCTGAGGGCCCTCGTGGTCTCGTCGAAGCCCCGTGCGTCCATCCCCATGCTGTGGATGAAGACTAGCTTGGGGCCGGTGGCCCCCCAGAGGAGGTAGTGGAGCTTGTGTCCTCCGCTCTTCAGGAATCCTTCCTTTGGTTCGTCAACCATCATAATCGCCTAATGATTGGCGGCTCCAAGCTTAAGCTTGCCCCTCAGACGGGGGGGCCCTGCCTCATGGCCTTGGTGGGGGCGAGCCCTCCGGAGAGGCCCGCCGGCGAGCTGTCAGTCCTCCAGCACCCCCCTCCGTGGAGCATCCCCGAGACGTCCCTCATGATAGCGTTCACGGAGCCCCCTACCTTGGGCACATAGACGACCTCATGGCCTCTGCTTCTGAGACCGGCGACGGAGTCCTCCTCGAATCCCTCCTCCAGCAGCAGCTTCTCTCCGGGCGTCCCCTTAATCCCCATGGTCCAGAACCTGGGGGCCTCGATGGCCCGTTGCAGCGTCATCCTGAAATCGATGAGGTTCACCAGGGCCTGGCAGACCTCCGGGAATATGCGGGTGCCGCCGGTTCCGCCGATGGCGAGGAAGGGCTCACGGTTCCTCATGACCAGGGTGGGGGACATGGAGCTGAGCATCCTCTTCCCCCCGGCGACGGAGTTGGCCCGCCCCGGCCTGGGATCGAAGAGGGCCATGCAGTTGTTGAGGAGCATCCCGGTGCCGGGGACCATAACCCGGGAGCCGAACAGTCCGTTCAGGGTCTGGGTGGCGGCGACCATGTTCCCGTCGGCGTCCATCGTCGTGACGTGGGTGGTGCAGGAGCCCTCCCCCTCGTAGTCGTGGGGGCTGCCCGGCGAGTAATCCTTGGCGCGGTCACCTATCTCCCGGGCCCTCTCCCTGGCGTAGGCCTTGGAGGTGAGCCCCTCCACCGGGTTCCTCACCACGCTGGGGTCCCCCATGTACCTCTGGCGGTCGGCGAAGGCTACCTTGAGGACCTCGGCGGCGAGGTGGAGGTGCTCCGAGGTTCCGAAGCCCATGGATCCGACGTCGAAGCCCTCCAGAATGTTGAGCATCTGGATTATGTGGGTGCCCCCGCTGCTCCCCGGGGGCATCGCGTAGACCTCGTATTCATCCCTGTAGGTCCCGGTGACGGGCTCCCGGGGAATCAGCCTGTACCCCTCCATGTCGTCCATGGTGATGAGCCCCCCGTTGGCCTCCATCTCCTCGACGACCGCCCTCCCGAGGTCACCTCCGTAGAGGTATCCCGAGCCATACTTCGCGACCTTCTCAAGGGTCTCGGCGTAGTCCCTCATGACCACTTTGGAGCCGGCCTTCAGCGGTTCGCCGTTGGGCAGGTAGATCTCTCTCGAGGCGGGGAAGAGCTTCAGGTCGTCCTTGGTGAGGTCCACGTTGTATGCCAGGTACTCAGTTGCCCTGTAGCCCTCCCTGGCGAGCCTGACAGCTGGGGAGATCAGCTCCTCCCATGAGAGGTTGCCGTACCTCTCGGTTACGTGCTCCCAGGCTTTGAGGTTACCCGGGACGCCCACAGCGAGGTGACCGACGACGTTCTTCCTCCCCTCAGTCTCGAACAGGAGTTGCCCCGGTTGCCTCTCCTTGACCATGGTGTACATGTCCTCGGTGGCGGCGCTGGGGGCGGTGGCGTAGTTGTCGACGGTCTCCACATTCCCGGTTGCCCCGTCCCTGATCACGAAGAAGCCGGCGCCGAACATGCTCACCATCATGGGCTCGGCGACGGTGAGGGCGAAGAGGGAGGCCACCGCGGCGTCGAAGGCGTTCCCCCCTCGGGCCAGGACCTCAAGCCCCGCGGCGCTCCCCAGGGGGTTGTTGGTGGCGACGACGCTCCTGCTCGCGACGACCTCTCGCTTCACGGTCTCGAAGAAAGCATTCTTTCTCTCCCCCATCTTGCACACCCAGAGTTATCATTGGATGTGGGATCCATTTTTATCTAAAACACTTGGGATGGAAGACGCGTTTACGTGTTCTTCTTGTAATAGTCCATCGACCACTCGATGATCTTCTTCGCCTCGTCCGCGTCGTCCCAGCGCTCCACCGTTGTGGTCTTCTCCTCCGCCCTCTTGTAGTTCTCGAAGAAGTAGGTGAGTTCCCTAACCAGGGACTGGGGGATGTCATCCAGGGACCTGACGTGCCTGTAGAAGGGATCCGTCGTCGAGACCGTGACTATCTTGTCGTCCATGGCGTCCCCGTCGATCATCTTGATGTTAGCCACCGGCCTCGCCACAGTGACGCACCCCGTGAACGTCGGCTCGTTGATGAGGAGCACCGCGTCGAGGGGGTCCCCATCGTCGTCCAGGGTCTGAGGGATGAAGCCGTAATCACACGGAAAATAGGTGTACAGCACCCTGTTGAGCCTGAACACCCCGTTCCGGGCGTCGTACTCGTACTTGTTCCTGCTCCCCCGGGTCATCTCGATGACCACGTAGACCTCCTCGGGGGCGTCGGGGCCCGGTGAAAAGTCACGCCACAGGTCAGCCATGTCACCTCTAGAGTGGTCAGGGAGAGGAATAAGGCTTTACTCAGCCCAGCAGGTTCACGCTATCTCCGGCTACCACGGATGTCATCGGTCTCATAAACCAGGACCTCAAGCCCCACAGGATCGATGACCACCCCGTAGCCCTCCCTCGCGGACTCGACGCTCACGAGCCCGTTCCGGACATCCCGGAGAACCAGCCCCACCCCGCGCGCGTAGGGATCCCCGTAACCCCCGCCCCCCGGGGTCCTGATGTGGAGCCTGTCGCCCCTCCTCAGGGGCACTGTGCACTTGGAAGGGAGGCGCTCAGCGCTCCCGTCAGCCCTTTCAAGGATGTACTCCCCCAGGGCTCCGCTCCCTCCTCCCCTCAGCCCCCAGGGGGGGATCTTCACCCTCTCCGCGAGGATCGAGAGCGTCGCCGCCTGACCCGTCAGGGTCCAGCTCCTCTCTATCCCGCATCCCCCCCTCCACTCCCCGACGCCCCCCGTGTCGGGCCTCAGGCTGTAGCTCTGGAACCTGAGTGGGAGGTACGCCTCCAAAGCCTCGATGGGAGTGTTCATGGTGTTCGTCATGTTGACGTGGACCCCGTCGACCCCGTCAGATCCTGGGCGCCCCCCGCTCCCGCCCCCGATCGTCTCGTAGAACGTCCAGGGTGAGCCGTCCTCCCTGAGCCCCCCGATGCTGATGTTGCTCATGGTCCCCAGCCCCGCGGCGGGCACCCTGTCCGGCGCGGCATCAGTCAGCGCCTTCAGGAGGACGTCGACGTTCCTCTGGCTCGTCTCCACGTTCCCCCCCGCCACCGGCGCCGGCCTCCGGGGGTTCATCATGCAGCCCTCCGGGATGCGGAGCGAGACTGGACGGAAGCATCCGTCGTTGACGGGAATGGTGGGATCCGTGATGGAAATGAGTGTGTAGTATATCCCGGCGACGGTGACCCCCAGGGGGGCGTTCACCGGGCCCTCCACCTGGGGCGACGTCCCGGCATAGTCGAAGGAGATCTCGTCCCCCTCCACCTCGATCCTCACGGAGATCGCGGCGGGCTCGCTCCCCGAGCCTGTGTCCTCCATCCAGTCCACCGCCTCGTAGACACCGTCGGCCAACGCCCCGACCTCCGCCCTCATCCTCCGCTCTGAGTAGTCCATGATGGCTGCCATGGAGGCCTCCACCACCCCCACGCCGTACTCGCCGACGAGCTCCAGCAGCCTCCGGGACCCCGTGTTGTTCGCCGCGATCTGGGCCCTGAGGTCCCCCATCTGGGTCTCCGGGGTCCTCACGTTGCTCTGGATGAGGCTGGCTAGGTCCCCGTCGACCTCCCCTCCCCGGATGAACTTCACGGGGGGTATGATGAGCCCCTCCTGGTAGAGCTCCGTCGAGTCCCCGGCGATGCTCCCGGGTGCCCTCCCCCCGACGTCCGTGTGATGGGCCTTATTGGCCGCGTAGCCAATGACCTCCCCCTCGTGGAAGACTGGCGCGATGAGGGTGAGGTCGGGGAGGTGGGTGCCGCTGATGTAGGGGTCGTTGAGGAGGAGCATGTCCCCCTCCTCCAGATCCCCCCTGTACCTACTCAAGCCCTCCCTCACCGCCAGGGCCATGGAGCCCAGGTGAACGGGAATATGCTCGGCCTGGGCGATGAGCCTGCGCTCCCGGTCGAAGAGGGCGCAGCTGTGGTCCATCCTCTCCTTGATGTTCGGCGAGTAGGCCGACTTCCTCAGGGCGATGCCCATCTCCTCAGCCGCGTAGATGAGGGCCCCCTTGATGACATCGACGGTCGTGGCGTCCACGTTCACTACGCATCCCTCCTCAGACGCATCACGCCGAAATCATCGACGGAGACCCCCCAGCCGGGGTAGACCACCGTCGTGGAGTCGTACTGCTCAACTATCGCGGGCCCCTCCAGCTCAACTCCTGGACCGAGGGCGCCCCTCCGGTACACGGGGGTCTCAACCCACGAGTGGGGAGCCTCGAAGTAGGCTAGCCTACGCATAGACGGCGAGGGCGTACCGGAGACCTGCCCTAACCTCGTCAAGCTGGGCTTCGGGGTCCTGCCGACGGCCCTCAACCTGAGGTTTATCACCTCCACGGGCTCCCCCTGAGCCGAGTAGCCGTAGATCTCCTCGTGCCTCACGTGGAAAGCCTCGATGCAGGCACCGAGACCGCCGGCATCAGTGAGCACGTCGACCGTGAGCTCGTATGACTGCCCCCTGTACCTCAGGTCCATTTGCCTCTGGAAGCCCATGGCCGTCGATTCAACGCCCTCGGCCTCAAGGGCGGACCTCCCCTCCCCCTCCATCTCAAGGTACAGTCCCTCGGCCTCCACCTCATCAAGGTCGACAGCGTTGACCACGACGGACCTAGCGTAGTCATGGAAAAGATCGGCGGTGAGAAGGCCGAACGCCGAGAACATCCCAGGACTCGGGGGGACCACGACATCCCTGACGCCTAGGGCCTCGGCCAGCGCGCAGGCGTGCATCGGCCCCGCCCCCCCGAAGGCGACGAGGGTGAACCTCCGGGGATCGAAGCCCCTCTCCACGGAGACTATGTGTAGAATCTTGGACATAATGGAGTTGGCTATCCTCACGATGCTGGCGGAGACCTCCTCAATCCCCATGTCCAACTCCTTCGCCACCCTACTCAGGGCGACCCGGGCCAGACGCGGGTAGACCTTCATCCCTCCGTCGAGGAGGGCCTCGGGGTTCAGCCTGCCCAGCGCCATGTTGGCGTCCGTGATGGTGGGCTCGCTCCCCTTCCTCCCGTAGCAGGCGGGTCCGGGGTTAGCGCCGGCGCTGGTGGGCCCCACCTGGAGGGCTCCCCCCTCGTCGGCCCAGGCGATGGTGCCCCCTCCGGCGCTGCACTCGGCGAGGTCTATGAATGGGAACCTCACCGGGTAGCCGCTCCCCTTCAGCAGCCTGCCCATGTGGACCTTCCCGGCGACCTCGTACTCGGGCACCACCTCTGGGACCCGCCCCCTCACCGTCCCCGCCTTGGCGGTTGTCCCCCCCATGTCGAAGCTGATGACGTCCCTCACCCCCATCACCTCACCGAGCCAGGAGGCTGCAATGACACCCGAAGCCGGACCCGACTCTACAATGGTCACGGGCCTACCGGCCACTACGCCCGCGTCGGCCATCCCCCCGTTGGACTGCATGACGTAGAGGGGGGCCTCGACCCCCAGCCCCTTGAGGTCGACGGAAAGGCTGGAGACGTAGCTATGGATGATGGGGACCAGCGCCGAGTTGACCACGGCGGTGCTGAAGCGCTCGTACTCCCTGTAGCCCGTGGAGACCGAGCTTGAGGATGAGACGTAGGCGTCCGGCAGGCGCTCCCTCACCCGCTCCTCGACCTCCTCCTCGTGGACTGGGTTGGCGTACGAGTTGATGAGCCCAATTGATATTGACCCGATGCCAGCTTTTTCTATCTCATCAATGACCCCGTCGAGCCCGCCGACGTCCAGGGGGACCAGGACCTTCCCCTCGTGGTCCAACCTCTCCTCCACCTCGAACCTGTGGCGGCGCTCCACCAGCATGGGAGGGCGCTCGAAGAACAGGTTGTAGACCTCAGCCCGCCGCTGGCGCCCAATCTCCACGACGTCCCTGAAGCCCCTCGTGGTTATCAGGGCCGTCCTGGGTAGCTCCAGGTCCAGCTGGCCGAACAGGGCGTTGGTGGCGATGGTCGTGGCGTGGCCCACCATCCCGACGGAGCCAGGCTCCCTACCCTCAAGGAACATGCCGAAGGCGTCGACGACGCCCCTCTCGGGGTTCCTGGGGACGGAGGGGACCTTGATGTTCAGGAGCTCTCCGGTCTCCTCGTCGAACGCCACAAGATCGGTGAAAGTCCCGCCGACGTCTACGCTGACCCTGTACGTGGCCGTGCCCTCCTGTATCCTACTCTGGGGTGTTATGGAAAATAAAAGACCTCTTCAAGAGGACGAGGGGATACACTCTTCGCGTTACTGTTGGTTTCACGTATGCTCCGCCTAGACGAACAGGGTGACGTCCGCGTCGGCGGCCATGTCGAGGTAGGTGGCCGCCCCGATGAGGTCGTCCACCTCGGGGATGAGGTCGTCCTTGGTGATGCCCATCATCTTCATCGTTGTGGTACACGCATGGAACTGGACCCCCATCTGCTTCGCCATCTCGATGAGGGACTGGAGGGTCGGCATGTTGGACTTCTCCATCCTGCCCTTCATCATGCTCGTGGCCACCGAGGTCATCCCCGGCAACACGCCGATTATGTTGGGCAGGGGCATCGACGGGTTCCCGACCGGTGAGATCTTCAGGTTCTCGCTCTTCCCCTTGGTGATGATGTCCATCCCCCAGAAGGTGAAGTAGAGGTGAGCCTCCCAATCCATGGCGCCGGCCGTGCTGGCTAGCATGAACGGTGGGAAGGCCATGTCCAGAGTGCCCTTCGTGCAGATGATGAGTATCTTTTTCTTCACTTCAGCCATTTTATCTCATTCCTTAGAACATGCTCTCCCAGCATGTTTGATCAGTAATTCGAATGTTCGGGCAGATATAAACTGCTTTAGGGGGCTACGAAAACTGAGAAAGGTGAAAATAGACAGGTGCAAACGATGCGTCATGCTCTATCGATAAAGAACTTGGACGCCGCCGTCCTGTCTATCTCGAAGTCGAGGACCTCAAGGTGCCGACGATCGACCCAGAATATCTCCTCCGCCTCGTGGCATCGAGGGACGCCCCTCCACCCATCACACGAGAAGTAGTGGACCACCTGGTCCTCGGACTCCGTATGGTGGGGTAGGCTCACGATGAAGCTGAAGGACTCGCAGGTCAAATCCAACTCCTCGAGAAGCTCTCTACTGCACGCCTCCTCGAAGGACTCCCCGTTTTCCACGTGCCCCCCGGGGATGGCGACCTTCCCGGGGTCAGTCTCCTTGGTGAATTTCCTCCTCTCTACGAGCAGACCATTATCCTTCGCCACAATGACAGCGACGGTGTCCACCGGTTTCCTCACAGGAGGCCCTCCTCGCGGGCCACCCGCTCTATGAACCGCGTTGTGCCAGATGGGACGTTCATCTGCTCCAGCTCGTCGAGGCGCGCCCAGGTGGCGTCGCTGGCGTCTGTGGAGGCTTCAAGCTCGCCTCCCACATACTCGCATAGGAACTCGCAGAGGACGTAGTGGAAGCGTATCCCGCCCTCGTCGTCTCTCACGATGGAGTCGAAGGAGGTGATGAGCCGGAGGGGGCTCGCCTTGACGCGCGTCTCCTCCTCCACCTCCCTGACGACAGCCTCCTCCACAGTCTCCCCCAGCTCCACGACGCCGCCGGGGAGGCCCCAGCGCCCGAAGGAGGGCTCGTTCCCCCGCCTCACGAGGAGAACCCTGTCCCCTGAGAAGACCATCGCCGCAACGCCGACGACGGGAGAAGACGGGTATTCACGCCTCGTTTTCCATTCCGCCCCTCAGAACTTATGGTCACTGCCGGAATCCAGAGCCTTCAGGTTGACATCGCGCATCGACGGGCGCATCAGCTCGTTCACCGCCTCCCTGAGAGCTTCCAGGGAGACGACCTCCGAGAGCCTCGACAGGGCTCCCAGGAGAACCATGTTCGCCACAATCGGGTTACCCAGCTCGACGGCTATCTCCGTAGCCGGGAGGTGTCTCAGGTCGACGTCGCCCCTCGCCTCACCGTCACCCAGAGAGCTCAGCACGGCCGAGTCGACGAGGACGAGGGCGCCCTCCTTGGCCCTTGCCTGGTACTTCCTGAATGCCGCGGGTGACAGAGCGATGAGGATGTCTGCCTTGTCAAGCTGGAGGTCGTATATCTCGGAGTCTGAGACGATCACCTCAGACCTGCAGCTGCCCCCACGCGCCTCTGAGCCGTAGCTCCTGGTGAACATCACCTCTCGGCCGGCTCGGAACAGTGCCTCTGAAAGGAACTCCCCGGCGGCGATGATGCCCTGTCCGCCTGTCCCGGAGATCAGTATCCCGTTGTACACGCCTCTACCCACCTCCCGCCTTCCTGATGATTCCACGCAGTGACTCGGTGAACTCGGGCCTCTCGTCCTTGACGAACACCCCGAGCTCGATCTTCCCCTCGGTGCCCCCCAGCAGCCTCTCAACGGACCCCAGGGAGGACACCTTCTCCAGGTCCAACTCAGGCTTTGATGTCACCTTTATCACCCTCCCAACGTCCATCCTGTCCACGGCCTCAGCATCAACCGACGGGAACCTTGCCTTTACCTCCTCCAGGGTGGCTTCAGGGGAATCCCTCGGGACGGCGTACAGAACGTTATCCCGCACCTTCCTCCCCTTAACGTACGTGCTCTCGTCGAGCATCTTCAGCATCCTCACAGGGAGCCTGTGGACGGCGTCCCGCAGGTTGAACATCCGCCTCTGCTGTGTCGGGCACTGGCTTAGGACCTCTATGAACGAGAAGCCCCTGTTCTGGATCCCCTCCTTGATGCTCCGGGTCAGCTCAACCACGTTGTTCACGGACCACCTGGCGACATATGTAGCTCCTGCAGCGGCGACGAGCTTGGTGATGTCGAAGGGGGTCTCCGGGTTCCCGTACGGGGACGTGGCGGTGACCTCCCCGTGATGGGTGGTTGGGGCGATCTGCCCCCCGGTCATGGCGTAGCTCATGTTGTTGACCAGGATCGTGGTGATGTCGATGTTCCTCCGCGCGGCGTGGATGAGGTGGTTCCCCCCTATCCCAGCCCCGTCCCCGTCCCCCGTGAATACCACGGTGACCAGATCGCTGTTGTAGGCCTTGGCGCCCGTCGCGAAGGGGAGCGCCCTTCCGTGGGTCGTGTGGAGGGTGTCCCCGTTGAAGTTGGGGCTGGGGATCCAGGCGGAGCACCCTATCCCCGAGACGCATAGGACCTTCTCTTTGGGTATCTCGAGGTCGTCGATGGCCCTGACGAAGCAGTTCAGTATCGTCCCGTTCCCGCAGCCGACGCAGAACGCCGACGGCTGGCTCCGGACGTATGTGTCCCTGAAGTAGCCCAGTGGCTTGACTGACATCAGGCCATCCTCCCTATTGCCTTGGTGACCTCATCCACCATGGGCAGGACCCCCCCAATCCTGGAGAGGAGGTGGACATCGGCCCTGTCGCAGGCGACCCTCTCCACCTCATGTACGTACTTGCCGACGTTCATCTCCACGACGAGTATGTCCCTCACCTGATCCGCCATGTCCGAGATCAGCCTCTCCGGGAAGGGCCATATTGTTCGAGGCCTCAGCAGCCCGGCCTTCACGCCTTTATCCCTGGCCTTCTTCACCGCCCCGTAGCACGGCCTAGCTGCGGCCCCGAAGGAGATGACGGCGATCTCGGCGTCGTCCATATCCACGGCTACGGAGTCGGCAATCACATCCTCCGCTCCCAGGATCTTCTCCCTGATCCTCTCCACCTTCCTCTGGTGATGAACCGGGGCGTAGTCCCTGACCCCGGTGGGCCTGTGGGTGGAGCCCGTCACCAGGAGGTTGTGCCCCTCCCCGAAGCGGGGCATCTCGGGCACCCCCGAGGGGTCATCGGTCCCGAAGGGGGTCGATTCCGCGCTCGTGGGTCCTCTCCGGTCGTAGGTCTCCACGTGCTCGGGGACCACCAGCTTTTCCTTTATGTGGCCGATCATCCCGTCGGCCATGAGCATCACGGGCGTCCTGTACCTCTCAGCGAGGTTGAAGGCTCTCACCGTCAGGTCGTACATCTCCTGGACGGACCAGGGTGAGAGGGCGATGACCTCGTAGTCCCCGTGGGAGCCGTACTTGGCCTGGAGGATGTCCTGTTGGCCCGGGAGGGTCGCCTGACCCGTCGAGGGACCGCTCCTCTGGACATTCACTACGACACACGGGGTCTCAGTCATGTGGGCGTAACCGATATTCTCCTGCATGAGGCTGTACCCCGGCCCCGAGGTGGCTGTCATCGCCTTGGCGCCGGCCCAAGAGGCCCCTATCACGGCGGCGATGGAGGCAAGCTCGTCCTCCATCTGCAAAAAGTATCCACCAGCCTTCGGCATGTTGAACGCCATGTAGTGGGAGATCTCGTTGGCTGGAGTGATGGGGTAGCCGGCGAAGAACCTGCAGCCCGCCCTGATGGCGGCCTCGGCGCACGCCTCGTTCCCCAGAACAAAATGGTCTCCGGGTTTCATTCCTCTGCCTCCTCTACTGATATGGCGAAATCCGGGCAGAACCGTTCGCACCACCTGCAGCCGATGCACTCCCCCTCCACGTAGGGGAGGACCCCGCCCATGGATGTCACCTCCTTGGACTCCTTGAGGATCCCGGCGCCATACTCTCCGCAGGCGTAGACGCAGATGAGGCATCCCTTACACGCATCCCCGTCGACGAAGGGAGTAAACCTCCTCTTTGCGGCCCCCTGTCCTGAGTCAGTGCTCACCATTATATCCGTCTTCGTCAGTGGCATGGCTTTAATCTTTTTCCCGGGAGAAGGCCTCTGCGTGTTCGTTTGTTGTTGTCGGATACATACATCCCTTAATTAGAAAAATGGACTAACTGGAAACTCAATCTGCGAATATGGAGCCAGGACATATGACCGCCGAATCAGAAGTAATGCCAGATGATGTCAACATGACCCAGGATCCGGATCTGTTCACGGATCCCCGGGCGGACGTAGAGGACGCGGACGTCCCTCCGGCTCCAGAGGCGGAGGAGCAGGGAGCGCCCGATGACCTCCTAGAGGAGCCCGAGGAGGACCCCCTCGAGCCCGAGCTATTCTTCGATGATGAGGAGCAGCCCCTCAACGCCGAGGAGGCCACTATCCTGGTCCTCCACTTCCTGCAGCGGATGAGGAAGAGGATAGAGACCCCGAGGAAGGCGGTCCTAAACGAGGACAACGTCTTCATCGTCGAGGTCGACCTCAAGGAGGCGAAGGCCACCATCCACATCAACGCGGAGACCAGGGAGATCGTCGAGTACTTCATCGAGCCTCTAGTGAAGGAGGTCAAGCCATTGCCCATCCCGATGAGAAGGCTGGCGATAGGGCTCGGGGCTGCCCTGTCCTTTGTCGTCGTCTACGTATTCCAGAAGCCTGTCCTCGACGCTTTGAGCCCCATCCTCTCAGCGGTCACCAGCGACCACCTCATCATCGGGGGGGCGGTCCTGATAGTGGCAGGCGGGGTCGTCTGGTGGCGAAGACGAGGGTAGAAGCTAGGTTTCACGCCACTTCTTCATGACCAGGTTCGCCACGGAGGAGTCCTGGATGGCCAGGCCGACGCTCTTGAACACCGTCAGGCCGTCCTCGGGCGTCCTGCCCTCCTTCCTCCCCAGTACGAGCTCACCGAGCTCGGCGTGGATGTGGTCCTCTGTGATGGCCCCCTCAGAGATGGGGATGAGCAGGTCCCCAGCCTCCTCCATGATGGCCTCCCTGCTGTCGACGACGACCTTCGCCTCCCTAACCGTGGCTGTGTCCAGCTCACGCCAGTCGGGATAGAAGGCCCCGATGGCGCTCACGTGCACCCGGTCGCCCAGCCACTCCCTGCGGAGCACCGGGTTCTTCGACGTGGTGGCCGTGACGACGACGTCTGCGTCGGCTACCGCCTTCTCTCCGCTCGACGAGGGGACTATGTCCACGCCCAGCTTGGGGCCCATCTCCTCGGCGAACCGCCTCATGCGCTCATCGGAGAGGTCGAAGAGCCTGATCGTCTCGAGGTCGCGGGCCTCCGCGACAGCCATGGCCTGGGTCTTGCCTTGGACTCCGCAGCCGATGACCGCGGCGACCCTGCTGTCCTTGGGTGCGAGGTACCTCGCGGCTACACCGGTGACGGCGCCGGTCCTCATGGCGGTGAGGTAGGTTCCGTCAAGGAGGGCCTCGATCATCCCCGTCTCGGGGTCGTTGACGACGATCCAGGCGACGGTGGTGGGCAGCCCCCTCTCCGGGTTCTTGGGGTAGATGGAGATTATCTTCGTGGCGAGGGCCCCCGTCTCCTGGAGGTAGGAGGGCATGAAGGAGATGCTCCCGCTGTGCTCGTCGAGCATGATGGTGGAGCGCGCCGGCATCTTCACTGAGCCCTTGGCGAACTCCCCGAAGGCCTTCTCCACGGCGTCCATCGTCTCCCCCATGGAGAGGAGCCTGCCGATCTCGTCGTCCGAGAGGAGTAACATAGGTATCACTGAGAAAGTACGTGGTGAGCCTTTAAAATCTGCGATTAATCGCACGTTGACCTTCGAAATGCCCGGAATAATAGATAGTACGTATCCTGAGTAAGTGATAACTAGAAATATTCTAGATATATATCATACATCAACATCCTGAATATGTGATAGTATCCAGTATCTGTTCGTCATATCGCTACTAGGGAAAAAGGAGTAGTCTAAGGAGTCCAGAACACCTTTTTAAAACGACATAGAAAGGAGAGCAGTAGAAAGGACGAGGAATACAGATTGATGAACAGAGCCAGCCGCCCGAGGAGGGGGCTGAGCACAGTGGTTACCTCGATGATACTTCTAGTTGCAGCCGTGCTCATGGCATTCGCTGTCGCCAACTACGCAACCAACGCCACGAAGACCCGATCCACCACGGAGGAGGTACGGTTCGGCAAGGAGAGCATCTGGATGAACCAGAGCGGAGCCGTCGTGGCCTTCAAGATAACCAACATCGGCGGGGCGGACCTGACTGTCGACGGGGTCATAGTCAGGGATACGGAGCTCCAATGGGAGGACATCTACTACTACAGGGTGCCATCGGGCACCACGTTCACTGACGAACTGAGCCTGGTCGCCGCGGCGACCCTCACAGGGGCCAACTTCACCGTTGACGGGCTCACGTTCACCCAAGCACAGAACACCATCCCCCTGATCTCGAGCGGCTCCATGCTGTTCTACGTCAGGAACCCGGGGAACCTGTTCATCGACGACATAGGGGAGACTGTAAGGTTCGGCGTCTTCACCAAGAACGGCCACTACCTGACCGCCGCGAAGGTGGAGTCCGCGACCCAGCAGTAGGGGGCGAGGTGGCGGATACGGAAAGACATGGGAGAAAAAAGGTATGAGCAACAGGAGATCGAAGCTTGAGATAACGCTGGACGTTCTCAAGGCGGTGAGGGACGGTGTGGACAAGCCGACGCGCATAATGTACGTAGCAAACATGTCCTGGAACCCCACCCAGGAGCTCCTAGAGAGGCTGGTCCTGGAGGGGCACCTAGAGGTGACGGAGGAGAGGACTGAGAAGAGGTCCAAGAAGAGGTACGTGATCACCGAGAAGGGGCTCAACGTGATCAACTACCTCAGGGGGGCCGAGTCCCTCATCAAGATCTGAACGCGCCAGACATAAGACTCCCCTTTTTTAAACCATCCCTAGTCCACACTGTCAGCCTTGTTCAAAAAATGAAAAAAGAGGGTTAGAGGGATTTCGCCACTTTCTCGACCTTGGCGACGACCTTCTTCAACTCATCGACGGGGCGCACGAGGGCCGCCCGGACGTAGCCGTCGGTGTTTATCCCGAAGACCTTCCCCGGCCTCATGCCGACGCCCTCCTTCTGGAGCCTGTCGCAGAACTCCTGACTACCGATGCCCAGCTCCTTGATGTTGAACCAGGCGTAGAAGGCCCCCTGGGAGGGGATGCACGAGATACCCTTGATGTCGTTGAGGGCGTTGCAGATGTAGTCCACACGCCCCTTGTAGATCTTCTTCCTCTCCGCCACGTACTTCATGTCGCTCCTGAGGGCCGCCGTCCCCCCTGCGTAGACGAACGTAGCGGGCCTCGCCGCGGCCATCCCCTGTATCATGGTGGCCTTCTCGAGGTACCTGTCGGGGACGATGGTGTACCCCAGCCTGTACCCCGTCATGGAGAAGGTCTTGGAGAAGCTCATGATGTTCAGCGTCCTGTCCTCGTAGCCCAGGCTCGCGGTGGAGTGGAACTTGCTATCGCCGTAGACGAAGTGGAGGTAGATCTCATCGGAGAAGACGGCCATGTCTTTGTCAACGGCGATGTCGCAGATCCCCTTCAGCTCGTCCTTGGTGAAGACGGTGCCCGTCGGGTTGTTGGGGTTGCAGATGAGCACCCCCTTGGTCTTGGGGGAGACATACTCCTGGAGTGTGTCCATGTCGGGGTGCCACCCGGTCTCCTCCTTCAGGGGGGCCACAGACATCTTGACGCCCATGTTGTTGAGGAGCCTGTAGTGGCCCGAGTAGGAGGGCTCCCACAGCAGTATCTCGTCGCCCTTCTCCAGGATCGTTGCGAGCGCGACGTAGAGGGCCGCGCTGCTCCCAGCGGTGGGTATCACGTTCTCGGGCTTGTACTCAGGCCCGATGGTCTTGTAGTAGTCCACGACGGCCTCCCTGAACTCCCGGGGGATGTCCGCTCCACCGTAGTGGGTCCAGACGCCCCCCTCCTTAAAGGCCTTCGAGAGCGCGTCCTTCACGCACTTGGGTGCCTCGACGTCGGGGTCGCCGCCGTTCAAGTTAATGAATGATTTGGACATTTCAATCAAACCTCAATCTACTATCAGCGGATGAAAGGTGTATATAACAGTGTCAGGAGAAAAAAAATTAGAAGAGGAAGCCCCCCTTCTGGGGGTCCCTGGGATCTATCACGACCTGGTTGAAGGCGGTGATGAACGCAGTGGCCGAGACCTCGGGCTGCACGGCGGTGTAGTCCCCCACCTTGACCGTCTTCATTATCTTGCCGTAGTGCAGCGTGTTTATCGTGCTCTCGGCGACGAACTCCTCACCCTCCTTCAGCTCCCCCTTGCCGTAGAGGGCCGCCATCCGTGCGTTGGTGCACGTCCCGGCGGGGGACCTGCAGGACTGCTTGGGGCCGAAGACGTTCCAGTGGCGAGTGTGGGCTCCCTCCACCGAGGGCTCCGTATAGAAGGTCACCAGGTCCAGTATCTTCAGCTCAGGAAACTGGGGGTGGGAGACCTTCACCCGCTCCGCGAGGTAGTTCCTGATCTTCCAGCCAAGGGCGATCCAGGACTCCTTGTTGTCGAGGCTCATCTCAAGCCCCAGGCTGGAGGCGTCTATGAACGCGTACCAGAGGCCGCCGAAGGCGATGTCCGCCTCCACGGTCCCTACGTCTGGAACGTCCATCTTGACAGTCTCTGAGTAGAACGACGGGATGCCCTCCATCGCGATGGACTTCGCCTCGCCGTCCTCCACGTAGACCTTGGACCTCACCAGACCCGCAACCGTGTCCAGGGTGATCTCCGTGACCGGCTCCGTGACCTCCACCATCCCCGTGTTCACGAGCACCGCCGAGACGCTGTAGGTGCTGTCGCCGCAGGCGCTGAAGTAGCCGTCAGTCCAGAGGTAGATGACACCGACGTCAGCCTCGGGGACTGTCGGCTCCGTGAGGACCGCCCCGAGGAGTCCCGCAAAGCCCCTGGGCTCCTTGAGCATGGTCGGCCTCAGGTCGTCGTAGTGCTCCTGGAAGTAGGCTTGTTTCTCGGCCATCGTGGAGCCCTTGAGCTTGGGTATCCCGCCCACGACGACCCTGGTCGCCTCCCCTGACGAGTGAGTGTCAATACACGATATTATCCTAGAGAACTTCACTAACCGACACCAAGAAGATATCGGGGAGAAAGGATATTTACCGTTTTTGGGTTCAGCCCGATGAGCGCCCCAGTACCCTCAGGTAGATCAGGGCACAGGCTACGGCGGGGATGTGGAATATGCAGGCCTCGAAGACGAGGTCGAACATGGCGTACGAGGTCCTCTGGATAAGGAACACGCCGAGCGAGAGGGCCACCATAAAATAGGTGGTAGCGCGCCATGAGCTCGCGTTGTATAGCCCTATCTGTCTCACCAGTGTAGAAAATGGGGTATAGGTTAAAATTAGTTGCTTTTCCACTTCAGGAGGACGTGTAGGTCAATGTCCTGCCTTGACTTGTCTGGCAGAATCCTGCGCAGGGTCATGGGGAGGAGGTCCTCTTTCAGCTCAGTCAGTGCGATGTCTATGGGGTCGCTCATCTTCTCGGGCAGCTCCACGAGGATGGGGGCTCCCAGGGACAGCTGTAGCGATCTGGCGCCTATTATCCTCGCCCGCTCAAACCTGGTGAGCTTCGGAGGTCCGATCCTTACTTCCTGAGTCAAATCTTCAACTCTTCACTTCTGGGATGTTCGTGCCCCTACATCATGGGGGGCATGCCGCCCGGCATCCCACCGGGCATTCCGCCTGGCATTCCACCGCCGGGGCCTCCCGGAGGTGCGCTCATCTTCGAGGCCGCGATTATGTCGTCGATCTTCAGCAGCATCGTTGAGGCCTCCGTCGCGGACTTCACCGCCTGGACCTTGACCTGCACGGGCTCGTAGACGTCAAGCTCTGACATGTCGGAGACCTTCCCCTCTATTGAGTTTAACCCTGCCCAGAGGGCGCCCTTCTCGTGGCTTGACTGCATCTCTGAGATGGCGTCTATGGGGTCCATACCAGCGTTCTCGGCGAGGGTCGTCGGGATTACCTCCATCGCCTCTGCGAAGGCTGCGACCGCGAGCCTCTCCCTGCCGGCGAGGCCCTCGGAGTATCTCCTGAGCCGTCTGGCTACCTCGATCTCGGGGGCTCCTCCGCCCGCGACGATCTTGGGCTCCTGGACGACGTCCCGCACGACGCAGAGGGCGTCATGGAGGGACCTGTCGGCCTCGTCCACAATGCGCTCGGTTCCACCCCTCACGAGGATGGAGACGGCCTTAGGGTTCTTGCACCCCTCGACGAAGATGAGCTTGTCATCGCTGACCTTCTTCTCCTCGACGGTGGCGGCGTAGCCGGCGTCCTCGGCGTTGAGGTCGTCTACGCTTGTGACGATCTTGGCGCCCGTCGCCTTGGCGAGAGCTTCCATGTCGCTCTTCTTGAGCCTGCGTGCCGCGAGGATGCCCTCCCGAGCCAAGAAGTGCTGGACCATGTCGTCGATACCCTTCTGGCAGAAGAGTACGGTTACGCCCGAGTCCTTCACCTTCTTGACCATGTCCCGGAGCATGTTCTCCTCCTGGTCCAGGTACGCCTGCATCTCGTCGGGGCTCTCTATGTGGATCTTGGCGTCGAACTCGGTCTTCTCGATCTCCATGGCCGCGTTGAGGAGGCCGATCTTGGCGTCCCGTACGAGCTTAGGCATGTCGCCGTGGACGACCTCCTTGTCGATGATCAGCCCTTTGATGAGGACGGTGTCTGTGAGGGAGCCACCCGGCTTCTTCTCCAGCTTGATCATGTCCAGGTCGACCTCGTACGTTCCGTCATTCTCCTCCGCTACCTGGAGCACCGCGTCGACCGCTATGTCTGAGAGGTAGTCGCTGTATCCGTGGATGAGCTTGCTCGCCATGGAGGTCCTCGAGACCTTCTTGAGGACGACCTTGTCCTTGGGGTCGACCACAATCGAGATCTCCTCCAGGTACTTGAGGGCCTGCTCCTGGGCGTCCCTGTAGCCGTCGATGATGACAGTGGGGTGTATCTTCTTGTTCATCAGCTCCAGGGCCTTGCCGAGGAACTCGCCTGTGAGGACCACGACGCTCGTCGTGCCGTCCCCCACCTCGTCGTCCTGAGTCCTGGAGACCTCCACCATCATCTTGGCTGCTGGATGCTGCACATCCATCTCCTTCAGCATCGTGGCGCCGTCGTTGGTGATGGTGACGTCGCCGAAGCTGTCGACGAGCATCTTGTCCATCCCCTTGGGGCCGAGGGACGTCTTCACCGCCTCGGCGACTATGCGGGCCGCCTGAATATTTGCGGTCCTAGCATCGGTTCCCTGACTGCGCTCTGTGCCTTCCTTGAGAATAATTATTGGCTGTCCGCCGTAACCGGGTGCACTCAAACTTTTTTTACACCTCGAAACTATAAAGCCAACAGAAGATTGCCATATAAACATTTTCGTCGGGCTGAAATCCACCCTTTTTAATGTTTAGGTTTTAGATATTTCATAAGAAAATAGATGGGGCCCTTTTCAGGGCGCCTACGTCATAACGGTCATTTTTCTTTGACCACTCGGTTCCGGATTACTCCGATCTTCTCCACTCCAGTCTCGACGACGTCGCCTACCTTGAGGAAGCCTGACGGATGGGAGCTGCCCACTCCCGAGGGTGTTCCCGTCGCTATGATGTCCCCCACCTCCAGGGTCAACCCATCGGAAAGGACGCTTACAATTGTCTTGATGTCGAAGATCATGTTCGAAGTGTTCGAGCTCTGCCTAACCTCGTCGTTCACCTTGAGCCAGACGTCCAGATCCTGGGGGTCCCCCACCTCGTCTGGGGTGACCAGGTACGGCCCCATTGGGGCGAAGGTGTCCAGGCTCTTCCCCTTGAACCACTGGCCATGGAGCCTCTGGAGGTCCCTGGCGGTGACGTCGTTGAAGACGGTGTAGCCAGCCACGTGATCGTAGACAGCGTCCTTAGGGATGTACTTCCCCTCCCTCCCGATGACGATCGCGAGCTCCACCTCATAGTCTAGCTTCTCAGTCGCCCTCGGATAGACGATGTCGTCGAAGGGGCCATTCACCGTCGTGGGGGCCTTGGTGAAGTAGATGGGGTTCTGGGGGAGCGGTCTCTCCTGATCCCTGTCGTGGCCTCCCTCACGGACGTGCTCAGCGTAGTTGAGGCCTAGGCAGACGATGTTCTTCCTAGGACACGGAATGGGCGCCTTGACCTCCACGTCATCCAGCGCGCGCAAGATCCCCCTGGCTCTGAGGCCGCCATCCTCCCCCTCGTCTATGACCTTGGAAGCCCTGTCCACCGCCTCCATGGCTAGTTCCAGGCCCGCCTCCCCCAACTTCAGGAGGGAGAGCAGATCCAGATCACCTTTGATCTCCGATCCATCGAGGGCCGCGTTGAGATCCAGTACAAATCCTTTAACGAGTGCACCCAGACGGACGTCCTTCCCCGTCTTGTACGTGAGTAACTTCATCCTGATCAAGTAGGTCAATGGAGAGCACATATAACATTAATTAGAGCAGAATAGGAGATCAGGCCCATTGGAGGACGCGGATATGGAATTAAAAACACACAAAAATGCCTCTCCGAAGCTGGTCGGAAGGCTGGTCAGCCTCGAGGAGGGGGTCGAGGTGGTCGCCGAGCTGGATACCTTTGACGAGATGTCGGTGGACGAGCTCGGCCTGTTACACGGGGGGTTCACGTTCAGCCTGGCTGACTACGCGGCGATGACCGCGGTCAACCACCCCAACGTGGTGCTCGGAGGGGCGGAATGCCGCTTCGTCGCGCCGGTGAAGGCCGGAGATACGATGGTGGCCAGGGCCTCTGTCAAGGGTGGAGAGGGGAGGAGAAGGGACGTGGAGGTCGACGTGTCCGTCGGGGAGAGGAAGGTATTCGAAGGCGTATTCAAATGCTATATTCTAGATAAACATGTTTTAGAGTGATATTTACTAAAATATCTTTATTTTTTATTTATTTTATGCGAAATCTTATATTTGGGAAGGAAAACGTTAGGAGGAAATCCAGGTGATAATAAATGCCTTTTGTAATTGATCCCGGTAAGACAGGCTTTGAGAAGGTCCTAAGGGACTATCAGATCGAGGCGCTCAGCATGGTCTGGGAGGGCGACCCCAAGGGCGTCACCTCGAGGGAGGTATACCAGCACGTGAACAAGCAGCTGGGGGGTGGGAAGACCATCTCCAGGGCCTCCATCATTAACTTCCTTAACGCCATGTGCGACGAGAGCGTTCTCACCTTCGTGGAGGAGACGTGCAAGGGGGGGACCAGACGGAAGTACTTCACGGGGTTGGACGAGGAGGGGTTTAAGAAGCACATAGCCAAGTCGGTGCTTGAGAGCCTGATGAGCGACTTCCCCGATCAGACCCTCGAGGCTGTGAGGGAGACAGTGGGGGCGCTGGACTAAGCCTCAGATCTCCTTTACGGAATATGGAACTCTCATCAGTTTTATTATCTCAGGTTCACCTTCTTCTTACGCGTATCATTACAGGTCTTGTCCGATGAGGATAACAGTGGACGTCAAGGCTGATTCGCGGGAGGAAAGCGTCGAGGAGCTGGGGGAGGGCCATTACCTCGTGCGTGTCAAGGCGCCGAGGAGGAAGGGGAAGGCCAACGCCGCCGTCCTCAAGGTCCTCAGGAGGCACTTCGGGAGGCATGTAGAGATTTTGAGCGGCCACACGTCCACCAGGAAGATCGTGGAGCTTGAAGAGTAGAAGGATAGTATGGGGGAGAGAGGTTCTCTTCGAGGCGCCACGGCTACGCCAGTAGCCCTATGACCTCTCTGACTACCTTGCCGGTCTCAAGCCCGAGGGTCTTGGCCTTCGTCGTCACCGCCTTGATCTCGGCGTTGAGGACGTCCTCGAAGCTGTTGACGCCGCTGACTATGGCGGCGGCGGATCCGACCTTCTCGGCCGCCTCTATGTTGAGGTAGCCGCACATCACGAAGCCCTTCCCGCCCTTGAGCAGGAGGAGGGGGGGTATGTCTTCGAACTTTACCTTGAGGCCGTGGAACTTCTTGCCGTCCACGTCCACCATCTCAGCCTTGAACATATGTATCAGCGTGTCTCAAGTGGACTCGTCCGATTTATCTCCTTCGGGGGTCTCGTAAACAAGGTCTCATCCTAGGAGCGCGTCGTCCAGGGCCTCGATGACGTGTATCCCGAGGGCTGCCATCAGCCTCCCGAACTGGCGCCTCAGGCCCACCTCCACCTTCACGCCCCTGCGCACCAGTAGGCGTGTCAGGTGCCTGTTGAGCCTCCTGCCCTCCTCGTCGAAGTCCGTCAGGAGGACCACGGATGATGCCTCCCCCTTCAGGGACTCAGCGAGATCGAAGTCGGAGACGTTGACCTTGGAGCAGACCTCTATCCTTCCCTCGAAGCCGATGAGCCTAAGGGCCTCCACGTCCCTGGACCCCTCGACGACGACCAAGGTGGACAGGTAGGAGATCTCTCTGAGGAGGTCACGGATCTCCTCGTGGATGAGCTCGGGGTCCCTTGAACCTCGTCTGACCAGATATTACCCTCCGTCTAAACGGGTCCTGGGTATGAGGGCGATCGAGATGTCGTTCACGTTTGTCCCCGTGGGACCCGTTATAAGCGCGTCCCCCAGGGCGCTGAAGAAGCTGTAGGAGTCGTTCTCCATGAGGTGCTCGGAGGCGTCCAACCCCAACATCGTGGATCGCCTCAACGTGGTTCCGTCGACGAGGGCTCCAGCCGCCTCTGTGGGGCCGTCGACGCCGTCGGTGGCAAGGGTCGCAATCAGGGCTTCCACTCCCGCTATGGCCTGAGCTGCGCTCAGCGCTACCTCCTGGTTCCTCCCTCCGACGCCCGAGCCTTTAACATTGACCACGGTCTCGCCCCCGAATATTGCTGCGACGGGTTTCCCCCTGAGGTCGTCGGATGAGATGGCCTCCCTCACGAAGCCAGCCAGGTATGGCCCCGCCCTCATGGCTTCACCAGTCAACCCTGATGTTACGATGGTAGAGTGGTATCCTAGGTCCTCCGCCTTCGCTACTGCTGCCCTCAGCGCCGTCATGTTGCTCCCCACGATGACGTTGTTTACTCTGTCGAAGATTGGATCTCCGGGCTTCGGGGTCTCATTTATCTCTCCATTTTCCCCCCGTTTGAGCCTGTCAACGACTGGAGGGGGTGCACGCTCCCAGAGACCGTATCTCCTCAATACCTCGACCGCGTCCCCGTAGGTCGTCGTGTCGGGCGACGTGGGGCCCGAGGCTATCGTCTCGAGGGGGTCGCCGACCACGTCCGACAGGACGAGTCCGAGGACCTTGGCGGGGGAGAGCCTCCTGGCTAGCTGGCCTCCCTTGAATGCTGAGACGTGCTTCCTGACCGCGTTGAGCTCGTCTATGGAGGCGCCGCTCCTGAGGAGAAGCTGAGTCAGCGCCTTGACGTCCTCGAGGCTGACATCCTCAGCGGGATAGGTCATGAGGGAGGATCCTCCGCCCGAGACGAGAACTATGACGAGGTCTCCCTCACCTAATTCCTCTGTCAGGGAGAGCATCATCTCGACTCCGCTGACGCCGTTCTGATTGGGCACGGGATGTGAGGCCCCGTTAAGGCGTATGCGGCCTATTTCTGAGGGTGCGTCTGATCCCTCTACGATGTTGATGCAGCCCCCGTCTATCCTGTCCCCTAGGAGGTCCCATAAGGCTCGGGCCATCGCCTCTCCTGCCTTCCCGCCTCCTATGACATAGATACCGGTGTCTCCTGTTATCTCGTAGTCAACACCGCTGCATGACAGGACGTCTCCTTTAACCCCGAGGCTGCGTCTCACCGCCTCTCCGGGGTCCGCTGAATCGACTGCCGCCTTCAGAATCTCCAGGGCGTCTCTCCTGAGGACTCGGTTGGACTCGGAGCTTGAGTTTTCTAGAAGCTCTCTCTCGTTCCTGAACTTCATAGGGAGCCCAACCGGTTCGATCTACTAATGCTGATTCAACAGGATAATACTGTTGGCACTAGGGTTGAATGTATAAATAAGGAAAATGGGGGGAGGGCTACTCCCTTACTATGAAGCGGCTCGCGGGGGGCGGGGTCGGGTCGAGTCCCTTCCTCGTCCTCACCTTCGCTAGGACCTCCGCTACGAGCGATGTTGGCACAGGAGCCCAGTGGTCGAATGTGCTCTGCCAGAATGCGCTGCCCGACGTGGCGGCCCTCATCTCCTGGGAGAGGCCAAGGGTCTCTGAGACGGGGATCATACCCGTGACTGTGACAGCGGGGCCCTGCTGCTCGACGTTGTGGATGCTCCCCCTCTTCCGGCTGAGGAGGCCGGTGACGTTCCCCAGCTCAGCGGGGGGTATCCGCACCTGGATCTTGTAGATGGGCTCAAGGAGCGTTGGGTCCGCGGACATGATCCCCGCGTACATGGCCTGCCTGGCCGTGGGCATCATCTGTGCGGGTCCCCTGTGGACGGGGTCCTCGTGGAGCCTGACGTCAACCATCTCGACGTGGATACCCTGGAGTGCCTCGCCCGAGTAGGGTCCCGATTCGAGGCCCCACTGGAAGCCCCCTGCGATGTGCTCCCTGACCTCCCTGAGGCCCTGGATGCCGGTGGTTGTATCGGTGAGGATGTTTGCGTTTCCGCTGACGTCGACGATGGTCCTGGACTCCCTGGTAGACCAGCCGGCCTTCTCGCGAAGGATCTCCTCACGCTGGCGTCGGGAGCTCAGCTCGGTGAGCTCTCCGCTCCTGATGAGTTCGACGATCTTGGGGTCGAGGGGCCTGACCTTGAAGAAGACCCGGTTGTGCTTGTTGGGGCTCTTCCCCATAAAGGGCCCGGCCTCCTTCTGGATGGTCTCGCGGTAGACGACCGTGGGCTCCGTTGCCGTGACGTCGAGCCTGTGATCTCTTTGGAGGTCCTTCAGGGCGATCTCCAGGTGGAGCTCCCCCATTCCGGACAGGAGGTACTCGCCGGTCTCCTGGTTGATCGTGGCTACGAGGTTCGGGTCCTGTATCGAGAGTTTCTGGAGGGCGTCTATGAGCCTCGGGAGGTCTGTGGGCCTCTTGGGCTCGACGGCCACCGTTAGGACGGGGTCCGAGATATACTTGATGGACTCGAAGCCGACGACGCCCTCGTGATGCTCGACGCTCATGATGGTCTCGCCGGCTCGCGCCTGCTCGAGGCCTAGGAGGGCCACGAGGTTCCCGGAGGGGATCTCGTCTACGATCTCCCTGTACTGTCCCATGTAGATGCTGACCTGCTGTATCTTGTAGTCCTTGTTGGCCATGAGCAGGTAGACGTCCCGCCCCTTCCTGAGGGTGCCCGAGAAGATTCGGCCCGTGCTCACCACCCCTGCCTGGGGGTCTATGATCACGTTGGTGATGCAGATTACCAGTGGGCCGTCGTCGTCGAGGGTGATCATCGCCTTCCCGACCTCGTTGTCCAGCTCCCCCTGCCATATTGTGGGGAGCCTGAAGGGCTGAGCCTTTGTGGGGGGATCGATGTGGTGTACGGCCATCTGGAGTATCGCGTCGCTGAGGGGCAGCATCTCCTGGAGCTTCTCGAGCTCACCGTTCTTGTAGAACTCGACGATGTCACCGAAGCTGAGGCCCCTCTTGGCGAGCATGGGTAGGGTGAAGCCCCACCTGTCAAGGGCGGAGCCGAAGGCGACGTTGCCGTCCGCAGCGTTCACCCTCCACTCGTTCCTCACCTCGTCGGAGCCGTAGGTCTGGACGATGGTGTTGAACTGGCCTATGACCCTGAGGAGCTTCTCCTGGACGGCGTTTGCGTCCATCTTGAGCTCCTTGATGAGGCGGTCGAACTTGTTGATGTACATGACCGGCTTGACCCGCTCCTCCAGGGCGACCCTGAGGCGGATCTCGGTCATGATCTGGAACTCCTCGACGGCGTCGACCAGCAGGACGCATCCGTCCAATGCCCTGAGGGCTCTGGTCACCTTCCCCGAGAAGTCGACGTGCCCAGGGGTGTCGATGAGATTGATGACATAAGGCACATCCTCCTCCTCGTAGAGGAGGCTGATGTTCGCCGTCTTGATGGTGATGCCTCTCTTCTGCTCCTCCTCGAGGTAGTCGAGGGCGCGCGTCTCCCCCGCGCGGGTCGGAGCCATGAGCCCCGCCATGGCGAGGAGGCTGTCGCTCATAGTGGTCTTACCGTGGTCAATGTGCGCAATGATCCCGATGTTCCTGATATGCTCCTTGTCGTGCATCAGGTTCTCGATTTCCTTTGTCTGCTTGAATCTGGGCATGCTAAATCAACCTTTAAGATTACTCTATGTACACAAATTGGGCGTCTTTTAAATCTATTTGTAGTATGTCAATAAGCTTCCAAGAATTGAAGCATTTCCTAAGTCCAGAAAAGTACCCAATTTGATTTATGCTTATTTAGACAACCAATACTCATGGAAACTCGACATTCTAATCTGAAGTCTATCTTCAGGTACGCCATTATCTCGGACACCCATATTCGTCCATCAGGGGAGAGCAGCAGCCCATGGAAGACCAACCTGCTGACGAACGACAGAGCCAGATGGGTAGCCCACACCGTCAACGCCCACAGCCCGGACTTCGTCATCCACCTTGGAGACATCGTCCACCCTGTCCCCCACCTGCCCACATACAGCTCAGCCTCTAAGGTGGCCCGAGAGATCATGGGAAGCCTGGAATCCCCCTGCTACCTCGTACCCGGTAATCACGACGTGGGAGACAAGGACAACCCTAGCGTCCCCTCCTACATAATCAACGACGAGTACATTGAGTACTTCCACAGACACCACGGGCCTACATACTACAGCTTCGACCACGCAGACGTCCACTTCGTCGTAATCAACAGCCTAGCCCTCAACTCGGGGCTCACCGAAGAGGCCGATCAGAGGGACTGGCTGGAGGCCGACCTGGAAGGGCACAGGGGGAGGCGGATCCACGTCTTCAGCCACTACCCGCCCTATCTCCACAAGCCGGACGAGCCCAGCAACTACGACAACCTGGACCAGCCCGCCAGGAGGTGGCTCCTGGACCTCATCGAGGAGCACGAGGTGGAGGCCTTCTTCGCCGGCCACGTACACCAGTTCTTCTACAAGAGGCACGGGGAGACCGACATCTACAACCTCCTCTCCACATGCAACCTCAGGCAGGACTTCGCGAACCTGTTCAGGGTCGAGGCCCCCGAGGAGTACGGCAGGAACGACGCGGCCAAGCTCGGATACTGCATCGTGG
>Ga0209536_100002798_pt1 | contig 28337 bp, 22 predicted proteins | sample DeeMarSeWOR28_12_FD_187461 | JGI IMG/M metagenome (GOLD analysis project Ga0209536, IMG submission 187461) | Marine sediment microbial communities from White Oak River estuary, North Carolina - WOR-2-8_12 (SPAdes) (version 2) | ecosystem: Environmental > Aquatic > Marine > Intertidal zone >... | reverse complement strand
CCATTGCCCAATATTCCTCACTGCTGCCTCCCGTAGGAGTCTGGCCCGTGTTCCAGTGCCAGTGTGGCTGATCATCCTCTCAGACCAGCTACCCGTCTTTGCCTTGGTAAGCCATTACCTCACCAACAAGCTGATGGGACGCAGGCCCATCCCCCGGTGGTAGCTTTCAAGAAGAGGCCACCTTTTACCACTCTCACCGTGGTGAGTTGTGGTCTTATGCGGTATTAGCATTCCTTTCGGAGTGTTGTCCCCCGCCGGAGGGTAGGTTACCTACGCGTTCCTCACCCGTGCGCCACTGTACTCATCCCGAAGGACTTTCTCGTTCGACTTGCATGTGTTAGGCCCGCCGCTAACGTTCGCTCTGAGCCAGGATCAAACTCTCCAGTTGAACTGTTGAGCTGGTCCTGAAGGTTGCGATCTCCACTCGATTTCCGGCTTACCTCCTCGCTCGCTCCCTGCGAGGTACAGATGTACCTCTCAGTCGCTCGCTGCGGCGGCGCTCGGAACTCGAGCGTTCTCGCAACTTCAGGATGAGTCATATGACTCATCCCAGAGCTTCCACGTTTGTTATCGCGTGTTGCTCTCGGATTGCGGCCGCCAATCATCGATTGGGACCGCGTTGAATTGACCCGATCGTGCGTTGTGTTGCACGACTCGGGACCCGAGTACGTAACTATTTGATTCCGATTCAGTTTTCAAAGACCGATCGCGGAATGTCCGCTGAACGGAAGCGTCAATTTGAGCCCGATCGACTTACCGGTCAAGCTGCTGAAGACGCCGTATTTCCCGCCGATATCCCCTCGAAGAGGCGTAGCCCCCGCAAAGGGACGGCGAAGTTAGCGCGGAAAGAAGGGTGGTCAAGGACAATTTGGCCTTTTCGCGCTTCTGCCGAGAATGACAGCCGAGGCTGGCCGAGCTGCCAAGAATGGCGCTAGAGTGCCAGCCTAGTGCCCGTGCCATCGAAGCCAGCCCCGGCGCTTCCCGGCCTCGCTCAGGCGATGCTCGAATCGACCGAAAAGCCTGCGATCGTGCTGTCGAAGGACTATCGCATCCTGGCGGTCAACGAGGCCTATCGGGAGCACTACCGGCCGTCGCTCGAGTTCAGGCACGATAGATGCTTTGCGGTCTCGCATGGGTACGAGAGCCCTTGCGACGAAAACGGCGAGGAGTGTCCCCTGCGCAGCTGTCTCTCGTCGAAGCGAATCGAGCGCGTCATCCACATTCACCACGGGCCGGACGGCCCCGAATACGTCGACGTGGAGCTTCGGCCGCTGCTCGACGACGGGGGAGAAATCGAGGGCTTCGTGGAGCTGATCGCGCCCATCCCGCACGCCAGCGCCAAAGCTGGCGGATCGTTCGTGGGCCGGTCGAAGGCGTTCGCCCAGATGCTCGAGCTGATTCAGCGCGGTGCGCGAAGCGAGGTCCCGATCCTGTTGCTGGGGGAGTCGGGCACGGGCAAGGAGCTCGCCGCCCGTGCCATCCACGACGCGAGCCCGCGAAGCAGGGGGCCGTTCGTGCCGGTCGAGTGCTCGGGGCTCGGTGAGGCGCTTTTCGAGTCGGAGCTCTTCGGCCACGCGCGAGGGTCGTTCACCGGAGCGCACACGCGCAAGCCGGGTCTGGTCGAAGCCGCAGCGGGAGGAACGCTTTTCCTCGACGAAATTGGGGACGTTCCCCCGGCCTTGCAGGTGAAGCTGCTCCGCGTGCTCGAGTCGGGAATGTTCCGGCCGGTCGGTGACGTCGAGGCTCGTTCCGCCGATTTCCGCCTGGTTTGTGCAACACACCGAGACCTCGACAGGATGGTCCGCGACGGGTCCTTTCGCCGCGACCTGTACTTCCGCATCAACACCTTCCCCATCGCCCTGCCCCCGCTACGCGAGCGCCGAGAAGACATTCCGATCTTGTGCGACACCATGTTGGCCCACAGTGCCAAGCACCTGTCGGACTCGGTGTTGCACCTGCTCCAGGAGCACGATTTTCCCGGCAACATCCGCGAGCTGCGCAACATCGTCGAGCGCGCGGTGCTCCTCACCGACGGAGTCACTATCGAGCCGGAGCACCTGCCACCGTATCTGCGAGGCGCCGAGAAATCAGCGCCGGAGGACCCGCCTCGGGACAACGACACCGGTGAAGGCTGGCCGTGGGGCGAGGAGTTGCTCCCGCTCGCGGAGGTCGAGCGGCGTTACATCCGATGGGTCTACGCAGCGCACGGCGGTGATCGAAAGGCCCTCGCCGAGCGCTTGGGTGTGAGTGAACGCACCCTCTACCGAAAGCTCCGCCAGGCCCTGGAGTCCAACGAGTCGAAGGGCCGAAGCTGACACGGGCGGCGGCAGTGCCACCGGCAACTGCCAGCATTGGCAGCTCCCGACCCATGGCCTCCTGGAAATTGCTGAGGAAATCATCAGAGATCGCTGGTCCGACTCTTGCTCTATGCGGAGCAGCGGAGGCGAGCGGATGGATCCGAAGGTGGACCCCCCGACGGGATCGACAACTCCAGGCGAAACCAGGTCTGACCTCGAAGCGACGTTACGTCGTGTCGAAGCACGGCTCGAACGACTCGAGCAGGCCATCGAACCGATCGTGCAGGCCACGACCGCCGCCCCCGCGTTAACTTCGACAGCGGTAGACGTCATCGACGAGTGGGCCAACCAGCATGGCGACCTCGATGCACGGCTGCGCACGCTGTCCAACGTGGTGGAGCGGCTGACGAGGCCCGAAGCGCTCGCACCTTTGATCGCGTTCGTGGAGCTGACCGAGCAAGCGAAGCCCGCGTTGGCCACCATCACCGACATCGTCGACGAGACGATGGCGCGGGCTGCGGCCGACGGGATGGAGATCGAGCGGCTCGTCGAATCGACCAAGAACGCGATCCTCCGATTGGCTCACCTGGCGACGGCCCGGGAGGTGCAGGCGCTGCTCGACTCGGGAATGCTCGACCCGGCAGCGCTGTCCACGCTCGGTCTCACCGCAAGGGCAGTGGCCGATGCCAGTGATCAGCCCACGCCTCGGGTCGGTATGCTCGCCGCCTTCCGAGCGACACGGCAGCCTTCGGTGCAGCGGGCGCTCGGGTTCTTGCTGAGGGTTGCCGAAAATCTCGGCGAAAGCCTCGGCTCCGAAGACACCAGGCTTTTGTTGAAGAGCAATGAAGCTCCCAAGCCCGCGAGAAACCCATGAACGAACGACATGACGTGCTTATCATCGGCGGCGGAACCGCCGGCATCACGGTAGCCGCGCAGCTTCTGCTAAGAGAGGCGGCGCCGAGAGTCACGATCGTCGAGCCGTCGACGACCCACGACTACCAGCCGCTTTGGACGCTCGTCGGCGGTGGGGTGTTTCCGCGGGAGATGTCGAGACGCCCGATGGCGGACGTGATGCCGCGAGGGGTCATATGGATTCGGGATCGTGTCGAGACGTTCGATCCGGAAAAGAACGAGGTGCGCACCGAAGGCGGCAAGACGCTGGTCTACAACGAGCTCGTCGTCGCGGCCGGCATACAGCTCGATTGGGGTGCGGTGAAAGGCCTGCCCGAGGCGCTCGGCAAGGGCGGGGTGTGCAGCAACTACGGCTACGACACGGTCCCCTATACCTGGGAGACGATTCAGGCCTTCGAGGGCGGCAATGCGGTCTTCACGTTTCCGGCCACGCCCATCAAGTGCGCGGGCGCGCCGCAGAAGATCATGTACCTCGCGGAGGAGACGTTCAGACGGCGGGGGATCCGCGAGCAGGCCAACGTGATCTACGCCTCGGCCACCGCGGGCATCTTCGGAGTCCCGAAATACGCCGAGGCGCTCAACAAGATCGTCGCCAAGCGCAACATCGAGACCCATTTCTCGAAGAGCTTGGTCGAGGTTCGCCCCCAGAGCCGGGAGGCCGTTTTCGAAGACGTGAGCGGGAGCGAAGGCCTGGTGCTCAAGTACGACATGATCCACGTCACGCCGCCGCAAAGCGCGCCTGACTTCATCAAGAGGAGCGCGCTCGCGGACGAGACGGGTTGGGTCGGCGTCGACAAGCACACGCTCCAGCACACTCGGTTTCCAAACGTGTTCTCGCTCGGCGACTGCAGCAGCCTGCCCTGCTCCAAGACGGGCGCCGCAGTACGAAAGCAGGCGCCGGTGCTCGTCGAAAACCTCACCGCGTTCCGGGCCGAAAGACCGCTCACCGGGCACTACGACGGCTATGCATCCTGCCCGCTCGTGACGGGCTATGGAAAGGTGATTCTCGCCGAGTTCGGATACGATGGCGTCATCATGGAGACCTTCCCCTTCGATCAGGCCAAAGAACGGTACAGCATGTATGCGCTCAAGGCGTATGGGCTCCCGAACATGTATTGGCACGGGATGCTCCAGGGACGCGTTTGAAAGCTCGAGGACTGGAAATGGAAATCAAAGCCTTTTTCGACGATCCAACATTCACGCTCACCTATGTGGTGTGGGACGAGCAGACGAAGGACGCCGTCGTGATCGACTCGGTCCTTAACTACGATCCGCTTTCATCTCGGACCAGCACCGAGTCGCTCGATGAGCTTTCGGCCTTCATCCGTGAGCGCGGCTTGCGCTTGCACTGGGCGCTCGAGACACATGCCCACGCCGATCATCTGTCCGGCGCGCAGGCGCTAAAGAAGCGGTTCGACGCGAAGACTGCGATCGGTGACGACATCACCGTCGTGCAGGAGACTTTCAAGGGAGTGTTCGATTTGGAAGAGGACTTTGCGACCGATGGCAGCCAGTTCGACCGGCTCGTCGCACATCGCGAGACCCTGTCGGCAGGGAGCCTCGAGGTCCGGGCCATCGGGACGCCCGGGCACACGCCGGCCTGCCTCACCTATCAGATCGGCGATGCGATCTTCACAGGAGACGCGCTCTTCATGGACGACTACGGCACCGGGCGATGCGACTTTCCGAAGGGAAGCGCCGTCGACCTCTATGCCTCGATTCAGGATCACCTCTATACGTTGCCGGACGAGACGCGCGTCTTTCCCGGCCACGACTACATGCCCGACGGGCGTGAGCTTCGGTATGAGACCACCATCGGCAAGTCCAAGGCGCGCAATCCGCACCTCAGACCCGAAACGGCGTTGGAGGAGTTCGTGAGCCTTCGCGAGGCGCGGGATCGTGCGCTCGATGCGCCCCGGCTCCTCTACCAGAGCGTGCAGTTCAACGTGAATGGCGGCCGGTTCTTTCCGCCAGCCTCGAACGGCATCCGTTACTTCAAGCTGCCGGTGAACATGAGAACGCCAACAGACGACGTTGGAGAGCCATTATAAGAGCTTGACAAGTATGTGTCGTAGTGACAAGTTACTTGTCATGCTTCCAGAAGCTCTCTTCAATGAAACCCGCCTCCTGTTCCACGCGCTGAAGCATTGGGCCGAAGCGCTCCATGAAGATCTGGGCCTGACCGCACCCATGCGGGCGGTCCTCGAGCTCTTGCTGCGCGAGGGTCCCCGAACGGTGCCGGAAATGGCGCGGCTGCGCGGCGTGTCCCGCCAACACGTTCAACAGCAGGTCGACGCGCTGCTCGAACGGGGATTGCTCGAGCGGCTGGGAAATCCCGCGCACAAGCGGTCTCCGCGCCTCGCCCTCACCGACGAAGGCCGTGCCCTCATTCAAAACACGCGGGCGCGGGAGCTCGACGTCCTTGGCCGCATGCAGGTCGGGGTGTCCGACCATGCCGCTCAGGAAGCCGCGCACGTCCTTTCGGCATGGCGGACAGCGCTTCGGAAGGACATCGAAAGGAGAGCAGAATGAGAGATTTGGTGGTTCGACAATTCGAGCATCCAAGCGGGTTTCTCGGTCGCATGGCCGGCTGGATCATGGCGCATCGCGAGTCGAATCTCCGACGCAACGAATGGGCCGTGTCGTTGCTCGACATCGAACCGCGTCACCTGGTGTTGGAGCTTGGCTGCGGTCCGGGGATTGCGATCGAGCAGGCCGCGAAATTGGCCACCGAGGGACGCGTTGTAGGCGTCGATCACTCGGAGCTCATGGTGAGGGCAGCTTCCAAGCGAAACGCGCGAGCCGTGCAGCAAGGTCGTGTCGAACTTCTTCATGGAACCGCACGAACCGCAGCCGAACGGGGTGAGCGGTTCGACCGAGTGCTCGCCTTGAACGTCCTGCAGTTCTTTGACGCCCCTCAAGAAACGCTGCGCCTTCTCAGACGGAGCATGACCCCCGGCGGCGTCATCGCCATCGCCTTTCAACCAAGGAATGAGGGGGCGACCGATGCGGACGCGCGGCGAGGAGCCGAGCGGAACGGAGCGCTGCTCACCGAAGCGGGATTTGAGGACTTACGGACCGAGACGCTCGATCTCGAGCCGATGGTCACGTGTGTGCTCGGCAGGGCGTGAGTGGCTTCCTTGTAGGGGTGGTCGGTTGATCGTAGGCTTTTTGCCGCATGGGTCTCATCTATTACGCGATCCCATTCTTCCTCGGGACCGTCGGGCTCGAGAGCTGGTTGCTCTACCGCAAGCAGCGGGAAGCAGGATCCGAATCCAAGCTGGCGGGTTTCACCACGAAGGATTCACTCGCGAGCCTGTCGATGGGCCTCGGCTTTTTGGCCGTCAACGCGGGCCTCAGGCTGCTTCCGTTCGCGGGGCTAGCCTGGCTCTATCAGTTCCGGTTGTTCGACATCGAGCCGGTATGGTGGGCGTGGGTGCTGCTGCTTTTCACGGAGGACTTCTGCTACTACTGGTTTCACAGATTGCACCACGAAGTGCGCGCGCTCTGGGCCGCACACGTGAATCATCACTCGAGCACCCACTACAACCTGACGACCGCGCTCCGGCAGTCGTGGACGACTCCGTTCACCGGCTTCATCTTCTGGGCGCCGCTTCCCCTGTTGGGCTTCCCCGTGAGCATGATCCTGATCCAGAAGTCGATCAGCCTTCTCTATCAGTACTGGCTGCACACGGAGCTGATCGGTAGGCTCGGTTGGTTCGAGACCATCTTCAACACGCCATCGCACCACCGCGTGCACCACGGCCGCAATCCCATCTATCTCGACCGGAACCACGCGGGCATCTTCATCATCTGGGACAAGATCTTCGGCACCTTCGAGCCGGAGGCAGAGGCGGTAGACTACGGTCTCACCAAGAACATACACACCTACAATCCGGTCCGTATCGCCTTCCATGAATGGGCGGCCATGCTGAGGGACGTCTGGCACGCACGAACATGGCGGGGCCGGCTCGGCTATCTCGTCATGCCGCCAGGCTGGACCGAGGATGGCACCGGCAAGACGGCGCCGGCTTTGCGACGGGAGCACCTGGCGACGGATCCTCTAGGTGCCCTCACTTGAAGGTGACGGTTTGCATCGGGTTGGTTGCCGCTTCCGCGATGTCGAACACCAGCGGCATCGGCTCGTTTTGCAAATAGGGGAGGAGCAAGTCCTCGTAGTGCGGCGAGTCGATGTCACTCGACTGGCCGCCCGGAAGCTGAATCGTGCAGGTGGGTCCGTTCGGCGATGCCTCGCAAACGAAGCGCGTTGAAGCGCCTGCCGTCTGTGTGAAGTCGAACTCGTCCGGATCTGGCACGAAAGCAGGATTGGCCACGTCGACGGTGAATAGGCCGCCATCATTGGCGAAGAGCGGCTCTCCCGGAGGCGGATTGTCGAAATCGGGGATGAAGAACGAGGATAGATCCTCGCTCAGTTGCAACCCATGCAGCCGTCCCCAAGCCCACTTGGTTTGGTCGGGTCCGAGCCAGTCGACCAAGAACTGGCCGCTGGCACGTAGCGCGTCTGTCATGACCGTGAACTTCGTTTCCTCGACGGTGGTCGTGTTTGGATCATCCCAGTACACGTCGTCGGCGGCGAGCTGAGTCGAATCGACAATCGAGTAGTACGCGGCGTAGCTGGGCGCTCGTCCGCCGGGCGCGTTCTCATGCTGCTCGATACGAGCGCGAAGCTGGTTGTACAGCACATGGAAAGCCGTGCAGCCCGATGACTCCATGAGCTCGTCCGCATCCGTGAGCAGGTCCGAATCGGTGTAATCACCCGCGAGGCCCGTCGGGCAGGTGAAATTCCAGTTTTCAAGCGCGTCGATGACTTTCAACCCGTCCAAGCCAGGCGTCGTGTTTTGATCGTTGGCGATGTCTAGAATCCCGGGCCGCATCCGCTCGCCGATGAGCGAATATGTATCGCTCACGATTTGGTCCATCGTCTGCCGACTGTGCTGATTCCCGAACCTCTCGATGAGCTTCACGATCTGGGCGTGCCGGAAGCCCACGGCCGCGCTCACTTGGTAGGGAGGCTGGAAGCTTCCGTTGGGGAGCGTGGTCGGGTCCCCGTCGAACAGCGCGCCGGTCATGTCGTTGTTGGCGGTCGCGATGTAGCCAGACTCGGGGTTCATCAGTTGCGGCAGCTCTTCGAGCGTGAAGTACTCGTCCCATTCGTAGTCGCCCCGGCCGTCGAGCGGCAGCCACGGTGGCGCATCGCCGGAAAGCCCGGTCGCCCAGGTTCGTTTGGGGAGCCGGTTGTACGGGAACCATCCGATGTTGTTGTCGGAATCGATGACGACCCAGTTCTGGCCAACGGTCGTGCCATTCGCCAAGGCGGCCTTTGCTTCCTCGATGTTGGTGGCCATCGCAATCTCGGGGAAAAGATTGATGTCGGTATCGATGTCGTTCCCCGTCCAGCGCAAGGTGACGGCGCTATTCTCGTCCACGTCGATCTCGCCGCGAACGGCACCATGATGCGGCACGAACAAGAGCTCCTTGTCCTCGGTCGTGCCATCGCTATAGGTGATGGTGAAAGGCCGGCGGATGAACGGAACCTCTTCGCCCCTGAACATGACGCCGGTCGGGCGGCCGCTTCCGTCCGTCACCAGCTCTTCGACGTAGACGTCGCTGAAGTCCATGTTGGTCGTCGTGGCGCCCCATGCGATGTCTTCGTTTTGCCCAATGAGCGGCCAAGGAATCCCGGCGAACGTCACGCCGGCGACATGAATGGCGCCTCGGCCGTTGGTCTTGGCGTCGAGGTGGGCGAGATACCAAGTTGCCGGTTGGCTCATGCCCAGATGCGGATCGTTGGACAGCAACGCGTTGCCATCGGTGGTGAGCGACGGACCGACGACCCAGTTGTTAGACCCGATCTCATCCTCCTCAACGCCTGGGCCGAGAAGCATCGCTCGAAGGCCTGCGATTCGCTTCAGCTTCTCGTCCAGGCGACGAATCACGTGGACGCTCTTCGGGCGGACCACCGAGCCCTTGTCGCTGAGCGGCGCCGCGAGCGTATCGGTGATTGCGGCGGCAGACACCGGGGGCATCCAATCGAAGGGCAAAATCGCCGACTTCTCGAGAGGCTCCGTGCTCCAGAGGTCCGAGAACTTCGCGTCGTCGCCTATGTCGGCCCGAGCGGCGCCGGCTGCGACCTGAGCCGACGCGTCATTGGTCAGCTCGTCGGCCAATGCGATGACCGTGGCCACACTATCCTGCGGCATCCAGGCCGGTACCTTGTCTGGCGTGTACTCCAAGAGATCGGCCGTGAACTCGAGGGGGAACTTGGCGCCGTTCTCTCCGTTCTTCATGTCCTCGATCCACTTGTTGACGCCAACGGCGTAGGCATCGAGCATGGCCTTGGTCTTGGGTGATGCCTGCTCGTACAAGAACTCCTCAGCCGGCTGCCCGTCTCGTGTCGAGAACAGGGCTCGAAGGTCGGCGAAGTCGTCCGCGAAGCCCACTGCCAATCCCTTCGGCAAGATGTCGCCGAGCCTTCCGGTGGTAAACCGCCGCCGAATGTCCATCTGCACAAATCGATCGAACGCGTGGTAGTACCCTAGCGCCATGGCGCAGTCTTCGTCGGTCGCGCAATCCGCATTGAAGACACGGTACTCGTCGAAGTAGACGGTGGCATCCGGCGGCCATTCCAGATCGGCGGGCGCAGCGTCGTTATCCGTGCATCCCGAGGCCCAAGCACCGAGAGCCAAACCAACCAAAGCCAATCGTCGCATCAAGGGACACCTCATTTAGATGGGTACAGGGGCGAGACCATACCCGTTCCACATGAAAAACCAAACCCCGAGGCCGGGTGCTAAGGTGCACCGGAAGGGGGGTCCGATGAAGCCACGTCTCACCTCGCTCAGCCTCACTTTGATCCTCACCGCCTGCAGCGGCAGCGGGGTTCCGATGGCCCCCGAAAGATCGCCTCATTTCGGCCCGGTGAGCGACCGCCTGCAGCTCGGGGGCACGGTGTACGCCTATGCCGACATCGAGGGGGACGCGGAGCGCGCGACCGACTTTCTGTTGACGCTTTTGCGCGATTTCCCGGGGCTCGTCCAGGAGCGCGGCGCGCATCGGCTCAACGCGACCACGCTCGTCCGAATCCTCGGCTTGGATCAAGTCCGCGCGATTGGGATGAGCTCCTACCGAGCCGACGAGCTCTACCACAACCGCGGTTTCATCTATCACACGGGCGCTCGGGAGGGTCTCTTGAAGCTCTTCGGCGCCGAGCCGGGGCTCTTCGGGGTTCTCGCCATGGCGCCCGAAGCGGCCGACATGGTCTGGCAGCAACAGCTCGACCTCACCGCCCTGGTCGACGTGATACGCGCCCTCGGAGAGCTCGGCGTGGGCATCAGCCCCGATGAGCTCGACCAGGCTTTGAGCGCGCCCGCGCTCGACCTAGACATCACCTGGGGCGCCATCGTCGAGCGGCTGAACACCACCGCCGCGCTGATCTTGTCGATCGACGAAAGCCGTCCGCTGCGAATTCCGGGGGAGTCGTTTTGGTTTCCCTACACCGACTTTCTCTTCCAAGTCGATGGTCTATCGGAGCTGGCGGACGCGATTGCCCGAAGAGCAGCGAGCGATCCTTTCATCAATTCGGAGCAGACGGAGGACTGGATCATCATCAGCCCCGCGATCCGCTTGCCCCCACCGTGGAACGCCTACCAGCCCTCGGTGATCAAGGAGCGCGCCACCGGACGCATGTTCGTCGTGAGCTCCCCGGCGTTCTTGAGGAGCTGTCTCTCCACGGTCGAGAACGTGACCGCAGCTCCCGATTTCATGCGCGCCTTCGCGCAGCTGCCTCGCACCGGAAACGGCTTGACCTATTTGTCCCCACGCATGACCCGCCAGATGCATGCGGTGCTCGATCGGGTAGTCGCAGGCAATGGCGGATCGGTCACCACCAGCGTCATTCGCTTTTTCCTTCCCGACGTCGGGTACCCGGCTGGATGGGTTGCGAAGAACACCGAGGACGGCCTGCTGTTCACGTCGAACACGCCCTCCTCGCACAAGTCGACCCTCCTGACCCTCGGCTACGCTGCCTTGCTGCCAGCAATCGCGGTGATCGGCGTGTCCGCCTTGGCGCCGGCGCCCGAGGTTACGAAGGGCCCGCTCCCCTGATCCCGCTCGAAAGAAAACGCCGGGCGGGCCGGCGGGCCCACCCGGCGCGTAGGAAGAAAAGCCTTCGCCGCTAGTTGCGCCGATAGCGGCAAATCACAAAGCACAAGGCAAGCATCCGAAGAAGAACGCCGAGGCCCGCGCCCTACGCGCGCCCCGTTTCCCTTGTAACACAGTATCAACGGATTAATGCGGCTGCAACGGATACCCGGAAGGGGTATAGGCTGGTGGTAGACGCTCGAGAGCATCGTGTTTTCAGGACGTTACGAGGGCATACCGGTCAATCGGGCGATGGAAGATCCGAGCCGCCCATCAAGTACGCATCGACCGCCCGCGCTGCGCCGCGGCCCTCTGCGATGCCCCACACGATGAGCGACTGGCCTCGGCGACAGTCTCCTGCGGCAAAGATGCCCTCGACGCTGGTGGCGTAGCGCCCGTACTCCGCTTTGACGTTGCTGCGGGCGTCGCGCTCGAGGCCGAACTGCTCGGCCAGGGTATCCTCGGGACCGAGGAAGCCCATCGCCAACAAGACCAGATCGGCTTCGAAGATCTGCTCGGAGCGGGGTACCTCGGTCATCCGCCACTTGCCCGCATCGTCCTTGGTCCACTCGACGCGCACGGTCTCCACGCCGGCGACGTTGCCTTCCCCGTCGTCGAGGAAGCGCTTGCTCAAGACCCGAAACTCCCGCGGATCCGTGCCGAACTTGGCGGCAGCCTCCTGGTGTCCGTAGTCCACGCGGAAGATCACCGGCCACTCGGGCCAAGGGTTGTCGGGCGCACGATTCGCCGGAGGCTTCGGCAGGAGCTCGAAGTTGACGAGCGAAGCACACCCGTGGCGAATCGAGGTGCCGATGCAATCGGTGCCGGTGTCGCCGCCGCCGATGACGATGACGCGCTTGCCCTTGGCGCTGGTGTACGCGCCGTCTTCGAGCTCGCTGTCGAGAAGGCTCTTGGTGTTCTTCAGGAGGAACTCCATCGCGAAATGGATCCCGTTCAGCTCGCGGCCCGGAATCGGCAAATCCCGGGGCCGGGTGGCGCCGGTCGCGATGATGACCGCATCGTGCTCACGCCGGATCTTCTGGGCATCGGTGTTCACGCCGACGTGCGCGTTGGTGACGAACCGCACGCCTTCCGCGCGCATGATGTCGAGCCGTCGCTCGACGATGCGCTTCTCGAGCTTCATGTTGGGGATCCCGTACATCAGCAGGCCGCCGATTCGATCATCCCGCTCGTAAACGGTCACGTGATGGCCGGCCCAGTTGAGCTGTTGTGCAGCGGCGAGACCGGCAGGTCCGCTTCCGATGATGGCGACCTTCTTGCCGGTCCGTTCTTCGGGCGGCTTCGGCTCTATCCATCCCTCGGCAAACCCTTTGTCGACGATGGCGCACTCGATGTTCTTGATCGCGACCGGCGGCTCGTTGATTCCGAGCACGCAGGCTCCCTCACACGGCGCCGGGCACACACGGCCGGTGAACTCGGGGAAGTTGTTCGTCTTGTGGAGGCGATCGAGCGCCTCCCTCCAGCGTCCCCGATAGACGAGGTCGTTCCATTCGGGAATGAGGTTGTCGATGGGGCACCCGGTGGCCGACTGGCAGAAGGGAACCCCACAGTCCATGCAACGCGCGCCCTGCTTCTTGAGGTGTTCCTCGGGCACGTCCACCAAGAATTCGTCCCAGCCGGAGACGCGCTCGAGCGGATCACTATACGGAACCGTCTCTCGGGGAAACTCTTTGAAACCTGTCGGCTTACCCATCGTCCTACTCCGCCGCCGGACGGCCCTCGACCTGCGCGAGGTCAGGTCCTGGTACGCCCACTGAAAGGTCGCCCTTTTCGCGAAGGACGCGCTTGTAGTCTGTCGGCATCACCTTGACGAAAGTGCGCAAGGCCGCATCCCAATCGGCGAGGACGCGCTCCGCGACGGTCGACCCGGTGTATTGGAGGTGCTCTTCGATGAGCCCCTTCAAGACCGCGATCTCCTCCGCGTATTCGAGCCGTTCGAGCTCGATCATCTCCATGTTGCACTTGGTCTCGAAGTCGCCACGGCTGTCGAGCACGTAGGCCACGCCGCCGCTCATGCCAGCGCCGAAGTTACGCCCGGTGTTGCCGAGGATCACCGCCCGGCCGCCCGTCATGTACTCGCAACCGTGATCGCCAACGCCCTCGATGACGGCCCATGCGCCGGAGTTCCTCACGCAGAAGCGCTCTGCGGCGCGCCCGCGGAAAAACGCCTTCCCTTTGATCGCGCCGTACAAGACGACGTTGCCGACGATCATGTTCTTGGCCGGTTCGAAGGTCGACTTCCGCGGTGGGTATACGATGAGCTTGCCACCCGACAATCCTTTTCCAACGTAATCGTTGGCGTCGCCCTCGAGCTCGAGCGTGACGCCCTTGGCAAGCCAGGCGCCGAAGCTCTGGCCTGCGGAGCCGTCGAGCTTGAAGCGCACCGTGCCATCGGGAAGCAGCTCCTCGCCCCACGCTTTCGCGATCTCGTGACTGAGCATCGTCCCGACGGTCCGGTTCGTGTTCTTGATTCTGAGTTGGCCGCGGACCGGCTTGCCCTCCGTGATGGCGGGCTGCGCGAGCTCGATGAGCCGATTGTCGAGCGCCTTGTCGAGACCGTGGTCCTGCTTTTTGGTGCAGTAGACCTCGGTGACGGCGTTCTTCTTCTTGGCAGGCGTGAGGATGGGTTTGAGATCGATGCCCTGCGCCTTCCAATGGACGATCGCATCGGCGGTGTCGAGCATGTCGACCCTGCCGATCATCTCGTTGAACGTGCGGAGCCCGAGAGAAGCCATGATCTCGCGCGCCTCCTCTGCTACGAGGAAGAGGTAGTTGATCACGTGCTCGGGCTTACCCGTGAACTTTTTGCGAAGCTCCGGGTCTTGCGTGGCAATGCCGACCGGGCAGGTGTTGAGGTGGCACTTACGCATCATGATGCAGCCGATCGCGATGAGCGGAGCGGTGCTCAAGCCGATCTCCTCGGCGCCGAGAAGCGCGGCGATGACCACGTCGCGGCCCGTCTTGATCTGGCCGTCCGTCTGCAGAACGACGCGGCTTCTGAGGTCGTTCATGACCAGGGTTTGGTGGGTCTCCGAGATGCCCAGCTCCCAGGGCAGACCGGCATGCTTGATCGAGGTCAACGGTGAGGCGCCGGTGCCGCCGTCGTGCCCGCTGATGAGGATGTGGTCGGCGTGCGCCTTCGCCACCCCTGCGGCGATGGTGCCGACCCCGACCTCGCTGACGAGCTTGACGCTGATGCGGGCCGAAGGGTTGCTGTTCTTCAGGTCGTAGATCAGCTGCGCGAGGTCTTCGATCGAATAGATGTCGTGGTGCGGCGGCGGGCTGATCAGACCGACACCCGGCGTCGAGTGACGCACCGAGGCGATCTTTTCGTCCACCTTGCGACCGGGCAGCTCACCACCCTCGCCCGGCTTCGCACCTTGCGCCATCTTGATCTGGAGCTCGTCGCTGTTCGTGAGGTAGTTGATGGTCACACCAAAGCGCCCGGACGCGACCTGCTTGATCGCCGAACGCATGGGATTCATCGAGCCATCCGGCAGGGGCTTGTAGCGTTCCGGATCCTCGCCGCCCTCTCCGGTGTTGGACTTGCCACCGAGCTGGTTCATCGCGATGGCGAGGGTCGAATGTGCTTCCGCCGAGATCGACCCGAAGCTCATGGCCCCGGTGGCAAAACGCTTTACGATCTCGCTTGCGGGCTCGACCTCGCTCAGCGGAATGGCCTTGCCCTTCTTGAACCGCATGAGCCCGCGCAGCGTGCATCGATCACGGGCGCTGTCATTGGCTTGCTCGGCAAACTTCTTGTAGGCCTCGCGGCTGTTCGCGCGCGCCGCCACCTGCAGGCTGGCGATGGTCTGCGGGTTCCACATGTGCCGCTCGCCACTGGCCCGCCAGTGAAACTGCCCGTCGTTGGCAAGAACGGGAAGCCGAAACTCCTCCTGCTCGACGGGGTAACCGAAGGCGTGACGCTCGAAGAGCTCCTCTGCGAGCACGTTGAAGCCCACGCCTTGAATGCGACTCGCGGTACCGGCAAAGCAGAAGTCGATCACGGAGCTGTTGAGCCCCACCGCTTCGAAGATTTGGGCCCCCTTGTACGACTGAAGGGTCGAGATGCCCATCTTGCCGAACACCTTGAGCATGCCCTTGGCGACCGCCTTCCGGTAGCCGGCCACGATGCTGTCGTCGTCCGGAAACACCTCCGCGTCCAGCGTGCCCAGGCGCCGCTCCTGCCAAAGCGCCTCGAAGGCCAAGTACGGATTGATCGCGTCGGCTCCGTACCCGAGCAGGCAACAATGATGGTGCACCTCGCGAGCCTCGCCTGTCTCGACGACCACGCCCACGCGCGTGCGCTTCTCGGTGCCGACCAGGTGGTGATGAACCGCGCCGGTGGCGAGCAGCGCGCTCACCGGAATGCGGTCCGCGCTCACCGCCCGGTCCGTGAGCACGATGAGGCTATATCCTTCATCGACGGCCTGCTCCGCCTCTTGACGGATGCGCCGAAGCGCGGGCTCGAGACCGGCTGCGCCCTCGCTTCTGGGCCAAGTGATGTCGATGATCTTGCTTCGCCACCCGCGCTCCGCGATGGTCTTGAGGGCAGTTACCTCTTCGTTGGTGAGGATCGGGTGCGGAACGCGGAGACGATGGGCGTGCTCCGGCGTCGTCGTGAGCAGATTCTGCTCAGGACCGATGTAGCACTCGATTGCCATGATCACCTCTTCGCGGATCGAGTCGATCGGCGGATTGGTGACCTGCGCGAAGAGCTGCTTGAAATAGTCGTACGTGAGCCGCGGCTGATCGCTCAGCACGGCGAGCGCAGCATCATTGCCCATGGAGCCGACCGGATCCCGCTTTTCTTGGATCATCGGGCGCAACATGAATTCCATGGTCTCGACGGTGTAACCAAACGCCTGCATGCGAGGGAGCAGCGTGTCGGGATCGAAACCGTGCGCGTCCTCGTTCACCGGAAGCTTGGTGAGCCTCAGGCGCTGCTCCTCGATCCACTTCCCGTATGGCCGGCGCGACGCGATGTCGCTCTTCAGCTCCGCGTCTGGAATCATCCGGCCCTGCTCGAAGTCGATCAGGAACATGCGGCCCGGCTTGAGCCGTCCCTTATGCTTCACCATCTCCGGTGAAACCGGAAGCACGCCGACCTCGGACGCCATGATCACGCGGTCGTCGTGCGTGAGGTAGTAGCGGCTCGGACGCAGACCGTTGCGATCCAACACGGCGCCAATGACCGTGCCATCGGTGAAGGCAATCGATGCAGGGCCGTCCCACGGCTCCATCAAGCAGGAGTGGTACTCGTAGAAGTCGCGCTTCACCTGCGGCATGTGCTCGTGCTTCTGCCAGGCCTCGGGAATCATCATCATCGCGGCCTCGGGCATCGAGCGGCCGTTCATGTAGAGAAACTCGAGGACGTTATCGAGCGTGCCCGAATCCGAGAGGCCTTCCTCGGCCACCGGAAACAACTTGCGCAGGTCGCCTCCAAAAAGCTCGCTCTTGACGACGCCCTGCCGCGAGCGCATCGCGTTCTTGTTACCACGAAGCGTGTTGATCTCGCCGTTGTGGCTCAGGCAGCGCAGCGGCTGCGCACGTTCCCAAGTTGGGAAGGTATTGGTTGCAAAGCGCGAATGGACCATCGCCAGGTGGGTCTCGAAGTCCGGGTCCGTGAGGTCCGCGTAGAAAGGCAGCACTTGCTCGCATGCGAGCATGCCCTTGTAGATGATCGTCTTGCTGGACAGCGAGCACGCATAGAGCATGCCCCGCTGCTGGAGGCTTCGATCGGCGCGAAGCGGGCTCGCCGCGCTCTTGCGGATGACGTAGAGCTGGCGCTCGAACGACTCTTGGTCGACACCCTCGGCAGCGCCGACGAAGAGCTGCTCGATTTGCGGTATGCTTTCGAGCGCCGTCGGGCCGAGGTTCGCGCCATCTGGATCGGTCGGCACGACGCGCCAGCCGAGGAATCGCTGTCCCTGGGTCTCGATGGCGCGCTCGAAGGCAGCCTTGCAGTATGCGCGCTCCTTGTCATCGGTCGGCAGAAAGATGTTCCCGACGCCATATTGCCCACGCTCGGGAAGCTCGATGCCGAGCTCTGCCCGTGCAACGCGGCGCAGGAGCTTGTCGGGAAGCGCCGTGAGCATCCCCGCGCCGTCGCCGGTGTTCGTCTCCGAGCCGCGCGCGCCCCGGTGGTCCATGTTGCACAGGATGCGGTTGGCGTCTTTGACGATCTGATGCGAGGCCACGCCCTTGATCTGGGCAACGAACCCAACACCGCAGGCGTCCTTTTCGTTCGCCGGGTCGTAGAGACCATGTTTTTCAGGGAGTCCGTACTTCATCTTTCAATCGTCTCTGAGGGGGTTGCGATTGACCTTTCCGACGGGGGGAACCGCCCCCGGTCGAAAAGGGTCAAGAAGGTCTGGGCGTTGCCGGGTCGGGTTTGCGGCGGGGACGTTTGCGGCGCCGCGCCTCGGACGCGGGCTCGCAAGGGGGTAGAGCGACCTCCACCCTCTCGGTGTGAGTCGAAAGCACCACCATGGTTTCGGTGCCGGCGACCCCTTCCATGGACCGGATGCGACTGATGAGCTTCTCCAGGTCCGCGGTGTTCTGCGTCTTTACCTTGAGAAGGAGGGTGTGGCCACCGGTGACGTGGTGGCACTCCAGCACCTGCGGGATCGACTCCACCCAGATCTCGAACTCCGAGATCTGCTGCGGGTTGCTGACGGAAACCCCAATGAAAGCGGAGGTATCGAGACCGACCTTGCGGGCATCGAGCAACGCGTGGTAACCCCTGATCACCCCGGCGTTCTCCAGCTTTCGGACCCGCTCCATGACGGACGGGGCGCTGAGGCCCACCGCGGCGCCGATCTCCTTCAGCGAGCGCTTGGAATCGGTCTGCAGCGCGTCGAGCAGCTGCCGATCAATTCCATCTAGAACGTATGTTTCTCCTAAATTCATTAGGCTGAAGCCTTTGGAAGCCTAATAGATAGGCCCTTGGGCAGCCTTAGTCAAATGGTCTCGGGAGCGCTTGCAAGAGCCCATTTTCTGTTTCGCCTGTAGATGTAATACTTTGATGTAGGCGGCCTGGAGAGCGCTCCGCGCATCCTGGTTCGGGGGGCTGTGCACGAAGAATCCGGGCGTCAAAGACATGGAATCGGTGCGTCCCAATCTTTCAGCCAGCCTGGATATCCACTCGGCCGTCCCTAGGGCTGCCGCACCCGAGCGAATCGGGCGCTATGAGCTTTGCTTCGAGCTGGCGTCCGGAGGAATGGCCAGCGTCTACCTCGCGCGGGCCGACGGGTCCCCCGGTTTTCAAAAGGTCGTCGCGCTCAAACGCATCCACCCCCACCTCGCCATCGAGAGGGACTACGTGGAGATGTTCCTCGACGAGGCTCGTATCGCGTCGCGGATCACGCATCCCAACGTCTGCAGCGTATTCGACTTCGGCGAGTCCGACGGGGAGTACTTCATTGCGATGGAGTACCTGGTGGGGGAGCCCTTGTCTCGCCTGCACCGTCGCATCGTTGCAAATGCCGAGCAGCGGAGCTCACCCCTGCTGCTGGCCCGCATGGCGCGCATCGTCGCGCAGGCATGCGAGGGCCTTCACGCGGCGCACGAGCTCAAAGACGCCCATGGAGAGTCGCTGCACGTAGTCCACCGCGATGTGTCGGCCGAAAACCTGTTCGTGACCTACGACGGCACGACGCAGGTCGTGGATTTCGGCATCGCGCACGCTCGGCAGCGTGTCCATCACACCGAGGCGGGTCAGGTGAAGGGAACCTTCCCCTACATGGCGCCAGAACAAATGACGGCCGGCGGCGTGGACCGGCGCGTGGACATTTGGGCGCTGGGGACCGTGCTGTGGGAGCTGCTGACGCTGCGAAGGCTGTTCCTCCGGGACACCGATGTAAACACGATGTACGCGGTTCTTTCGGGCGAGATTCGGCCTCCTTCGGAGTATCGGGACGGTGTCTCCCCGGAGCTCGACGAGATCGTGCTCAAGGCGCTGTGCCGAAACCCCGACGAGCGGTGGCAAACTGCGCGCGAAATGGGCAAGGCGCTCCGCCGTGTGCTGGCGAAGGAACAGGAGCTGATCGGCCCGGCGGAGATCGCCGATTGGATGTCGGAGCTGTTCCCGGACGGCGAAGCGCGCAAGCAAAGGCTCATGGAGATCGCGCGAACCAACGAAGCGCCGGGGCTTCCGGCCGCGGACGTGGCACGGGACGTGAGTGGCGGAGGCGGCACGCCGATCCCCAGCACGGCGCGAACACGGACTCCGCCTGCTCCTCCGCTACCGGCGAGCCTCCTGGTGATGGCGATCGGAGTCGCCACCGTGCTCACGGTCGCCGTGCTCGATTGGTTGCGGCATTAGAGTCATCACGCCGAGCGCGAAGTACCTCGGACCGCCTGCATGGATGAGGCCCCGCATTCTTCCATCGCCATCGAGCACCGGTGCGCCCGAGCTTCCCTCGTGAATCGGGCACGACGACAGAATGCGGATGGGAGCCGGGCCTACCGGGCTCTGGAGAGGCTTCGGATTGCCATCCACGATGCATCGGCGCGTTCGCACCTCGTGAAAGTCGTCGTAGAAACGATCCGGCGTCACAGCGACCATCCGCACGACATCTCCCGTTGCGACCTCCCCCCGGCCGAGCGGGATCGCGGGACGCGTCACCTCCTCTTCCAGCTCCAGCACTGCGTAGTCGGGGGAGAGCCAGCTCCGGTCGGGCTTCGAAACCGCCGTGACTCGGTGGCAGCCTACCCACTGCGCGGGATGTGCATCGGTTTCGGCAAAGCCGAGCCACACGTCGTCACATGCCGTCCCAATCGAAAGCTCCCAGGCTACGCAATGGCCGGCGGTGACCGCTGTGCGGGGCCCGACTAGGGCTGCGGTGCACCGGATCGGATCACTCGATCCTGATAGTCCGACCAGTAGGGCAACCGATTGGTTGCATTCATCCCCTGCTGAACAGGAGATCTGGTAGCGGGGCGGGACCGATTCGACATAACGTGGGGCCGGTGAAGAGGCTCGCTGGCACGACGTCAACAGCCATAGTGCTGCAATCGATCCGACAGCGGCGAGTCGAACGGCCCTGCGCATCCAAACAAAATACCAGGCATGCTCCGCAATGCCAGATCGCGGAGATTGCATCGGTTTTTTGGCCGCAAAGACGAAGTCCGCTACACCCGGTGAGCATGCTCCGCACGCTCGGGATCGCACTGTTGTGCCTCGCTTCGCTGGCCCCGACCCGAGTGGGGGCCGAAGCGCCCATGGTCGTGGTCCAGGAAGGCGACGCGCTCAGCTTGATCGCGCAGCGCGCGGGCGTCTCGATTGCGGACATCAAGAAGTGGAATCGGCTCGAAGGCGACCTCATTCGGGTCGGCCAGCGGTTGGCCGTCGCGCCACCGGTTTCAAAGACGTCGGCGCGCGCGAAGACGAAGGCGACCGACGACGGGATCGACTGGACGCCGCCCTTCGACTACGGCGCCGAGCCCGAGACACGGCGCGAAGCGCCCATTGCCGCGAGGGATCCTCGAAGTGCCGTGGCCACACGACTTTCCGAAGAGACGGAGTCGAAGAAACGACGGTCCCGAACGTACCGTGTTCAACAAGGCGACACGCTGACCGACATCGCACTGCGCCACAACACGACGATCGGAGAGCTGCTGGCTGCCAACCCAGCCCTCAAGGCGGATCGCATCTACCCCGGGCAGACGATCGACATCGGCGACCCACGACCGGAGGTCGTCTTTCGACTCGAACGAGGGGACACCTTGCTTGCCGCGGCAGAACGATACCGGGTGAGCCCGCGGGACCTAACCCGATGGAACGCAACCCTGCGCAACCCCAACCCCAAGCCCGGTACGGCGATACGGATCTACACGAGAGAGCCTGTCAGCACATCGGAAGCAATCGGCCCGACCAATCGCGGCGTCTTGGAAAACGGCGTTCAGCTGCCGCCCCACCCCGGGTACCGCATTCGTTCCACCTCGCGAGCCTATGGAACCGAGGAAACCACGCGCTGGATCGTCGAGGCCTTCGATGCGGTCGATGGCAAGTTCAAGCAGACCAAGTCGGTGCGAATTCACGACATCAGCGACCGGGACGGCGGCAGGCTGCGGGACCACAAGAGCCACCAGAACGGGCGCGACGCCGACATCAGCTACTACCAAGAGGAATGCAGCTCAAATGGGTGCCGCTTCACGGAATTCAGATCGTCCGACTTGGACGTGGCGAGGCAGTGGGCGCTCCTCGAGCATTGGCTTCGCAACGGCCAGGCCGAGGTGATCTTCATCGACTATCGCCTGCAAGCCAAGCTCTACAAGTACGCGCGGCGCAAAGGCGTCCCCAAGAACCTGCTCGACCAGTGGATCCAGTATCCGCGGGGGCGGTATGAGCCCGAGGGCATCATCCGTCACTACCCGAATCACGAGGACCACCTGCACGTGCGCTTCGTGTGCCCGTACTCCGACCGCCGGTGCAAGCCTTAGGCTTTGCTGAATAGCGCTGCCTCGAGCTTCCGCATCGCGGCCGCGCGCGCGTTGACGCGGAGCCTTTGCTCCGGCGTCATTTCCCCGTACGTGATCGCATAGCCGTCCGGTAAGAACATCGGCTCGAACCCATGCCCCAGGGCGCCGCGAACCGGCCAAACCAGCGTACCCCGCGTCTGTCCGCGAAAGGTGCGCGCCTCTCCATCGGGTCGGGCCACGCACAGAACGCAGACATAGGTGGCACGGCGGGAGACGTCGGGTCCGAGGGCCGCGAGGCGCTCCTGCACGCGCTGCCGCGCCACCGCGAAGTCGCCGCTCGGCCCGGCCCAGTCACGCGTGTGGATACCCGGCTCTGCGCCGAGCGCGTCCACCTCCATGCCCGAGTCATCCGCGATCGCGGTGCAGCCGGTCGCCCGCGCGGCACAAATGGCCTTGAGCTCTGCGTTGGCCTCGAAGGTCGAGCCCGACTCTTCGGGCGCCTCGAGGGCGAGCGCGCTTGCGGGGCGAAGACGGACTGGAAAGCCGGCGAGCAGCTGATTGAGCTCCCGGACCTTGCCCTCGTTGTGGCTCGCCAGCACCCAATCCTCGGTTTCCGCGCGCGTCACAAAGCTCCCTCCAACCGGCATCCCTGCCGTGGGACATCCAACGAAACCCCAACGAGCACGGGGGGTTGCCCGAGCAAGGTGGTAAGGCTACACGCAGGCGATCGCAACCGGATGCAAGCATGCCGTGTCCGTGATACACGACGGGCTCCTTTTTGCGCGCCCCAGGGCCGGCTTCCCCAGCGTTTCGAGGAATACCTAGCGATGTCAGAGAGCAACACTTCCGTTCCACCGCGAATTTTCGAGCATTCCACCCGCAAAGATTGGGGCCGCTCGGTGCTTATTCAGGAAATCCCGGACAAGCGCACCTTCCTTTTCGAAGACGGAACGGAGCGCAGCTTCCGGCCGGACTACTGGCACAAGATGGAGCTCGTCGACGTGCAACCGAGCGAAGCGGTGCGGATCGATCGCCTCGCCCGCCGAAATCAAACCCCGACGCCCGGGTCGGCGCGCAAGTCGAAGGCACCTTTGAAGAAGCCGGAGATCACCTTCGCGCAGCAGGTCGCGTACTTCATGCAGCTCTATCCCGTCGGCTTCGAGGACGAGGGCTACATCAAGTCGGAACGGGGAGAGCGAGGCGCCAAGGGCGCGGAGAAGCTCAAGAACGCGGCTCTTGAGCGCGCGGAGGAAAAGCTCAGCCAGAAGCATCTCGAAGAGCTCACGGCCCGCGGAAGCTACGATGAAATCCATCAGCTGGTGTACGAGTTTCTGACCAACACCAAGAGCACGACGCAAAAAGCGGAGGCGACTCGATTCAAAAACATGTCCGCCGAGGCGCGAGAGACCTTCGCCAATGCGCTCGTCGATCTCCTGTATGGTGAGCGTCCGTTCGGAATCCGCTTCGATTCGTTCGCAGCAGCCATGGTGATCGAGGGCGGCGCCACGTGGCCGCTTGCTACGTTGCTCCCGGCGCTCGTCTACCCGGCCGACCACGTGTTCGTGAAGCCGACGTTCTTCAAGAAGCAGGCGCTAATTCTCGATATCGATCCCAGGTACGACACGACGCCCAACAGTGCGACCTACGAGCAGTTTCTGCAGACATCGCGTAGGGCGATGGAGCTCTTGCAGGAAGCGGGGCAGCGTCCCCGTGACCTCTGGGACGTCCACACGTTCATCTGCAAGACGCTGAGCCCCAAGGCCATCAAGGAAGCAACCGGCAAAGCGTAGCGAATGGCCATGAAGGCTGTGGTCCGGGCGGAGTCTTGGCCCATTCGCGGTGGATTTCGGATCGCCCGCGGCGCCCGTCGCGCAGCCGACGTCGTGGTGGTCGAGCTTCACGATTCCGGGTTGGTCGGGCGCGGAGAATGCGTCCCCTATGCTCGATACGGCGAGTCGATCGATTCGGTGTGCGAGGCCATCGAGGCCGCGTGGCCCGGTCTCGAGGATCCTGCCGCTCGCACACGGCTCCAGCGAATGACCGCAGGGGCAGCCCGCAACGCTCTCGATTGTGCGCTGTGGGATCTGGAGTCGAAGCGCAAGAGAACGCCGGTCTGGAAGCTGATCGGCCTCACTGCGCCGCCCGGGATGACGAGCACCATGCGAACGGTGAGCGTCGGCGCGGCGGACGACATGAAGAAGGCCGCGGAGGCGCTCGCAGGGGCCGCGACAATCAAGGTGAAGGTGGACGGCGGCGCGGATCTCGAGCGAATCGCGGCGGTCCACGATGCAGCGCCGCATGCCGCGCTGATCGTGGACGCGAACGAGTCCTGGTCCGATTCGCAGCTAGTGAGGTGGCTTCCGGACCTGACCGCCCATGGCGTGGCGGTGCTCGAGCAACCGCTCCCCGCCGGCCGCGACGAGGCTCTACGCGGGCTCGAGAGCCCCATCCCAATCTGCGCCGACGAGTCCTTTCACGATGTCGGATGCTTCGCGCTGATCGAAGGTCGCTATGACATGGTCAACGTCAAGCTCGACAAGGCCGGCGGGCTCACGGAAGCGCTCCGTTGCGCGCAGGAGGCGAAACGGCGAGGGCTCGGGCTCATGGTCGGTTGCATGGTGAGCACGTCGCTCGCCATCGAGCCGGCATTGCTGCTCGCGGGAACGGCGGACTACGTGGATCTGGACGGCCCTCTGCTGCTCGAAGCGGACCGCGAAAACGCGCTGCACGACGCCGAGGCAGGGCTCCTCGTGCCGTCACTTTCGATCTGGGGCTCCCCGTAGAAACGAAACCACGCTCTGAATCACGGTCGGGTGGTTCATGATGAACGTGTGGATCGCTGGAATCGTATGATGCTCGGTCGCGCTCGAGAGCTGTGTTTCGTCGACCTTGACGAGGCCGTCACCCAAAGCCCCGAACGCGTCACCCGCAAATACCGCGACCGGAACATCGGGAACCGGAAGATCGGTCAAACGGCCGCCGGCAATCTGTGCAAAGGAAGGTCCGAGGACCGCGCGGAGGATCCCATCGCCATCGAGCCGCGACGCGAGCGAGGCGCCCTGGTTTGGCGGTGCCAACATCACGACGCGAGTCACGGATGCACGCCATGGGCCGTGGTGCGCGAAGAGCTGCCGGGATACGAGCGCGCCCAAGCTGTGCCCGACGAACGATAGCGCGGCAGGCGTCGGGACGTGGTCGAGCAACTCGGCAACTTGGGCGGCATGCTCCTGAATCGTTGCTCGGGTGCTAGGGTAGTCCAGCCGCGCAGTGACGAGGCCGGCGCGCGTCAACGCGCGGTCGAGGCGGCCCAACGAGCGCCTGGTCCGGCCGAGCCCATGCAGCAACACCACGAGATGATCCGGAGCAGTGGACGCTGGAACCGATGCTTCGAGGGCGCGCTCGCACTCGGCCCTAGAGCCCCGGGACATGGTGCGCCCCCGAGGGTCGAGCAATCTAGCCGCCTCGTGATTCCAGCGGCGCTGCACGCGCCAACCCTCGCGCCACCGGGTGTCGGCCCAGAGCTGCGTGCCAGCTGGCTCGATCATCCTCCGAGGTCTTCTTTCAGCCGCTCCTGAATCTTGTCGTCACTCGGATAGATCTCCTCTACGTGCTCCGAGTCGACCAGCGTTGTCGTCAGTTTCTTGAGCATGTGCTTGACCGAGCGTGCATCCGACGCTGCTGTCACCAACTCGATCAACAAAGCCTCCTTGCGGTCCGGGTCCAGCTCGATCTCGCCCTGCTCGACCATTCGATCGAGTGACGCAGACAGTGCTTGCATGAGCTTGCGGGTAAACGGCGTGTGCTGGAAAGGTATCGGCTCTTCCTCGAAAGCTTGCTCCTCGTCGGGGGTCGGCACGCTTGCAGCGGTGCGCCAACTGTCGTGCCGCTCGATCCAGCGCTGCGCCAGCTTGGCGATCTTGGGATCCTTCCCGGCAGCAGCATCTTCGATGATCTTCGGAACGTCCCCGCCATGGATTGCCTGCTCGAAGTCGATCAGATGATCGACCAAAGCACGATGCACGGCATCCATGTCGGACACGGCAATGTCCGGCGGGAGCTCTAGGCTTCGGGTCGCCAAGAATCGACGGGTGAGCCACAGCGAGAGGCGCCGTTGCCAACCATCTTCGCGATCGACGGGTGGGTCGCCGCCATCGGACTCGACGAGCGGCCACTGACCACGGGAAATCGCATCCCATGCCTCGAAAAGCGGCGTGTCGAGGAGCTCCTCGAGGATGAAGAGCGCAGAGGTGGTGTCCTCTTCCCAATCGTCGTCCAGTACGGCGGAGGCGCTGCCCTGGACGTCCTGAAGCTCTTCTTCACCGATGTCGCCCTTGGCGTATCGGACCCGCGCGCCCATCCAGCGCAAAACGTCCGCGAGGTCTTCGAACTCCAGGTCCCCGCGCATCCCGTCCTTGATGGTGTAGACCCTGTGCCGCCCCTCGGGATCGGCGATCGTGTCGGCGACGAAGATCACGCCTTCGAGCCCGGGATGGATGAAGGGCTCGACCTCCGCGACCTGGAGCGCCCAGTGAAGTTGCCAAGGGCGACTCTCGTCGCCGACCGCGATCCCAACGTAGGGAGACGCCGGAAGCTGCAAAATACGGAACGCTTGCTCGGCATCCGCGGTGAGTTGCAACAGGTCGACGAACGCATCGATCCGCGACTCCCCCAACTCGGGAGGCTCGCCCGGTTGCTCGAGCGCCTTCCAATACGCCCGGATACCTTTTAGAAACGCCTGTTGGGGCATAGAGGGCGGAAACTAGCCCAAATCCGTGCCGATGACAGCCCGGGCGTCGACTTGAAACATGTTCTATTCTTGCCTAGACCCCGGAGCGAGACCCATGCCGGTCGACCAAGAAGCATTCAAGCAAGCGCTCCGAGGCTGGGCCAGCGGTGTGACGGTGGTTACCTCGCGATCCGGAAACACCGTGCATGGCATGACCGTTTCAGCCTTCTCCAGCGTCTCGGCCGACCCACCACTCGTCCTGGTCTGCGCCAACCGCTCGTCGACCACCCACCGCGTCATCGAGCAAGGGGGTGTTTTCGCCGTGAACATCCTCGCGGCTCACCAGCGGGAGATTTCCAACCTGTTTGCATCCCCGAACAACGAAGACACACGCTTGGACCACGTGACCTGGACAGAGGGCGTGACGGGCGTACCGATACTCGACGAGGCGCTCGTGGCGCTCGAATGCACCGTGACCAAGGCTCATCGGGAAGGCAGCCACACGATCTACGTAGGGCGGGTGGAGGCCGTGCATACGAGCGACCGGGAACCGCTGCTCTACTACAAGGGCTGCTACCGGTCGCTGCTTTGCGAGGAATAGTCCAGGGTCCACGCGAGCTTGCGTGCCCCATGCGGACATACCTGCTAGCTTCCGGGGCATGGTTCGAACGAAGTGGATCATTCTAATCCTCGCCGCTATCGCGGTCGTTGGCTGCAAGAAGAAAGAAACCCCCGCTCCGGCGGCCGAAGAGCAAGCCGCTGCCGTCGAGCAGGAAAAGCCCGCTCCTGCACCGGCCGAGCCGATCCAGCCGCTGCCCGAGTCGGTCGAAGTGGACATGGAAAAGGTGGTGCTCGGCAGAAGCCTTTACCACGATACGATTCTCTCGGGCGACGGAACCGTGTCGTGCGCAACCTGCCACATGCTGGATCACGGCGGAGCGGAGCCGCGCAAGACCTCGACCGGAATCCGGGGCCAGAAGGGGCCGATCAACTCGCCAACCGTGCTGAACTCGGCGTACAACTTCGTTCAGTTTTGGGACGGACGTGCCAAGGACTTGCAAGAGCAGGCAGCCGGCCCGGTCGCCAATCCAATCGAGATGGGTGCCGTCTGGGACGAGGTCGTCGCCAAGATCAAGAAGGAAGACGAGTATGCGGCTGCATTCGCGAAGCTGTATGAAGATGGCGTCACGCAGGACAACATCACCGACGCGATCGCGGAGTACGAGAAGTCGCTGATTACGCCGTCCCGGTTCGACAAGTACCTGCGCGGCGACGCGTCAGCGCTTACCGACCAGGAAAAGAGGGGGTACCAGACCTTCAAGGAGGTCGGTTGCACCGCTTGTCACGCGGGCGTCCTCGCCGGCGGCGCGATGTTCCAGAAGCTCGGCCTGGTGAAGGACTACTTCGCCGACCGCGGGACGCCGCTCACCGAAGCGGACATGGGACGTTTCAACGTGACGAAGAACCCGGCGGACAAGCACTTCTTCAAGGTCCCGACGCTTCGCAACGTCGAGCTCACCCCGCCCTATCTGCACGATGGGTCGCGCGAGACGCTCGAGGAGACCGTGGCCGTCATGGGCAGATACCAGCTCGGCCGCGAGCTGACCCAGCAGCAGGTCAACGACATCGTGGCGTTCCTAAAGAGCCTGACCGGCGAGCTGCCACCGCACGCAAAGATGCCCGAGGGCTCGTAAGCACGGGCTCGGAAAAACGCGACACGGGGTTCCACGGAACGGGGCGCAAGCCGGGGCTTGGCGGAACACGACACGGGGATGTGTCGAACGGCTCGGCTTGCA
>Ga0209536_100002797_pt1 | contig 28349 bp, 23 predicted proteins | sample DeeMarSeWOR28_12_FD_187461 | JGI IMG/M metagenome (GOLD analysis project Ga0209536, IMG submission 187461) | Marine sediment microbial communities from White Oak River estuary, North Carolina - WOR-2-8_12 (SPAdes) (version 2) | ecosystem: Environmental > Aquatic > Marine > Intertidal zone >... | reverse complement strand
CCAGGCCAGCCCAGGACAGCCGTTGTCTGTAGCCCTGCGCTGGAAAGCCATTGCCCAGCCAACGACCAATTACACCGTCTTCACCCAACTGGTCGGCCCAGACGGCCTGGTGTGGGGCCAACAAGATAATCAACCCCAACAAGGCCGGTACCCCACCGCAGCCTGGTCCGTTGGGGATAAGGTGGTTGATCGTTTCGACATCTTGGTGCGTGAGGACGCCCCGGTCGGCACATATCGCTTGCTGGCGGGGATGTACGACCTGGTCACCGGAGAGCGGCTACCGGCTTATGATGAGAATGGACAACGACTCGCAGACGACGCCATCGTCCTAAGCACCATCGACATGATGACCAGGCCGTAGATCAGTGGGCCATGGCGAAGATCGATTTTCACGAAGGAGGAAACGCGTTGGACCTACCGGTGATCCACCTGGATGGCACACCCTATGAGCAAGGCCGAAAACACGGGCGTGAGCTGAAAGACCGCATTGGGCACAATATCCAGGTATACTTCGAACGCTTCGAGGCAGAGGGCGGCGTGTCTCACGGGGAGGTTCTGGCCCGATCCGCAAAATATGGAGAGGCCATAGCCACCCAGAACCCCGGTTATTTCGCGGGGATGCGGGGAGTGGCAGACGGCTCTGGGTTCAACTTCGACCACGTGGTGGCCCTCAATATCCGCTACGAGATCCTCTACTACCAGTTCAGCGCGAAGGCTTCTACCGATGGCTGCACTTCATTTGCCGTGCTACCCGGAGCGTCGGCCAACACTCATTTGCTGATGGGGCAGAACTGGGACTGGATTCCACAAGTGCAGGGAGCTATCTTACACACCGTTGAGCCTGACAGCTTGGAGACAATCAGCTTTACTGAGGCGGGCATTGTGGGTGGGAAAATCGGCCTGAATTCGGCAGGGTTGGGCCTGGCGGTCAATGGCCTGCACAGCACCGCCGACGACTGGTCACGCCTGAGCAAACCCTTTCACGTGCGCTGTTACGAAATACTAAGGGCACGTGATTTAGACACCGCAGCGGAGATAGTAACCAGCGAGGGACGCGCCTGCTCCACCAACTTTTTGATCGCGCAAATTCCCGACCGCGTGGCGGACATCGAAGCTGCACCGGATCACACACTTACGCTGAGCCCAGAAAACAACCTCCTGATCCATACCAACCATTTCCTGGACCCCGACGCCTTGGGCGTGGTCGAGCCACCCCGCGAGGTGTGGTCCTCCACGCAGCATCGACTGGACCGCTTACGCGACCTGTTGGCGTCCACACACCCACTGGCTGTAGAGCATATACGAGGCCATCTTCGCGACCACCAGGCGTATCCTCACTCGGTGTGTCGCCACGAGGACCCTGATCTTCCACCATCACAGCAGTACCGCACGGTCACCTCGGTGCTTATGGACCTACACGCTCGAGAGCTGCACATCAGCGACGGTCCTCCGTGCCAGAGCGAGTACCAGCGGGTGATGCTGTAAGGGGACACACAGTCCCCGTGCAGATTGCTGAGATACCGAGCAAGATGACGGGTTGAGCCGATGGCTTCACGGGCTTTCTGCGCTGTAACGAGCCCGCAATTGTCCACAACCTGCCTGGATGTCAATGCCACGCCGCAGGCGCAGCGTGGTGGATACACCCCCACGTTCTAAGACCGCTTGAAAGGCGCGCACTCGTTCTCGAGGGGAGCTCTGATAGAGTCCGCCGACGGTCGGGTTAAGCGGTATCAGATTGACGTGGGCCAGCATATCACCAATGAGGTCGACCAGTTGGTGGGCCTGTTCGACACGGTCATTGATGCCGTCCATCAGCGCGTACTCAAAGCTGATGCGTCGGCGGGTGGCGGCGACGTAGTCGCGACAGACACTCATCAACCGGCCCAGCGGATAGCGCCGGTTGATGGGCACCAGTTGATCGCGTAGGTCGTCGGTGGGAGCGTGCAAAGAGACGGCCAAGCCCACCTGCTCTGGCTCGCGGCTCATACGCCGGATGGCAGGCACCAACCCCACCGTGGATAGAGTCATGGCGCGAGCGCCGAGGCCAAAACCGTTTGGATCGTTCAAACGCCGGATGGCGGACCACGTAGCGGCGTAGTTGGCCAACGGCTCGCCCATGCCCATAAAGACAACGTTGGTGACGCGCCGCTCCTCCTCGGCCAGCATGCGAGCGTAGAAGAGCACCTGGGCCACGATCTCCCCAACCCGGAGGTTGCGGGCAAAGCCACCCTGGCCAGTGGCACAAAAAGGACACCCCATCGCACAGCCAGCCTGAGTGCTAATACACAGCGTGCGCCGCTTTTCGTAGCGCATCAGCACGGCCTCGATCTGCGGGCCATCATGAAGGGCAAAGAGGGTCTTGCGCGTTTGGCCATCGCTCGAGTCCAGCGTAGTCAAGGGAGTCAAGGGCTCGAAATCCGTCTCCGCCGCCAGGCGAACACGCAGAGACCTGGGAAGGTCAGTCATCTCCTCGGGAGTGACCGCAAAGCGCTGATAGAGCCAGCCCCAGATTTGATCGGCCCGATAGCGCGGCTGGCCCCAATCGACAAGGAGGGCCTGCAACTCGTCTTTCGTCAGGTCCAGAAGCTGGATAGAGTCCATAGCTCAATACCGGCAAGATTCATAACGACTACCCCATCCCACGGATGATGCCTGTAAGTCCCTACAAGGGTCAGGTCCCTGTGAGGGAATATGAAGCGCATGGCACCCGTGAGGGCCGAATGCAGCTTATCAACATCACTGTGACGGGTCACTAGAGAGAAACCCGGTTGCCTAAGAAACCGGGTCTCGTTGCAGATAACGCCTGGTTTTCAACACGTGAGATGGCTCCAGACCCGAGTTAACTCCTGGATGTCCTCAAAGACCCAATCGGGTTTCACCGGGCTGACTGCCAAATCTGCCTCGTGGTTGACACCGGTAAGCACCATGATGGTGCGCAAACCGGCTTTTTGGCCGCCCAGGATGTCAGTCTCCAGACGGTCACCAAGCACGGCCGTATGACCTGCATCAATGCCGATGGCTGCCAGAGCGGCGTCGAACATACTTCGCTCGGGCTTGCCGATTATGAACGGCTCCACATCAGTGGCAGCCTGCAAGCAAGCCAGGATCGCGCCGTTGCCTGGCAAGAGCCCTCGCTCAGTAGGCAAAGTGCGATCGGGATTAGTGCCAATGAACTTAGCCCCGGCATGGATGAGCAAAGTCGCCTCACTCAACTCCTTGTAGGTAAGCTTCGGGTCCCAGCCTACGGCGACAAAGTCGGCATGTTCCCCATCACTGAGCTCCAGCCCGTAGTCGAGTACAGCCTGCCGCGTCCCATCTCCGATAGCGTACACCGACGTACCTGGTGCTATGGCAGCTATGTGTTGAGCCGTGACCACCGCAGAGGTTAGAATATCATCAGGCCTGACCACAACGCCCATTGATGCTAGTTTCTTCACATACTGGTCTGGCGACCTGCTGGCGTTATTAGTCGCCAGACGAAAAGCAACGGGCCGCTCACGCAAGAACTCGAAAAAGTCGGAAAGCCCTGGCATAGGATTATCTCCACGCCAGAGCACGCCATCCATGTCGATGACAAGAGCTTGAATGTCGCATAAGGCATCAAGTGGTTGGTAGGTCATAGTCCCTCGCTATGTGTTGAAGTGCATTAACAGTTGGATGACGACAGGTCAGTAGCAGGCTCCAGATTCTGATCGCCGGGGACAAACCACAACGCACTGACAAAGCGAACCAGTCCCAGACCGGCCAGCGCCACGCCAAGCCACACCCTTCCTGCCAACAGAATCAAGGGAGCAGCGTACAGCGCAGCGAAAAAGGTGAAAGCGGCATTGGTCAGGGCCGCCAGCCACCTATCGGAAGCACGGCGTGTCAAGCGCCGCATCCCGAAGACCATGATCGGAATCTCGGCGAGCGAGAACAGCAGCAAAAAGCCAAACAGAAGCCACATTCCCCAGCCAGTGACCAGTGGCTTGAGGCCCATGAGCTGAGACAAAAAAACGGCGCCCCCGATCAGGGCAGCACCGCCCAACACGCCCAGCGCGCCTGACAAAGCTAACTGGCTACGCAGTCTCTTCCTCACGCTCGGCCTCAGCCACATCCCGCTCCACTTCAACGGCCGCGGTGGCGATGGCCCAACTCACGACTCCCCAGGTGCCACCCGAAATAAGCACCCCCATTCCTAGCGACCAGGCGTTCACGGGCGTGGTGGGGTCACGTAAGATGCCTATTACGGTAAGTAGGATGCCCACTGCAGCGAAGACGAGGCCGATCTTGATCGGGCCGTTCAAACGCCGCCACAGACTCCCACTGCTAGAAGACTCGGCTTCTTTAGACATCCAAACCTAATACCTCTCGCAAGTCTTACCAGAATGACCGGTGTTGGATCTCACTCATACCCCATCACAGGCATTATTCCTGCGGGTCCCTGCGAGGGGCAAGTCCCTATGAGGGGCAGGTCCCGGTTAGGGAACATCAAGACGACCGCGTCCATGAGGGCCGAACACAGCTTATCGAAGCCCCTGCGACGGAGCACTCGTCAGACACCGGGCGAATTGTAGCAGATTTGTGGGCTTGGGGCAAAAAGGCTATGCCACCCCAGGGTCGTTCATTCCCAAGGTACGAAGTTGACGTGGACGTATTGCAGTGGGTTGGCAGCCAGAGTGAACTCTACTTCACGCGACATCTGCTGCTCCTCTTGCACCAAGCCAACACGATAAGTGCCAGGTACGTAGGGGCGTACCTCTATTTTCATATTCATGCGTCGATTATCCCCACAGTCACGACAGGTGCTATCGGTGCCACCGATGCCCGACACATCGCTCAAATGCACACCACCGTTGGGGTCAACCAACCGCATCTGATAACCAGGCTCCCCCTCGTATAGCGCCAGACTCAAGTCCGTGACCTTCCATACCATGCCAGTGACGCGGGTTGTTTGGGGCGCACCCGTATCAAACGCCTCCACTAGGACGTCATAAGGAAACTCGGGGGTAGGCGTCGGCGTTGGAGCGACAGGTTCCGGCGCAGACGCGGCGGCATGGTTTGCGGGCGGAGGAGGCGGCGTATGGGTAGGCGTGGGCACAGGTGTATCGGTGGGCACACGAGTTGCCGTCGGCGTATAGGTAGGTGACGGCGTCCAGGTGGGCACGCGCGTGTTGGTAGGTGTTGGCAGACGCGTAGGAGTAGAGGTGATGGTGGGCGGGAAGATGGGTTGTCCATCGGGCCCGACTGGCACGATCTCAGAAGGACTGACAGACGTCGGCGACGTCTGCCACTGCCATTCCTCTTCAGTCTCGGATGCCGCCGCTGGAAGCGCGTAGGCTGCCGAGGCCGGGATGGCCACTTGGCGACCCAGACTCATCGCCATGGCAAAAGCCACCGTGCAAATGCTAACGGTCGCCAATCCTAGCACGAATATTATTAGCTGCTGTCGGCGCGTCATTATCCTCCTCCTATCCGAGCTGCTTCTCAATTATGTCTATTCCTCTTTATGTCTATTTTACCATAAATCGTTTCATTTTTCAAGTAGGAATAAGGTAGGAATTTCAACATAATCGAATGAACTACTACTGATAGGGGCAAAATATATGACTGACCACAACTATTGGGGTCCTGTCGTGCTAGCCGGCGCAGACGAGTGCTAGTTTATGTCAAGTAGCATGCGGATATGCGTCACGAAACGGCTTCTATGATGACCCAGCCAAGCTCCACTCAGGACGGCCTTTCAATGTTTGTCCTGGACATCCGCCTTCATTCGACAAACATATGGGTGACTGGGTGCCCTGCAGCAGACGTGAGTTCCTCTGGAGCGTTCCAGCCTATACGAAGTTCAAACAAAGCTCAAACCGAATTCAAACCATAAACCGTCATAATATTGGTAGGACGCCTGAGCATCTGGGGCAAAGCAACGAACGCAACCTTAGTATTTTTATCTGTGCCAGGCACACACTGGCCGGAAGCAGCCCAGGGTACACAATCGCGAGCTACGGCGTTGTGTCGGGTGCTACTACATCCATTCAGGATAGCGGCAGTCTGACTCTGACCACCGGCGGGAAGTTGGAATTCCTGGAACACTCAGTCGCACCCCTTGCCGGTAGGAGCGAACGTGTCCTCCCTGGTAGACACCATAGATAGTGCCACCACACACGGCACGTAAAGGGAAAGCGATGAGAATAGCGCCTCTCGGGGCCGATCACACCTAACACTGGTATGACGGCGGAACTAGGCAATTTGGTGGTCAGGGTCAGCCCGCATCGAACGAGAGACTGCCGCCCAGATAGGTCCCAAAGCCAAAAGAAAATGAGCGACCGGCGCAAATCGCAAGTCGCTCATTTTCTTTTGACTCGGTTGGCATCCCATCACGCGGATGATGCCACGAAAAGGATCGTGCCCACGAGGGCCGCATGCGGCTTATCGAAATCACTGTGAGGGGGCACTAGGGCCGCGATACAGCTAATTACTTTCTAAGATTACAGATATCGGGTCTCGACCCGATCAGACCCGGGCCTTCTACGAACTTCAACTTTGAACGGCAGATCATCCGCCTCAAACCATCTGGCAATGAAACGCTGTACGGGCTGTTTATGGCTGCCATTTAAACTGATCTCGATACGCTGGCTATCTTCTGTGTACAACCTGCAGTATTGTATCGGAACTGTGGCCAATTCGCCTAACATCTGGCTTAAATAGGTTGGCAGACCAACTCTGACTATGTAATGATCCCGAATCTCGTCAAGTGTTTTGATAATAATGTGATCCAGCGGGAAACCAGCGCGAAGGCAGTGGGCTTTGTTCTTCAGAACATCCCGTATCTCCTTCGCGCCGAACACACTGAAGTCCACGGCCTCGTGAAGAGTGTCTTGCGTGGCAGCTCTGCGACCGTTTCGTGCGTAGATACGACGTGCTGACGTTTTACCAGCAACTGGCATCGGGGTTTCCTTCACAGTAAGGCCAAACTACAGGGTAAGGGAAACTGTCTTGGCATGAGCCTTCACGAGATGAGCGGAGAAGAGAAAAGAGGGTATTTACGTGAGACCGTTGCCTTTCGAGGCACAGCCGAGCAAAAATGTTCTCACAGAGCCAGATTGTCAGCTTCTATAGTAGTCGACATTGGCCTCTGGAAGCAGAGACAACCACACCCTTATCATCCCCTTCTCAATGCTCAAGTAGCCGATTGCCACGTCCTATGACGTGAGTTCCCAGGTTACTCCAACATCTACACCCATCTTAGCACAGGATCCAGGCCAAGACAATGGGGATAGGGTACTAGGTAGGCCAGGAGAATGGTCAACGTAGGATTCCCATAGATTTATCCTTGGCCAAGCACGCACGCATACGTCTCAATCCAGAGGCAGCGAAACCCAGCGTTTTTCCTGAGCTGAGATATACGCAGCTTCCATTACCTCCTGCACCTTCATCCCATCCACAAAATCCGGGCTGGTCGGTCGCCCCTCAACCAAGCTGGTGATGAAGTCGTATTGACAAGCGATGTGATAGCGCATCCAGCCGATCGAGAACTTGGGACCGGGCAACGCCGCTGGCGGCGGGTAACGCTGAACCGTCTCGATAGCCTTGAAACCCCGCCCGCCACCGATGGGATCTCCTGGCTCACGGACATCATAGACGTAGAGCCAATTAGGATCCATCAGGTTGAAGCGTAGCGCGCCCTTGCTCCCGTGTATCTCCAGACGCAGCTCGTCATTGGTGCCGGTGGCCAAGCGCGAGGCCTCCACGGTGCCCACCCCGCCATTGGCCATGCGCACTGTCATCAGGGCCAAGTCGTCTACCTCGACTGACTTTTTTCCGCCCTCTCTGCCGGGCAAGGGTCGTTCCTTGATGAACGTCTCGGTTAGGGCATAGACGCTATCGTATTCACCAAGTAGGAAGCGGATAAGATCGAGAACGTGGGACCCTAAGTCAAACAAGGCTCCACCTCCCCCTTTGGCGACATCCAAGCGCCAAGAGATAGGGCGGTCAGGATCGATGTAGCCTGCGTGTAGATAGGCAGCCCGAAGGCTGTAGACACGCCCCAGAAACCCATCCTCAACCAACTGCCTGGCGCGCATCATGGCGGGACTGAACCGGTAATCGAACGTCATCTGATGCTGAATGCCTGTCTGCTGGGCCACTGAGACAACCTCTCGCGCCTCAGCAAGATTCATAGCCAGCGGCTTGTCGCAGTAGACATGCTTGCCAGCACGCATAGCCTCAATCAGCACATCCTTGTGCAGGTAATTGGGCGTACAGCAGTCGATCACATCAATGTCATCGCGAGCTACTAGCTCACGCCAGTCCGTGGTCCCGAACTCGTAGCCCCCCTGTTCAATCCCCTTCTGCGTCGAGGCCTGACTTGCCGCAGACACGCCCACGAGTCTGATCTTGGCTGGAAAGGGATCATACATAATGGGCAAGAGCTGATAGGCAAGAGTGTGAACTTTGCCAATGAAGCCATAGCCAACCAAGCCGATACGGATCTCAGATTTGGCACTCATTGATAGCGGTCCTCCTTCCAAACTTTTGTGAACAACGGCTATGATACGAGCTATTAACCACAATTACAAGTGTGCACAAGTCTCTCGAATTTGACAAGAACAGAAGATGTGGTAAAATTGAGTTTGTCTCGCTGAGACGGAAGGGCCCGTGGTGTAGACGGATAACATATCGGCCTGTCAAGCCGAAGATCGCGGGTTCAAGTCCCGTCGGGCCCGCCAAGCAGGGCTCCCTCATCGCAGGGAGCCTTCTTGATTCCGAGTCAGTTTCAGCCAGATCCCATCTCCTCCCTCACGGCCTCCGATATCTCCGCACCGTCCACGAATACTATGAGCTCACCAGGCTGGTCCAAATTTTAACTAATTTCAAATGATTTTCACACGATTCTACAATTTAGAGATGCTACAATCAGAATTGTTATCAGCCGGCGAAGCAATGTCGATTCTCAGGTGCAGGAGGAAACCATGAAATTGTCCTATCGTTTTGTTGCCGTTTTCGGCTGTGTCATTCTAATGTCGCTGCTAGTCCAGGCCTGCGCCGCACCCCCGACCCCTCAGCCAGCGGCAACTCAGGAGGTGGTTCAAACTGAGGAGCCAACCCCCACACCCGAACCAACACAGGCCGCGGAAACGGCGAAGCTAAAGGTTATGATTCAGCCTTTTGTCACCTTCGTCCCCTTCTACATTGCCGAGGAAGAGGGTTATTATGCCGAACAGAATCTTGAGGTAGAACTGATCAGCGTGACCGTTAACCAGGAGATTCTGCCGGCGCTGTCCAGCGGCCAGGTAGACGTGTCATCAGGTCTCATCAGTGCAGGTCTGCTCAATGCGATCGATCGCGGTGGTAGTTTCAAAATTGTGGCCGATAAAGGCTTCGTTGATCCCAACAACTGTGACAATTACGCCCTGGTGGCCAGGCGCGACCTGGCCGAGGCCGGCACGTTCGAGAGCGTAGCTGATTTGCGCGGACACACTGTGAACGTAGTGCCCGCGACCTTCTTGGAGTATTACCTGGCCACGCTGCTGGAGACAGAAGGCTTGACCATGGACGACATCGAGATATCGGACGTACCCGTTCCTGCCCAACCCGAGGCCTTCGAACAGAAGACGCTGGAACTGACGCTTAACAGCGAACCGTGGGTCACCCGCTTCCAGGACGCTGGTCACAGCCCTGTGTTGACGCCGCCGTCGGAATTGGTGCCCGATGCCGAAGCGGCCGTCGTGCTGTACGGCCCCACCCTGCTTAATGAAAACGAAGATGTCGCCAACCGATTTATGACCGCCTACCTAAAGGCGGTGCGCCAGTACAACGAGGGCAAGACGCCACGCAACATCGAATTACTCGCTGAATTCAGCAATATCGATCCGGAGTTTCTGGAGAGGATGTGCTGGCCGGCTTTGCGAACGAGCGGCGAACTGAACGTGCAGGCGGTGCTTGACTTTCAGGACTGGGCCCTGGAGGCCGGCCACCTGGATAATGCGATATCGGCAGAACAGTTCTATGACGGCAGCTTCGTCACCTATGCCAATTTGGCTCTGGATAGCGCGCAATGAGTTCCCTTCAACCGGTGGGGGTGAGCGCTCAACGGATAGGGAAAATCTTTGAAACCCGCAGCGGTGATGTGCGCGCTCTGGAAGAGGTCAGCTTCAACGTTGATCCCGGCGAGTTTGTGTGCATCGTCGGGCCAAGCGGATGTGGCAAATCAACATTGCTCAAAGTCCTGGCGGGGCTGATCGAACCCAGCGCCGGTCGATTGAATTTCGGCGATAACGGGACTACCAGCCAGCCACACACGGCTCTCGTCTTCCAGGAACACGGCCTCTTCCCCTGGCTCACGGTGGTGGACAATGTAGCCTTCGGGTTGGAGGCGGAAGGAATTGGCAAACAAGCGCGCCGACGGAATGCTCTTGAACTCCTGGAACAGGTGGGCCTGGCCGAATTTGCGCACAACTTCCCACATGAGCTATCGGTCGGCATGCGCCAGCGTGCCGCCATCGCCCGGGCAGTTCTAGTGAACCCCGAGTTGCTACTGATGGATGAGCCGTTCAGCGCGCTGGATGCGCAGAGCAAGCTGGTGCTCCAGGAGGAGTTGCTACGCCTTTGGACGGACCTCCAGCAGACAGTCATTTACGTGACGCACGATATTGAAGAAGCGGTCTTGCTGGGGGATCGAGTCCTGGTCATGAGCGGCCGTCCTGGTCGGATCCGGGAGGAGGTTCGAGTCCCGCTGGATCGTCCCCGCAACCTACAAGATCGAGAACAAGCTGAAGTGAGAGAGATCTCGTGGCACATCTGGAAGGTAATCGAGGGGCAAGTTCGCCAAAACTTGCGTATCTCATCTTAGGCAAGACCTTAAAAATACGCTTCCCCCGCACGACCAGCACTGCATCTATAGCGATCGCTATGGCTCTGCTGTTAATGTGGGAGGTGGTCGTTCGCAGCCAAGTCATCTCAGTGTTCTATTTCCCAGCCCCCTCCTTCATCGCGAAAACCTTTTGGCAGATGCTGAGCGATGGCACACTTATTGAGCACGTCCAGGCCACCCTATTTCGCCTTTTTGCGGGCCTCTTGGTGGGTAGCCTCCCCGGCCTGTTATTGGGGCTGGCTATGGGCTGGTCTCGAAAGCTGCGGGAAGTGGTCGACCCATTTATCGCAGCCGTTCACCCCCTCCCCAAGATCGCCCTTTTGCCATTGATCATGGTCATCTTTGGCGTCGGAAATACCTCCCTGGTCATCGTGGCCGCCGCAGCGGCCTTCTTCCCCATGTTGATCAACACCATGGCTGGCGTGCGGCATATCAATCCCATCTACTTCGAAGTGGCCAGGAACTACCGTGCTACCAGAGGCAAAGTGTTTCGGCGCGTCGTGGTGCCTGGCAGCCTGCCCTCCATCCTGACCGGCCTACGTCTGGCAGTTAACACGACACTGTTGGTCACAGTCGCCGTGGAGATGGTAAGTGCCCACCGAGGATTGGGCGCAATGATCTGGATGACGTGGAACACCATGCGTATGGAAGAGATCTACGTGGCTTTGCTCACCATTACACTGTTGGGGATCATATTCACGCTGTGTCTCCAGCGCCTGGGCACGCGACTGACACCCTGGCACGTGGAACGTTCCGGATAGACTGAAGCGAAGCCATTCAGGAGGGTTAAGAACATATGCCGCAACGGGTGAAGGTACGTCCCGGTCGGTCATTTGCTGAATGGCCAGTAGAGGAAATCGAGCGATCAGTTCCGTCTCGCTTTGAGGACATAGTCCGACGCTATCCAGCGCGCCTAGCGCTCAAGAGCGGAGCCCAGGCTTTAACTTACGATGAGCTGAACCGAAGCGCCAACCGGCTGGCCCGCGCTGTCCTGGAGCAACACGAGGAAGGCGAGAAGCCGGTTGCACTTCTATTGGAACATAGTGCCAGCGCCATCCTTGCCATTCTTGCTGTATTAAAGGCCGGCAAGTTCTACCTTCCGCTTGACCCCACGTATCCAGTCCCGCGACTGGCCGGTATCCTGTCCGACTCGCAGACTAGCCTGATCATAAGTGATCGTCCCCACCTCTCACTGGCTGAGGAAATCGCGCCTGCTGGCAGCCAGCTTCTTAACATTGACGCGCTTCAAGGCAGCGCGAACGGGGATAATCTCTCCATATCGATACCCCCCGAGAGTCTGTTCAACCTCGCCTATACCTCCGGCTCATCAGGTCGACCCAAGGGTGTGTTACAGACGCACCGTAATATCATCCATAACACGCGCGAGGCAACCCACCTGCTGAAGTTTGACAGGGAAGACCGTTTCGCGTTAATCATGCCGATCACCTTTGGAGCGTCCGCGTCGGATATCTTCGGAGCGCTGCTGAACGGCGCCAGCCTATTTCTATTTGACCCGAGGAAACAGGGTTTGGGGGAACTAATCCATTGGCTGAGGCAGGAACAAATCAGCGTGTACCATTCCGTGCCCACGGTTTACCGTCACATGCTAGGGAGGCTCGGAGATACTGAAACAATCCCTAGCGTGCGCGTGATCGAACTGGGTGGCGAGCCGGTGTTGAAGCACGACATAGAACTATTCAAGAAACATTTCTCCGACCAATGTGTCCTCATGAATGACCTGGGGACGACGGAAACATACCTGGCGAGCGCGTACCTAGTGGACAAATCAAGCGAGATTACGGGGCCGACTGTTCCCGTCGGCTTTGCGCTAGGGGGTAGAGAAGTCCTTGTTTTCGACGAGAACGGGAGAGCCGCTGAGCCTGGCGAGATCGGTGAGATTGCCATCAAGAGCCGCTACCTGTCGCCGGGCTACTGGCAGCAGCCGGATTTGACCGCAGCGGTCTTTCTCCCAGACCACGAGGGGGGAGAAGAGCGCATCTATCTGATGGGAGACCTGGGACGCCTGAGCCCAGAGGGGTACCTGGAGTACCTCGGGAGAAAAGACGATCTGGTTAAGATCAGAGGTCAGAGGGTTGAGACCGCCGAGGTCGAGACGGCGCTGCTCGATCTTGAGGTGGTGCGCGAGGCGGTTGTAGTAGCCCAGAAAGGGTCAAACGGAGATAACCGTCTGGTGGCTTACCTGATCCCGGTGGGAGAGCCACCAAATGTGAGCGACCTGCGAAGAGATCTGATGGAGAAATTCCCCGAGCATATGGTCCCAAGTGCTTTCGTAACGATGGAACGTTTCCCGCTGCTGCCATTTGGCAAGGTGGATCGCCGAGCCCTCCCACCGCCTGACACCTCGCGACCCAATCTGAAGGTCCCCTACGAGCCGCCTCATACACAGACTCAAGCCAGGCTGGCAGATCTGTTTGCTCAGGTCTTGAGACTTGACCAGGCCGGTATCCACGATGACTTCTTTGAGCTGGGGGCCGACTCGCTTCTGGCCACACAACTGGTTGCGCGGATCCAAGATGAATTCCGAGTATCACTTCCCATCGCCAGCCTGTTCGAAACGCCCACGGTGGCCGGTCTGGCACAGCTTGTCATCCGAGAACAGTTAGCAACCTTGCCAGACGATGAACTCGATCAAATCCTGGCTGAACTGCAAGAGCTTACGGACGAGGAGGCGCAACGTATCCTGGACGGGGAGGCCTGGTAGAGCCGTGGAAAGAGCGTTGGACACCAATGATCGTCTCTTTGACAACCTGTCACCGACCAAACGCAAGCTGCTTGAGCTGCGCCTGAAGCAGCGAAGCCGACCCAGCCAGGAAGAAAGAATCATACCGCGTCGGGGATCTTCAGACCCTACCCCCTTATCGTTTGGGCAGCTGAGACAGTGGTTCCTGCAGCAATTAGAGCCGGACAACCCGGTTTACAACAAGGCGGAGGTACTGAAGCTCGCTGGGCCTCTCGACCGCCACGCTCTGCAAAGCGCGCTGGATGATCTGGTGGCGCGCCACGAGGTGCTACGCACCTCCTATACCACCATAGACTGGGAACCCGTACAGGTGGTCAATGAAGCCAGGCCAGTCGACCTGCCATGGATTGACCTGAGCCATATACCCCTGGCAGATCAGGAGAAGGAGCTTTTAAGGTACGTGGAAGGGCAGATCCAGCGCCCCTTCGATCTTACCTGCGACCTGATGCTGCGCTATGCTCTCTTTCGCCTAAGCTCAGATGAACACGTGTTGCTCAGGATCACCCACCACATTGCCTCAGACAAGTGGTCTTCCGGCATCGTGAACCGAGAATTGTCTGTCCTGTACACGGCGCACAAGGAAGGGCTCCCTTCACCACTGCCAGAACTCCCCATCCAGTACGCAGATTTTGCAGCCTGGCAGCGGGAATGCTTGCAAGGCGAAGCCCTGGATAAGCAACTGGCCTATTGGAGGGCGCAGCTTGGGGGTGCACCGGCCTTGCTGAATCTGCCCTGCGACCGCCCCAGATCAGCAGAACAAACCCACCGAGGCGGAGTTCACACCACCTTTCTCTCCCAAACCCTTACCAACAGCCTCCAGTCATTTAGCAAGGCGCACGGAGTAACCCTCTTTATGACCCTGTTGGCAGCCTTCAACGTTCTGTTGTTTCGCTACTGCGGGCAAAGCGATGTCCTGGTTGGAGTACCTATCGCCGGCCGTTCACGAACCGAGACAGAAGGGCTGGTCGGACTCTTTATCAATACGTTAGTGCTGCGCACAGACCTGTCTGGAAAACCGTCCTTCAAGGAACTGCTGGGGCGGGTACGGCATGTCGCCCTGGAAGCTTATGCGCATCAGGACTTGCCTTTTGAGAAACTTGTTGAGGAGCTCCAGCCCGAACGCAGCCTGAGCCACACCCCACTCTTCCAGGTGATGTTCGACTTCTTGAACACACCGTCACAAGCTCTTGAACTCAGTGGGCTGGAGATCAAACAGCTCAACCTGGGTGAAGACTCCTCAATCTACGACCTGACTCTGTTGATGAGTGAGCAAACCGGTGGGCTCCAAGTGGCCTTGGAATACAGCAGCGACCTGTTTGACGCGACCACCATCGAGCGCATGCTGGGACACTTCCAAGCCCTGTTGGAGGGCATTTTGGCAGATGGCAACCAGCCCATCGCGAGCCTGCCTCTGCTAACAGCGGCCGAGCGAGATCAGTTGTTGGTGCAATGGAACCAGACTCAGGCCGAGTATCCGCACGAACTCTGTACTCACCAGCTTTTTGAAGCCCAGGTCAGGATTACACCTGATGCCGTGGCATTAATGTGTCAAGATCAGCATCTGACCTATCGCGAACTAAACGATCGCGCCAACCAACTGGCACATCATTTGCAGAACCACGGGGTAGGACCAGGTGTCATAGTAGCCCTGTGCATGGAGCGCTCGGTAGACATGGTGGTAGGACTGCTGGGAGTCCTTAAGGCGGGCGGCGCCTACCTCCCGCTTGATCCATCTTACCCTAAGGAACGGCTGGCCTTTATGTTGCGGGATACTCAGGCATCGCTGCTTTTGACCAGGCAACAGCTGGCTGAGAACCTACCGCCGTACCCAGGCAAAGTCGTCTGTTTTGACACAGCCTGGAACCAGATGTCCGGGTTGCCAACCAGCAACCCGATTTGCCAGGCTAAGCCAGGCGATACGATGTACGTCATCTATACGTCGGGTTCTACCGGACGGCCCAAGGGTGTGGTGATTCGACACACCTCCGTCGTCAACTTCGTCCACTTTGCTAGCCGTTATTATGGCATCGTGCCGGGCGATAAGGTTTTACAATTCGCCTCGCTAAATTTCGATACGGCCATAGAGGAAATCTTCCCCACTCTCGCGACCGGCGCCACGCTGGCTATGCGGACCGACCCACTTATCGGAGGCCTCAACGATTTCCTCAAGTGGGTAGACCAGGCAGGCATAACCGTGCTCGATCTGCCAACCGCCTTCTGGCATACCTGGATGACCGAACTAGAGCACCTCGCAGCTCCGGTCCCGCCCTCTCTACGACTGGTTATAGTGGGCGGAGAGAAGGCCCTATCCCAGGATTATGCGACCTGGCGGAGGAACGTCGGAGACAATGTACGCTGGATCAACACCTACGGGCCGACGGAGGCAACTGTGGTCTGTCTAGCGTATGAACCAGATGGCAGAAGGGATATAGCGCAAGCCCTGCCCATTGGCCGTCCCATCGACAATACGCAAGTCTACATTATGGACCAGAACCTGAACCCGGTACCCATTGGAGTACCCGGTGAATTGTGCGTCGCCGGCGCCGGTCTGGCTGCAGGCTATCTGAACCGCCCTGAGGTCACCGCCGAGAGATTTGTCCACCATTCCTTGCCCGGCAAGGGAGCCGGAGCCACCTGGGAGGCTCGACTGTACAGGACCGGTGACCTGGCTCGTTACCTTCCAGATGGCAACATAGATTTCCTAGGTCGGCTCGACCACCAGGTGAAAGTCCGCGGCTTCCGCATTGAGCCAGGGGAGATCGAAGTGGCGTTGGGGCAACATTCCGCCGTGCGCGAGAGCGTAGTGATCGCGCTCGAAGATGCGCCAGGTGACAAACACCTGATAGCCTATGTTGTCCCTGAGCGAGACACGGCTCTAACTGCGACCAATCTGCGTAGTTTCCTAACAAAAAGACTGCCCCAGTACATGGTACCCACGGCCTTCGTGCTTCTGGACGCCCTGCCGTTGACACCCAATGGCAAAGTGGACCGACGCGCGCTCCCCACCCCAGGCGGGACCAGGCCTGGACCGCACGAAGACCTGGTAGCGCCTCGAAACGCTTTAGAAGTCGAGCTAGCAAGGGTTTGGGAACAGGTTCTAGGCGTCGAGCCTGTCGGAGTTAGGGACAACTTCTTTGATTTGGGGGGACACTCGCTGCTGGGCGTGCGCCTCTTCGCTCAGATTGAGAGAATTACCGGCGAAAGGCTTCCACTGGCTGCTCTTTTCCAGGCCCCGACGATTGAGGAACTTGCGCGCGTTCTCAGCAATAAACAGGGAGCAGTCCCTTGCGATTCGTTGGTGATGCTCCAAAATGGCGACTCCCAACCACCCGTTTTCTGCCTTCCAGGCACCCTGGGCAATGTCTTCACTGATCTTGGTGATCTGGCCCGATATCTTGGCCCAGATCGACCTGTTTACGGCCTTCAGGATGGTATCCAGAACCCTTCCAGAATCAAAGCCTTGGCAGCTCACTTCATTGATGAAATATACACCGTGGAGCGCGAAGGGCCTTACATCCTGGTTGGCATTTGCTCGGGCGGCGTAGTGGCTTTTGAAATGGCCCAGGAACTCCATGCGCAGGGCCAGCAGGTGGCCTTGTTAGCCCTGGTGGAACCTTCGCCCCCGAGGGTATCAAATGTCCAATCTTACGCCAGGCTAGCCGCCTATATTCTCAACCGATTTGCACGACGCTTAGGTCATCACTCGCGTAGCATGGTGCAGCGCGACTCCACCGAGCAGAAGGCTTACCTTCGCATGAAGGCGAAGATCATCGCCAATTGGTTGGCTATGGCCGGCTACACTGCACAACCATATCCAGGCCAGATCGACCTCTTCTTAACCCGTGAGTCGCTTAGATCACCACCCAACCCCCAATTAGGCTGGCGCAAATTGGCTGACGGCGGCGTGAGGATCCACGAGATTGCTGGCAACCACGATACAATAACCGGCAACAACAATACAAAAATAGAAGAAGCCCACATGCGATCCCTGGCCAAGCAGTTGAGAACCTGTATCGATGAAACACGATCCTATGGAAACAACAGCTGATGATGTGTGGTACCCCCCGCCGGGGGAGCTGAAACTGGCCAGCGACGAGGTTCACCTCTGGCGTGGATCTCTGAACTGGCCAGCGCGCTATATTCGAGATTTCCAGGACTTACTCAGCCCCGACGAGTTAAGCAGAGCAGAGCGCTTCCGCTTTCAAAAGGACCGCCAGCGCTTCCTCGTCACCCGCGGCCTGCTCAGGATTATCCTTAGTCGCTACCTGGGGTCGGAACCCGGCCAGTTGTGCTTCGCTTACAACAGCCATGGCAAACCAGCCCTGATCCCATCGTCAGCTCCAAGGACGCTGAGTTTCAACCTTTCGCACGCCCACGGGTTGCTGCTGGTTGCCATCACACAGAATCGACAGGTTGGCATTGACGTCGAGTATACCCGGGCGCCCCTGCCTGATGTCGAGCAAATCGCCGAGCGTTTCTTCTCAGTCGAGGAAAAACAAACGTTACGTGCCCTTCCTCCCAATGAAAGACACCAGGTATTTTTCAGGTGTTGGACCTGTAAGGAGGCCTATCTTAAGGCCAGGGGAGAAGGGCTGTCGCTGTCCCTGGACCGGTTGGCTGTTGCGCTGATCCCCGGAGAACCAGCCCCGTTGCTACGTGTCCAAGGGGCTCCCCAAGAAACTCGGCGCTGGTCGCTGCGAGAGCTGATTCCCGCCCCTGGCTACGTGGCTACATTAGCCGTGGAAGGAGGAGGCTGGCGACTTGCCTGCTGGCACTATGCTCGGTCCCTTCAGAGGGAGGCTCAGCCTTCTCAGCCACTCGATCTTTCGCTATGATCAGGAGAACATAGTCATCAGGACTGGCCTGCAGAGCAGTAAGCACTGACGGAGACTTCGGTGAGGGTTTTCGACACCTTTGCAAGAGAATATAGCTTCTGGATTGAGCACGTCAATCCCCCCCGCTATCACGAGATGTTGGATTCCTTTCTGCCGGAAGACATCAACCTTGCTCTGGACGCGGGATGTGGGCCGGGTCAGTTGGCCCTGTACTTGGCCAACCGGGCAAGAAATGTGATCGCAGTAGACCTTTCAAGCGCGATGATCGGCGTGGCAAGGGAGCGTCAGGCAAGACTAGGCAAGGCGAATATCGGCTTCTTGGTCACGGATCTTAACCACGCCTCACTTGAGCCGGCAACTTTTGACTTCATAGGCAGTGATTGCGTGCTGCACGATACGCCCTTGAAAGTCACCCTCCCCACTCTCCGCACGCTGCTCAGGCCAGGTGGACGGATGGTTATCCGCGACCTGGTCACCTCAAAGCCATCCAAAAATCAATCCCCCTTGTGGCAACTGTTGTGGACGCTCAAGCGCATCCCTCGCTACGCGAGAGACTTCGGTCTGCAGAACACGGTGCGGCTGGTCTCTTTCGAGGTCAATCCCGCGTGGCTACGCCAGAGATGCAGGAGCGAAAGAACGACGCCAGAAACATTCCGGGCTGCCTACAGCCGCCTGCTACCGGGCTGCACGTTTGCGGATTACGGATGGGCTATCGGGGTATTCTGGGAAGCTCCCGCAGTTCAATAGAAGCAGACGTTTTTTCGTCCCAAGAACAGGCCAAATTGCGGATTGTAAACTCGCAAAGAATATGATATGTACAGATATACTGAAGCTCCCATCAAACGCTATAGCTTCGCATTTATCTACCTCTGTCGGCAAGAATTCCCTCGTGCGTTATGACAGGCACACCGGCGAGTCACCGACCCTTCCCATTCCACCCACCAGCAAGCAAGTGACATTACGAGGCTGCACCGTGGTTCACATCTCGGGTGGTAAAGTCATCGAGGAGTTTGAGTACACAGTCGGTGTTCCTAACCTCGAAAGTTTTTGACTTTCTCCATCATAGTGATACACTATCACACTTGACAATAGTTGCCAGAGGAGGCCATTGTGAGCAGTAGCAGGCAAGAACGCCGTGATCGCCGCGCCCGCAGCCGCGCCAGTGGGGTGACGCCTATCGCCGAAATGAGACCCATCACCTATACCCTGCCGGTGTACGAACTGCTCGACGAGGAGGGGCTTGAACGTATCCACCAGGCCTCCATGCGCATTCTTTCGGAGTTCGGCATCGATTTCTACGACGAAGAGGTACGGCTTATCCTCAAGGACCACGGGGCCGAGCTACGGGGCGACACAGCCTATTTCGATCCCGGCCTGATCGAGGAGTACCTCGCCCGTGCACCCCACCAGTTCACCCAGCTGGCACGCAACCCCAAGAACCATGTCGTCATCGGCGGGAACCAAATCATATTCGCCCCGGTCTATGGTCCCCCTTTCGTGCTGGATCTGGAACGCGGCCGCCGCCAGGCCACGCTGGCCGACTTCCAGAACTTCGTCAAGCTCGCCTACCTAAGTCCCTACATCCACCACTCGGGCGGGACTATCGTCGAGCCGACCGACGAACCAGTTCCTACACGCCACCTGGACATGCTCTTAAGCCACATCAAATTCAGCGACAAAGCCTTCATGGGGTCCGTTATGTCGGCAGCCAACGCGGCCGACAGCGTGGCGGTAGCTGAACTCCTGTTTGGCTCAGAGACTATCCGGGAACAGCCTGCCCTGCTCTCTCTCATCAATGTCAGCAGCCCCCGACGTTACGATGAACGTATGCTGGGCACTCTCAAGGTCTACGCTCGCGCCCGCCAGGGCCTGATCATCACCCCCTTCATCATGGCTGGTGCGATGGGCCCGGCCAGCATTGCCGGAACTTTGGCACAGCAGAATGCCGAAGCACTGGCCGGGATCGCGCTGGCACAGATGATCGAACCCGGCACACCAGTGGTCTACGGCTCCTTCCTGACCACCGTAGACCTTCAAAGTGGCTCACCCGTGTTTGGCTCGCCAGAGAGCCAGGTCGCCCTGTATGTCAGCGCCCAGCTCGCCCGGCGCTATGGTCTCCCCTTTCGCGGTGGCGGTGCCTTCGCCAGTTCCAAGATTCCCGATGCACAGGCCGCTTACGAGTCCCAGATGGTCATGCTGCCCACCCTTATGGCTAGGACGAACTTCGTCCTCCACGCCGCTGGATGGTTGGAGAGCGGTCTGGTGGCAGGCTACGAGAAGTTCGTGCTGGATTGTGAGATTCTCGGTATGCTGCATACCTGGGCTAAGGGACTCGACCTATCCGATGAGGCGCTGGCTCTGGACGCCATCGCCGAAGTGCCACCCGGGGGTCACTATCTGGGCACGGCCCACACCAGACGGCACTTGCGCGATGCCTTCTACCGGACCGAACTTTTCAACTATGAGTCGGCAGAAGCGTGGCAGAAGAAAGGTGCCGAAGACAGCTACACCCGCGCCAGCAAGAAAGTGACACGACTGCTGGCCGATTATCAGCCGCCCCCTCTAGATCCAGCAATAGAGGAGGCACTGACCGCTTTCGTGGCCCGCCGCAAGGCAGAAATTGCCCGCCAGCCGAGCGAATTCCTATAGGGAATAATTCTGCGGATCAGAAAGCGTAGGTACGACAACTTACACCTCGATGTTGAACGAGAACGGCGGCATTGTATGTGACTTGACCGTCACGCACTTGGCATTTGTAAGACCTCGCAACTTTACCTCTCAAAACCAAAGAAAGGGATCCCACCATGCTTCGCTTGTATGAGAACCAATGGACCAAAGAAGAACTGCTGGGCCACATCGGTGACATCAGCCAACTTGGCGGTGTGCGCCTGGTCACCCTCGCCGAGGGGCCGGAGCGCGGCGTCCGAGCCGCTGAGCTGCGCACGGCGGCCGGGTTGCGCTTCACGGTGTACCTGGACCGGGGCATGGACATCGGCCCGGCCGAGTACCGGGGAGTCCCGCTGGCCTGGACATCGCCCACCGGCCCAGCCGCCCCCTCGTTCTACGAACCGCAGGGTATTGGCTGGCTGCGTTCCTTCCACGGTGGCTTGCTGACCACCTGTGGGCTGACGCAGGTCGGCCCGCCCGGAGAGGAGAACGGCGAGCACTTGGGGCTACACGGCCGCATCTCAAACATACCCGCGCGCCAGGTTGGCCAAGGCGATGCCTGGGAGGGTGATATCTATACCTTCTGGGTAGAAGGGCGCATGAGAGAGGTCTCAGTCTTTGGCCATAACCTGGAACTGAGACGGCGCGTAAGCGCCCAATTGGATAAGCCGCGCCTGGTCATCCAAGATCAGGTGACGAATATGGGAGACGTCACAGCTCCACACATGATCTTGTATCATATCAACCTCGGCTTCCCGCTGCTGCAAGCAGAGAGCCGGCTGATAGCACCTTCGGAAGAGGTCATACCTCGGGATGAGGTCGCCACCGCAGGGATTACCGAACACACTCGCTTTCAAGCGCCAGCGCCTCGCTACGCAGAACAAGTATTTTACCACCGTATGAGAGCCGAGGCTGACGGGTTTGTGAAGGTGGTTGTGGTTAATGACGCCTTGAGGCTGGGCTTACAACTCCGCTACCGGCAGGAAGAGCTGCCGGAATTCACCCAGTGGAAGCAAATGGGTTGGGGGACCTACACGCTGGGCATTGAGCCAGGCAACTGCCGGTCCGAAGGCAGGTTGGCAGCTCGCCAGCGGGGTGCTCTGTTAGAACTAGCGCCCGGGCAGCAGCTCGATTATCAAGTCGAGATGAGTGTGCTCGTCGACGAAGAACTCAACGATCTGTGATGAACACAGGAGCAGATGCTACGCTGCCCCACCTCCTTGGGCTTTGGGGCATTGATCGAGATAGTCCCTACCGTGCTATGCTCCTGGACCATATCGAGCAGCAGGCCCAGAGATTGGCAGCTCAGTTGCCCAAGGCAGAGACCAGGGAAAGCTGGGAGGCACGTAGAGCCGAACTGAAGCAGCGCCTGCTCCATTCGCTTGGATTGGCCAAACTCCCAAACCGAACGTCGCTGAAGGCCGAGACGGTAGGCACCATCAAAGCCTCCGACTACACGATCCAGAAGCTGGTCTATGAGTCGCTGCCGGGTTTCAAAGTGACTGCCCACCTCTACCTACCTAAATACGCTGAGTTTCCTGCGCCAGCTGTGCTCTATGCTCCAGGTCATTGGATGGAGAATGGCAAGCTGGAACCGGATATTCAGCGCTGCTGTGCAAATCTGGCGGGACGAGGTGTAGTTGTGCTGGTCTACGATCCTATCGGACAGGGCGAACGTCTAGGTGACTGGCTGGATCACGGCCATCTGGAGCCGCTCCTGGTCGGGGTGAGCCAAGAGGGGCTCATGGTGTGGGAGAGCATGAGAGCCATCGACTACCTTGTCAGCCGTCCGGAGGTAGACCCGGGACGCCTGGGCATGACGGGCGCATCCGGCGGCGGGCTCAACACCTTCTACACGTGCGCCGTGGACGAACGCATCCAGGTGAGTGTACCAGTCTGTTACATCACCACATTCCTGGCAATGATGACCGCCGAACGTGACCGCAACTGGGAGGACGGGGTTGATCTGTGTAACCAGGTCCCAGGCGTGATGGGCTACGCCGAGATGTCGGACATCTGCGGGCTATTTGCGCCCAAACCATTGTGCATCATCGCTGGAATCCGTGACTGGATGTTCCCTATTGAAGGTGTTCGCGCAGTCTACAAAGACATCGCCCACACCTACCGATTACTAGAAGCCTCAGGCCGAGTCCGTCTCGCCGAAGTTGACTCCGAGCACGGCTATGACCGGAAGATGCGCGAAGCAGCCTATGGCTGGCTGGCCCGCTGGCTTCAGAGCGAAGGCGACGGAAGCCCTATACCCGAGCAAGAATACGAGCTATTACCCATGCCCTATCATCCAGCCCTGACCTATATGGATCCACCGGCCGACAATGATCTGCCCACGCTGCGTAGCCGTGACTCTTTCCCCCAGGCCAGTCCCGGCCTCTGCCTCCCTCCGAACCAGGCCCAATCCCCAGGACCAGCGATCACAGCCCTAACGAGACGAATTGCTGAGTCTCACGCCTTTGATCAGAAACTACCCGCCAACACTGGCGAGTTCGTCCGCCAGCGTGAAAAGCTGGTCGAGAGTGTTAGAGATCTGCTTGGGCCATTCCCTGAAAGAACACTCATCAACGATCAGATCTTTAGCCAGACCCTCTACGGAGGCTTCTTCGCGGAGCGCGTCGTCTTTGAGAGCGAGCCGGGTATTGTCATTCCGGCTATGTTCTTGGCTCCCGCTGAATGGAAAGAATACGTGCCGGTCGTCATATACGTAGATGAATGGGGCAAAGGAGCTGGGCTGAGCAATGGCATGATCGACGCCCTGCTAAAGGGAGGACTGGCCGTATTTGCCCTGGACGTACGTGGTCTCGGAGAGACCGCCACCACCGACTTTGAGGCTACGACCAACGCCTTGATGACTGACCGCCCCGTATTCGGACAACGGGTATACGACGTGCTGCGAGCAGTGGATTGCCTCTGGCGGCGGATCTACATCAGCGTGCAGATAGACAAGGGACGCATCGCATGCCTTGGAAGAGGGGCAGGCGGGCTGCTGGCATTGTACGCAGCAGCCCTTGATGAGCGACTGGCGGCCGCCGCGATCTGGGAGGCTCCGATTTCCTATAAGGCGCTTATCACCGAAAGACCAGGGTTCCCAGCCAGTGTATACCTCTTCGACGTTCTGAACCATTTCGATCTCACCTGCTTGATGGCCGCCCTTGCCCCCCGGCCATTACTCCTGGTTGATCCAACAGATGGCCAGCGGCGACATATAGAAGCTGTAGACATCGAGCACCAGTGCCAACCGACCCGCCAGGTCTATGCGGCTTTTGAAGGCGACTCCAATAGCTTTCAGGTGTTGGCCGATCCTAAGGTGCTTGCCACGCCTGATCAGATCGTGAATTGGCTGGGTGTGGTTTTGTCCCACACCGATTGAAACTTGAGACGACGTTTTGTGCTCAACTCTGTTCGGCAAAGGAGCCAAAGAAAGGAGAAATCATGAGAACCTACAACGTCGGGTTCATCGCCTGCGGAGCGCGGAACCGTGTCTATGCCCGGAACCTACGCAGACTGTACGGTGACCGAATCAACCTCGGTGCAATCTGTGACACGGACCCTGCAGTTGCCGAGGATTTCAAGATCGAGTTTGGGCATCCCGATACAGCCGTTTACACCGATTTCCGGGACTTGATCAAGAATCATCAATCCCTGGATGGCCTGCTGATCGCTCCTCCCAATCACATGCACGAGGAGCCAGCGGTTATGGCCTTTGAGCACGGAATCCACGCACTTCTGGAGAAGCCACTGGCGCACAACCCGGAATCGTGCAAGAGAATTGCAGAGGCTTACAACAGAAGCACATCCCGGGTCACCATGGGTTTTGTCCTCCGCTACGCACCGTTCTACCGCACTATCATAAAGATGGTGCAAGAAGGGAGAATTGGCCAAGTCAAGACCTTGCACGCCGATGAGATCGCGGGGCCGGTGTTGAGCAGCGTTTTCTTCCGAACGTGGCGGGGAAAAAAGGCATACACGGGTGACCTGCTCCTCGAGAAATGCTGCCATGACCTGGACCTCATCAATACCATACTTGGTGTCAACCCTGTTCGCGTTTCCGCCTTCGGCCGACGGGATCATTTCTTGCCGGTGGAAGGTTGGGGCCCGCGATGCAGTGACTGCAAGGAAAAAGACACGTGCGCCTACTCAACCGTTCTCTGGGCCAGGACTATTGACAAGGAGATAGAGAACGGACAGTACGAATACGTTGACTTCTCCAATGACAAGTGTGTATACAATGACGATCACGACGTAATGGACAGGCAAAGCCAGCTGATTGAGTATGAGAGAGGGATTCTCGCGTCCTTCAGCGTGGCGCTGGGAGGCCCTCAGCATCGGCGAACCATAGATATCACTGGCACGCAGGGAAGGCTGCAAGGTGACTTCGCGACAAACCGAATTCTCTTCTACGCACTGGGGACGGAGGCAGCTGAAGAGATCCAGATCGAGCACGAACGAAGCGGTCACGGTGGTGGAGATACCGTCATCACCCGCTCATTCATCGAGAGTCTTGACAATCCTAATCACGTCTCTGACGCAAAGCTCAAGGATGCTTTGAGAAGCGCATTGCTGGCTTTCCTTTGCGATGAGGCACGGGATCGGGGCGCGGTTGTGCCCGTGAACTTCGTAGTGGATGTTGAAGCCATACGTGACTAGAAGCCAAAAAGGAGAAGAGCACACCATGAGCACCATTACCCCAAGAGAGCTGTATGAGTGGTGCAAGCTTCCGTATCAAGAGTTAGAAAATCATGCGCGGCGTAAGGTCCGTTTTCGGCTCTGCCAGGACTCGGATGAGATGGGCCAGCTCATGGCCCGAGAGCTGATTGGCGAGATCAAGGCTCACAACGATCGGGGGGAGGCGACTCGAGCCATCATACCGTGCGGGCCAAGCTGCTGGTATAAGCCGTTTACAGACCTGGTCAACCGTGAACAGTTAAGCTTGAACAACCTGGTCGTCTTCCACATGGACGAATGTCTCGACTGGCAGGGTCGGGAACTGCCCCGCAGGCACCCCTATTGCTTCCGAGGATTCATGGAGGAACACTTCTACGCCCCGATAAATCCTGGCCTGGGTGTCCCGGAGAAGAATCGGATCTGGTTGAACGCCAACAACATACAAGAGGTGAGTGAGAGGATCTGGTCTGCGCCGATTGACATCACCTACGGTGGATGGGGGCAGGATGGACACATCGCCTATAATCAGGCCCGGCGACATCCTTTCAGCCAGGTGACGGTCGACGACGTGCGCAACTCCACAATACGCATTCAGGAGAACAACATTGACACCATCCTAGCCCTGGCGCAGCGCACGTTTGGCACAGCCTACCAGTTTGTGCCACCTATGTCGGTTACCCTGGGTGTGAAGGAATGCCTGTCGGCGAAGAAGGTACGGGTGTTCAGTGATACGGGGGCCTGGAAGCAGACCGCCCTGCGCGTCGCGCTGTTTGGCCCGCTCACCCCGGAGTATCCCATGACACTGCTGCAGGAGCACCCCGACGCGCTGATCACAGCGACGGTTGCCACGGCAACCCATCCCATCAGCGAGCATCCTGAGTGGGAGCTCGGAGTATAGGAAGCCAATGGGTGAGCCAACGCCGCTTCAAGTGAATATCAGCGGTTGTCGTTATCAAGCAATGCTGGGCGTGGGTGGTATCGGGGCAGGGTCGTTTTTCGCCCTGCGGGGGGATCACACGCTAGGCCGGGAGGAAAGCCGCGGCGGGCGCTTCCTAGATCGCCATGACTACTGCAAGCTTCACATTATTTCTCATTATGTCAAGTCACTGTTGGGGCCTGAGTTTCTGATCCTGCCCATCGGCCGAGTCGGTGACGACGAGGTAGGCCATCGGCTCCTAGGCGAGATGGAGGATATCGGGTTGGATATGCGGTATGTTAAAGTCACTCCAGGCGATCAAACGCTCTATTCCTTCTGCTTCGTCTATCCCGACGGCAGCGGCGGGAATCTGACCACCGACGATTCGGCCTGCGCCAAGGTGGATGCTGCGTTTGTGGCCCGGGCCGAGGTTGAATTTGCTCGCTTTGCGCGACACGGCGTGGCTGTCGCAGCACCAGAGGTCCCCATGGAGGCCAGGGAGAAACTGCTGCAACTGGGGACGCAATACGACTTGCTGCGTGTGGCATCCTTTGTTGCCGAAGAGATACCCGCCGCACTTGAAATGGGCATGCTACGCCATACGGATCTTCTGGCCATCAATGTGGACGAAGCAACTGCTGTGGCAGGGCTATCCCTGGTGGGACGCAAGTCGACCCCCATCCCGGAAATTGTAGAAACGGCCATCAACAGGCTTATGGGTATCAACCCTGCCCTGTTCGTCTCAATCACGGCCGGCAAGAACGGAAGCTGGTCCTGGGATGGAGAAGCGCTGGCGCACGTATCTGCCTGCGAGGTGGAAGTGGTGAGCACAGCGGGGGCTGGAGACGCACACCTGGGGGGTATTATTGCTGGCCTGGTGGCTGGCCTCAAGCTGCGCCACGCGCAGGAGCTGGGGACGCTGACCGCCGGGTTCTCGGTCACTTCACCGCACACGATCGACAAGCGGATCGATAGAAAGGCCCTAAGGGCGTTCACTGATCAAATCCAGTGGTCTCCAGGTGATCCCCTCAACAGCTTGCTGAGCGACTGATACAACCTTCTCAATCACTTGGGTGGGGCACTGGTTGAAGATGTTGTTTTATGTCCAGTTCAAGGAGGGATAATTGGTTGTCAGCCCGCCGCAAATGTGATACAATTCGCCAGCCGATTACCCCTGAATCATCATTCCCACTTTTTAGATACACTCAAAGAGGAGGCTAACCAACATGCGTACCCCCATGATTCCTGACTCTGACTACGCACGCCGCGTGACACGGCTCCAAGAGGAGATGGCAAAAGCCGACCTTGACGTGCTGGTCACCTACTCTTCGGAGTCTGAGCCAGCCAGCAGCCGCTATCTGGCCGACTTCTGGCCTTTCTTTGACTTCGCGGGCGTCGTGGTCTCACGTGAGGGCCCGGCGGCCCTGATCACCGGCGGCCCCGAGTCATATGAGTTTGCCGAGCAATTCTCGCGCATCAGGAACATCCACATCCATCCGCTCTTTGTGGAAAGTTCGGCGCCGGACTGGGTGCCCCAGGTGGAATACGAGGACTTCAAATCCATCCTTTCTGCTGTCAGCCCACGGCCACCGCGCCGGATCGGCGTGACGGACTGGAACATCTTTCCCCATCCCATCTTCG
>Ga0209536_100002796_pt1 | contig 28353 bp, 24 predicted proteins | sample DeeMarSeWOR28_12_FD_187461 | JGI IMG/M metagenome (GOLD analysis project Ga0209536, IMG submission 187461) | Marine sediment microbial communities from White Oak River estuary, North Carolina - WOR-2-8_12 (SPAdes) (version 2) | ecosystem: Environmental > Aquatic > Marine > Intertidal zone >... | reverse complement strand
CCCGGCGAGCCGGTGCCCTGCGACGAGTCGCTGGAGCTGCGGCTCTACTCCTTGCAGCAGGATGCGGCGGGCGGCGAGTGCATCGAGATCACGATCCGGGGGAAGAGCGTTACGATCTGCTGAAGCCCCTCAGCCGGCGCCGGTGCGCAGCTGACGTTGCAGGTCGCGCGCCCGCGTCGCCGGCGTGAATCCATCGTCGGCTCCTGTCCAGGCCTCGATCGCGGGCGTCAGCGCCTCCAGCGCTTCTGAATTCCGTCCGAGGTCCGCCAGTGCCTCCGCCCGTGCCACGGCCCCCCGCGGGGACGCAGGCGTGCGCGCCAGGGCGGAGTCCGCCGCGGCAAGGGCGGCTTCGGGCATCCCGCACTCGCGTCTCGCCTGCGACAGTCCGATCCAGCCTGATGCAGCATCCGCTTCGAGCCCGGCGGCGAGCGCGCTCTCGTACGCCGTCTGAGCCTGGCTGCAGTCGCCGGACAGTCTCAGTCCGTCAGCACGCGCCAGCAGCAGTCCCGGTCCGAGAGCTTCGCTCATGCCGATCCGGGAAGCGGCCTCCTCGACTTCAGGGAGCACCGCCAGCAGACTGTCGGCCAGCTCCAGCGACTCGAACACCTGCAACCTGCCGACCGAAGCCAGGGAGCGGAGCGGCCCCGGCAGAAACCGGCTGAGCTCTTCGACCTCCGCGAGCGCCTGTGCCATGCCCATCGAAGGCGCGACGAACTGCATTCCTTCGAGGGCGGCGAGTGCCTGGCTCAACGGATCGAGGAACTCCTGACGGTCGACCCGGGCCCGTCCTTCGGCTTCCCCGGCTTCCTCAAGCCGGCCCTGCGTCAGGAACAGCTGCGCGCGTGCCGCGTGTACCGAGGCCCGCTGCTCGCCGCTCAACGCCTGTTCGAGCGCCATCCGCAGCTCTGTCTCAGCATCTTCGTATCGTCCCAGTGCAGCGAGGACCCCGGCCGCGCCCGTACGAATCTCCGCGTCGGTGGGATCCAGCAGCAGCGCTTCCCGGTAGAGCTCGCCGGCGCCCTCGAGATCACCCTGCGCGACGAGAAACTCGGCGAATTCCCGGACTCCCTGTCGCGAATCGCCCCCCGCCGCCCGATACCGTTCATATGCGTCACGGGCCGCTTCGGGATCCCCGGCGTCAGCCAGCACCATGGCGATCTGAAGCAGGTAGTCGAGCCGTTGCGGATCGGCTTCGAACAACTGCTCGAGCACCTCGACGGCCTCCCGCGCCCGCCCGGCATTGGCATAGAGATTCGTCAGCTGCTCCCGGGCCTGGAGGTCATCCGGGTACCGCTCCGCCCGCTCTTCGGCCACGGCCAGGGCGAGTTCGCTGTTGCCCGTCATCAGGTAATACCCCTGCAGCAGCGACAGGTACTTCCACCGCGGCAGCCGGTAGTCGAGATCGATGACGCGTTCTTTGGCGGCAATCGCGGTCTCCGCATCTCCGAGGCTGAAGGCCGCGAGAGACAATTCGTTCCAGGCGAGCGCGAAGTCGGGATCCCGGGCGCTCGCGAGCCGCATCCCGTCCAGGGCGCCTTGTGGATCGCCGGCTACCCGGCGCAGCCGCAAGGCATCGACATACGCTCGAAACGCCTCGCGCCGGTCCGTGAGCATCTCGGCCGCTGGACGGTCCTCCACGCGCTCGAGGTAGGCGGACGGCAGCCCGAGCCCCTGCTTGATCGAACGGCTGATCTCGTCCGTGAGCCCCAGCAGGTCGTTCTCGCCCGTCACCCACGAATGCCCGCTCTCGCTGCTTCTGGGCCCGAGGCCGGTCACCGTGAGGTGAACCACGAGGCTGTCCGGCTGGCCATCGAACCAGCCGCCCACCACCCAGCCCAGCTCGGATTCCCGGGCCAGCTTCCGCTTCAGAGGTTCCGGCACCGCCGTCCAGCGGTCCTCGCCGCTCTCGCGGAGCTGGCGCACCATTCCGACGTCCGTGACGACGAGCAGGTCCTGGTCCAGATCGGCTTCCAGAGCGAAGGGGATGGCATAGGACACCCAGTCGAGGTCCGGGTCCCCGCTCCGGTTCTCGAGGAAGAACAGAGCGGCCCGACGCACCTGGCCGGGGGCCGGCACCCACTCCACCCCGGTCAGATCCCGGCTGTCCACGTACGGCTCGGGCTGCGCCACCGGGCCCAGGTGGCTGTCCCGGAACAGCAGCACCAGGATCGCCGCCGCGCCCACGGCGTTCAGCGCCACCCCGGCCCTTTCGGCGCGCGGCCAGGCCCGACCGGTGCCGCCGTGGAAATAGCTGATGAGGATGACGCTCGGCAGCAGGGCCACCATCGACGCGAGCACCAGCGCGGGTACGTCCGGCGACAGCATCAACCGGTCGGCGAGAACCCGGGCCAGGAAGACGGCGCCCCAGGTGGCCGCGAGATAGGCGACGAACGCATGGGGGACCCGCCGGCGCCACAGATCGGTCGCCACATCGGTGGCCAGCCCCCGCCAGCCGGGAGCCGTAACCAGTGCCTCGGCGAACTCGGCCGCATCCGAGAAGCGGTGCTCCGGCTCTTTCTCCAGTGACCGGAACAGCGCCCGCTCCGATGGATACGGAACCGGCCCCCGGGTGTCCTGCAGGGGCGCCGGCGGCTTCGACAGGTGCTGCGCCAGGTAGCCGCTCGTCGTACCCGACGTGAATGGCGGGCTCCCGGTGAGCATCTCGTACAGCACGCAGCCGAGCGAGTAGATGTCCGACCTCGCGTCCACCTCGGATCCGGCGGTCCACTGTTCGGGGCTCATGTAGGCCACCGACCCGATCGCCAGTCCCGTGGCCGTCATCCGTTCCCGCGCTTCGTCCACCGCCCGGGCTACGCCGAAGTCCGTGACGACGGCGACGTCCCCCGTCAGCATGATGTTCCCCGGCTTGATGTCCCGGTGCACGATCCCCTGCCGATGGGCATAGGCCAGCGCCGTGGCTACCTGGCGGGCGATGCGGACGGACTCGTCCACCGGAAGGGCCCCGTCCCTGTCGATCCGACGCTCCAGCGTGTCTCCCTCCACCAGCGGCATGGTGTACCAGAAGAACTCCCCGTCGGCGCCGGAATCGAACAGCGGCACGATGTTGGGGTGCTGAAGTCGGGACGAGATGCGGATCTCGCGGAGAAACCGGTCCGACCCCAGCGTCACCGCCAGCTCCGGATCCAGCAGCTTGAGGGCCACGTCGCGGTCATGACGCACATCCCGGGCGCGGAAGACCCGGGACATGCCTCCACGCCCGATTTCCTCGTCGACGACGTAGCGGTCGGCCAGAGCCGCGCCGAGCCGCGTACGCAGATCGCTCATCAATCCTCCTGCCGCTGTACCGGGGGAGCCTTCTGGAAGGAAGCCGGACACGATTGGCGCGTCAATGCCCGCCTCTGACTCCCATCCGCCGCTTCCGCTAGCTTGCAGCCATGATGCGCGGTGCGGCGGGCTGGTGGTCCTATGTGACCTACGACGAGGAGCAGGCGCCTCCCGAGATCGATCGGGCGCTGCTGTGGCGCGTCGTTTCCTACGCGCGGCCGTATCGCGGCATCCTCGCGCTCGTGCTCACGGCAGTGGTGATCGACGCCCTGCTCGGCCTGGTTCCGCCCCTGCTCATGCGCTCCCTGATCGACACCGCGATTCCCGCGGGGGACGTGGGCCTCGTCACCTGGCTCGGCCTCGGCATGATCGCGGTCCCGCTGATCAGCGGCGCGGTGGGGGTGGCGCAGCGACACTGGACCGCCTCGATGGGCCAGGGCATCGTCTACGACCTCCGCTGCCAGCTGTTCGAGCACGTGCAGCGGATGTCGCTCGGGTTCTTCACGAACACCCGCACCGGCGAGCTGATGTCCCGGCTCAACACCGACGTGCAGGGAGCACAGCAGGCGGTCACTTCCAGCTTTCTCAGCGTGGTCTCCGCCCTGATCACCGCTTCCACCACCCTGGTCGTCATGCTGCGACTCGAATGGCGTCTGACGCTGCTGTCGGTCGTCATCCTGCCGCTGTTCATTCTCTCGTCACGTCACGTGGGCAAGCGGCTGCGCGTGCTGCGCCGCTCGCAGATGGAGAAGAACGCGGCGCTCAGCTCGATCATGCAGGAGACACTGAACGTCTCGGGCGCGATGCTGTCGAAGCTGTTCGGCCGCGCGGCCGACGAACGGGGCAGGTTCGCGGACCAGGCCGGAGAAGTGCGGGACCTGGCGGTCCGGCAGGCCACGATCGCCCGCTGGTTCTTCATGACCCTCGGCATCGTCGGGGCCGTCGGGACGGCGCTGGTGTTCTGGGTCGGCGCCGTGATGGTGATTCGCGGATCGCTGACCATCGGTACGATCGTAGCCCTCTCCGCCTATCTCGGACGCCTGTACGGTCCTCTGTCTCAGCTCGCCAACGCCCGGGTGGAATTCGCCCAGTCGCTGGTCTCTTTCGAGCGGGTGTTCGAGCTGCTGGACATGCCGAGCGAGATCGTCGAGGCCCCCTCGCCGGTCCGTCCGATGACCTTCGAAGGCCGCGTCCAGTTCGAGGACGTCTGGTTCTCGTATGCCGAATCGGGCGGGGAGGGACTGGAATCGGTGCGTCGCTTCGGTCGCGGCGGGGTCACCGGCGACGAGGAAGTGGCGAGCCGGGTGCCTGAGGGCTGGGCGCTGCGGGAGATCTCGGTGGACATCCGGCCGGGCGAGACCATCGCGCTCGTCGGCCCGAGCGGCGCGGGAAAGACGACGTTCACCATGCTGGTTCCCCGGCTGTACGACCCCACACGCGGCATCGTGCGCGTGGATGGCCACGATCTGCGCTCCCTGGCGCTCGATTCCATTTCCGGCTGCATGGGCGTGGTGACTCAGGAGGCGTACCTGTTTCACGACACGATCCTCGCCAACATCCGCTACGGGCGTCCGGAAGCTTCACTGGAAGAAGTGCGGGCGGCCGCCGAGGCGGCCCACATCGACGACTTCGTCATGGGGCTGCCGGATCGCTACGACACGGTGGTGGGAGAGCGCGGCTTCCGCCTGTCCGGGGGCGAGAAGCAGCGCGTGGCGCTGGCCCGGGTGATCCTGGACGACCCCTGCGTGCTCATCCTCGACGAGGCGACGGCGCACCTGGATGCCCGCTCCGAGGCCCTGATCCAGGACGCGCTGGAGACGATCATGGCCGACCGGACTTCGATCGTGATCGCGCACCGGCTGGCGACGATCCTCAACGCGGACCGGATCCTGGTGCTGGACCGGGGCAGGCTGGTGGAGGAGGGGACGCATGCCGACCTGCTCGCGCTCGAAGGCCTGTACGCGGACCTCTATCGCACGCAGTTCGGGGAAGGCGACTGAGCCGCCGTCCGGCCGCCGTCGCGATGCTGGCCCGACGCGGTCAGAACGGTCCGGCAGGCTCCGTGCCGGCGAGTTCTTCTTCGCAGAGCTCGAAGAAATTGCAGGTCGGGCAGCGGCGGCGGTCCTCGGCCAGGGGGAATGCTCCGCGGGCCTTCGGCGCGTTGCGAAGCGGGTCTTCCAGATAGGTCCGCATCGCCGCTACGCTGTCCAGAATCGACTGTCTCTCCTCGGCCACGTCGCGATCCGAGATCGGAAGGCTGATCGCCTCACCGTCTTTGAGGTATTCCAGCCGACCGATGATCGGGCCCGGCGGCAGGTCCCCTCTGCTGCGCAGGTACAGGGCGTAGGTTCGCAGCTGCGGTGCATGGCTCCCGGCCTTCGCGCCCGTCTTCCAGTCCACGATCCGCCAGGCGTCGCCCAGCCGGTAGAGCAGGTCCGGCTGCGCGTAGAGCTTCACCCCTTCCAGCTCGACGAAGTCCAGCCGGTCCACTTCGCGGATTTCCACGCGCGGCGCCTCCGCCGCTTCCCGGAAGCTCTCCGATTCCGGCAGGTGGCGCAGGCAGTCGTACATCCGGTCCCGGATCTGCTGGACGAGGTCGCCGGACGGCCCGCTGCCGCGGTAGAACTCCATCAGCATCGGGTGCCGGCCCGGACTGCGCTCCCACGCCTCGTGCTGCTGCGAGAGCACCCAGATCCGGTTGAGTCGCCCCCTGCCCTCTTCGATCAGCTCCGGCCCGGTCGGGGGCTCTTCACCGCCCCGCACCCGACCGAGCGCCGACGCGGCGATCTCATGGACCACGTTGCCCAGCGTCATGTGGAGGTTCGAGATCTTCTTGAGCCGCCAGGCCGCCCGAGCCTCGTCGGTGGCATTGTCCAGCCAGCCGTTGTGGGAGCCGTAGTAGTTCCAGTAGTACTTCCGGGGGCACTCGCGGAACAGAGAGCGCCGGCTCTGCGACCAGGAGAAGTCGGGATAGGGCCGGATCTCGAACCCCATCAGTCGAACGAGACCGTGATCGGGTCGTCGTCGGGCGCCGCGAAATAGAGAGTGCGCTGTTTGCCGCTGGCCGAATGGAGCACGCGCACGATGTTCCGCTGATCGTCGAAGCGCTCGAACAGGACGGCGTCGAGGATGGCGATCGAGCGGACGGGAGCCGGCGATTCGTAGGAGAGCAGGTACCACCAGACCGTCGCGTCCCCCTGCCCGGCTTCCAGGTCCACTCCGCTGGAGATTACCGCGGCGCTCAGCTCGGCGCCGTCCGCCTGGATCGAAAGGGTGGTTCCCAGATACGCGAGGAATGCGGCGTCCGATTCGGGTGTCGGGCTCAGATCGAATCGCTCCACCCCCGCGCGAGCCGCCAGCGCGCCCTCCAGGTCGTCCTTGAACACCCTGATCCGCAGATACAGGGTCGTCTCCTCGACCACCAGCTGTGCCGTGGAGAGGTGCAGCGGATGTGCGGCCGGGAGTCGCGCGGGCCGGTCGATCCGCTCCGACTCCGATCGATCCCCGGCGCCGGGCGCGGCAACTGCCCCGCCCGGCCCGGTTGCGCTGAGGCAGGCCAGCGCGACGAACAACCGTCGAGCAGACGTCACGTGGCCGGCGCCACCCACTCGTTGTCGTCGCGATCGATGTCGGCGTACCACCCGTCGGGGTCCACGACCACCCGGGTCAGTTCGTCGTCCGTGAACAGGCCGAACACGAACTCCTTTTCGTTCGCTCGCCACACGTCCACCGGCAGATCGATCCTCTCGGTCTCGCCGTTCTCGAAGCTGATGTCCATCTGGACGGGCGTGACCAGCCCACCATCGTTCTGCAGCCGGATCCGGTAGTAATAACGACCGCGTTCCGTGGAGCCGAGCAGCTCCTCCGTGTCCTGGCGGCTCACGTCGGCGATCCTCTGGTCGTTGGCGTGCGTGGTGTAGAACCAGCCGCGCCACATCCAGGCCAGATCTTCACCCGAGCCTTCGTCCATCGATCGGAAGAAGTCCGACGGCTGCGGCTTCTTGAACGCCCAGCGCTGGGCGTAGCCGCTGAACGCGTCGTCGAACACCTCCGGACCGAGCACGGCCTCCCGCAGCATGGTCAGCCCGGCCGCCGGCTTCGCGTAGCCGTTGTTGCCGAAGTCCTTATGGATCAGATCGGAGTGCGTCATGATCGGAACCTGGTCCGGATCCCGCATGTAGTCGACGATCGACTGCGGGGAACCGCGCCAACTCGGGAATTCGGGGTCCAGTTCGACCTCCGCGTAGTGCTGCAGGAAGGTGTTCAGGCCCTCGTCCATCCAGGTCCACTTCCGCTCATCCGAATTCACGATCATCGGGAACCAGTTGTGCCCGACCTCGTGAATCGTCACGCCGATCAGGGCATACTTGAGCGCGTCCGAGTACCCCCCCTCCACCTTGCGCTGCGGCCGCGCGCCGCAGAAGGCGAGCATCGGGTACTCCATCCCTCCGGCAGGGCCGTTCACGTTCGATGCCTTGGGGTACGGGTACTCGAAGGCCATGCGTCCGTAGGTCTTCAGCGTCTGGATGACCGCCGCGGTCGAGATGTCGTTCCACAGCGGCATGGCGTCGCGCGGATAGAGCGAGTGAGCCGCGATCGGGGGCTGGTCGGGCCGGTACTGGAAGCCGGCCGCATCCCAGACGAAGGTCTTCGAGGACGCCCAGGCGAAGTCCCGCACGTTCTCGGCCTTGAAGTGCCAGGTCAGCATGCCGTTCTGGCGCGGACGGCTGCCCGCCGTCATCACCTCGTCGGGCGCGACGATGTAAACCGGCGTCTCGCTCAGATACGCCCGGGCCAGTCTCTCGCGCTGGGCAGCCGTGAGCACCTCCTCCGGATTCTGCAGCAGGCCGGTGGCCTCGACGATGTGATTCGAAGGCACCGTGATGCGCACATCGTAGTCGCCGAACTCGAGATAGAATTCACCGCGTCCGAGGAACTGGTCGGTCTGCCAGCCGTTCACGTCGTCGTACACGCTGAGCCGCGGGAACCACTGGGCGAGCTCGTAGATCCAGCCGTCGCTCACCTCTTCCTTCCCGCCCCTGCCCCAGTCGGGAACGTTGAAGCTCCAGTCGATCTCCAGTTCGGTGCTCGTCCCCGCCAGCACCGGCGCCGGCAGCGCCACCTTCATCAGGGTGCCGTTGATCCGGTAGGCTGCGTCGGCCAGACGCCCGCTCGCGTCGGCGACCTGCACTCGCGCGATCTCGTGTCCGCCGTCGAACAGGTCCACGCCGAGCCAGCGCCGGGCCCGCGGATCGATCTCCTCGGGCAGAGCCGCTCGCATCTGATAAGCCCGGCTGTGCTCCAGCGAGCGGACGTTCTGGTCGAGCTGGATCCACAGGTAGTCGAGCGCGTCCGGAGAATTGTTGTGGTAGGTGATCCGCTCGGTGCCCGAGACCCTGTGTGCCACCGTGTCGAGCTCGGTCCGGATCCGATAATCCACCTTCTGCTGCCAGTAGCGGGCACCCGGTGCGCCCGACCCGGTGCGCAGGTCGTTGGGCGCCGGCCAGTCCTCCAGTGCCCGGAATATCGACTGATTCGTTCTGCCGGCGGAGTCCGGGTGCAGCCAGTGCTGGGCCGGGGCCGTCTGAGTCGACCAGAGCAGCAGCCCGACGACGCACAACGACACATCGCGGAGCTTCCGCATCCACTTCCCGTTCATCATGTCCCTCTTCCTCGCGGTGAACTCGCACCGACCGTTCTCAGATCGGAATCTGAACCCTCTGGATCAGGAGCACGAGGGCCAACCCTCCCGTGATCGTCGAAACGCCCAGCACCCAGGCCCGTCGCGTCACGCCCAGGCCCCGAATCAGAGAATACGCCACCACTGACAGCCCGGCGACGATCGCCAGCTGGCCGACTTCGAGGCCGATGTTGAACGACAGCAGGGGGAGCAGAATGCTCTCCTCGCCTCCCAGCGCCGCGCGCAGAAACGTCGAAAATCCTAGTCCGTGAATCAGGCCGAATCCGACGGCGATCAGGTACCGCACTCTCGTCTCCGGCTCGATCGTCTCCGGCGCGTCGGCTGCACCGGCTCGTGCGGTTTCCGGCTCCGACTCCGGCGTCCGCCACCAGGCGAGTGCATTGACTGCGCTCGCCAGCAGGATCGTGAGCGGAATCAGGACTTCCACCAGCGTCGCGCTGACTCTCACCAGATCGAGAGTCGCGAGCGCGAGCGTGATCGAATGCCCGATCGTAAACGCCGTGACCAGCCAGAACAGACGCCGCCACCGTCCGAGGTCCGAGGCGGTGAGCGCAGCCACGAAGAGCAGATGATCGTACCCGCCGACATCCGTGATATGCTCGAAACCGAGCCTGAGATAGACGAGAAACTCCGAGAGCATTTCCTGATCGGCGTCCTGTCATGAATCGGGCTCGATCCTCCCACCGCACCTCTTCTTAACAGGCGGACCCGCAGAGAGGTTGCACGGGAAGCCGGGCCCATGGCGAGGCGGAGCCCCGCGGCGGGCTTCTGTGCGGCGAATTCTCGGCTATATTGATGAGCGATCTGCTGGCCTCATACCCGCACCCCGTCCAGGAGGCGCTCGATGAAGCTCCCCTTCCTCCGGCCGTTCAAGTTCACAGTCCTGACTCTGGCGCTGTTCACCCTCGGTTGCGGGGATGACGACGACCCGGTGAGCCCGGAGCCGCCGTCTGCGAATCTCACGGGAACGTGGCAGTTCGTGGTAGACATCACGGTCGAGACCGGGATCTGCGCGGGAAACAACGAGCCTACGTGGCAGGCGACCGTGGATGTGGTTCAGAACGGCAACGCCGTGACGGCGACCAGCGACTGGAACTCGGTTCCCGGCACCGGGCCCCACGAGTTCGGAGGAACGATCAGCGGGAACCAGGTGGTTCTGGATGGAGCCTATCCCGAAGGCACCGGGACCACGCTGGCGCTCTACCAGCTGACGGTCTCCGCGGACGGCAACAGCATGTCCGGGACGGAGACCTGGACCTACGTCGGGGATGAAGGAACCTGCAGCGACAGCATGTCCAACATCACGGCAACCCGGAACCCGCCGGATTGAACCGGCTCGAATCGATTCCTTCCCGTCATCACGGGTCGGATGCCAGAAGGGCCTGACCGCGTCAGCGGCCAGGCCCTTAGGTGGCGCTTTAGAAGGATTCGTCCCCGTTCCGACGGCGCGCCTTCAAGCTGCATCGTCAAATCCGCACCAGCCGACCGCACCCGGGGGAGAGACGGCGGGACGCGAGGTGATCAAGCAGGAAGCGTGCCCCGGACGTGCCAGAATGCCGACCGGCAAGTAAATTTACAAACCCTTACTTTACAAACACTTACAAGGTGCCCTGCAATTGGCGACGCCAGGCGTGCCTGTCTGACGGGCGCAAATCGTCGCCTCCGTGCTACAGGTTCTCGTCCCGCCGCCGCCACGAATCGAGCTCGTGGGCAGCGCGGAGAACCGCGTTTCATCTCCGGCTGACGCCCGGCAGACGCCGCCCTGTCATCCTCGAGCGGCTCTCCCCCCTGGTACGGGAAGCAGACCTGCGTGACGCCGGGAAGGCGATGGCCAGGGCCCTGCAGGGGCCGTGACGGGACCGGACCGGCGGGCCTGCTTGCCTGTCCGCTCGTTTCAGATCACTCCCCGCACTGCGGTCTGACCGAGCACACGAGCACCCGGTCGCACTTCTTGCACTCGTAGGTTTCCTGCGTATTGATCGCGTTGGTCGAGGCGATCTGATCGTAGAAGCCGATCACGACCGTGATGTCGGAGCCCTCGGCCGCATCCACGTGCACGCGAGTAAGTTTCCCCTCGGGACCCGCGGAGAGAGCCATTCCGACAGACTGACCGTCCACCTCGAGGAACTGTGCATTGGCTGCATCCGCGCGCTGGGTCCAGCCGGGAGGAATCCTGCCCTTCTTGCCCGCTCCATGCGTCTGAGCGCCGACCTTCACGCTCCGGCCGTTTCCGACCGTCACGGTGGTAGGAACGTCCTCCTGTGCCGTGGCCTGCTGCGGCGACAACAGCATCGCCGCCGCGAGAACGGTGATCAGCGTCAACAGTCGGTTGGGCATGTGGAGTCCTCCTCGGGTGGTAGACGGCCTGTCTCGACACGACGACACTTCCGTGCCCCGGTTCCTTCAGATTACTGCGATCAGCGCCGAAGACCTGCACCGGCCTCGGTCACCGCGACCGACGGACTCAGTTCGGGCTCGGCCGACTGCCAGAGACGCATCGCCCCGGCAAATGCCTCCCGGGCCGACGCCGTATCGCCAGCGGACTGATACGCCAGGCCGCGATGCATGTAACTCTGCGTCCGCAGCCCCCAGCCAAGGTCTACCTGATCGAGGCCCAGCGGGCAAGCCGCCAGCCTGTCGAACAGTGCAACCGCCAGGGAGTCCTGCCCCGTTCGCTCGGCCAGGATCCCCACGAGAAACAGCCCCGAAGCGGACACCCGCTGCGAACTGGCGAGTTCCTGTCTGGCCTCGGCGAGCCGTTCGGACGCGGCGGTGCTCCCGCGCTCCACTGCGGCGAGACCCAGGAGCACGGCCGGAACCTCGAGATCGTTCTCGCCCCAGGCGTCCACCCAGTCGGCGAGAATCTCCGGACTGGCGGCCAGCGCCGGCCCGATACCGAGCTGGAGCGCGGCGTGGCTGATGAACGCCTGCTGCGCGGGATCGAACTCGGGCTCCGACCACACCTGCTCGAGCTGCCGAAACAGGCTGTCCAGCGGTGGTCCGGTGACGCCCGCGGCACCCGCCGCACGCAGGCGTCCGAACCCGGGCTCCACCGGGCCCGCCATCAGCACTTCGTCGACGTTCGTCGGATCCAGAGTACCGAACGTGACCTGATCCCAGGTCGGGCGCAGGAGTTCATGCGCGCGTCCCGGCCGCCCCGTGGCCAGGTAGAGATTCGCGGTCGACTGCGGCACGACCGGTCCTGTAGACTCGTTCCACGAAACGCGCGTCCGGAACCTCTCCAGCGCGGCATCCACGAGGGTCTCGGCACCATGGAGATCGTCCACGGAGAGGCGGAGCATGGCCAGCCGCACCAGGTCTTCCGCCGTGGTGTCCGGCCGCAGCGCCAGCCCGGTTTCCAGGTGCCGAAGCGCCAGGGCACCGAGGCTGTCCGCCCGCTCGGAACCGGACGAACAACTCTCCAGGTTTCTCTGCCACAGGGCGAAGTGCGCCGATTCCTCGTGGGGACGCGCCTGGTCGGGTCGCACGGCGACCCAGCGTTCGAGCAGCCCCGTCGTGGCGCCCAGCATCTCGGCCGTGCGCCGGTCGAGCATGGACCGATCCATGGCGTCCCACAGATCGTGCGGAACCCAGCGGATCGAATCTCCGGGGACCGGGCAGAACGCGACCAGGTCCTGCACCGTCCGACCCGCGTATGGGGGTATCGGAGCACCGCCGGGCCGCTCGAACGCCGGGCACGCCCGCTGGATGACCGCCTCGGCCACCTGCTCGTCGATCTCGAACAGCAGACCGTAGCTGAGCGGCAGTTCGGGGGCGAGTCGCGCCGCGGTCTCGAAAGCCGCACGTGATGCATTCAGATCCTTGCGCGGAGCCAGCGTTCCGTCCTCCCGCTCCACGAGCCATGGATCCTCGAACTCGACGGCCCCATACAGCAGCCAGGCCTCCACGTCCGTCGAGTCGGCGGCCAGAATTTCCCGGTACTTCTGGCGCGCCGCATCGTAATTCCCTTCCCAGAAGGTGCGGAATGCAGACACGTGATCCCGCAGCCCGGGCCGAAGTCCCCCCTCGGCGGCCAGACCGTCCGCACGGATTGTGAGCCGGGCGATCTCTGGCCCGATGTCTACGATCCGCTCGGGATTCCGGGCCGTCATCCAGTAGAGCGTCAGGGCCAGGTAGTGGACCGGCAGCGCGAAGCTCGAATCGGCCTCCATCGCCGCCTGGAAGCGCGATTCCGCCTCGGGCAGACGCCATTCGTACAACGCGTCCAGTCCCGCCTGGAACTCCCGGTGCGCGGCCGGGCTGGAGGACTCGCTTCTCAGGGTCTCCAGCGGCACGGTGCGATCCCGGAGCTGCAGGATCTCCTGGGTCACCGGTGCGACCAGACCGTCCACTTCGCCGGTCGCTGCCGTCACCTGAATCGGAAGGCTGACTTCGTGCCCCATCCCGACGTCGTACAGGAGTGCCTCGAGGGCAGCCGTATCGCCCTGGATCTGAGTCGTCAGCGCGATCAGGGTGCCCACCCTCTGCGCCCGTCCGATCGCGAGTCCGAGGTCGAGAGACGGAAGGACGGCCGACTCGGCTCCGAGGTCGTGAAGCGCTCCGGCGAGCGCGAAGTCCGGAACCACCCGGACCGACTCCCAGCCTCGTAACTGCCGGGCAAGTCGCGTGGCCGCCTGTTCGGCCAGCTCGCGCTCCTCGGGAGTCTGGCCGAAGTGCTCGAAGGGCAGGACGACGTAGGAACCGCGCGGATCGTCGATCGCATACGCTTCCCGGGGAGCGGTTCGCTCCAGCCAGCCGAGCCCCGATGCCGCCGACCATGCGGCCACGAGAAACAGCAGACTGCCGACGAGGGCAAGCAGTCCGGCCGGCCAGCGGACCCTCGCGGGCTGCGCGACGATCTCTTCGAGCTCGAGAGTCCTCGCCGGGTCCGTTCGCTGAACCCCGTCCGGAGTGATGTCGAATACCCAGGAAAGGACGACGGCCACGGGAAATCCGGCCAGGACGAGTACGGTGAGCGTGCTCTTCCATGCGGGCGGGACCGGCAGGCCGCCGGATACCAGGTCCACGGCCTCGAGCACGGCGAACGCCGCGCCGCCGTAGATCGCCATGACGCGGAACACGCGTCGCCGCTTCAGCTCGGCGAGGAACCGCTGCCAGGTCGGAGCAGCTTCGTTGTGGTCGGCCTCAGGCATGCGCGAATCTGGCCACCGGGACCGGACCCCGGCAAGCGATTCCGAGCAGACCGGTCAGAAGAGCTTGCCCCTCAGTGACGGTTCCTTGTCCGTGCGTGTCGCGATCTTCACGAACGAAACCAGGCGCACGACACCTTCCTCGTGCAATCGCTCATGGATCTGTCGAACGGCATCGAGGATGGCCTCGAGCTCGCCCTCCACGCTCGTTCCGTTGGGGTGCAGCGTCGCGTTCAGGCCCGCCTGTTCGAGGATCTCGTGCGCGCGCTTCACCTCCGCTCGCACCGAAACGCCGGATCCGATCGGTATGCACTGAATGTCACCCGTCGCTCTCAACCCTGTCTCCCTTCCGGCGGATCGTTAACGCTTGAGTCGCGCGAAGATCCCGACGGGCTCGTCCTGGCGCAACCGTTCCCAGTCGAAGACCCAGATGAGTGTCCGGCCCTCCCGCCGGGTCGCGTTGTGCTCGAGCACTTCGAACGGAGTCTCGAGCCGGAAGGTGACGCTGATGTCCTGCAGCATGGTCTCGATCATTCCGTCCGGCACGAACATGTTGTCCTCGATCTCATCGATCGGATCGATCGGATCGTTGCGCACGATGATCTCCCCGTCCCGCTCGATGATCTCGAGTCCTTCGAACGGCTTCGATCCCTCGTGGTCGCCGTCCGGATCACCGGATCGATCCCACCGGGTGTCGAATTCCCTCAGCCGGTTTACATGGTCGAACGCGAATTCCATCCGCACGCGACGCTGGAGGCCATCCCGCTCCTCATCGACGCCGAGCAGCCGGACTCCGTCCGGAAGGTCCGACTCGATCTCGGCCCGCAGCCCTGCCGTGTCGAGACTGTCATCCAGGTCCATCTCGGCGACGATCTCACGGCGGGCCTCTTCGATCTGCTCCTCGGTCGGTTCGCCCGTTCCCTCGAACGCCGCCTTGACGGCGGCCGTGGTCCGGGCGACCCGGTCGAGGTCGACCGTCAGATCCATGTCGGCCGTGCCCGACAGATCATCTTCGAGCACGATACCGTATTCCACCTGCATGCAGCCCGTCGCAAACAGCGCGAGTCCGGTGAGCACGATTCGCCGGGCGATCTTCATGGCAGCACTCCCTCGGAGCGGCGGGGCCGAACGCGCCCGCTTCGATGTCGAATACGGTTGAGCCTGCGGAGAAGATTCGTCGGCGGCTCGGGCGACGGTCAGACCCCTTCCAGCTTGGCGCGAAGTCTTCTCCGGATCTCGGCCCGGAGCGGGTCATCGGAGGGAACTTCGGGCACCAGTCGCCCGATGCAGCTCAGCAGGGAACGATCCTCGCGCCGCCGAAGTCGACCGCGGGAAGGCATGCGACGCAGTGTCTCCAGCAACGCATCCGCGAGGCTCCGGTCCACGTCTTCCCAGCTGCAGCCCAGGTTGCGCGCGATCATCTGCTTGGCCTGGACGGCCTGGGCCGCGCCGGCCAGCAGGCCTTCGGGATCCGTCATCCAGTATCGGCGCTCGTCCATCGCCTGCCCTCACACGGGTTCTTGCCGCGGCCGTCGGAAACGCGACGACCCTGGCTGCGCAGCGATGCAGAGCGCATGCCCTGCACTAAGGCAATGCGATCGTGTCATTTGTAAGACCCGCCGCCCGAACGCGTGGTCTGCGGGCTACAGTCTCGGCGGGAGTCGCAGTCGGCTCACAGGGTGCTTCCGCAGTACTTGCAGTGCGTTGCGTCGGCGTCGTGGCCTTCGGAGTTGCACGACCGGCAGACCTGGGTGGTGAACTGGCCCCGGTCCTCGCGGACCAGTTCGCGGGTTACGATTCCGGTCGGAACGGCGATGATCCCGTAGCCGAGGATCATCACGCACACCGCGAGCAGCCGACCGAGCGGCGTGCCCGGCGCGATGTCTCCGTATCCCACGGTCGTCAGCGTCACCACCGCCCAGTAGACGGAACGGGGGATGCTGTCGAAGCCATGGGCCGGACCTTCGATCAGGTACATCATGGCACCGACGATCACCACGATCATGATCACGACGAACAGGAAGACGAAGATCTTCTTCGCCGAGGCACGCAGGGCGGTGGTCAGCGTTCGGGCTTCCGACACGTACTGCACCAGCTTGAGCACCCGGAAGATCCGCAGCAGTCGGAGAACCCGGACGACGGTCAGCGCCTGCGCCCCGGGAAAGATGACCGAAATGTAGGTCGGCAGGATCGCCAGAAGGTCCACGATGCCGTAGAAACTCGTCGCGTAGGCGAGCGGACGATTGACGCAGAGGAGCCGCAGTACGTACTCGATCGTGAACAGGATCGTGATCACCCACTCGGCGGCCCTCAGCTGCGGCCCGTACTGCGCGCGGATCTCCGGCACGCTCTCCAGGCTGACGATCACGACGCTGACCAGGATGACGATGATCAGCAGGATGTCGAACAGCTTCCCCGCCCGCGTGTCCGCCTCGAAGATGATCTCGTGGAGCCTGGCCCTCCAGCCGTGCAGGCGCGACGGCTCTCCCGGGGGCAGCGTCTGATCGGTCATCGGAGGTCAGCCGACCCAGTTGCGGGAGAAGAACAACGCGCTGAAGACCATCCACATGCTGAAGGACAGAATCAGCAGGCCAGCGCGAAACACCCGCAGGTTCGCCGTCAGGAGGCTCAACAACATGAAGGCCGGAAACAGCGGCAACACGTACCTGGCGACACTGTACAGAGGCAGGACAGACGACGTGGCGAGGAGCAGGAAGAACAGTATCGCCGCCATATACAGACCATAAGAGACACCCAGGCGGCGGAACACCAACGGTGTGGCAGCCAGCATTGCGACCACGCTGGCGAAGTCGATCCAGAGCAGGGACAATTGATCCGCTCTTGCCGATCCGCCAAACAGCAGAGCCTTGACGGCCGTCACGAGGTCCTGCCCCGGAACGCCCGGTGTCCTGGCCCAGTACAGGCGGAAGGTCTCATCCAGAGGAGGGAAGCCCAGGGATCGCCGGTACACGAGAAATCCGGCCGTAGCGACCACCGGAATCGCCGAAAAGGCGAGGGCCAGCATCAATCTCCGATTGCCGGATTCGTCGCCAGGCGACGTACCGGTCGACCGTCCGGATTTCCAGCGAACGTATGCCTCCCAGGCGATCGGAAGCGCCAGACACCAACCGGTCAACCGCGTCAGGGAGGCCAGCCCGCCCAGAACACCGGCCTGACCGAATCTCCCGGTACGCGCTGACCAGAACGATGCCAGGGCCAGGAAGATGAACAGTGATTCGCTGTACCCTGCAAACAGGAAGAACCCGGTGGGAAACAGGGCCAGGCTCAGCACCGAGAAATCTGCTTCCCGGTCCCCGATTTCCCTCACAGCGATCCAGTGGAGGAGGAAGAACATGCCGAACGCAGCCATGGTAGCGACGGCCAGGGCCGCGAACATCCGGGCTGCGGGCCCGCTGCCGAAGGGGAGAGCGCCGACACGAATCAGCATTGGATACAGCGGAGGGTAGTGAGAATCATCTGGTGCCACGTACCCTTCCCGCGCAATCCGAACGTACCTCTGGGTATCGAATCTCTGCCACGGTCCGAGCAGCATACCCGCCGCGCCCTCGTCGAGTCGGGGCGCGCCGAGGTACGGACTTCCAACGGCTGCAGCCGGCTCGGCGAGAGTACGGAACTGGGGTACGATCACCGCCCACAGACCGAGAACTACCCGAATGGAAACCACGAGCACGAGGGCTACCAGCAGACTCTTCCTCAGCTGTGCCTCCTCGCGATCACGGACGCCTGCGTCAGTGGTGCCGATCGAAGGCCGGTCGCGGAACACACTCATCCGCGGGGCAGCATCTCCCACAGCACGTTCACGATCTTCCAGTCCCCATCCACGAGGGCGATGTGCATGTAATCCACCCACGCTCCCGCGACGATCTTGACCGAGGCCATGTTCCCGTGGATGTCCAGGATCGACACGTCGGAGACCTTGAGCTCGTCGGGCATGCCGGAGCCACCGCCGCGCGCGGTCATCTCCACCAGCTGGGTTGCGGTCATCTCGCTGAGCACTTCGGGCTCTCCGGGCTTTCGCTCGACGATCCGCTTCTTGAGGTCGTCGTGCAGGGCCCGCTCCATTCTCTCCGCGTCTCCCGTGTAGAAGCCCTCGATGTAGTCCAGTGCAGTCGCGCGGATGGCTGCCGAATCCGCCGGCGTCTGCGCGGCTGCATCTCCGGGGACCACTCCGAGCCCGGCCATTCCTGCCAGCGTTGCGGCGGCGAGCCGCGCGGCGAGTGCGTTCATTATGCTCCTCCCTCGAGAATCCCGACCTCGTTCGATTGCGTCTGTGATACTCGATTTGCACCGTTCCCGACTCAGGCATAACCTCAGCCCATTCCTTTCACCAGACAACGGGCAGGAGAAAACCATGGCCGCAGCGGTAATCGGCGATACAGTTCGGGTTCACTACACGGGCAGCCTCGACGACGAGTCCGTGTTCGACAGTTCCCGCGGCAGGGAGCCCCTGGAGTTCACGATCGGCACGGGTCAGGTCATCCCGGGCTTCGAAGAAGCCGTCATCGGTCTGGAGCCCGGCGGATCCGCTCGAACCCGGATCGAGGCGGAGCAGGCCTACGGGCCGCGGCGCGAGGAGCTCAGAATTCCGATCGCGCGGGACCAGTTTCCGGACGGAATGACGGTGTCACAGGGCGATCACCTGCACATGCAGACGCAGGACGGGCAGGAAATACCCGTTCAGGTCGTGGAGGTGGGCGATGAGAACGTCGTCGTCGATGCCAACCACCCGTTGGCCGGCCAGGCGCTGACCTTCGAGATCGAGCTCGTCGACATCAGCTGAGCCTCCGAATCCTGCGGGAGGGTTCAGCCTTCCCGCAGGTACTCTCCTTCCATCAGCGGACTCCAGTGCTCACCATCCACTGAGGTCTCCATCAGATAACTGTATCGTCCCTCTTCTCCAAAGTCCCACACGGCACGTATCCAACCTTGCGGTTCCTCGCTGGTGAAGGTCAGAACGTTCCCTTCGAAGTCTCCGCGAAACTCGTTGGGCGGCATACCCATCGAGTCGAACCACATCAGCACGTACTGCTCGGTCGAAGCATCCCAGCGGATGACCCCGTGCCCCCGGAGCGCTACCCGGCCCTTACGCTCCTGCTCGTATTCGTGAATCAGTACGAATCCATCCAGCGCGACGCGGTTTCGTACCCTGCCGACCGCTTCGCCGCCCCTCGGGTCCCAGCGACTGGGGTGGACGCGCTCCTCGCCCCTCCAGAATCCGACCAGCTTCTCCAGCTTAAAATGCGCGGCTCCGGGAGTCGGCATTTCCATTTCCTGGCCTCCTGCCTGCCGGCGTTGCCTCGCTCGCATCGGAATCGGCAGCACCCGGTGCCGGTCTCAAGTGAGCGGTGGAACCGAAAGCTAGCAGTGACGCTTGGCGTCCGCACGGTTTCAGGGTGTAGACTGCAGGATCGCCGGTTCGCGGCGGCAGAGCCCGGCGCGCGACCGAATTCGGATCAGGGATCGGGCAGGCAGGGTCCCCACAAGCTAGCATGAGCACGAATGAAAGCGGATCCGGGGCTGTGTGGAAACTGCGACTGGTCTCGACGGGTGACGAGCCATCGCGGTTCCGTATTCTGGTTGTGCAGGGCCGCTGCCTTCCGCAACGACATGCGGAAGTACCCGCCGCTGCCGGTGCTTTCCTGCGAAATGTGGAAGCGCGTCACGCCACAGAGCTCAGCCGGCGCAGGGGAGGAGCCGGGAGGGGACAACTGACGTCATGGCCGGCACTCGGACAGGACAGAGAGGCCCGGAGAATCTCGAATTCCCCGGGCCTTATGCTGCAATCGCGCGGCCGGATCGAATCGCCTTCCGGACGCGTCGTCAGACGGAGGCTGCTACGGGTGTCCGGCCGCGATGCAGTCCTTCACGACCGGCTCCTCGTTCTTCATCAGCATCGCCTCGGGTCCCTTGCTGAAGAAGCCCCAGGTGCCGTCGGAGAACTTCATACCGGAGCCGGAGCGGACGCGCTCCAGTTCGTACGTCTCTCCCATCCAGGTCACCACTGCCTTGTTCTCCGCCGAATGGAGAGTGAGCTGCATCGGCACGTCATCCGGGCACGTGAACGTGATGTTGATCACTCCGTCCTCGCCCGGCATGCCCTGCGCCGCATGAGGATTCTCCATACCGCCGGTGGCACCCATCGCACCGGCGCCATTCATTCCGCTCGCGTGCGGATTCGGCATGCCTTCCGCGGCCGGGCCGATGTCGGAATGGGGGTTCTGCATCCCACCTTCCATGCCGGACTGCGCCGTCGTTTCCGCACCGGTCTCGGACTCCGGTTCCGAACCGGCGCAACCAGCCACGACGAGCAGGCCAAACACGCCGAGAAACGCGAATTTCTTCTGAATTATCAATCGACTCTCCCTCGAATTGCCTCGTGACCGCGCGATGGCGGCAGCACGGCCGGGAACCGCCCCGGGCGTGAAGCGCGGAGTCTCGCGGAGACAGGTCTGAAAAGCAAGCTCCCCGGGTCGAGATCGGGGGCTCAGGCGAGAAAGATCTGCATGGTGGCTCCGGCCAGCAGCAGGATCCCGAGCGCGCCGAGCAGAGTGGGGGCCCAGCGCCGGACTCGCGTCTGTCCCGTCAGCAGCCGGATCTCGTCCGAGTTCGCCAGGTCCGTCCGGTCCAGCCCCTCCCCGCTGATCTCGTAGTGCCAGGCGAGCCACACGGCGATCGGATAGCCGAACAGCGCGAGCAGCGCCGCGACCTTGACGACTACCGGCGCGACGCCGAGCGAAGGTGCCCAGATCCGGAGCGCCTCCAGCAGCACGAACGAAGCCGCGCCATACACGGCGGAAGCCCGGAAAACACTGCGCCGTTCCATCTCGGCCAGCAGAACGCGTCGTTTCGGGGGCCGGTCGTTCATTCAGGGATATTCGCGGGAAGCCCCAAAATCAGGCAAGGACTCGTCCGCTGGATCGTCTTCGGGCAGCGGTGCTTCGCGGAGGCCGCGGGGCTGACGACGGCTCACGATCAGGACTACTCCCGTGATAATGATGGCAGCCGCGGCGAGCGTCCGGGTCGTTACCGGCTCGTCTGCCAGCGCCCAGCCGAGGAAAACGGCCACGACGGGGTTCACGTAGGCGTAGCTTCCGACCCGAGCCGGCGTCGAGACCTTGAGAAGATACACGTAGGCGGCGAAGGCGATGATCGACCCGAACACGATCAGGTAGCCGAGCGACAGCATCGATCGCGGTGAGATCCCGGACGGATCGAGTCGCCCCCACTCTCCCACGACGGACCCCAGAACCAGGAGCAGCAGCCCCCCCATGCTCATCTGAAGTGCAGCCGCCATGCGCGGGGCCGCCGGGTGGGGAAACCTCGATCCCAGCACGGATCCGGTCGCCCACGAGATCGTACCGAGCAGCACGGCAGCTGTGCCCAGGTACTGCATGCGCCCGCCCCCGCCCAGCTCGACAGGGCCGATCAGCAGCGCAACTCCGGAGAAGCCGAGCAGCAGTCCTGCCACGACCGGCGGGGTCGGTCGCCGGCCATCGGGACGGAGCCAGTCGAGCAGCACCATCCAGACCGGCACGATCGTGACGATCAGTGCCGCGAGCCCTGAGGGGATCCACTGCTCGGCCCAGGCTACCGCCCCGGTCCCGCCCACCAGCAGAAGCCCTCCGACGGCCGCAGACCCGGCCCATTCGTTCGGGGGCGGACGGGGCATGCCCCGGAACCGCAACCAGCCGTACAGCAGCAGGCCCGCGACCCCGAAGCGAGTCGCCAGCATCAGAAACGGGGGCAGCGTTTCCACGGCGAAACGGATCGCGAGGTAGGTGGACCCCCAGATGACGTAGATCGCGGCGAATGCCAGCACGATCTTCATCTTCGGTTCGTGGTCGCCTGGCACGGTGGTCACGGGCGTGCCACTCACCCAGCCGTAGGCCTCGCGTTCGAACCGGTTTCCGTGGTACGGATCTTCGCCGCGCAACAGGGCGAGCAGACTGAAAGTGAAGTACGCCGGCAGAAAGAGCGGGCCCCAGCGCTCGTACTGTTCGACATGAATCCGTTCGTGCTCGCCGCAGTCTTCGAGGCAGGCTTCGTCGCGCCCGAGGACGACGTGACCGAGCGTCATGGCCCGAGCCCCGCCGGGAATAGGAACCAGGTTACGAAGCAGCCAGGCGAGTGGCGGTCCGGAAAGCTCGAGCGCGCCCCGCTTCCAGCGCGCCTGACCGCCGCGCGGCAGAGTGAGCGGCAGGAAGGCGAGCCCGAAAAGCGTATTCGGCAGCGCCCAGAGAATTCGGAGAATGCGCATCGCGTCGTGGATCGGATTGGCGGGAAACAGCTCGCCCTTTCAGTCCGATGCCACCTCCGAAACGAGCGATTCGGCGAACGCCCGGTCCGCGGGAGCGAGCGGCAGATCCAGCAGCTCCGTCCTCGTGACCCAGCGGATTTCGGCATGCTCCGTCGGACGGATCGTGCCGCGGACCTCGGCCTCGAGGAAGTGGATCACGAAGGGCGATCCGGGATCCCGAAGCGAGAGCAGCGACCGCCCGGCCCGCGTCAGCTCGAGCCCGAGTTCCTCTCGCAGTTCGCGCGCGACCGCTTCCGCCGGAGACTCTCCCGTCCCCGCTTTGCCACCTGGAAACTCCCACAGGCCCGGGTGGCGCTTGCCGGCAGGACGCCGGCAGACGAGAAAGCGGTCACCCTTCCGGATCACGGCGGCCAGCACGTCAATGGTCCGGGAGCCTTCCGCGATCGCATCGGTGAAGGCGAGCAGAGCTTCGTGAAGCTCGGGTCGAGCCAGGATGTCCTTGTGTTCGGCCCCTCCGATCCAGACCACGTCCGTACCGGCACTCGCCGCGAGGCGATCTGCGTGGGCGGCTGGGACACGGGCATCCCGTTCGCCATGCGTGACGAGGAGCGGTACACCCAGGACGCCGGCGCTCTCGACCGGGTCCAGGTCGCGGAACGGTACCCCGGCCCGACGTTGCCAGAAGGGCCGCAGGGCACTGGTGATCAGTCCACCCGGAAGTCCGCGATCGGAGAACATCCCGGCCGTCACTTCCATCAGGTCCGCCGGCGCCGCGATCAGCGCCACGCCCGCCACCGGCGCACCGTCGGTGGCGGCCAGCAGCGCCGCGGACCCGCCGAGACTGTGACCGATGACCACGATCGGTGCCCCTGGGCGCCTCTGACGAGCTACGGCGATCGCGTGCTTCAGATCGTCGCGGAAATGCCGGATGGTCACATACGGCGCATCGTCACTGTGCCCGTGCCGACGGACATCGAATACGAAAGCCGGATAGCCCGCCTCGAGGAGAGGCCGCGCCACGAACAGCATCGTGCCGCTGTTCCCGGTCCAGCCGTGCACCAGCACCACCACCGGCCGATCGGAAGGGGTGTCGATCGGTTCGATCCAGTCGCCCCGCAGCGTGATCCCGTCAAAGGCCGTGAACTCGACCCGTTCGACCGGCATGCCGAACTCCGAGGCCGAGTGCTCGAGAGCTCGACGTGGCGGGCGCGCCGTTGCGAGGGCCAGCCTGTCGAGAGCCAGGAACCCTCCGGCAGCGGCGGCAATGGGCCAGACGATAGGCATCGAGTACGCCCCCGGTCGAATCAGGAATAGCGCCGGGGCCGGCGGCCCGGGCGGAGGGGAAGATCGAGGCAACCGGTCCCGCGTGGCAAGAACGAGGGTCTCGACCGGAGAAATCTTGCACACCTTCTGCACGCAAGGTCGGTTCGAAGCCCGTCACAACCGCCCGACCGCGCACCATTCTGCCGGATCGGTACTGCAATGTAAATAACTGTAATATATCGTGTTAAATCGATTCATTAAAGTGTGTTCTTGACGCGATGGCGGGCCTCGGCAGACTTGTTGCCGGGAAGCCGCAACGTTCCTGTCCGATGCTTCGATCCGGACGGTCCACCCGATCAGGGGGGAGTAAGTGACGGACGTTGCGATGGTACTGGCCGTGTCGGGCGCCGCCGGACTGCAGGCCCGGCGGCTGTTGCGCCTGCGGCAGAGGCCTCAGTTGAGACTCAGGGTACTCGAGCGACAGGATCCGCTCCAGGTACGGGTGTCCGGCCGGCCCGCGCTCGTCTGGACCATACAGCTGGAGAACTTGGGCACCGAGCCGGCGATCGGGTGCCAGGCGTCGGTCGATCGCCTGGAGCACTTCGACGGCGCTCTGTGGCGGCCCCACCCGGGGTTCGCGTACCCGCTTCCCCTGCCGTGGTCCATCGCCGGATCGAATGCGCGGTTGAATCTGCCGCCCGGGCAGACGACTCCGGAGTTGCCGCTTCTCCTGACCAGGCTGGATTCGCCGAAGCTTCGCCTGGTTACACCGCTCGAGATATCGTCCGGCTTCATGCTGGATTATCCCGCCGGCATCTACCGGCTGACGGTCCTCGTGCGAACCGAAAGCAACCCGAACGTGTTCGCGCGCAAACGGTTCCGCGTGAGGTTCGACGGCGAGCCGCGCGGCGTCCTGATCGACGAGGTGCCCGAGTAGCCCGAGACGTGGACGCGGAAGCGCTCGTCCCCTGCCCCTCCGGGCGGCGGGCGGGGCTGCGGTTGTCGGTTCACGTAGGGCGAGTTAGAGTTCCGCCCTTCACAGGCCCGGCGCGACTCGCTGTCGCGGCCGTTGGAAGACAGACAACCAGGTTCGCGTCGGACCCGGGGGGCGGAATGCGAAGGATCTCGTTTCTCTCATGCGTAGCGATCATCGCGCTGGCATTTGTGCCAGGCTCGGTGCAGACGGCATTCGCCCAGGAAGACCGGGCGGTCGACGAGGATGCGCTTGCCACGCTCGCACCCGAAGAGGATCCGGATGAGCCGCTGGACGGCTTCTACGATACGGCGGACCTGTCGATAGTGATAACGGGAGGAAACTCCTCCTCCACCAGCTTCGGGTTCCGGAATCTGGCGGAGTACTACTGGCCGACCTCTTCGCTTCGCTTCGATGTCGGCGGGCTCCGGACCGACTCCCGCGCCCGGGAGGACAGGATTGCCGTCGGGACCGGGGAAGGCGATTTCACCATCGTCGACGCGGAACGACAGAAGACCGCGGAGAACTACTTCGCCAACCTCCGCTTCGATCAGGAGCTGTCGGAGCGCTGGTACGCGTTCGCGATCGCCGGCTGGAACCGGAACACGTTCGCGGGATTCGACAACCGCTGGCAGGGGGCGCTGGGCCTCGGCTGGTTCGCGGTGAACACCGACCGGACCAAGCTTCGGCTCGATCTGGCCGGCACCTACACCAGCGAAGACCCGATCGTCGGATCCACCAACGACTTCGCAGGCCTCCGGTTCGGCTACGACTACGTGCAGCACCTGAGCGAGAAGTCCAACTTCTACAGCACGCTCATCCTCGACGAGAACCTCAAGAACACGGACGACCTGCGGGCCGACTGGTACAACGCGATCGAAGTCTCGATCACGGACCTCATCTTCCTGAAGACCAGCTTCCGGATCCTGTGGCGCAACGAACCCCTGTTCGAGGCGCTGCCGCTGTTCGATGCGAACGGCGATCCGGTGCTCACCCCGGGCGGCGACCCGGTCACGGTCCCGGCGCAGCTGGATTCGGTGGACACGTACTTCCTCACATCGCTGGTGCTGAAGATCTGACCCGTTCGTAGTAGACGACGCCGCCGCCGATCCCGCCGACGAACAGGTCCAGGTCGCCGTCTCCGTCGGCGTCGGCCGGGGCCGGGGCGGCGAAGGTGGGGGCGTCCGGGGCTACCGTCCCGGCGGGGACGAAGAGGAACTCACCGTGGCTGGTACCGTTCATCCACAGCGACACTCCCTCCGATTCGGACCCCAGCAGCAGGTCCGGCAGACCGTCCCCGTCCCAGTCGCCGAGCGCCGGCGCACTGCGGCGGCCCGCGTCGATGCCGGCCAGGTTGTCGGTGACGAGGACGAACGCGGCCTCCGACGGGGATCCAGCGTTGCGCCACAGGTTGACCTCTCCGGAGGATTCTCCCGCCAGCAGGTCGAGGTCTCCGTCGCCATCGATGTCCCCGAGCGCGGGAACGGCGTTCGAGCCTCGCGACAGCTGCAGGCGCATCGTCGGTTCCGCGCTCCAGCGCTCCCCCCGGCTCCCGCCGGACGCCCGGTTCAGGTAGACCAGAATCCCGTCCTGCCACGTCCCGAGAACCAGGTCGGCGAAGCCGTCTCCGTTGAGATCCCCGAGCGCCGGGGCGTAATGATACGAGCCTTCGATCGGCAACGGGCCGGACTCCCGGAACGCGGGCCGCCCGGTTCCACCTACGTTCTCGAACATGAAGATCCGTGAAGTTTCGGCTCCGTCGTCCGCGATCTTGTTGGCGACCAGCAGATCCAGGTCTCCATCAGCGTCCCAGTCCCCGAATGCCGGGACGCTCTCGCTGCCGACATCCAGGTTGCGCAGCATTCGACGCGAGCGGACGACCCAGCGGCCCCGATCCTGCCGTTCCAGCAGCAGCAGGTTCTCGACCGATGTGCGGTTCGGATTGAACGCCCCGCCAAGCACGCCGACGACCAGGTCCGGGTCCCCGTCGGAATCCAGGTCGCCGAACGTGGGAGCGTTGTAGCCACTCGTCAGTATCGGATCGTCCCGCGGGAACGGGACCGGATCGCCCGTCAGGTCGGGTCGCTCGCAGCTGCCGGTGTTCTCGATCAGCAGCAGCCCGGGCTCGAAGAAATCTCCCCAGAACATGTCCAGGTCTCCGTCATCGTCCACATCCCCGAGGGCCAGCGTATTGGCGCCGTGCAGGCTGCCCAGCTGGGCGACGATCTCGATATTCTGGAACCGGTCCGACAGCAGCGCGAATTCCGGGGCCGCGCTGTTCGAGGCCGCGGGTGTTGAAGCTGGAGCCGCACGCTCGGCGGACGGGACCTCTTCGTAGCGGGTCACGGTCCCCGTCAGCCGTCCGATGAACAGATCCACGAGTCCGTCGCAGTCCATGTCGCCCGCGTTGGGAATGTTCTGGCGGTCCGAGAAGATCGGAGCGCCGGCGACGTCGCGGACACTGTCGGCCCACAGCGGAAACCCGGCTCCGGGAGCGCGCCCCGGAGCGTAGCCGGCGTTCCGCCACAGCCGCACGTGGCTGTACTGCGATTCTCCCAGCAGATCGGGATCCCCGTCGCGGTCCATGTCGGCAAACCGGTACCATTCGCCGACATCCAGGCCCTCGAAGCGGTCCGACCGCCACACGAACCGGGAGATGCCCCCCGTTCCGACGTTCTCGAAGTGCATGACCCGACCCGAGCGCTCCTGAACGAACAGGTCGGCGTCGCCGTCCATGTCCACATCGGCGAGCTGAGGCCGGGGCTGGTTCAGCCCCCCCAGCCACGGATGCTCGTAGGCGGTTCCCTCGGGCCCGACGATCGGGGGCCCGACCACCCGTCGCACGAGTCCATGTTCGTTGACGGCTGAGTCGAGATCCGTCCGGGCTGCGCTCTCGATCATCGGCGACTTCGGGGCGGGCGAGGCACAACCGGCCAGAACGCAGACGCCGGCGACCGCGAAACCGCGGACGCCGGCGCACATGAACCGGTACGGCTGCCCCGAACCGGTCACCGGAGCGGGGTCGCCGTCCCCATCCCCGCCGCCCGCCTTGGCGCCCGGCCCCCAGTCCAGGGCCCGAAGCGAGGCCACTTCGGCCGGGGGCAGGGCCACGTGCCCCGGCCCCGCGCTCTGGGAGCAGTATCCGCCGCCCGTGTCGATCAAACGGGTGCCCAGCAGCCGGTCCGTGCCCGCCTCGTAGACGCGCACCTCCGCGCCGGGCAGGGTCCAGCGTCCCTCCGCATCCGTAACGGCGACTTGGAGCGCGCGACCCGCGCGTTCCGGCTCGAGCCCGTTCCGATACAGGGGATGCGCGCCGGCGGTGTTGTTGTTAGCGAGCGCCAGGTCCTGGTCTCCGTCGCCGTCGAAATCGGCCCACGATACCCCATGGCTCGCGCCACGCTCCAGCAGGATCGCCGGAGTCACGTCCTCGAACACCCCCGCCACGTTCCGGAATAGATGGTCCGGCACCTCCGCGACGTCCCGGAGATAGGAGGCGACGAAGAGATCGGGCCAGCCGTCGTGGTCGTAGTCGCCCCACGAGATACCGCGGGTCGCCCCGAAGCTCAGGCCCTCGGGGAAGTCCTCCGAGGTCCACTGGACCAACGGCACATCGGGCGGCCCGCCGGACGCGGACGATGCCGCGGCAGCGGCCGCCACGCAGCAGGACAGCAGCGGGCGGGCAATCTTCATATCCCCTCCGGGA
>Ga0209536_100002795_pt1 | contig 28361 bp, 25 predicted proteins | sample DeeMarSeWOR28_12_FD_187461 | JGI IMG/M metagenome (GOLD analysis project Ga0209536, IMG submission 187461) | Marine sediment microbial communities from White Oak River estuary, North Carolina - WOR-2-8_12 (SPAdes) (version 2) | ecosystem: Environmental > Aquatic > Marine > Intertidal zone >... | reverse complement strand
CTCTCAGACGGCCGGTGACACCGTGCTCAATCGAAGACTTGCCGAGCGCGTGGGCGAAGAGTACGGCTGGGACGATCCTTCGGTTCTCGTCGTAAGCGGCGTCAGCGGAGGGTTGCTGCTGGCCTTTATGGCCCTTGTCGATCCGGGCGACGAGGTGATCATACCGGATCCTTACTTTGTGATGTATAAGCATCTGGTCAATCTATTGGGTGGAAAGTGCGTCTTTGTCGACAGCTATCCGGATTTTGAGCTGCCTGTCCAGCGAATCGCCGAGGCGATCACGGACAAGACGAAAATGATTATACTCAATTCGCCCTGCAATCCCACGGGGAAGGTCTATTCGGCCCAGCAGGTGCAGGCGATGGCCGAGATTGCCCGGGAAAAGGACGTTCTTGTCATGACCGACGAGATTTACGAGAGGTTCTGTTATGACGGTGAATGTCCGAGCATCGCGAAATACTACGAGAAGAGCCTCGTCATGCAGGGTTTCAGCAAGTCTCACGCGATGACCGGCTGGCGCCTGGGTTATGTCGCGGCTCATGGATGTCTTAGAGATGTTATCGAAGAGATGACCAAGATACAGCAATATACGTTTGTATGTGCGCCCACGCCTTTTCAGCAGGCGGCGCTGGCGGCCTTGGACTATGACGTCGGCGATCTGGTCGATTCGTACAGGAAGAAACGCGATCTGCTCTATGAAGGCCTGCGTGACAAGTTCGAGCTTGTCAAGCCGGGCGGGGCATTTTATGCGTTCATCAAGGCGCCCGACAATTTTGGGGCGACCCAATTCGTAGAAAAGGCTATCGCCGCCAATGTACTGATTATTCCCGGCAGCGTGTTCAGCGAAAAAGACACACATTTCAGGATAAGCTACGCGACCAGCGACGAAAAAATCCGGCAGGGCGTGGAAATCCTTTGCAATCTGGCGTAGGCTAAATAGATCTTAGTATTAACGCCTGTCTTTTTTGAAGGAGATAAAAATGGGAATCATCGAGAGATTTTTTGCTCCGTCTCCTTTTGTTCAACTGCATGAGCATGCGAAAAAGGTGCACGAGTGTGTTGAGCTCATTCGGCCTTTGGCGGATGCACTGCTGGCCGAGGACTATGATAAGATCGAAGAATTACACTATATAATGTCCAAGACCGAGCACGAGGCAGATGATATCAAAACGGAATTGCGCGACAAACTTGCCAAGGCATACTTTCTTTCGGTAGGACAAAATGAATTGAGCCGGTTTCTGGCGTATCAGGATGACATCGCAGATGCCGCGGAGGATTTTGCGGTCGTTTTACTGCTGCGCAAGACCAAAATTCCCGAGGAACTCAAACCTGGCTTTCTGGCCTTTATTGACCAGGTCATCAGTGTCAGCGAACAGCTAATGGATCTGGAGAGCGAGCTTTCGACGCTCGCTGAAGCGGCTTTTACCGGCGAAGAAGCCGAAAATGTGCTCAAAGGCATCGAGAGAATCGGCCAAGAAGAATGGAAGGCAGACCGTCTTGAAAGGACGTTTGCCCGTAGTTTCTACGACATGGAAGACAAGCTCGATCCTATCACGATTATGTTCCTCGACAAGTACTGTAAGAGACTAAGCGCTGTATCCAACAACGCCGAGAAGACCGCCAAGTACCTGCGTCTAATCATTCGCAAGAAGTAGTCCGGCATCGACTGAAGGAACATCGTGCCTATGGAAATCATCGTTGTCGCAGCAATCATGGTTGGCTTCTACATGGCGTGGAATATCGGCGCCAACGATGTGGCTAACTCCATGGCTTGTGCGGTCGGTTCAAAGGCGCTGACTGTCGCCTGGGCGGTGGTTCTGGCAGGCATCTGCAATTTCTGCGGAGCTGTGCTTGTGGGCAGCCACGTTGCCGATACCGTCAGGAAGGGCATAATAAGCACGCAGGTATTCACCAACGATCCCCGTATGCTCGCCCACGGCATGCTGTGTGCGCTTTTGGCCGCGGCGGTGTGGTTGAATCTTGCCTCCTACTTTAGCATGCCGGTTTCCACAACACATTCTATTGTCGGAGCCATCGTAGGGTTTGGAATTCTGGAAGCCGGACTGGGACACGTTCACTGGGTCAAGCTGGGGCAGATTGTTGCCAGTTGGTTTATCTCGCCACTGGCCGGGGGGATAATTGCGTTTGTCATATTCAAGCTGATCCTGCGTTATATCCTGTCTGCCGAAGAACCTGCGGTAGCTGCGCGAAAAGGCGTACCGGTTTGTGTTTTCGTCGTGTTCGCAACAATAGTTCTGGCCATCTTTTACAGAGGTTTGAAAAACCTGCATCTCGACCTCAGTGCCCCTGCGGCGATTGCCCTTAGCATTCTGTGCGGGCTTTTTGCTGCTGGAGTTTCCGGATTGCTTACCTGGAGTAATCGCAATTGCAATAGTGAGTCACCGCTGGCCGAGCAGTTGATGCAAGTGGAGAAGACCTTTGCGGTGCTGGTAATCATTAGCTCGTGTACCGTAGCATTTGCACAGGGTGCCAACGATGTGGCGAATGCCATCGGGCCGCTGGCAGCGGTAGTTGAAATCGTCAAGACCAACGCGGTTCCCGGCAGGGTGCCGGTGAGCATAGGGTTCTTAGTCCTTGGCGGTATCGGCATTGCGATAGGCCTGGCTACGTTCGGCTATAGGGTAATGCGGCTGGTTGGGACGAAGGTCACCGAGATTACGCCCTCACGCGGTGTTGCCGCGAACTTAGCCGGCATGATGACAGTCTTGACCTGTTCGAAAATGGGCCTGCCTGTATCCACCACGCACACCATGATTGGCGCGATCTTGGGTGTGGGATTGGCCCGCGGCATCACCGCTATTGACCGCAGAGTCGTCAGGTCAATCTTTACCTCCTGGCTGGCGACTGTTCCGATTGCCGCTGGATTGACCGTACTGTTCTACCTGATCGCAAAATTGTTATTTTGGTAGGGAGCCTTGATAACTTGCGAGAAGCGCTCGCCAAACACATCTGAAATAGCGTTGAATTCGGCGACTACCCCGCGAATCTCGTGCAAGCAATAATAGGCGGCTTGCAGTGGGAAGGATTCGAGCTGAAGTCTTCACGTTATCTCAAGTTGGATTCTGATAAGCATTAAAGTCATATTTTGTGGTAACAACGCAAGGACTCTATTGACCTGTAAAAGGAAAGCCGCTAAAACTGGCACACAGTCGTAAGCGTACCAGTTTTTAATGCACTATTAAGGAATAAGCATGGTCAAGGACATGATCTTCGGGACAGTAGGGGGGTTGGGCCTGTTTTTGTTTGGCATGGGGCTGATGTCCGATGGCCTGAAGAAGGTCGCCGGACAGAAACTCAAGAGTCTTCTCGAAGCACTGACCAAGCACCGGATCATCGCCGTTACCGTCGGCGCGCTGACGACTGCCTTGATTCAGTCGAGTTCCGCCACCACCGTGATGACCGTCGGATTCGTAAACGCCGGCCTGCTGACCTTGAAACAGGCGTTGTGCGTGGTTCTTGGCGCCAACATCGGCACCACCATCACCGCTGGGCTTGTTTCGGTGCTGGCTGTATTTAAGATCACCAATTATGCGCTGCCTGCCGTAGGCGTAGGGTTCCTTCTGACTGTCCTTGGAAAGGCACACAAGACCAGAAGCGTCGGCGAGATACTGGTAGGTTTCGGTATGTTGTTTCTCGGTATATATTTCATGAAGGACGCTTTCGGCCCGCTCAAGAGCCATACGGATGTTCAGGAAGCGCTTATATGGCTTGGGCAAAATCCACTTCTGGCTGTTTTGGCCGGGACCGTCATAACCATGTTGCTGCAGAGCAGCTCCGCCTCGATTGCAATGATTCAGGTTCTGGCCGCCGGAGGCGCCTTCGGGACCGACTGGCCGCTGGTGTTGACTGTTACGATACCGTTCATTCTTGGTGATAATATCGGCACTACGATCACCGCGCAATTGGCAGCGCTGCGGGCATCGAGGAACGCCAAACGGGCTGCTATGGGCCACACCATGTTCAATGTATTTGGCGTCCTCTATATGCTGATTCCCGTATGGCTCGGATGGTATAGCAAAGTGGTTGTGTGGATCACGCCCGGGCAACTGGACGAAGCGACGATCATGAGGCACATATTCTTCGCCCACCTTGCGTTCAACGCCTTCAACACGATCGTATTCATACCATTCATTGATGTATTGGCCGCTGCCGTACTCAAGATCGTACCGGTGACCCAAGCCGAGATTGCCACCAGGCCTGTTGCGCTCGAAAAGCACCTGCTGAATACGCCCGTAATAGCCCTTGAGCAGGCCAAGCGTGAGATTCTGCGCATGGCAAGGTCAGCCAAGGAGGCCATCATGCAGTCTATAAGCGGAATGATCGACGACGACAGGAAGAGGCTTAGCTCCGTAAAAGAAGTGGAGGATTTCATCGATATGCTGCAGCTCGAAATCACGTCCTACCTCTCGACGTTGTCCCGGAGAAATCTCTCAGATGAAGTGTCGAACGAACTGCCCGTCCTGCTGCACACGGTCAACGACCTCGAGCGTATCGGTGACCATGCCGTCAATATTGCGGAAATTGGCGAACGAAAGATAGACCAGAAAATCTCCTTCAGTGACTCAGCGTCGGCAGAAGCCGCCAGACTCACTACAGAGACAGAAAAGATGCTCGACAATGTCATCGCGGCCCTCCAGAAAAATGACACCAAGGCAGCCAGGGCGGCACTGAGCAGCGAGGGCAACCTCAACCGGATGCAGATAGAATTTCGGCGAAGTCACGTCGATCGCATGACAGGAGGTCTCTGCTCGCCGGAGGCGGGCCTGATATTTATCGACCTGGTCGATAACATCGAAAAAACGGGCGACCACCTTACGAATATCGCGCAGGCGATTATAGGCGGCCTGCAATGGGAAGGAATCAAGCCAAAAATCTCGCCCGATTCCTAATCTGTATGTTGTCAACAGGCGATTTGAAGGTATAATTCGGATTATGGAGAATCCGTTGCGGATAGTTGCGGTTGGTATTGTCTGCCTGTTGTTTGTTGCTGCGCCGGGCATTGGCGCCGAGCCAAATGACGCAGCGGCAGATGCCCCTGCGAGCAAGGCCGCCGTGATCGTCTGTAAGGGCATGATCGACGACGGGCTCTTCAAGTCCATCCAGCGCCGGACTCAGATGGCCCTCGACAGGGGGGTGGAGTACCTTATCTACGAGATCCAAACATACGGCGGGCTTGTCCAGTCGGCGGACGATATCTCCAAGTACTTCATACTCGACATCGGCAAAAGAGCCCACACCGTTGCCTATGTGACTACTGAGGCGATATCAGCCGGCGCGATGGTAAGCGTCTCCTGCCAGGACATAATAATGCTCGAAAACACCACGATAGGCGATTGCGCTCCGATCCTGCTCGGCGGCAAACTCGAAGGTGTCGAGCGGGAAAAGACCGAGAGCTTTATCCGTGCAGTCTTTGTGCGGGCCGCCGAAGCGAACGGCTATCCAGCCGCGATGCTCAAGGCCATGGTCACAATGCAGGAGAAGGTCTACAGAGTCAAGAATCTGCAGACGGGTGAGTACGAGTTTTTTGAAGACCGTGAATTGCCCCAGGATCCAAACAAATACGATGTGGGCAACAAGGAACTCGTCGTCGATGACGATGAACTTCTGACGCTGACTGCTTCTCAGGCCTTGAAATACGGCATAGCCAGGGCACAGGTCAAGGACCGGGCCGGGGCGCTCGATTTTTTGGCTCAGCGCGACGGAGTGACTTTTGCAGGCGAACCGATGGTGCTCGAGACGAACTGGTCGGAAGAGATGGTCCGCTGGCTTAATTCGCCCGCCGTGATGGCGATTCTCGTTATGATCGCCATGCTGGGGGTCTACATCGAGTTCAACACCCCGGGCCTCGGACTTCCCGGGCTTGCGGCGGTGATATGCTTTGTGATCATCATCGGCAGCAAATACATGGTCGGATTGGCAAACTGGGTGGAAGTGCTGCTGTTTGCCGTCGGAATACTCCTGCTGTTAGTGGAGATTTTCGTCCTGCCGGGATTCGGCCTCGCAGGCTTTTCGGGAGTCATCTGCATCATAGCGGGCGTCTTCGGCATGCTCGTGAAGAATCCGCCGGACAGACTTCCCTGGCCTCGGGATGAGATTGCCTGGGGTGACTTTACATGGGGCGTGATGGGGCTATCGCTCGGTTTTGCAGGATTTATTCTGCTAGCGTGGCTGTTATCCAGGTATCTGCCAAGGCTTCAATTCCTAAGCGGGCTTATCCTTATGCCGGCGTCTGCCGCGCCTGGCGGTCAAATGCCGGTCAGCATGACAACTGCTCCTGATAGCGGCACTAGAAGGGTAACGGTCGGTGACACCGGTGAGGTGCTATCAACGCTGAGACCCACCGGAAAGGCGAAGTTCGGCGATTCAATTGTCGATGTCGTGGCCGAAGCCGAGTTTCTTGACAAGGGGACAAAAGTAGAGATAATCGGAATCCACGGCAACAGAGTCGTAGTTAAGACTATCGAAGGCCAATCATAGGAAGGAACCAATGGGCTGGTGGCTGATATTTGCGGTTTTTCTGTATTTTGTCTGTGCGCTGCTTATCGTGGCTGAGGTGTTCGTGCCGAGCGGTGGGCTGATAAGCATCCTTGCGCTGGGTTGTCTGATCGGCGGCATCGCGATCTTCTTTCACTACAGTGTTGTCGCCGGCTGGATAGGTGTGGGCATTGCCGTTGTTATGATACCGGTCGTATTAGTGATCGCCTACAAGATGTTCCCCAAAACCAGGTTCGGCAAGAGCGTGACATTGAATCCGCCGCAGCGTGAGCAGGGCGATGCCGTGCCGGATACGGCCCAGCTCAAAGAGTTGCTGGGCGCCGTCGGCGTTGTTCTCACGCCTCTGAGGCCGGTGGGAATGTGCGATCTTTCAGGCCGGAGAGTCGAATGCGTGGCCGAGAGCGGATATGTTGACAAAGGCAAGAAAGTGAAGGTTATCGACGTCGAGAGCACGCAGTTGACCGTTCGTATAGTCGACGAAAGTTGAAGAAAGGAAGAAAAATGTACAGCTTAACAAACACGATCCTGGCGCAAGCGGCTAATCCTCTCAGAGCGGCTGGATTAGCCCTGTTGGTCATAGTTATCCTTGTAGCGGTGGTGTTCTTCCTGCTGTTCCTGAAATTCTTCAGGCTATGGCTCCAGGCCAGGCTATCGCGAGCCGATGTAAAATTCTCCGAGCTTATCGGAATGTGGCTGCGAAGGGTCGATACGAGAACAATAGTCCTTAGTAAAATTACTGCGATCCAGGCGGGCTTGACACTTTCGACAAGAGATCTGGAGAGTCATTTCTTGGCAGGCGGTCGCGTGCCAAACGTCGTGCGAGCCTTGATCGCAGCTAACAGGGCGAACATAGAGTTATCTCTGCAGACGGCGACGGCGATCGACCTGGCCGGTCGCGATATCCTGGAGGCGGTCCAGACGAGCGTGAATCCCAAGGTAATCGATTGCCCCGATCCCGGCAAAGGAAGGCAGACGATTGATGCCGTCGCTCAGGACGGCATTCAGCTGCAAGCAAAGGCACGGGTTACCGTTCGGGCGAACATTGAAAGACTGATCGGCGGTGCCACCGAAGAGACGGTCATCGCCCGCGTAGGCGAGGGAATCGTCACTACGATCGGCAGCGCCATGACGTACAAGAGCGTCCTGGAGAATCCCGATAATATTTCCAAATCCGTCTTGGCCAAAGGCCTCGACGCCGGAACGGCTTACGAGATCCTGTCAATTGACATCGCCGACGTCGATGTAGGCGACAACATCGGCGCTAAGCTCCAGGCTGCCCAGGCTGAGGCGGACATGCGAAGAGCAAAGGCAGAGGCCGAGAAGCGCCGAGCAATGGCCTTCGCGCGTGAGCAGGAAATGCGAGCCCTTGTGGTGGAAAACGAATCGAAAGTCCCACTGGCCATGGCTGAGGCCTTCAAGAAGGGTAATCTCGGCGTGATGGACTATTACAAAATGAAGAATATCGTGGCTGACACCTCAATGCGAGACTCCATAGCCGGGCCGGAAAAGAAGGAATAATCGAGGGCATTGGCCTTTATGAGCAACCTGTTGGCACAATTAGTCTTGGCCAGGCGGGCCCCGGACGACGGATGGATGAACATTCTCGTCATTGTCGTGATGGCGGTAATCTGGATCATTGGCGGCATTGTCAAGGCGATGAAGGCAAACTCCGCCGACAAGCAGCAGCCGAGCCGTGCACCGTCTCGAGAACCGCCTGCGCACGGCAGGGCCGGCCAGCAACAGATGCCCGGGCGGCCCGAGCGCCCCGTCGGCCCCGTGCAGCGTTCCGTCCAGCCCTCGGGCGTTAAGAAGAATCGCACGACCCTGGGCGATCTGCGAGAGGCCGCCCGCAAATTCGCCGCCGAGGCCGAACAGGCCTTCCAGCCCCAGACGAGAAGGCCGGCGCCGTCGAAACCCAAACTGGCCCCGAAGCGGTCACTAGGCCCCAACGTCGCGCCAGCGAAAGCGCTCCCTATCGAGCCGGTCGTTCCACTGAGAAGGCAAGTCCACGACAAGCAGGCGCCGGCGACAGAAGCGGCCCCGATACAATATTTGTCCGATCTTCTTTCGGACTACAGAGACCCCATGAAGCTCAGAAGGGCAATCCTGCACTACGAGATCCTGGGCCCGCCTCTGTCACTCCGTGATTAAGGTCTGTCAGGCTAACAGCTAACAGCGCCCAGGGTCGTGCACCGTCCCGATAGCCGTTCTTTCCGCATTGTGTGCCGGTTACAGCCGCTCTGAGAGGTGTGTGGCGGCGGTCTATCTGTGTGTGCAAGTCAAAACGTGGCATCGCCTGTGAATGATAAAAAGAGCAGATATAAGGTCCTATAATATATGTTATGTTTCATTCGGCCTCGATTCCGGGTCAATGCCGACGTTTGCTTGATTTGAGCGTTTGCGTCACAAATCTACCAGCCCGTCAGGAGGCCGGGTAGTCGGCGCCGATTGCCTGCCTGGCAGTATCTGTCAAACTGTCCCACGTGGCGGCTACCCTGTCGAGCAGGCCGAGGTTCTGCAGAATGATCGAGATGTTCACCGTGGCGTCAGAGCATGCGAAGTTGGTCTCGAGTTGGTGCTCAAGGTTTATCAATGACGAGGCGAACTTCAGCTTGTCGCAGTAAAGCAAGGCTGTTTGATAGTGCAGCTCGAGCGTATCTTTGTCGAGGCATTCGCGCCGGGGAAGGCTGTCAAGCGCCTCGCGCTGATGATTGAGCTCGAACAGGCAGATGGCCAATTTGCTTCTGGCGCGCGCGTAGACGGAGTTTATCTCCAGCGCCGCTTTAAAGGATCTGGCTGCGTCGAGGATACTGCCGGCGTTGAGCATCAGCAGGCCGAGTCGGTAGTGAAGGTCTGCATTTTGTGGGTGCTGGGCGAGTTGTTGGTGATGGGCTCGAATGACAGCGGCCGTCAACCCTCCCGGTTGATTTCTGGCCTGAGAGGTGAAGTCTTGACCAAGGCCGGCCTTGAATCTGAGCATAGCGGTTTCGGCAAAGAGCAGGGAGCTGTTTGGTTGAATCGCCGCAGCCAGCGACAATGTCCCCAGGGCCTCTGAGGTCGTGCCTGCTGCTTTCTGCGAGCTTGCGAGGCCGATGTAGGCGTCAACTATCTGGTCGTTTAGTTCGACGGCACGGTTGAATTGTTCGGCGGCAAGCTGATCCTGATCCATCTGCAGGTACTGCGTCCCCAGTTTTATGGTCGCCTCGAGAAGATCCGGGCACAGGCGAACGGCTTCTTCATATTGTGCGAGTGCGTCTGTTGTGGCGCCCAACATCCGCAAGACGTCGGCACGCCTTATGAGCAGGTCGGTCCGCCCAGGCTCGGTCTGCAACATATCCTCAATCACCTCTAGTGCCTCATAGAGCTCCCCGCTGGCGATCAAGTGATCCGCTTCGTCGTCTTGAGCATGGAAATTGTCCGGGTGCATCAAGATGGCCGTGTTGAAGGTTTCGATTGCATGAGCATATCTGCCGGTGACCATGTACAGATGCCCGAGCATGATACGCGTCAAAATATCGTCTGGATGTTCGCTCTGCAGCAGTTCGTATTGCTCGATTGCTCTTTCCAATTGGCCGTTCTTGAAGTAGACGGCGGCCAGCCGCTGGATCGGAAGCTCCAGGTACCTCTTAAACTTCAGACAGTCCTGATAGAACTCGACGGCCTGAGCTTCTTTGCCGAGCCGTTCGTAACAATGCCCAAGGGCATAGAGAGCCATCGTGTTGGTCGGCTGGCGCATATAGACCGATTCAAGCTCATTGATTGCATGCTGCAGTTGGCTGTTGTGCAGGCAAATGGCTGCCGTTGCGAGCCGGCCGTACGTACAGGAAGGATTCTCAAAGAGGTGCATCCTAAGCTGTTCGGCACCGGCGTCCAGCTTCATCTGGCCGATCAGTTCAACCGCCCTGGCCAGGCACCTGCCTTTGTCGGATTCGCTGTCGCCGGCCGGCGGGCCGACGGCCTTCAGCCAGTGCCATATCAGTTCGGCAGTATCAACCGTTATCGCCCTGCCGAGGATTTCCAGTAATCGACTCATACACCTCTCTCATCCGTCTTTCGAGCTGCCGGTAAATGTGATCTTGGGTCTGTGAAAACACCCATTTCCTCCAGTGATCACAGTTTAGTTTATCGACAATCGGCGAGGCCGGATTAACCGGAGTCCGGGCAAATAGTCACTGGGGGTGCTATTTTGCCTCTTCGTTGTGCAGATTTTGTGTGATATGCCGGTTGTTACGATTCTGATAGCCGACGAGGGGATTCGGACTTGGCCATTTGCGCCTGTTTCTCGATCTCGCTCAAATATGCCAGTGTGCGTTCGAGCTTGTCGGTAAGGTGTTTGAGCTTGAGCATGGTTTTGACCCGCGTCAACAGCTCGAGCTTATTGACCGGTTTGCTGAGAAAGTCGTCCGTGCCCGAGTCGATGCCTCGTTCGATGTCACCGAATTCGTTGAGGGCGGTAACCATAATGACCGGAATGTCGGTAGTCTTGGGATCGTTCTTGATTCTCCTGCACACCTCGAAGCCGCTCATCTTGGGCATCATAACGTCCAGCAAGATCAAGTCGGGAGGATCCTTGGCGAGGATCTGCAGCGCTTCTGGCCCATCGTTGGCGGGCACCGTATGACAGTCCACGTCCTCGAGATATGCCTGCAGCAGCTCACGATTCTGCTGATTGTCATCCACCACCAACACGACAGGGCGCCGCTGCCGTTGATTCTCAGCTTTGGTCCGGCTCATAAGACGAATGCTCCCACTTTGCTCCAAGTTCGGTCGGTCATTATTTCAAGGCTTTCAGAATAGCCGTGCAAAAGGCCGGCAGATCGTCGGGCTTGCGTGACGTTATCAAATTGCCGTCCACCACGCACTCGGCGTCAACGTATTCGGCGCCTGCGTTCTTGATGTCGTCTTTTATCGCCATAAAACAGGTGGCTTTTTTGCCCCTGTAGGCCTCCGTGCTGCACAACAGCCATCCACCATGGCAGATGGCGGCGATAACCTTGCCAGAGCTGACCATATCGTTGGCAAACTTTATCACGCCGGCGTCTCTTCGCATGAAATCAGGAGCGAAGCCGCCCGGTACAACCATGCAGTCGTAATCACCGGCGCTGGCCTGCCCTGCTGCAATTTCAGAGACGCACGGATAACCTTCCTTCGAATGATATTGCTTTTTTGCCTCGGCTGCAACCAAATTAACCTCCAAACCCGCCTCGAGGAACCGATAGTAGGGATACCAGACTTCAAGGACCTGATACATTTCGTCAACCATTATGGCTACTCTTTTCGCTGCCATCTCCTGTCACTCCTTACTGCTGCTGCCGCAACTGGCGGAAATTGTCAATTCTGTGGAAGGTTATGTAATTGGCGTCATGTGCATTGTGGGCTCCACCCAAACCATCGTCAAACGCTGTTCGGGAAACCGCAATAATGTCGGCGTCCTCGAAAAGCCAGTCGATGTACTGAAAGGCGTGCTTCTCACTGTCATGGTGCCGCAGAACTACTGATTCGACTCTCCAAATCCTCAAATCACAGGAAGATACCAGCACAAGGTTGTTGCGATAGGCCCTGGGATCGAATTGTTTGTTGACGAGCGACCAATAACGTTCGGTGACGGGATCGTAACGAATGGTGAATTTGTTTGACCCACCGAAGAAGTCGATAAAGTCCTTCTCCGGATCGAACCGGACCGCCCTGCCATCCTTGGAGATGTCGACAATGGCAGCTTTTTCCGCCTCTTTGCATTCGACGCGCAGAATATTGACGAGTCCACCCTGCGGCGTAACGACAACATTTCCCTCAAGCCAGGCTGTGCCTGGCCATTGCTGGTCAAACTCAAGACGGTTACTCATGGTCCAACTATCTGCTTTCAGCAGGTCGGCATCGACGGGTGCCGAGATAACGAATGACCTCAGGTTGCTTGCGGGTCCTGTCAGGGGATATCTATCCTCCATGGCCCGCCAGATGCGTCCCCGGTGCACTGTCACCGGCACGGGCGCGCAATGATATTGACCGTCTGCGGCCAGCAATCCTGTGCTCGGATCTTCGGGCGTCGTCCAGGTTGCACCTGCGTCTGCGGATCGCCGGATAACTATATGACCGTTATGAATACTGGTCCCAATAATATAGAGCGCTTCTTTGTGCACGAACAAGCTTGACCAGTACTGACCATAGAAATCCGTCAGCTTCTCCCATGTCTGTCCGGCATCTTGGGAACGAAATATTGCAGTCTGGTCTTCTCTGGTAGCCGGTCCGTAGAAGTCATGAGAAACAATGTAAGCACCATTGGTCAACACAGCTATGCTTGGTGAGCCCAGGTACATGCCGGTTTTAGCTGCGCGGTGATCAATAACCACGCCCGGAACGTACGGGTGACCTGTCGTCTCGCTGATGCCGGCCGGAGCATTCGGCGCGAACTGCTTTATCCAGGCCAGATTGAAAACGTAGTGCTGCTTACTGCTGATCAGGTGGATCAGCCCGTTGGGAGTTTGAGTGGCCGCCAGGTATCCTCTGGGCTCGGCGTGGGTCTGATCCATCGTGAACTTGCCCGTGTTGCCACCCCCGTCGATTTCTCTGGCCGCCCCGCCGTCGGTGATCAGCCTTCTCACAGGCCAGCTTTGCCCCTCGTCGAATGACAATGCAGCGAACATGCCGAAGACTCTGTGCTGCGCGCCGTCAGCGTCTTGGATAACCATGCCGTTTCTGCGGTCTGTGAAACCTACGAAGAGAATCGGCCCCTCTCTGAGACGCCGCAAGATGAGCCTTTGCCCACCGCCCAGTGGTGGGAACTCGCTGGCCGAATACGTCCAGCTCCTACCCATGTCCTCCGATATGCTCATCGGCATTCTGCCGTCAATGTTGTCACCTCGGCCAAACGCCAAAAGCCGGCCGTCTTTGAGCTGTGTCACTCCCGCGTGAATGCCGGCGATCCATCCGCCTCTGTTGCCCGGAGCAAATGTCGGTTTGGGCCTGCCGGCACCGGGATCGTACCACGTCTCGGCGCCGTCTCGGCTGACGTGTATGGCTGTGCCGCCGCTGCCGCCGGTTACTGCGTCACACGGCAGGATGACAAAGCCCTCCTTCGTCTGGAAGACCGACTCGACGGGCATGTGGCGAAGACCGTGCTCGGGATTGATCAGCACCGCCTTCGACCACGTGGCGCCGCTGTCCGTGGAGACTCGCATTACGGTTGCAAGGCTGCCCCACGTGGCTGCCGCAGCCAGACCATTGAAATGGTAGACTCTGCCGCGAGGATCCAGCCAGAGAGCGGGAGCGTGGTCATTGCGGTCGGGCGCATCCCAGAACGGTGAGGCAGGCTCCCACTGCTGCGAGCCGTATCGCAGGCGGCTTGCCAGGATGCCCAACTCGCGCCCAGGCTCGCTGCGGCAAGAGTACCAGATAGCCAGTAAGTCGCCGTTGGGACAATCGACCAGCGCCGGGTCATGGTTGTGGGCCGAATACATGGGGCCGTCGGAGTCCGGAGGTATCTTGACGTACTGACGAGGGCCTCTGAAATACGGATTGCCCGGATCAGGCACTTTGGCCAGATCGTCCCGACCGTCCTTCGTGACGTTTTGTCTGTTCAGAGGCAGTGCCGGTGCGCCCAGAGGTTTGGTCTTCGGCATCTCTCCTATCACCACACGGAAACCTATCAACCAGCTCCTGTCCTCAGGCAGTGTCGCCAGCCGGTTCGCCGAGCGCAGGAACTGTGTCTGAGTTCCCTGACTGCCGCCCCGAGTGACCTTGAAATCGCCGTCGGCCCGCCCCACCGGGTCTGTCTGTTCGGCCTGCTCATATGGTCCATACCAGTCATGGCACCATTCCTCGACATTGCCATGCATATCGTAGAGACCCCATGAATTCGCTGGGCTTTGCGCTACGGCAAGCGGCACGGGCTCGGCACCTTTGCGCCTGCGCGCCGGGTCGGGAAACCAGCTCATCCGGGCATTCTTGTGAAACTCTTCCGGCAGGCTGTCACCGGCGTGGTAGGTAGTGGTCGTGCCGGCCCGACAGGCATATTCCCACTCGGCCTCGGTTGGCAGCCGATAGGCTCTGCCTTCTTTCTCTGAGAGCCATCGGCAGAATTCCACCGCCTCATACCAGCTTACGAAAATCACCGCCTCGTCGTCGTCCGTGGAAAAGCCCAGTTTGCCGCGAAGCTCACGATGCTTGGGATCGAACCGTTCATATTGGGCATTGGTCACCTCGGTCAATCCCATGCCGAAAGACCTTGTGATCGTGACTTTGTGGGCGGGCCGTTCATCCCAGTCGCCGCCCTGCTGCTGTCCCATCAAAAAAGAACCGCTCCTGATGCGAATAAACTCCATGCCGAGCGAGTTGACAAATACGCCCGGGCCACCCGCCGAGCGCGATCGGGCCATGACGTCCGTAACACAGAGACCTGTCAGCAGACAGATCAAAATTATCTTCAACCATTTGGCCTGGGCCATCAAATCACCTTTCAACTCACCTGATTGCTGTGATCGGCGATAAACTGCCGGACCTGCGGCTTGATATATATTTGCTCGATGTCCGCCACCTTTGGCAGCGATTGGGCGCAGATCGCTGCGGTGACAATCGACGGGGCCTCGGTATCCACAAAAAGAACACGCCTGCCCTTTACGGTGCACAGTCCGCCGCCGCTTCCGCCGAGCGGTTCTTTGCGTATCGTGACCTTATTTGTCTCCAACAACGCCAAAAGCTCTTCCAATATCTGTTGCTCGTTCATTGGGCCGCTATCATTTTACTTGCATCGCGGTTCAAGTGGGAACGCATCAAAAGTCGATATAGTCCAATAGAAACTGGATTTTATAGCAGGTGCAGTCTATTGGCAAGTATTACGCAAAAACGCTTTTCGCTACACAGACGTGTCAAACTGCAGGAACATCAGAATCAGGCGCTGAAATCCCAGCTTCTCGCTCTCCAGCACCTTGCCAGCATGGGAACCGTCAGCTATATGATAGCGCACGAGATCAACAATCTGCTGACTCCTCTGAAAAGCTACGCAAGTTTAGCCCTGAGCGACCTCGACGACAGGGCGCTTAGTGAGAAGGCGCTGCAGAAGGTAGTCAACAATTGTGATCGCACGGCGAAGATAATGGAGAGTATGCTCGCCCTGGCGAGCGGACAGACTCATCAAGAAGATAACGTCCGGCTGCTTGGTCTGATCGAGGAGGTCTTCACCTGCTTGTGCCGTGATTTTGCCAAGGACGGGATCACCGTGGATATCAGGGTCGCCGACGACTTGACCATCAGCGGCGTGCCCGTTCAGATTCAACAGGTTTTGATCAACTTGATCCTCAACGCCCGCGATGCAATGCTGCCCGGTGGCGGTGTTTTGATCATCGAAGCGGCGGAAAAAGTCGGTTCAGTCGAGATAACAGTCGCCGATACTGGTGCCGGAATTGAGCCGCATGACCTGGAAAACATCTTCGAGATGTTTTTCACGACGAAGGCAAACAAACGCTCGGCCGCTGAGAACTCAGGGGCTGGTCTCGGCCTGGCCTTCTGCAAGATGATAGTAGACGATCATGACGGCACCCTCTCGGTCGAATCCGAGCCGGACCGCGGAAGCAAATTCAAAATAACCCTGCCTCAACCACATTCGAGCAATGTCTGATGGCGGCTCAGGTTCCCCAAATCATTTTGATGCTGATGTTACTGTGCGGTTCAGCCTTCTTTTCCGGTGCCGAGACCGCGTTCCTAAATCTTACACCCAGGCAAATACGTCTGATGGAACAATCGGGGCACCGCCTACAGATTCTGGTCGCACGGCTCATATCGAAACGGCGGAAACTGATCAATTGTTTTCTTCTGGGAAATATGACCGTCAACGTTCTGTTTTATGCGGTCTCCAGCGTACTCATGTTCCAACTGAAAGACCAGGGTGGCCTCGCATTGCCACTGGTCGCCCTGTTGAGCTTTGTCGGTTTGGTGCTCTGTGGAGAAATACTGCCGAAATCCCTTGCCTACGCCAACTCGAAATCACTGTCCATTGTCGCCTCACTGCCTGCGTTTGTGTGCCTTCAGATCTTCGGGCCCATCGAGTTCGTATTCAAGGCGATTATCCTGGAGCCCACCCTGAGGTTGCTTCTCGGAGCAGCCAGGCACCCAAAAGCGATCACGATGAATGAATTCACCTCTCTGATCGATACGATACAGAAACAAGGATTGATCACCGCCCATGAGAACCGAATTCTGGCCGAGGTGATAGAGCTTGGCTTCTTGAAAGTGCGCCATGTTATGCGGCCTCGCGTAGACATGATTGCCTGTGCAGTCACAGAGTCGCCCTCGGCGGCAAGAATAAAAATGGAACAGAACCATTTGATAAAAATCCCCGTTTACGTTCGGACAATAGACAACATCGTAGGCCTAGTCCACCTCCGACAGATACTGCTTGATGACAACGTCCCTTTGGACAAGATCGTCCAGAAAGCGAATTTTGTACCGGAGCAAAAAAGCGTTGAGTCTCTTCTGGAGTTCTTCCGCCGAAGCAGGACGGACACTGCTATAGTGGTCGATGAATACGGAGGTATTGCGGGCTTGGTATGCCTGGAGGACATAGCCGAGGAGCTTTTCGGTCAGATAGAATCTACCAGTGAAGTCGAACCGATAGAGCAGACCGGACCTTTCGAATATCGGCTGGCCGGCAGCCTTCCCATCCATGACTGGGCCGAGGTGTTCGACGTTGATCTGGCTGAAACCCGTCAGGTCACGATCGGCGGGCTGGTAACCGCCCTTCTGGGTAGAATACCCAAGAGCGGCGATGTGGCGTGTCTGAGGAACCTCAAGTTCACAGTAGAAAAGGTGCGAAACCGCCGAATTCAAACTGTGATACTCACTTTTCAACCGTTCGAACGCAATGGGCAATAACGTACTGCTGGTGTTTTTCTCTGCGATTGCTGTGGCCATGGGCGGGCTGTTTGCCGGCGCTGAGACCGGTATGTACAAGCTTAGTCTGCTTCGTTTGAGAATGGGGATTGAAAAAAAGCACCTGCCTTTTGTTATACTTGGTCGATGCTTGCACGACAGCCCAGGCTTGCTGCTGACGCTGTTGATCGGAACAAATCTCTCACACTATCTTACGACGAGCATCGTTACGTCCATGTTTCTGAGCAGCGCCGGCAGTGAACACAAGGCTGAGATGTATGCAACGTTTGTGACTGTCCCGATACTCTTTGTTTTTGCCGAACTCATCCCCAAGAACATCTTCTTTTATAGCGCAGACATGCTGATGCCTTATGTCTCGCCACTGCTGTATCTGCTGCACAGGATTCTGACTTTATCCGGCATAGTGCCCTTACTGAAGCGCATATCGGCTCTGTTCGCGCGGCTGACGGGCCTGGTAGCTGACTCGAAATCCGTCATGACCTCAGTGCAACGACACAAGGTCCAGGCACTTCTAAGGGAGATTCACGAAGAGGGTATACTAAGCTCAGTCCAGAGCGACATAGTAAACAGGTTGGTCGGCATCTCGCACGTGCGTCTTAGAGCAGTTATGATACCTATCCATGATGTAGAAACGGTCAAGATCGATTCAGACAGGTCCGCATTGTTGAATAGACTACGCAAATGCGCCTTTACCCGGCTGCCGGTCGTTGAGGGCCAGGTCGCAAACGTAGTGGGCTTTGTTTCCATGTATGAGGTCTTGAGTCAATCGAGAGAATTTGCCGATTTGCGCGATTTTGTCAAACCGATCGTGAGACTCGACGCCGACATGACTGTTACCGACGCAATAGGAATTATGCAGAAGGACAACCTCAAGATTGTCCTAGTAACCAGGGCCGCTCGCGGAGGGCGAGAAAGACCTATCGGGATCGCGACTATGAAGGATCTGGTCGAGGAGCTTCTCGGAGAGCTGGCAGAGTGGTAGGAGTTTCTTGGGTTTCGATACCTTTGGCTCCACTCAGAGCCTGCCCTGAGCTTGTCGCAGGGACAAGATTTCGATTGCCGATTGTCTGTTTTTGCGTTTGAATAGGGAACGGCCTGGAATGTCAGTGAGAACTATAAACATATTGGCCGTCCTGGTGCTGCTTGTCCTTTCGCTCGCCATGCTGGGCAACAGTATGACCAAGCCTCTTGGCCGGGATGAGCATATGTACTGCACTGCCGGAGTTTTGATGGCCCAGGGCAAAACGATTTACAGGGATTTCGCATATCCCACTCAACTGCCCTACCATCCTCTGCTCTACGCCATCCTGTTCAAGGTGCTAGGCACAACACATTATCTGCTTGTCGGCCGGCTAGTCTCGGTATTCGCCGACATCCTGGTGATGCTGTGCATCGTAGCGCTATACCGTCTGGCTTTTGGCAATCTCACCGTCTGGGGCACATCGCTGGGTCTGTGCGCCGCCGCCCTCTACGTATACAATCCCGCGGTTGAATATGCCAACGGTTACGCGTGGAACAACGATGTGGTCGTACTATGTGTCGCGGGAGCTTTTCTGCTGTTTGCGAGAATCGAGGCGAGTCGGAAAGTCGGTCGCCTGAATATCGCCGCCATTGGTGCCCTGCTTGCCCTGGCGACGTTCATGCGCACAACTACAATCATCGCCGCAATGCTGCTGCTCGCGGCCCTGGTCAGTCTGCCCGCAAAGAGCATCAGAGAACGAATCAAAACTACCTTGCCATTTCTAATTGCCGCCGGAATCGTATCGATTTATCCTGTCGTTGTCATAGCCCGTGCGCCCGAGGCTTTCTCTGTCAACCTGTTCAAGATACACCTTCTTAACAGCCAATGGCTGCATCAATACGGAATTGTTCATGACAAGCTCAGACTTACCCTGACATATCTGACGCTGCCCGGTTATTTGGTTCTGTTCGTTGTTGCGGTCTATCTAGTCGGTGCTCTTGTATTGCACAGAGGCAAATTACGGATATCAAATGGCAGAAGCGCCCTGCTCGCAGTCTCTCTGACAGGGGTGTTCTTTGCCGTTGCTCTGGGCCTGCCGACGATCTGGAGGCAGTACCTCGCACCGCCAGTCCCGTTCTTGCTGTGCAGCTTCGCCTATCCGTTGGCATCCTTACGGGAACTTTCGCATCGAAGAGCATCCAGGATTCCGATCGGCGTCGGCGTTGCGCTGGTTGGGATCGGTGTGCTTGCCGGCTGGGCGACCGGACTCAGCACCTCAGAAAAGGTCGCTGCCTGCTTTGAACCTGAAAGATGGGTCCCGGTACAAGTGCACAGGACCGCAACGGATATCGCCGAGAACACAAGAGAGCCAAAGCGGGTACTCACTATCGGACCGCTTTTGGCTCTGGAGGGCGGCTGTGAGATCTACCCCGAGTTGTCCGCCGGTCCGTTCACCTACAGGATAGGAAACCTCATGAGCGAGACAGATCGCCAGATAACACGCACGGCAGGACCTGAAGAGATTGCACAATTGGCCGAGCAGTCACCCCCGTCGGCGATAATAGTCGGCGCCGAGCCGCAGTATTTCTCAAGGCTCGAAGAGCCCCTCGAATCTCTTGCCGGGGGCAATTGGAGCAAGAAATCCTATGAGAACGGCTTGAGAGTCTACTTCAAACCCTGATCTTGTCAGAACCGGCGTCAAAATGGTCCGCCGAAACGGTGGAAGTGCCGATCCAGAGTTGGTAACATAGCGCATCTTTGTAGTCTCAGAAAATAAGGAGTCGACAGTAACGAACCGAATGGAAAAATCGCTGCGCATCACTTTTATTTTGCCGGTGCTTAACGAAACTTACTCACTGCAACAGACGGTCGATGCGATATTTACACTCGCCGGCAATGAGCTGCATGAGGTGCTGATCGTAACAGCCGAGAGGACTACTGCCGAGAGCCTGGCTGTGATCGAAACGATCGAGAAACAGCACCCTCGCGGCATTGTTATCCACCGCCAAGAACTACCCTTCCTCGGCGGGGCCATGCGGGAGGCATTCGATATTGCCTCGGGCGATCACGTCATGTTGATGGCGAGCGATCTTGAAACCGACCCGACGCTGATTCCTGTATTTGTCGAGAAAATGAAGACCGGCCGCTGGGACATTGTCGCGGCCAGCCGCTGGCTCAAAGGTGGTGGTTTCGCCGGCTACAGCCGGACAAAACTTGTGCTTAATTACTTATTCCAGAAGATATTCAGAATTCTCTACAATACCGAAGTGACAGATCTGACCTTCGCGTACCGCCTATATCGCCGGCCGATCCTCGACGGTATTGTCTGGGAGGAATTGAAGCACCCTTTCCTTCTCGAGTGCCTGCTCAAACCTCTGCGCTGCGGGGCCAGGATCACAGAGATACCGTGCGTGTGGCGAGCGCGTACCGAAGGAGAATCCGCGAACATGTTCGCAGAGACGTTCAAGTATCTGCGGACAGCTCTTAAGACAAGATTTATTCGCAGAAGCCGACTCGAGGGCAAGACGCTATGAGGGTAATTGTAACAACTACGATCAACCCCGTAACCGAGGCGATCGCGCGGTTCGATTCGCTGAGCGACTGGCATCTGGTAGTCATCGGCGACAAAAAGACCCCCCCCTACCGACTGTCCAAAGGAACGTACGTCTCTGCCGAAGAGCAGGAAGCGTACGACAGAAAGTTGTCGGATGCGATTGGATGGAACTGCATACAGCGACGAAATTTCGGCCTGTTGTGGGCACGCGACATGGGCGCCGATATCGTAGCGGTTGTCGACGACGACAACATCCCCTTCGATGATTGGGGCAATGATCTTATGGTGGAAAGAGATGTCGAGGTAGACTATTACCAAACCGATCTGCCGGCCTTTGATCCGGTCGGCGCCACCAACGAGCCGGCTATCTGGCACCGCGGCTATCCGCTGCAGCTTGTTTCACGAAGAGACTATTCGAAGTGCACAAGACACATCCTCAACCCGGACATCCAGGCCGATTTCTGGAACGGAGAACCGGACGTTGACGCGATCTGCCGGATGGAGCACGCGCCGGATTGCCAGTTCGACCAGCGTTATTTTCCAATGGCGAGCAACAAGATCTCGCCGTTCAATTCCCAGAACACCTTTATCCGCGGGCGACTGCTGAGAGATTACTTTCTGTTTCCTCACATCGGGCGCATGGATGACATCTGGGCATCTTATTACGTTCAGGCCAAGGGATACAAGGTCGTATACGGCAAACCGTCTGTTTACCAGGATCGAAACGAACATGACCTGGTAAGAGACATGAAGCAGGAATATCTGGGCTATGAGAATAACTTGAACATCGTTAAAGATCTGGCCGTTGACCCGGAGAAAATACTCCATTATCTTCCGGAGCAGTCCATTCAAGCTTTCAGTCTTTACAGGAAACATTTTGAAAATGCGTAAGATACTCGTTACCGGCGCTGCCGGTTTTGTGGGCCGTCATATAACCAGACGTCTTCTTGAAACCGGCGACGAAGTCCACGCAGTCGACAATATTGCCCCGCTGGGCGGCGGAATCGATCCGGACGAGGGATGGCCACTTTTCAATCCTTTTGATTATGCGACATTTCACTTCTACCGCGAAGATTGCCGCGATTTCTTCAACCGCGTTTCGGATGACGACTTCGATTGTTGCTTCCACCTCGCCGCGGTAGTTGGTGGCCGCCTGGTGATAGAGAACAATCCTCTTGCTGTGGCCGAAGATTTGTGCATTGACGCCGAGTATTGGCGATGGGCCGTAAAGGTCAGGCCCGGGAAAACTGCCTGTTTTAGCTCGAGCGCGGTCTACCCTGTGGAATCTCAGCGCGAGTCTTCTTACGAGCTGCTCAAAGAAGACATGATCAACTTCGACCAGAGTATAGGAATGCCCGACATGACATACGGCTGGGCCAAGTTAACTTCTGAATACCTGGCTCGTTTGGCATACGAGAAACACGGCCTCAAATCGATCGTCTACAGGCCGTTTTCAGGTTACGGCGAGGATCAGGACGACGCGTACCCATTCCCGAGTATATGCAAGCGGGCCCTCGCCAATCAGGGTTCGTCAACCTTGAGTGTGTGGGGAACGGGCGAGCAGATGCGCGATTTCATCCACATCGAGGATTGCGTTGACGGCATCCTCAAGACAATGCCGCTGATTGACAATGCCGAGGCGGTGAATCTTTCAACGGGAATTTTCACCAGTTTCAAGCAATTCGCGCGAACCGCCGCCGACGTGTGCGGGTACAGTCCAGAAATTGTCGGCCTTTCGGACAAGCCCTCCGGTGTCTTCGCCAGAGCGGGCGACACGAGCAAACAGAAAAAGCTGGGGTTTACCGCACAGATCGATCTCAGGATGGGTATTGAGCGAGCGGTAGAGTATTATTCAAGAAAGAATCAACCGTGATCAAAAGACAGGTTACAACACAGATCGGCTTGGTACCGTACGACAATATTGACGAGGCCGTGGAGTACAGTTTGAAACATGACATACCGTTTCTGCCGGAGCTTGGCAAACTTGGCGATGCCATGATGGACTACATAGAACGGCCCGGCAACATGAGTTGTCTCGATACGTTCAAGAGGAAGGTCGCCGGGCGGCCTACCGCCAAGATCCAGTGTGTCGGCCCGGCGACTCTGATCCTTGCCGGATATGACCAGGACGATGCATTTTCGCGCACCTATCAGCACATCGACGCTCTGATTGACGGCCTGGAAGTCGAGAGTGTCATCCTGTTTCTGGATGAGCCTGCACTTGGCCAGGCAGGATTCGACTACCTCAGATTATGGTCGCCGCTTTTCGAGAGCTTCGACGTCACTTCGGGTGTGCACGTTTGCGGCAATATGAACTGGGACGAATTGTTTGGCTCGGAGATCGAGATCATCAGCTTTGATGCCTCGAAATTCGACATCACTAAGTATCCGGGCTACAGAAACGGCAAGAGGATTGCCTGGGGCGTGGAAGCTGCCGAAGACGTGAAGGATTTCCAGGAAGGCGATTTGCTGACGCCGCCGTGCGGCATGGGGCCCAAGTTCTTTAACACTGACGACTGCGAAATAGTCCTGAGCAAATTGTCGCAGATTTCCAGAGACTGTTCGGCGTGAGCTGTGGCGCACACCCAAGAACCGATGGAATCTACGCCGGCGATCTTCTGACATTCGCTCTCGGTTGATATTACGGCGTTTCTGCCGCGTAACTGTCGATGATCGTCTCGGCGATCTTGTTGATCGCAGCGCGTTGTAGGTTGTAGGCGTTGTTGGCGAGAATTGAAAACAGGTAGTCGCCGCCGTCGGTGTGGCAGACTCCCGAGAGCGATCTTACGCCGCTGATGTATCCTGTCTTGGCTCGGATCCTGCCCTTGTATTTCTCGTCCTGGAAATGCCTGGCAATCGTCCCGTCCACTCCCCCTACCGCCAGCGTGTTGCGGTAGAACTGCCAGTTCCTGCTTTGGTAGATGTCCGAGAGCACTGTCGTTATCGCATACGCGGTAAGCTCATTTTGCCGGCTCAGCCCGGTGCCGTCGTCGATATAGAACTGGCTCTTGTCGATGTGGAGCCCGAGAAGATACTCACCAATTCGCTCCTGACCCTTCTGCCAACTGCCGCCTTTACCGTCCGGATTTCCACTGGCGGCGATGGTCTTGAGCAGTGCCTCGGCGGCCAGCGAAAGGCTGTTCTTGTTACATCGTGCCATACAATCCTCGATCTTGGTGCAAAACTCGACGAGCAAGACGAAATCGCTGTCTTCACCGAGCTCCTTTTCTATAAGCTGGCCCTTGGCCTCTATCTGCGCCCCGGCGAGACGCTCGGCTAAGAGATATCCGAAATATGCCGCCGGTCTCTGAATTGCGACATCGATGGGCCCGGCTGTGTCTTTGCACCTGCCGAAGACTGTCAGCTTGTTGGCGGTGCGATTGCGATTGCTTCCCAGCACGCTGGTGCCGGTCGAAATCGGCTCGACCTCGTTAATGATCGTCAAAAATGAGGTCGGTGGCTCCACGAACACGGAAACTCTACCGTTGATGTTCTTCGCAGTCAGCACCACACAATTGTCGTTGTAGTTCAGCCCACTCACCTCGCAGGCGAACCACTTGTTCAAATCCTTGGCCGGCCAGCTTGGATGCACGCGCTCATTATCGAATCTGCTGCTGTCAACAATGATATCTTCAATGGTATCGATACCTTTGGCGTTCAGCGCATGAATTATATCCTTGAAGATCCAGCCGCTCTCGCGGCCATATTTCTCGTCGGTCTTCTCATCGCCCAGCAGCGGGTCGCCGCTTCCGATTACAACGAGTTGGTTGCCCGACAGTCCGACCCTGGTCCTGTATACGTAGTCGGGCCCCAGGTATTTCAGCGCTGCTGCCGAAACCATCAATTTCATGTTCGAAGCAGGTATCATCAGCTCTCTTGCGTCATGATCGTATACCGTCTCTCCGGAATCCGCCTCGATGATATGAATGGAGAATTTGACTTTCTGCGCCAGAGCTTTGGCGATGATGGCGTCGATCTGCTCTGCCAGATCCGCCTTCACGAAACCCGCAGTACACAGGATAAGCAGAGCGGGGAGCGATAATCGTTTTGTTTGAGCTTTCATAAGGCGGCCTATTATTTCAAAACGTCGGCGACATATCAACAATTTTCTTCACCAGTACAGGCGCTTGCAGTGTCTTTTTGAATGCGCTGCGCGGCCGACCGAGGTTTGATATTGCAGGTAAGTCAGATTGACGTTACACTGCTGCGGGCTTTGTTGGGACGAAAATAATAGAAAAGGGGCACAATTGACGGAACAGAAGACCGATCCGGCGTATCTTACATCTGACCAGGTGCATGCTGGGCAGTATGAGGTGCATCCGGATCAGAAGCGGCATTCGCTGGTTGCTCGACTGAAAGCCGGTGACCGTGCTGCGGCCGCCGAGCTTGTAGACGGGTATTATCAGCAGATATATCTGTTTATGAGAAGGTTCGGCCATGATCGTCAAACAGCCGAGGACCTGACGCAGGAGAGTTTTTTCAATGCCTGGCACCACATAGGACAGCTAAGAGACGGCAAAGCATTGGATAGCTGGCTGTATCGCATCGCAGCCAACGTATCGAGGTTATACTGGCGCAGACACAAGCACAAGGAGGTCGTCGGCATCGAGATTATCGACGTCTCGGCGGGCACGGAGGACGGATATGACAGAGTCGGCCGCTACGAGCAATTGGACGAGCTGGCGGCTGCCGTTGGCAGGCTGCCGGTGAGATTGAGAGAAACGATTGTTCTGCACTATATGCAGCAGTTGACGATAGCTAGTGCCGCTGAGGCGCTCGGAGTCAAGGAAGGCACTTTCAAGAGCAGGCTCAACAGAGCATTGAAGGCTTTGAGAAAGGACGTCACGTGAGATGGGCCCGAGCATGGATTCAGGCCAATCCGGACCCGGTAGAAAGCGAGAGTCGGCATGAAAGAAGAAAGAATTGAAGAACTCCTGGGTGAATTGGCGCCACGGATGATAGAACCGGTCCGCCCCGGTCTCGGCCAAGAGATCAAACAACGAATCCCGCACAGGCTGACCCGGCATAAGATCGGCTGGGATACGGTCAACATCATAATTGACCTGAGGCTAAACCGCTCGGTGGCCGCTGCCGTGATAATTGTTGCGGTTCTGGTCTTTCTCAATGTCTTTGGCGGCCGCGATACAAGCGGCGGTCTCTACCAGGACAGCAAGCTGCTGCTCAGATACCTGGGTGGGGTCGGCCAAAACGACGTCTCGACCGGCAGGAAAAAATACGAATACCTGCAGGCTAGAGGCGAGAACGTCACATGGTATGGGGACTGGGTCAATCCGGCCGACAGCAATGCGGTGATGATGCAGCAGAAACTGCCCGAAGGCCGATACGTCGTAACATATGTGGACGGCCGCGAAATGGAGGTGGATTCCGAGCGGCTTATTGAGCTTTTGAGCCGCACGATGCGGAAGAAGGGCAAGTGAAGGTCCCTCCAGCGTGTGGAATTAGGGCAATTTATCGCTTGAGCCACAGCTATTCCTATGGTAGAATACGAATAACTGAATGTAGTGCTTGGAGAATGGTCTTGGGGTGGCGTATTTTGGAGTCTTGAATGAGCAAACGAAGAGGGTTTACACTTATAGAGCTTCTCGTGGTGATCGCCATTATCGCCCTGCTGATGGCGATAATGATGCCGGCGCTGCAGCGCGTCAGGGGCCAGGCCCAGAAAGTTACCTGCCAGGCAAGGCTCAAACAGTGGGGCCTGATGTTCAAATTGTACACCGACGACCATGACGGCTACTTCAACGAAGGCTGGGGCGTGGGCGAAACAACTCTCTGGATGAATGCGCTGAGGCCTTACTACAGGGACAACTGGGACATGTTGCTGTGCCCGACAGCTACGAGAGAGATGGCAAGCCTCTCCGACTGGGGCACATTCAAGGCTGCTGTTCGCACCGTTGCCACGCCCGGTGGTGGTTCACACCGCTATGTTTTCAGCTACAGCATAAACTCGTGGACCAACTATATGCACGCAGCGCGCGGCGATCGCCCGGAGGAATGGTTCTGGAAGCGCGTTACGAACACTGCGGCGGTAAATCCCACTACCGGCACGACCGCTGGCAGGCAGGTGAGCCGAAATAACATACCGGTCTTCGCCGACTCCACCTGGCACGACGCCTGGCCTCGCCATACCGATACTCCGTCGCCGGCTATGGACGCCTTCGGGATAGGCAATCAGGGCACCTCGGGCGAAATGAACCATTTCGCCATTGACCGGCACAGCGGATTTGTCAACTTCCTCTTCATGGACTGGTCGACCAGAGATGTGGGACTCAAGGAGTGCTGGACATTGAAGTGGCATCGTTCGTTCGACACGAACGGTCCGTGGACCAGGGCGGGCGGCGCCCGGGCCGAAGACTGGCCCGCATGGCTGAGAAACTACAAAGAATACTGAGAAACGACTATATATGTGGAACTAGGGAACGTGACCATGCGCAAACGAAGAGGGTTTACACTCATAGAGCTTCTCGTGGTGATCGCCATTATCGCCCTGTTAATGGCCATAATGATGCCTGCGCTGAACCGGGTGAAGGGCCAGGCCCAGAAGATTAGCTGCCAGGCAAGACTGAAGCAGTGGGCTCTTGTGTTCAAGCTGTACACAGACGACCACGACGGCTACTTCAATGACAGGAATGTGGGTGCACATGGCCTGTGGATGGCCGCAACACAGGATTATTACAAGAATGATGAGAAGATGCTCCTGTGTCCTACTGCCACAAAGCTCATGCAGAACGCGTCCGACTGGGGTACATTCAAGGCCGCCACGCTGGACAATTTCGTCTTCAGCTATGGCATCAATTCCTGGACCAACTCCGTGAAGGTAGACCGCGGTGCCCGTTGGGTGGAATGGTTCTGGAGAAATACCCACAACCTCAAGACCATAATGCCAGACACCAGAGAACTTGACGGCAGGACGGCCAGTCCGAATCAAATACCGGTGTTCGGCGATTCCACGTGGTACGACGCGTGGCCCCGCCACACCGACCAGCCGCCGATAACTATGGATGCCTTTGGCATAATGGACCAGGGCACCTCAAACGAAATGCAGCATTTCTGCATCGACCGCCACGATGGGTTCGTCAACCTCCTTTTCATGGACTGGTCCGCCAGGGACGTAGGGCTCAAGGAACTGTGGACATTGAAATGGCACCGTTCGTATATCACAAACGGCCCTTGGACCAAAGCCGGCGGCGCCAGGCCTGAAGACTGGCCCAACTGGATGCGACACTACAGAGACTACTGAGGCTTTCATGAACAGGCCGAGGGGATTTACGCTGATAGAGTTACTCGTGGTGATCGCAATCATCGCCCTGCTGATGGCGATATTGATGCCGGCGCTGCAACGAGTGCGGAGCCAGGCGAAGACGGTAGTCTGTCAGGCAAATCTGAAACAATGGGGTATGGTCTGGTCGATGTACACCGAGGAGAACGGCG
>Ga0209536_100002794_pt1 | contig 28375 bp, 21 predicted proteins | sample DeeMarSeWOR28_12_FD_187461 | JGI IMG/M metagenome (GOLD analysis project Ga0209536, IMG submission 187461) | Marine sediment microbial communities from White Oak River estuary, North Carolina - WOR-2-8_12 (SPAdes) (version 2) | ecosystem: Environmental > Aquatic > Marine > Intertidal zone >... | reverse complement strand
CGCTTGCGTTTAATTCAGATGTGATTTGATTTTGCTGTATATCAATATTGGCTAAGACATCGACCCGTATTCCGCGTGGGTACAAACGGACAGCGGCGACGAACATATGCTTGGTATCTTCTCGCGGCAGGATATCCATCTCAAATGCCAGGCGATATGTTTTTTCACCAGCAACCCCGATGAGCAGGCCATTGTTGATTTCAACATGGTTTGGAAATATCGGAATGTTCTTATCGGAAACAGGGTCATTTGCGAGCTTGGCTTTGAGTTGGCTTAAAAATTTTGGCAAATCGAAACCGCGCAGGCCCAACTGCCCGTTTTTGTATTCGACATAAAGTTCAACGCCGCTGGCCACCACTTTTTTTATTTTCTGGCGATAAAGTTCCCGCGGGGCGTAGTCGACCTGAAGGGATCGAACGATAATAGCTGGATTTTGCGGCGACCCCAAACGCAGCGGCCCCAGATCGGCGCCTTCAAGATCCAGCTCCCGAAGATTCAGGGTGAGCTCTGAAATACCGACATCTTTTTTCAAAATCGAGATCAGCTTGGATTCGAGTAAGCCGGGCAGCAGATATGTGATGCCTAAAAATACACCCGCACCGATCAGGATGACCAGTATAAAAAAAATGATGGGTAAGATTATTTTGTGTCTAAATGACATTACGGCATACGGAATTCGAATTCGCATTTAAAGGTTCGTCGGTCTTATTTTTTCCTGTGCAAAAAGGAACTTCGGGTCATGCCCGCCCCAATGGAATCGTAAAGGATGGTTTTAGCCTGTTGCAAGTTCTCAAGATTTTGATTGACCGAATATCCTTGGATCGTATCCGGTTGCAAGGCACCGCGCTCAAGGTCGTATGGCAGTCTTTGCATGCAGACAACCGAGCAGTTTCCGCGCTCATGAATGTTGGTGACCATTTTTTTGGCAATAAAATCCGCGGCGGCCTTTTTGACATTTTTGTGGCCGTCTTTGAGGACCTGTTCAATCGTCAGGGGGATCATGGCAAAATTGGCCTGATGTTCTATAAGAAGGTCAATGCCATCCAAGTCCAGGTTGTGGGGGGCCATCAATGTGGCCAAATGATATTTTGCGCCGCGGGTGGCATGCAAAAAGACACCTTTTCCATTCATGTGTCCGAACATCTCAGCTCTGTCGGTAAACGGCAGGACCTCGATATAGGGGGCAAAACAGCCATGACTCTGGGTCAGGGTATCAACAATGCCCCATTTGGGTCTGTGGTTGAGATGTCCTGGACCGCTATGCAAGCGCAGCACGACACGTCGATCAGCGGAAAGGTAAACCGAAGCGACGATTTTGTATTTACCGCAGGCGACATAAGCGTTTGCAAGCTGGGCAATGTGATCCGGCTGCCGGTCTACTGTCATCACATCAAACGCAAAGGCGTTGACGTGTTGATTGTAGAATGCCAGCGCTTTACGAAAGCGTTTAAATGTCCCTTTGGCGGCCTCTTGCGGATAGGCCAGCTCGATCAGGTGATGTTGGATTCGGGTGGCCAGCGCCGGCACCCGGTGTTCGAGCTTGCCCAGCTGATTGTCAACAATGATCCCATCTATTTTTTGCGGCCCGATCATTTTTATCAGCTCGCTGGCGATGCCACGGGCCACATCATCCCCCGCCTGAAATGTTACTTTTGCCGACACGTCAACGTCGCCGACCTCTGAAGCCTGCGCTTGGGTTTCAAGCACGGTGGCCACGGCATCGTCGCCAAAGATGATGTTAGCGGTGTCGTTCGGCGGAAATACTTTAGCGCGATGCACATTTTCGGCACCGACAATAATCGACAGGTCGCCGGCCTGCAGCATGCCGGCCAGCGACAGCATAAAAACGAACTCAACCGCAACATTAAAGCCCGGACAGCCGGCATATAAATCAAGCACCCGTGCGTTGGGGCAGCTGCTTTGAACCAGTTCAAAGGGATGCCGGATAAGCGGGCCGGGATCAAATTTATCTTCTCCAATATTGGTGGCCCCGATGATCAGTTTGATGCGGGTCGGGTCGATGTTGGACGTTTGCAGCAGCTCTTTAAACGCCAGGACACCGATGCGCTCATCCTCGGGCGCCACGATGCGTGTCCGAACGCCGATGCGTTCTTCGATGGTTTCGTGGTTGACCGGTATGCCGCCTTTAAATACCAATCCTTTGTTTTCATAAATAGAATTATCAACCCGTTTGCCTCCGTTCCAGGCCCCATGGGCGATGATGTCCAACACCGCATCGGCTGCCAAATTCTTCTCCTTATGCTTTTACACCCAGTAGATAAATAAAAGTATGAGCTACGGTCATGTCATTTTCTTCCAGGCGATATGAATATTGCCGTGCCAGGTGACCTGATATTTAGGATTTACTATTGCTCAAACAAGAACAAAAATGATAGTGCCATTCATCCCAAATATCTGGCCACTACAGACGTATTTGAAAATTCATAGCATATCGCCTTTCAGAAAAAAACATGACCTCTGTTGTGATCCAGAATCCCTTACAAAATTGGAATAATTATGTAAAGTGCTTGCAAAGGCCTAGATCATGTTTGAAGGCAAGGCGCGATTCGATTCAAAAGCGGAGCGCACACGGTAGTACGCGAGCATTTTGAATTGGATCGTAACACAGCATTCAAGCATTAGATGGGCCTTTGCAAGGACTTTTAGATGTTGAAGCGGAATTGAATTATATCCCCATCCTGCACTTCATAAGTTTTCCCCTCCAATCTAACGGTGCCCTTCTTTTTGGCTTCATTATAGCTACCGGCTGCCATCAGATTCTCAAAGGAGATCACCTCGGCGCGGATAAAGCCCTTTTGCATATCGCTGTGGATATGACCGGCAGCTTCCAGAGCCTGGGTGCCTTTTTTAATGGTCCAGGCGCGGACTTCATTGCTGATGATGGTAAAAAAGGAAATCAGATCTAAAAGCGCATAAGATTGCCGGATCACGCGATCCATGGCAGATGTTGGGATATTGAATTCGGTCAAAAACTCAGCAGCCTCATCCGGGGACATCTGGGCCAGCTCCTGCTCCAGTTTGCCCCGGATGACCAGGCACTCTTCTGCAGCAACCAGGTGCTCGATATTCGGCAGACGATCGTCATCATCTTCATTGTTAAACAGGATTAGAACGGGCTTGGCACTTAAAAACGTAAAGCCTCTAAGGCGGTGAGCGGAGGCCAGCTGCGGTTTGTTTCTCAACGGAATCTCATCTTCCAGACAATCACGGCAGGCTGTCAACAGATCGTATTCTTCCGAGTCCATTTTTTTACCGCGCTTGTGATCCAGCTCAATGCGTTCTATGCGTTTTTGCGCTACCACCAGATCCGCCAGAACGAGATCTTGGTCCAGCTGGCTAAAATCCTGCGCCGGGGATGGTTCGTCAAAGCCGTAAACCGCATGGTTGCGAATGACATGCAAGAGTGCATCGCAATCCCTGACAGCCGTCCAGGGCGATGACTCTGAAGGGCTGTCTTTTTTTAAACCGGGTAGAAAATATTCCACTTGGGCGTAGATGGTTTTTTGCGGATTGACCATCCGGCTTAACGCATCGACGCGGTCATCCGGCACGCGGACCGTGGCAATTCGATCCTGCCCTTTGTGCTCGGGACCGGTGATATTTTGGGTTAAGGCATCAAATACGGTTGATTTGCCGGCGCGCGGCAGGCCAATAATGCCAAGCTTCATATCAGGCCTCAAAAAATGCTTTGGACCGGTTTAGGTATGGATAGAACCTATCATTGACACCGGAGATGAAGCAAATAAAAAAACTTCAGTCGCGAACGGTTCAGTTGTTGGCCGATGAACTTGCAGATGGTGCTTCAATTTCAGGGGTTGCTCCAGCCGACTTTATGGGACGGCGGAACGGATTGTTGAAGATGAGGACGGTGACAATCGGCAGGATCAGCCCCATGGCGCTGACCGTTATCATTACTATGCCCAGCTCATCGTATTGACCCCGTGGGATGGTAAAAATTTTGTTTAAATAGTTGGTGCCCAGGCTGCTGGCGGATAGGGCCAGATTGGTAAAGGCGGCCATAACCGCAAAATAGGTGGCTTTTTTATCCCGCGGTGCTTCCTTTGCGATCCACGCCAGCATGGGAATCATAGCCACCTGACCGAGGGGTGAATCGGCCATCGTATCGATAATGGCGATGGTGCGCGCACCAAACCCGAAATGGGTCTCGGTCCAGACATGCAAACCAAAATACATGCCGATAAATGGTAGAATCATTATGGTATTGTAAACCGATAAAAATACCACCAGATACGGCACCGGACGGCGGCCCATCCAGCTGCGCAGGGCAAACATACCCGCAATGGCCAGCAAAGAGGCGATCTGGCGCAATGTACCGAAAAAAGCCTCGTCAAAACCGAGCACGTCAATTTGCCACCACTGGGCACCGGGGCCGAATGAAGGCATGGCGCGAAAGACGAAAATAATGACAGCAATGCCGATGATTTCACGGCGTTTTTCGGGTGTCATCTCCTGCACCAGCTGGTAAATGAGATAGCCGATGATTCCCAGGGAGCCCACAAAGATGATTTCCTTTTTTAACTGCAGCTCTGAAAGTCCCAGCAACAGGGTCATGATCACGAATACGCCGCTGCCGCCCAGAATGTACCAGTTGGGAGCGGTGCGGGTATCATGCGCCTGCAGCATTTTATCGATTTCTAGTGGTGTAAAACCTTCTTGCCGCAACTGGCGGCGGTGACGGCGGGTGGTCCAGCTGCCCAGGGTTACGCCCAGAACAGAAATCAGAGGTATGACCAAAGACCACTTATACATGATCTCATAGGAGAGAATGCTTGCCAGCCAACCGCCCAATCCGGCCACCATGGCGCTGCCGCCGATAATCGCAATGCGCCCCAGGGTCTGCATGGTGACATGCATGCGCTGCAAAGTTGCCTCTGCAAGGGGGTGACCGTCATCATCGACGGGAGCTACGGCTTCAACGGTCATGGCGTCTGCCACAACATCCTGCAGAACGAAACCCACCGGGGACAGCAGCACCGAGATAATGTACCAGATATCAAGCGGCAAAAACGATGCCATCCATTGCTGGTGTCCCGTCAAACCCACCATGATCAGCAAGCTGAGGGCCATCAGGGTGGCCCCGAAATAGACAAAAGCGGCTTTGCGGCGCCAGAACAAATCGACCAGGTGTCCCAGCGGCATTTTTAAGGCCCAGGGCAAACCGGCCCAGAAAGCTAAGCCTGCCAGAAAGGCAGCCGATAATCCCAATTGCTCTTTGACGAAAAAAGATTCGATGATACCGGTAAATCCGGAAACGCCGGCGGCCAGATAGACCATCAATGGCGGCAAATAACTCCAGCGCATTTCGCGGAAAATTCCTAAAAAATCCCGGGTAAACCAGGTCCAGAAACGGCGCATGAAAGCAATGTTTTCGGTGGCAATGGATTTTTTTGCAGACATGATTCCTTTATCGCAAATATTTTGCACAAATTCTATAGCGAGAAATACAATTTATAAAGTTTAGATTTATTTGATATTTGATGCTTAAGACATGGAATTTTACTTGTTTGGAATATAGATAATGTCGACGTGAAGGCGAACTGTTTTTTAGGTGGCGCTTATTCGGAAAGCGAGCGCCGCTCCTTTAATTCAGGGATGTCCGGCAGGGTAATGTTGCCTTCCGATTCAAAGGGCAGCGCTCCGGGAAAGGCACCTGCCCCTAAACGAATCTTGCCTTTGATGCGATAATGCAATTGTTCCTCATTGTGCAAACCGGCGGCACTTTTGATGATGTCAAATACCGATGAGTACACACGCATCGTCAGCAGTTCGGTGCCAAAAGCCGGGACTTCAACATCGGATTCCGAGACACCAAAAGCAAATGCTTTGCCGTTTATTTCGATTTCACTCTCAACGCCCTTGATCGTCAGGGCGGTATCATTGGTGTTAAACACCCGTAACTGAACCACAAAGACCGTTTCCAGGACATTGAACGATTCCGGGCGGATATTGGCCAGTTTGACCCGCGGCGGCTCCAGGCGCTGGCCCAGTCCGGCGCAGCCGGCCATGTAAAATAGCAAAACCGCAGCAACGACCATCATTTGGTTTAACCTGAAAGTTCGCATTATTGATTGAGTATTCCTTTCAGGATCCCCTTGCCGGTTTCCTCAAGCTTATCTTTGTCCAGCAAGTCTTCAGGTTTTTCGGTCCCTTGTAGCGCATCCTGCAACTGCTTTTTGGCAACTCCGGCCAGATCCGGTGCAAACTGGGGGTTTGAAAAAGTGCCGGATACGATTACCGGGACCATGAATCCCTTGCGATCTGCGGTATCCCCCTGTCCTTTGAGGGTGCCGACCACTTTGGGTTCCACCCGAAAATCCAGCGCTTCGGTCACCAGATTGGCATTTCCGGCTGCTATGACCCGAATGAGCGGTGATTTTAAGCTCGTTTGCGGTGTGTTGAAAAGCCCGTTTTTGATGGTGAAAGGTGCCATGAGTTCGGAAAAGTCCGTTCGCGGCCGCTCAGAAGGTTTTTGTGCCAGACCGAAAGCAGCTTCGACATTGCGGACCATGCTGGCCAGATCGATACCGACAATGGCACCATCGTTAAACTGCAGCTGGCCGCTGCCGTTTAGGGTTTGCTTTATTTTGTCGGCATTGTCTCCGGACATGGACAGCTTGAGCTGGGCATTGGTAAAACCTTCTAAAAAATCCTTTTCCAAAACATCTCGCAGCAATGGGCCCACCTGGACGCTTGCCATGTTAATGTTTATGCTGGTTTTGGGGGTGTTGGTCTGTACATTGAAATTGCCGTTGCCGCTGACCTTGCCCTGATACATGGCCAGCTGCAATGGATCAAGGTTGAAAATACCGTTTTTGGCTTTGATCTGAACTAGCAGATCGCTGATTTTGGCTTTGCTGGCCACCAGCTGGCCGATCTTTATTCGTCCATCCAAAATGAGCTTGCGCAGGGGCTCATAATCAGCGGCTTTCTTTGGGGACGGCTTTTCAGCAGGCGCGGGCTTCTGCTCTGTTTTTGGCGGCAGGTAACGATCCAGATTGATCTGATCCAGATTCATATCAAATGCCAGATTGGGCCTTGAGAAATCAGACGCCTTGAGTGAAAAATTGAGCGTCGATTCGTCCAGATTCAGAATTCCGTTGGATACTGAAACCTGGGTGCTCCCCCCTTTGAGGTTCGCCTTGAGCGCGACACGATCCAAGGCCTTGGGGTCGGAAGTGGCGACTGGAAACGTTTGATCCAGGGCTGCCACCAGTTTGCGTGGGGAAAACGGCTTGATTTCGACGGCCAGATCAATTCCGGGTTTCGCACCCGGATTCATCACGCTGCCGTTTAATTGCAGGATAAGCTCTTTAAGCGCCTTAATGTCAAGTTCCAGGGGAATGGTGGCTTTTTTGAAGTCTTGGCCGACCGGCCCGATAGTGCCATCCACTGATACCGGCTGCTTATCGAACTGCGCTGCAAAGGCAAGCTTGATCGGCCGATCCAGCGAAACATCTTGCACATTCAAGTTAACGGCCGTAATTTCCTTGCGGGTCTGGGTTGTGTGGTCAATCCAGATCACCGAACCATTCTTCAATGAACACTCGCCAACGGTCAGGTCTTTGATAGGCAGACCCGTTCCGGCGCCCGGTGCCTCGGCGGTCTCTTTCTTTTTGGGGGCCGCTGTTTTGTCTGCGGCCGGGACCAATGGATCCCAGTTAACACGTCCGTTTTTATTTTTCACCAGCGTAATGGAAGGCTCATTTAAAATGAAGCGCTTGACCTGAATGTCTTTTGAGATCAGTGGTAACAGCTTGACCCTGACCTCAAAGGATTTGACTGAGACAAACTCTTTTTCAGTAAATCCGGCTAAATTTCCCAGGCGCACATCGGAAAGGGAAACACCGGCCCATGGAAATAGCGACAGGCTCATGTCGTCTCCCACGCTAAAGGCTCTGCCGGTCTTTTCGGTAACAAGCTTTTCTATTTCGGGTTTATAGTCCTGAATATCAATGAAAGCCGGTGCAATCAGTAATGTGGCAATAACGAGCACCACCAGCCCGACGCATATGATCAATCCCCACTTGAGCGCTTTGTTCATTATTCTCCTCCTTTGTTAAAGCGAACAATGCAATATTCCGTTAATTTACTCACCGTATGGTATGGTGTCAATAAGAGGGACGCAGAAGTTGAAGGGATGTGGCCCTTTCAAGAATCATGTTTGACACGTCAAAAGTGTATCGTCGCACCGGTTGACTTTTTTTGTTTTTGGCCTAAGAATAGCTTTGCGATACTGTATTGTCGCAACACACAAGTTTGCTTTCACGATACCGGACAGCACGTCAACTCAAGGAATCCCACATGATGAACAAGCGTAATTATTTGATGGAAGGCGATGAAGAGGCGGTCCGTCTTGATTTGAAAACCGATCCTGAAATGGTCAAAAAGCAAGCACAGTGGGCTGGGCTTAAACCCGGTATGCGCGTTGCAGATTTAGGCTGTGGTGCCGGCAAAACGACTTATTACCTTAACGAGCTCGCTGGGCCCACCGGTGCCGTCGTCGGGGTCGATATGGCGCAACAGCGTATTGATTATGCTGAAAACCATTACAGCCATGACAGAATCCAATATGTCTGCAAGGATATACGAGAACCTTTAGATGATCTGGGGATGTTCGATTTTATCTGGGTGCGGTTTGTTCTCGAATATTATCGGGTAGAAAGTTGCGATATCGTTAAAAATATCTCAAAGATCATGAAGCCCGGTGGAATACTGTGCTTGATTGATTTGGACTGTAACTGCCTGCGGTATTTTGGTCACTCCGATCGACTTGAAAAGTATTTAAACATTATAATGGATATTCTGCAAAATGATTTTAACTTCGACCCATATGCAGGCATTAAGCTGTATTCCTACCTTTATGATGCCGGCTACCAAGACATAGACGTTAATGTCACGCCGCATAACTTAATTTTCGGTGAATTAAAAGACGTTGATATTTTCAACTTTACGAAAAAAGCGGAAATGGTTGGCAAGCATTCGGGAATTCAGTTTGAAGACTATGAAAATGGGTTTGAAGGTTTTTTTAAAGAAGTACTTGATTTTTTCAGTGACTTTAGAAGATTTACGTATACACCTCTGATTTCCTGCTGCGGGCGCAAACCTTTGTTGCGATGAGGATAGACTTTAGAAAAAGCGCAGCAGACGGTTGATATATTTGAAATACGGGTCTGAGAACTGAAGGCTTAATGCCCATAAATGATAATGTTTCTCGTAGGCAATATCTTGTTCTTCAGCATACGCCGCAGGGTATAAAAGAGCGGGCATACTCGCTTTGTTGCATTTTGCGGCCAAGGTATCCATTGCGGCGTTCAATATATTGGCCGTCAGCGCTTTGGCGTCGATAACCATAATCTTAACGCAATTCGTCAGATCGGAAAGGTTAAGGCCCAAATCTGTCAGATTCACCGTAATCACCGCTTTGAGCTGATTTTCCTGCCGCAAAGCCAAAACCTGACGGCCGCGATGCAAGCCCATCCGTTTGTATTCTTCAGAAAGCGTATCAATGTTAAGAAGGTTATATCTTAAATCTGTGGCATCGAGCATCAGACCCCCCGATATATGCTGGTAAAAATTTTCCAGCTCTAAAAGGTCGATCTCTGACACGTCATTCAGCTGCCAGCTGTCCGGTAGAGGCGTCGTCCGGTTAAGATTGCACTGATGATGATAATAGGCAAAAGCATCGATAGAGCATCCTTTAGGATTATCAATGGCTTTGGCAGCCCCCCCAAAGACCCGACTAGGAAATTTATTATCCGGGCGATAATAACAGATCAAATAATCCATGTGGAGCGAATCGAGTCGGTGGGAGTTATTGCCCATGCGGCCAATTTGATCCAAAACAACCAACCCTGCTTTGTTGAGAGCAGATTTGCGCGCTGCATGATGATGGATCAACCAGGTTCTTTTATAATAGCGAAGCATGGCCATATGCCCCATGATTCGGCCGTTTTCCTGGTAGATAAAATGCCGTGTAATGTTGGAGTCACTGTTGTATAGTTTTTCGTAAGTCGCCTTGATCTGATATTTGTTTTTTTCAATGTGCCCGTATTTGTCGGGATAGATGAATCCGGTTTCAAAGAAAAAATTCCAGAGCTCATCGAGACTTACGCGGCTGCAAAAGTAGGAATTCTCGTTCTTGGCGTGTTGTAGCATAGCAATCAGTTTGGCATGATCCTGAATGTCGATATCGAGCAGGGCAACGCCACACTTAACCCGGTTGCCCTCTTTTTCAATTTCGATGTTTTTGCGATAAACAACCTGCGCGCGACATTTGATGTGAAAGCTGTTGGCAAAGCTCAACTCCAATTCAGGCAGAATCATACCCGGCAATAGCACAGAATCATTTTTATTTTCTTCTACTGCAAATCCTGATCCGGATAAATCCACGACTTTCAGATCAAACCGCTTATTGGTAAATGGATGTTTGAAGAAAACATTTGGCGATGGCGTTAAATGGTATCTGTGACTGCGAAACTCTTTATGTTTAAACCGCTGAATTTCATGAATGAGGGGTTTTAAGATATAAACGCGGTTTGTTTTATCGGTGTCGTGTCGTATGATTTTGCATTCACCGGAATAGTAAGTTTCTTTATGATCAGACAAAATAAGGTTGACTGAAGATTCTGAATTAATCCACTCAAATGTTTGGGGAGGAGTTGTTGTTAGCTCAATTTTAAGGGAACAGGCATTAAAATCGACCAATTTTCCGGAAAAAATAGTGCTGTTCTGTATTAATTGAGCCCTTATATCCTTGCCGGCATGGCGCCTCATCGTCCGAGAACTGACTTCAACACCATGTTCCGGTAATAACAAACGGATGACACGTTTATCCATGCGGATCAGATCGGGTTCCATGCTGATGAGATTCTGACCGTCCGGGATTAAAATATTTTGAAATTCATAGGAATCCAAGATTTGCAGGTCATTTTCCGATTCTTCCCAGGAACAATCCAATTCATCGCTAATGCACGGTTGAGGCCTGGCCAATAGAGTCAAGAGGCTATTGTAAGAACGGTGTTTAAGATTGACCAGCAGCGTTCTGTCTTGAAAGTTGATGAAATTGATTTTATTGATCAGCTGCGATTTGCGAACCCTGACGGTTTCAGCGGATTCTTTTTCTTCCGTGCGCCTGCGGGTTAAAGCGTAGAGCGCATTTTTTTCCGCAGAACTGATTTGTGTGTCAGTATCTAATGGATTTGCCGATGGGATATTTTGCGAATTGCCCGATTGGGAGAATGACTCGACAAGTTGCAGCCGGTCTTGCGCAGGTTTCAATTTCTCCATTCTGCTCACCTAATTAAATCCGCAAATGCAGCACCAATGTGTTGAATTTATCTCGCATTTTCGGTCAGGGGGGCATCTAACCGGGTGCAGATTATGGACATGTTAAAAGTTTGTGGTCGGTATGAAAGCTTGCAAATATTCGCCTCATTGATCAACTCAACCCTTAGCATATAGACATGTAGTTAACAACAAGTATTTTTGAAAAAAAGGAATTATTTTTTTGAATTTCATTTAGTTATTGCGGATTGACTTCTATGAATAATTAAGACTAGAACTTTAGAATCGATACGCTAAGATATCCCACCCCGCACAGATTGCCTGCGCTAATTTTATTAACGATTTCGAGGACGGCACACGAGCTGTCCGCTAAGGGCATTTTTATATGCGCCAATAAAACCCATTCAAATCTTTAGTCGGGTGCTTGCCAACTGAAAGCGCGGTTTTATATTCTGTTATGTATGTTTTGCCATAAGCAAATCCAACAGAATTTAATCAAAAAGGTCCGACGGCCATGCGTGCAGGATGGCCGCTACCTGATAAAACGTGAAAGGATAAAATAACGATGGGCAACCGGATAAGAACAACCATCTTATTGGCTGTGATGACCGCTTTGATCATTTGGATCGGGCAATATTTTGGCGGCCAACAAGGAATGATCATTGCACTTTTGATTGCTGCCGGTATGAATTTTTTTAGCTACTGGTTCTCGGATAAAATCGTGCTGAAAATGTACCGTGCCCAGGAAGTCAGCCCGCAGCAGGCACCGGAGGTTTATGAGATGGTTAAATCGCTGATCGGACCTGCGGGGCTTCCGATGCCGAAGATATTTATGATCCCCAAGGAGGCACCCAATGCCTTCGCGACCGGCCGCAACCCGGAACATGCTGTCGTGGCAGTCACTCAGGGATTGCTGAATATAATGGATCATGATGAGGTCAAAGGAGTGCTGGCACACGAATTGGCGCATGTCAAGAACCGTGACATTTTAATCGGCAGCATTGCTGCCACCATGGCCGGTGCCATTATGGTATTGGCGAATATGGCACGTTTCTCGGCACTGTTTGGCGGAAGAGGCGGTGATGGCGACCGGGGGGGAGGTGCGATTGGTTTGATTGCCATGTCGATAATGGCACCGTTCGCGGCCATGATCATTCAGATGGCGATATCGCGGTCGCGTGAATATTTGGCGGATTCGACCGGTGCGCGTTTTGCGGGAAGCCCGGAAGGACTGGCCCGCGCACTCGAAAAGCTGGGCCAGTTTTCGAAAAGAATTCCGCTGAATGCCAGCCCATCCACCGCCCATATGTTTATCGTCAATCCGCTGTCGGGTAGAAGTATGATGAGCTTATTTTCAACACACCCACCACTAGAAGAGCGCATCGCGCGCCTGCGGGGAGAGGCCGTTCGCGTTCCTCAGAACGATTCAGCGCCTGCCAGTGATCGGCGCGAGGAGCAGGCGAAAGCTTTTTGGGATCGGCTTTCGAAGTGATCATGGGAGCTTGTTGATATATTTCACCGCAAAGACGCAAAGGGCGCAAAGAAAGTTATTTTTCAGTTTTTCGTTGAGAGGACGAAAAACTAAAAACCCTGCACCAAATGGCAAGGTTTCTTTCAAACATACAGCTTATAAACTTCATTTTATGCATTTTAAGCAATCATGTGTGTTTATTATTTGATGCCTATTGCAGATTGTTTGGTCTGATTTCCCCTCTCAGGAAATCAGACCAAGACGAAATATCTCTGCGAGCTTTGCGCCTCTGCGGTTCACATCCAACATTCAGCAACATTCCACATCACTGCAAGCCGCAGCATTCTTACCCTTGATCCAGGTTTGAATAATATAGGAGGCACAGCCTACGCCGGGTGTCACACCGATGGCATCGGTCGGGCAATTTTTTGCGCAGGCGCCGCATTCCATACAACCGTCTAAATCAACAATGCGGGCTTTTTTGTTGTCCATTGAAAATATGCCATGTGGGCACACGATTTCACACATACCGCAACCAACACAGGCCTTTACGTTCAATGTCAATGTAGTAACCCCGGGTAGATATCTGAATGTTTCCATTTGCAAATCCCATCTAATTTATGAGCTTGAGAAAAATAATTTACCACGAAAGCACGAAAATACAGAAACACGAAAAATATTTCTTATTTCGTGCTTTTGGTCTTTCGTGTTTTCGTGGTTTTCTTTAATTTTGTTGCAAACGGCATCTTAATCAGTCTAACCCACAAATGCCGAGCCGACCCAGGCGATCAGCGCTATCAGCAGGGCCGATGCCTGAAACGGTATGGCCTTGCGCATTTCCTTCTCCACTCCTGAGGGTGATGTAAACGGAGTAGAGCCGGTGAAATTCATTGCCAGGTAAGAACCCACAGCGGTTGTACACAGCATCAAGGCCAACGCCCCTAAAAAACCTAAATCGCTTCGAAACCATACCACAATAACCGCAGCGCTGATGGCTCCCACAATGGCGCCTTTGACCGCAAAAGATTTGCCCGGGATCCAGGGTAAAAGCGTCGGCGTGACAATGGCACCGGCCAATATCCCGGCGCCATAAGCAATGGCCAGCATGATTCCGCGCAACCATGCAGCGGAAAAAGAGAAAATATGGGTTCCGATTCCAGAAGCCACAAAAATACCCAGCAGAATCCAAAAGGATGGCTTCGGTAAATGGGCCAATTCCACCGGGATGAGAATCACACGCTCAAGTGTGTTGAAGGTGACTTTGCGCATGTACGGTTCTGTTGCCAATTCATTGGCTAAAAACTTTGGAATGTCGCGGGCGCGCACCGGTCCATAAATCACTTTGAAGCCGATTGTCTTTTTGATGACATGTGATGCAACACCAGTAGCCGCCAATTGCGGCAAAATAAGCTTTTTGTGGGATATCACGGCATTCAGGTTGGAGCGATCAACTCGGTTGATCAATTCTGCGGTTGAAAATAGACCTTTACCGGCGGCGCACCACACATTGATCCCGCGGGTGTCCAGCACCAATATCCAGGCGCTGATGTCCTTGAGATTCTTGCGCAGCTCGTCAAAGGTCAGTTTATAGTTAGCGGTAACCAGCACAGGCGCCTGAGCATCCGGCTCTCCAACACAATACAGCCCCGGCGCAATTTTGTACTGCGCGCGTTTAATACCCAGCCGCGCTCTTATCGTGCCGGCAAAGTCGCGCCACCGTAGATCCGTCTTTACGCGGGGCACCGGTCCGGCGGGTGTTTGGACAAACACTTCCACGAAATCGAGGAGTGCATACCCCGGTTTTTCAAATCGGCTGCTTTCTGGACCAGGAGGAGATCCGCAACACACTTCATTTTGCTGATCTTTGGTTTTCGGTGGCTCAGCAGCGATCTGAATGCCGATTAGATTGTGAGTCGGCTTTTCGCAGCAATTTGTTTGAGGTGAATGCTTTTGGTTCATTTTGATAACCGGCGTTAGTTTATCGTAAATATACGATATACGATCCGCCGCTGACGGTCAAGATCAAAAATCCTATCTTGACTCTCCAGTCACCACAGCCGGCCCGAACGTCTCTGTTAAGTCTTTTGCCAGGAGCGGCTAACTTGAAAATAATTTTCTTGCTTTACGGGTGACCAGCGCACATTCCTTACTTTTTTTAGCACCTAAAAACGACACAGCCAAGACCAGCACTGGAATGGCCAAGACCAATCCAATTACCGGAATTATCGTAAAGCTGATAACCGTCAGGATTAAACCGAGGAAAAGCAAAAACAGACCCACTCCGAAATCAGAAATTTTTTCAAAATAACAGCTTATGCGATTCATTGTATTCTCCTTTGGAATCGTTTCATTTTTTTTTTGTCATTGTGGCAGATTTTTTGATGCTGAGCGCCGCGGCACATTCGACAGCGATCATCGCTGCACAATTGGCATGAATAGCAGTCTTTGCAGGGATATTTTCGGGTCCCATCCTTCGGCGGATCGGGCTGGTACACTTTTCCCCTCAAACCGCAAACGGTGGTAAACGCCATCTTTTAGACCCTTTGGCAAATGGATATTCAAAGCTGCTGAACCGGTCACAAAACAATATCTACATTACTTTATAATGTAATAATGAAATCAACTGATTCAACCATCAGATTCATTTTGGAAGCCGGACGGCTAAAAGGTGTGGTTGGAAAAGGTCGACATACATACTGTCGTTAGGCTCGAAGCTTCTTTGGGGCCTTGGGTGCGCAGTGCCGGCTATCGAAATGTTTATACATGACCTGATGTGAATTGATATACAGATAAGCCTTGGATTTTGCCGGACGGTCTTGGGGGGTCAGTTGTTCGAAATCGTCGCCGAAGAAACTTTGCATGATGCTTGAAAGCTGGTTGCGCAGCACCTGATAGGAATAGTGGCGCGCGGCGATCGCATAATTGCTCTTGACCATTTTTTTTCGCCGTTTCGAGGAGCTCAGGATGTCCACCACATTCTGAACCGTTTGCTTGGAAAGGAAGCCATCCATCACCACCAGGTCGAATCCTTGGGGTTCGATATCGCGCACGAAAGTGGCGTAGCGATTGATCAGTATCGGTTTTTTGAAGTAAATGGCTTCTAAAAATGCATTGCCGAATCCCTCGTACAGGCTGGGGTAGGTTATAAAATCAGCATACGGATACACATCCCACAGCGTATATTTAGCGCCGTGATTGCCGTTTTCAGACCAGGGATCCAAAACCTGAATAGAAACGAGGCGCAGGTCCACGTCATGCTCACACGCATATTCTTTTAGCCACTCCGCATATTCAAAACCTTCATCCCCGGCTTCATGCGATACGACCAGTTTGTTGTGTGAATTATTAAGCTCCTTGACCAATTCAATCGCGAACTCGATTCCTTTGCGCTGGATGATACGCGTGGGTTGTAAAATCATGTGGTCATCGGATGCCAGACCGATGGATTCGCGAAAGACGTTGGTTCGCTTCTTGCTGACCTTGGGCGGATTTTCAAAATCTAAAACATTGGGAATGATGGTTGAGGCAATGCCGGTACGCAGGGCCAATTGCTCCTGGGCGGCTGAATTGATCACAATATGTCGAATATTGTTTAGTTTAGGCGGAAAGGCCATTTGAATATAGTCACCGACGGCATTGACCGAAAAGCGGACACGTTCCCAGTAAAAATCATGATGGTGGGCAATGGTCGGCAATTGTGTTTCTGCAACCGTTTCGGTAATGGCCAAACCAAGGGGGACATGCAAGGGGATGGTCAATGCATTTTCAGCGATCAATACATCTATTTTAAATTTTCTGATGAATTTGTGAAGCTGTCGTTTCAGGTGGGATCGCAAATCATGAATGGTTTGCGTAACTGGCTGCTCGCGCCCCTTTTGACCGAAGACTCTTTGGTTGATCCACTGGTTTTGTTCGGTTTTGAAATGGGCCTCGGGTACATGAAAACTATATTCTGGCTTGCGATCCAGAGCACCAGCAAACCAGAAGCATTTGTGCCCGCTTTGCTGAAAAACCTCTGCCCATTTGCTGGATTCGAGGGAAACGCCATCGGTGCCGGCAAGTCGCGTTGAAATGAATCCGATGTTTTTTTGCATATGGCTTAAACCTGAACGACAATATTTGTGTTCAACTTAAAAGCGTTTTTCAACGGGGTCAACGCTGATCAACGATAGATGCGCGCCAATATCCCCATCGAACAAGCACAGAACATAATGACGATATACTCAGTTACAAGCGCAGCCCTAAATATTTATATGCCATTTCGACGCGGTTTTTTTACAAAGAATATCATTACAGATGGTCTTGAATTAAAACTCTATTTGATATTCTACCACGTTGTTCCGCGATATACAATATGTAGGGGTATGTCAAGGATAAATACCAGATTTGTTGTGGTTGACATTAAGGCTTGCTTTTTTCCAGCAAACTGCCAACGACCGCACATTGCAGACCAAACGGAAGATAGCCGGCATAGCCCAGCAGGGGCATTTCAAAAATCAGATAACGGTGCACAAAGGGAATACTGTATTTCCATTTGGCTAGGCTGAAGAAATTCCACATTTCCCAAAATCCCCCGCAAATAAGCGCTGCCATTGCCGCCGCCACAAATGGGGTCCAGTTCCCCTCTGCCAGACCCGATAAAAGATGTCTATCGTTTATCAAGGTTTGTATGGCGAGGATAATCAGCAGGGGGGCAACCCAAAGCAGCGGGAATAGGATGTTAGGCCAGACACCGATACCGGCCAGGCCGCTGGCAGCCAGTACCAGTATCAGGGTAGCAAGTATTTTAGGATACCGGACCTTTAGCGGAATGAACTGATCGAATCTTTGCTGAAGCCAGCCGGTCGACATCAACCTGTCGCGCAGGCCTAAAACCGCCGGCAACACCGTAGCAAAAGGCAAGGTGGCATACCAAAAATATTCCCAGGCGCTAAATTCGGGCCCGATATAGTACCAGTTTTGAACAAAACGGTTCAGATATTCAAAGAACCACCAGAAGGCGGCGCTAATCGGAAAAAGCAGTAGAAAAAAAGTCGGTCGACAAAGCAGCATACAATAACCACCCTGCCGATAACACAAGGCGTTGATAACAATGATAAATGATACCCACAGAGGCGTGAAAGTGTGCGGCTGAAGCGCTGTAAACCAGCTGAAACGCGTCCATGCCAGAATCCAGGCGGCGATTCCAAACACCAGGCCGAGCCATCCCCAAACGGGAAAGGGCTGCACAGACCGGCATTTGTGCGGCTTATTTGGGAGGTGTGGTTTAAAAGTGTGAATGATGAGTGGAACCGTGCAAGCGGCAATCAGAAGACTATAGATGACAAAGGCCAGCCAAGAAAAAGGTGCATGTTGAACATAGCGGGTTTGGGGTGGAAATTCCAGATAGTCTGAAATGGGGTATCCAGCTACCCAGATGCCCAGCAACGGTAGGCCCAACAGCATGCCCGCTAAAATCATCAATGTCATCAGAAAACGCATCATGCCGGGCGCGTCCAATGAAAATTCAAAATTTGGTTTTCGGCTCAGGCGAAGCGGCGATGACCGACAAAATTTAAGATTGGAGCTCTGCCGGCAATTCGCAGGCTTCTGCCGATTTGCGCGTTTCCACGTAATGGGCGGCTGAAAGTGCCGCCGTGGCGCCATCGGATGCCGATATCACGATTTGGCGATATGCTTTTTCTCTGAGGTCACCGATGACATAGATTCCGGGCGCATTGGTTTCACACTTCTCATTGGTAACCACATAACCATCGGCATTCATCCTCGTGCCCGCCGGCACCAATTTATTGTTGGGCTCGAAGCCGATGAAAATAAATACCCCGTCGGTTGCCAGGTCGCTTTTTTCTGCGGTTTTCGTATTCTGCAAAGCGACGGCACAAACACCCTCTTCATTTGCCTTAATTTCCGTCGCCACCGTATCCCACAGGATTTCGATTTTACATTCGGCCTTGACGCGTTGCTGTAGAAGCGCACTGGCCCTTAAGGCGTCCCGTCGATGAACCAGGTATACCTGTTTGGCCAATTTGGCCAGATAGAGAGATTCTTCTGCGGCCGTGTCACCGCCGCCGACCACGACGACGGATTTGTCTCTAAAGAAAAAACCATCGCAAACCGCACAATAGGAAACGCCTTTGCCGTAATGTTCTTCTTCACCGGGGATTTGGAGTTTACGCGGGCTGCCGCCGGTTGCCAAGATAATCGCATGGGCGCTCAATTGGTCACCATTAGCAAGCTTTACCGTGTGAATGTCGAGACCGGGCTCGAGCGCCACAACTTCCTGAGAGATAATCTCCAATCCATAAGATTGCGCATGCTGGTGAAATTTTACGCCAAGCTCAGAACCACCAATGTGCTCATCACCGGGCCAGTTTTCCACCGAGTCGGAATTGTTCATTTGACCGCCGGGCACACCCAGTTCGATGAGAACCGTTTTGAGTGCCGCACGCATAGCGTAAATGCCGGCTGTCAAACCACCTGGGCCACCACCGATAATAATCAAATCGTAGGTGTCATGACTTGTCATCTACCGTCTCCTTTATCGCTAACCGGTATTTTGTTGTCCGCTTCGATTTGTTTTGCGCTTAAATGTTGCTTAATCACTTTCTCTGAATCGTTAAAATATTAACGTCACATTCATGTTTATGCAAGACTCAAGTGATACTTAAGTTTTACACGAATCGCAGTCATTTTCATGCAAAGCTCAAGTAATTGCAGAGCTTCCCAACCCAGCGATAATGAATTTGCGTTGTCCTCAAAAATTTATGGGTTTACGCGCTTTGTTTTCTGTAGTAGTCATCGATTTGCTCGCTGAAAGAGCGCATCAGTGTTTGGGTGATTTGACCCGGACGGCCTGCGCCGATTTTACTGTGATCCACCTGAACAACGGGCATAATCATCTTGTTTGTACCGGTAATAAAGATTTCATCGGCTGATGTCATCTCATCCAGCTTCAGATCGCGGGTACCAACCGGCACTATTTTGGCAGCTAGGTCTAAAACAGCGTTGCGGGTAATGCCGTTTAAAATTCCTGTGCCGGGTGTAACCAAGGTGCCGTCGATCAGCGCAAATATATTGCTTGTGGTGCCTTCAAGCACGTGACCTTTGTGATCCACATATACGGCCTCAACGGCGCCTTGATCGCGCGCCTGTTTGAGGGCGATGGTGGCAGCTACATAATCGATGCTTTTGGCACCGGGTATGCTTCTTTTTGATAAAAACGTGATTATCTTGACACCGTCGGTGTACCACGCTTCAGGCAGATGAGGTGCCCGTGTGACCAGTACCAGCAGACGGGGCTTGCCTTGGGGTGTGATAAAGTCTGGACTTGAACCACCGGTGACGACAATTCGAATGTTGGACTCTTGAAAGGAGTTGCGATGCAAAGTTTCCAGTACAATGTCGATCAGCTCCTGGTGCGACCATGGCAGCTCAATACCGATGCGGCGGGCAGATTCTTCCAGCCGCTGAATGTGTTCTTTCAGAAACAATGGCTTGCCGTTTAAAGTGCGCAAGAGATCAAATACACCAAAGCCCCGCATAATCGCAAGATCGTCAACTGGAATGACAGCTTCGGATGCGCCAACAAATTGACCGTCGACATAATAGGTTTGCACGGTATGAACTCCTGAACAGTTATCATGGCGAACACAGAACTGCGTAAATATAAGGTTCGTTGCCACCTGTTACAACCTAAATCTTGCATGAAAATTAATGAGAGGCTTTAATTGTGTTTCTGTAGCAGTTCAAGCAAGCCAGCTAAGCCAAACAAACTTCTAATCAGGCACAATGGAAAAAAGCATTTTTATCTCATTAATTTTCACCCGATGGGCGAGCCTCAGGCTTCCATCTGCTGTGTTATTAAGGCCGGGGCATAGGCCTTAGTATAGCCCCGGCCATAAATGCCTTGCAGATGAAAGCCTGAGGCCCCTGCAAGACTCAGGTTACAACCTAAATCTTGCATGAAAATTTTGCCAGATGTTTAGATTTGAAGAATTCCATAAGACTTACGAAACCGAAACCACTGATATGGTTGTCAGCGACCGGAAATTTAGCCTTTTTCTGCCCAAATACTTGTACCGCTTTCTCAACCCGCATGATATTCTCCACGATTTTCCATTGTGGGCCAAAATCTGGCGTGCTTCCTGGGTGCTGTCTTCGTATCTTGCCGGTGTGCCGCCTGATGCGAACAAACGGATTTTGGAAATCGGGGGTGGCGTTGGCTTGGTGAGTATCGTCGCTGCGACATTTGGACACCAGATTACCCTTTCAGAATATAATCCGGATGCGTTGAATTTTGCCCGGGCCAACGCCCATTGTAATAATTGTCCGGATCTTCCGATCATACAGCTAGACTGGTATCATCCGCAGTTGAAAACTAAATTTGATCAGATTGTTGGTTCTGAAGTCGCCTATAAAGAATCACATCTGGAAGCCCTATTGAAACTGTTCAAATCCAACCTTAAACCCGGGGGTGAAATTATACTTACCTGGGAGATCAGAAAAAGCGGACAGAATCTTTTTGAGTTTTTCCATTCCGAATTCGACATCACCGTTTCTAAGATGTCCCTGCGCTCGGAAACCACCACCCACCGAATCATGTTGATGAAAATGCATTTCAAAGAATAAGCTTTTTCCATTGAAGATTTCGTCGATTTTGGCCGATACAATCTTATCGATGAATCTGATTATTCCGAAATCAACACAACGCCAATACGCTGCGCGTTAACGCACAAAAATGTTTTACTATTGCGCTGCTGATGCCCGACAGAAACCGGGGCCTTGCGGTACCGATACTCATGCGACAGGGAGATTGGAAATGACAATGAAACGATTTAACGGTAGTGAACGCAGAGCCTATGTTCGACTGGAGAAATCGCTATCGGTGCGATTAAAAGTGACTGGAAATCCGACCAGCAAAACCTTTACGGTAAAGACGAAAAATATCAGCCAGGGGGGAATTTGTCTGGAGCTTCAACAAAAGCAGAAAGCGCTGCTTGAAGCACTATCCGCTGCGAATCACAAGATTAATATTGATCTTAATACCCTGATTCCCCAAAAGACATCCGCGGCCTCTGAAAGGTCGCATTGGGTTAACGGGCGGGTGGATTGGACCTGCGAATTGGATGAGTCGGACCAAACCCTACAACTGGGCCTTGAATTTGAGGATTTGACAGAAGAGGCCCGTAAGCGAATCCGCGATTATTTAGTGGATCAATTTTTACAGAAGTATCCGGAGTGTCAGTAGCCTACGAAAATCAAAAAAAAAAGAGAGTGGCCTGTTGCTAAAAATGTCGGCCGCCTCTCTTTAGGTTCTAAGGGTTATTATTTTTGGACAAATGATGGTTTCGACGATAATCGTTTAATTTGTTGCTGGGCTGCAGTTTCAATCGTTGAATATTACCGGCTTCATGGCCTTTACGTGGCAGGTTTTGCCAAATAACCAATGGTATCGATCTGTCATGGCTTTTGAACATAGCCGTGTATGTTAAGCGCACCATTTGAATGTGAGCGAGCATTTATCATCATCTTCAACATAGCGGTTGGTGATATCCGCTGGCTATTCGATCTTATCGACCAAGCCCCAATCCAATGCCTTTTCAACGCTGAACCAGGTTGTTTTCTTTTCCAGCTCTTCCCATTTGCCTCTATCCAATTTGGTATTGGCGGTCAATTTGCTGATGTATCGCTCGCGTAAAAGGCTCATCAATTCGTTTTGCGAACGAATATCCGATGCGGTCTCACGTCCCGGCCATTTCCACAAAGCGGCTTCATGCACCATAAAAATAGTACCGGGCGCTGCATTACGTTGATTGCAAACCGCAAAGACCGGTACCGCCGCGCTGGCAATGATGCCGGAAGCATGGGCGGTAATATGGAATCCTTTGCGCCGGGCGCGTTCGATCTGATCGGCCAGCGCCAGCCCTGAAAAAGCGTCCCCGCCGGGTGAATTTATAAACAAATTGACATCCCGAATATTGGTATTGTTTTCCAAAACGCAAAGATCGTTCCACAGGCGGGTGACATCCGATACAGACAGGCCGGAAAAAATCTTAACAAAGGCTTTGTCTTTGGAAATAAAAGACAGTTGTGAAAGATGCCCCTCTTGATTGGGGACTTCCATGGATTTATTGATGCGATCCGTACTATCGTTCTGGCTGACTTTCACCTGGGTCGGATCGGCCGCCTGGACCTTGACAACAACTTCTTGTGGCTGGCCCGGCCCGGTTGGCATGGTGGCGCAACTTAACAAAAAAAGAGCAAAAACAGCAACGAGAACCGATCTACTAAACATGTCGAAACCTCCTAATACATTTATTCATTTCGTGGTTGTGAACAGTATAACAAGCAAAATTTGTACCAAAAACCGCCGCAACTCAAAATGGCATATATTCGTTTAATATCATAAGGTTATAAAATGATTGGTTTGCAGATGGCATGTTGATTTTGGAGAAAATTTTTCCGGAGTCATGGTTTTGACATTTGGGAGTCAGCAATACACGCAATTTTAAAACCGTTTGCAAGGGACGAGCGCCAAATGGTGTCTGTTGTGGAAAAATCCTTTTGATGCGTGCTAAATTCGGTCTTAACCTTCAAGTCTTTAAAAATTTTACCGATACTAATTCTAACCGGTTGGCTTCTAATGCCACACGGCAGGCAAACGGGGCCAGTTGATGAAAGTGGGTGAGCGATCTTGACCGGGATACAGGCCCGCTGGGCATGAAGACCATTCAGAATTCTTTTGGCAGAGGGAGCGTCAGGTGCCAGCACCGAAAAATAAGCGAAGCAATTGCGGTTCTCATTCCGATACCTGGATCATTTCCGATGGCCGGAAATCCCAATTTGATCTGAGCGCCATTGACGGTGGAAAAGTGAATGAGAATGTGCGGGAATATCAGATATCCGATATCGCTTACTATCTAATGAATCCACAACCCATTGAAATTGAGAAAAAACTCATTGGCTGTGAAATCCACTACCCGCAGCGGACAACGACTAAAATCATTGAAAAATTAAAGCGTCTCCTGCCGAGACGGCTCCGCCGCACATGGAATATCCATCTGATCCCGCCGGAGGTACTCGTATCCCATTGCAAGATATGCATACCGCCGCTTAAAGACAAAGCGTTAGAAAACCATCTATTGAGTATTTATGAGTCTTTGCGCGCCTATGATGCTGTTGCCCGGCGCTTGACTCAGCTCGATCCCCATCAAATCGCCCATGTTATTGGAATCTGCAAGGATCTTGGCGGCAGTCTGACTTATTTGAAGCTTCAGGGCAGCATTGAGGATAAAGTAAAATATGTCCAAAATTATATTTCCAAAGATGTGGGGGTTCTTCTACGAAAAGCGTATATCGGCGACGGATTGTTCGAGATGCGGGGATTTAATTTTAGCACTTACAGATCCGACAACACCCATCGGCTGATAGTCTTTGAACGCAACGGCAAACCCCAGTGCTGTGTCTTAAATTCTAATAATGCGGTAGAATTCCGCTTGGATAGTGACGATCTGCTAAAATATATGTTTTTACTGCAGCAAGCCTTGGCTGACGATATAAAACTGCTAAATGCCTTTGACGATTGTATTCGCAAGCAGGCCAAACCCGTAAAGCTGTTTTTTAACCAAAAACTTGAAGTAAATTATGCAAGGTCTCCGTTTCCCAAAATTTACCGTGATATTCTGAACGCCAATAAAATCGATACAAACCAGCGCAATTTAATTCGACCTGCGCTGAATTATATGCAAATCGGAATTTCCTTTAATTTTATTCCGCAATACGCGGGCTTTGAGGAAAACATGACCACACTGATATCCGTGTTGCATGATTTAAGAGCGCTTGAAATGCTCCGGAAAAAATTGCCGCAGGTCCACAACGAAATCCAAAACCGCGTCAAGGGGTCAGAAGCCGGAATGTTTTATCTGTTGGACTCTATTGAAGGTTTGAGCAATGATGAGTGACTATAAGGAAAATGATTACGAGTGGATAAAAGAGTTACTGGATTATCCCCGCTCCCTCGAAAAACGGCTTGATTTTTTTACGGATACGGCTCAAATCCATGTTCCTGATGATCCAATAGATCAGGTTATTTTCCAGGATAAGGCCAAACGGGCCATTCGGAAAATTGCGCAGAACAGAGGTCATATTCTCATGGTTGGCCGACCGGGAACCGGCAAATCTCTGTTGGCCAATATGTTTAAAGAAGTTTTAGTAGAATCCCTGGGCGATTACCTACGACCGCAGGAAGCCATCATTGCCTATCCTGGAAAGGATAAAAACCATGTGCGCGTTGCGTATGAATTGCCGCACCTTATCGAGCCGCTCCTTGATAATTTCAATCAAGCGATTGATTTGGCCAAAGATGCCGTTGATGAATTCAACCTCTCAGATCAAATCCAATCGGCCCGCAAGGCAAAAAGAGCGCTTCTGTGGGCAACGGTTATAGCGGCGACCGCCGGTATTTTTTATTCACCCGCGTTTATCGCCGCAGGTCTGACCGGCATGGGCGCCATCTTTATGTACATGCAGGAAAACAATCATCGTGCCCAGGAAAAAATTCAAAGAGAGTCCATTGCAGACCGTCGGAATGCGGTCAAGCATTTATATGATATGGTGCCCGACATTTTATACGATCCCCGCAAGGACAAGGACCTGATGGCACGCGTATCGGAACCGGATGCCAGGAACATGAAGGGCGGATTTCGCCACGATCCTTACCAATCCGGCAATCTTGAAACACCTTGTCATAAACGGGCCTACCTGGGCGCCCACGCCAAATCACCCATCATCTATATCGATGAATTAAAAACCCTGATCAAGGTTGGATACATGGCGGAATTGCTGGAGGTCATGCAAAATAAGCTCTATATCCTTGAGGGCGGGCGCAATACGGGCAGTGGTGCTGCCGACCGCTCCGAAAATCATCTCAAGGCCGAAAATATCATCGTTGCCTGCTGCAACCATGATACGCTGCAGCATCTTCAGCAAGAGGGTGAGGGTGCTTTTCTAAGCCGGATCGAGGATAAAGGCGAAATTATCCATATGGAAAGCGCTGTGCCGGAGACAGCTGACAACATTTACCAGGTCGCGCAATATGTTAAGCAGGAAATTCTCAACCTGGGGGCTGAGTTCAAAGATTCCTGGGGGGATGTCATTGCAGCTGAAGGATACCAAAGTGTCAAACAGCGTAGTGAGACCCTATACGGGAAATCACTTCCTGAGGATTTTAAGTTACAAGAGCGTGAATTTGATAAAAGCGCTGTTTGTGAAATTATCAAAGAACTGCGATGTCGGGCCTCGGACGGTAAATTGAGCGCAATTTTACGGCCGATGAATGGCGTGATTAAATCTGCTGAGTTTGAGGCTATTTTTGAAAATTCGACGCTGGTTCAAGCACAACATGTCAAACGGGCACTCAAAGAACATTTAAGTTTGGAAGGCGGTCTTTCCCTGGAATTCGGTCAGCAGAAAAAATATTTAAAAAAGTATATCAGCTCAATGAGCGATTCCATTGGCTATGTCGTTGGTCTGGCGGTCATCCATTCGAATTCCAGCAGCCAGATGTTGGGCCAACCCCTACCGATACACTGCCAGATTAACTTGGGCGCTGCCGACAGAGTCGTTGCGCCGGGAAAAATCGGTGATATTGCCAAGGCGGCAGCCCAAAATGTGCGGGCGTCTATTAAAAAGGTATTGAATAAAATCGGGGCCCCCTATGTTGGATATGAAATGTACGTGGAATATATTCAGGCCCACGGCGGTGTGGAGGGTGATAGTGCATCTGTCGCCATAGATATTGCACTTATATCTGACTTTGTTAAAAAACCCGTCAATCAGCGTTACGGTGTTACCGGTTCGTTGACCGGTGATATTATACTGGCTGTTGGCGGAGTGACCGCAAAAATTAGATCTATCATGGATCCGGATCTGGGAATGGAAGGCGCCTGCATACCTTGGCTAAATAAACGCGACATCGAACCCCTGCTGATCAATTCTGAAAGTGAATACATTCAAGCCGATGATATCCCCGGCATCCGTATTTATCGGGACGAGGGTAAAAAAGAGCCGTTTGATATATTTTTTTGCAAGACCAAATATAATGCATACAAAATTTTGATGGGACTTGACAGAACAGAGGTGGAAACGCTTATGATTCAAAGAAGCAAAAGTGATCTTGAGTTTATGCGCAATACCAATGCTTCTTCGGATCCGGTTGATTCAATGAACTAATATTTGCAACTGCTGTAAGCGCCATTTATAAATAATATCATGCAAGGCGCTGTTTGGCATCGATTCGCAGGACTTGATGTCATCGCCGAATTGAAGATTTTACATTATTATGAGAATTGAATGCCCAAAATGTCGCAGAATTAGCACGATTTCCAGCGATCTTATCGTGACCCATAAACGGGCCTTGGAACTCGCCTGTTCTCTGTGTAAAACCGATGTCCAAATTCAACTTTCTCCTTTGACAGAAGGTATACAGTTTCCCAACCTTGAGAGCGCTGCCAAAAATCAAGAGACGCGATTGACCTCTGTGCATGCTGATACCCAGGACAATCCTGAAATTTTGTCACTGAAAAGTAAAATTCTACGCAGTCTGGTGGAATTGCCACCGATGCCCAACATTATACTAAAAGCACGTGAAATTATGGAGGACCCTCGCTCGAGCCTTAAAGAATTATCCGCAGTTATTGAACATGATCAAGCCATTGTCGCACGCGTTCTTGCTTTGGCCAATTCAGCCTATTATGGTCTAAGCGGCATGGTTGCATCGATCCAACATGCTTCCATATTGCTAGGGCAAAGAACTCTGGGTGAATTGATTACCATCGCGGCGAGTTCACGGCTGTTGAGCAAAAAATTAAAAGGTTACCAGCTTAATCCCGGTGAATTGTGGCAACATTCACTGGCCGTTGCGCTGGGGTCCAAAATTATTGCCGAAAAGATCGGCAGTGATTTCGTTGAAGATGCATTCATTGCTGGATTGTTGCATGATGCCGGTAAAATTATACTCGACCCCTATGTTGAGGAGCGCCAAGGGATATTTAAAACGTGTTTGAAAAATGCTTCGCTCAACTTTTTTGAGGCTGAAAAGGAAATATTAGGATTTAATCATGCTGAGGTCATGTCGCGCGCCACTCGGTTTTGGCGCTATCCTGAAACCCAATCCTTGGCGATACGCTACCACCATGACCCGATGCAATCGGGTCATAGCCAGCTGGCACTTGTCGTCCATCTGGCAGATATTGCCGCTAAAGAGGCGGGGTACCAGTTCGGTAATACGGGATCTTCAGCTGAATTTGATCCGCAAATGTTGCGCTATTTAGGATTTGAAAGAGCCGAATTAGATAATATTGTTGCCGAAATCGACACATCGGTCGATAAATTAGTCACCGAATTTCAGTAATCCTTCCATTTCGTGCCAAAATTGTACTCAAGCAACTTACTCAATTTTTGATTCTAAACTTCTGTTTCGCCATTGCGGCTTCTGGCTACTGGCTGCTTGCCGCTGGCTTCCAGCTACTGGCTACTGGCTTCGTTTCGACTGAGCTCGTCGCAGGCTGGCAGCTGGCGACT
>Ga0209536_100002793_pt1 | contig 28378 bp, 12 predicted proteins | sample DeeMarSeWOR28_12_FD_187461 | JGI IMG/M metagenome (GOLD analysis project Ga0209536, IMG submission 187461) | Marine sediment microbial communities from White Oak River estuary, North Carolina - WOR-2-8_12 (SPAdes) (version 2) | ecosystem: Environmental > Aquatic > Marine > Intertidal zone >... | reverse complement strand
CCGGACAGTTTGAACGAGCGGTAGAACAACATAAGAAAACGTTGGAATTGGCCCCAGGTTTTGTGATAGCACTCTCTGACCTGGCGGAGGATTATCTATGCATGTCCATGTACCCGGAGGCGATCGCATCTGTCGAGAAAGCCATGAGTCTCGCCGGCCGTATACCGCTTTTGATTACGACTCTCGGAAGAACTTATGCTATGTCAGGCAGGAAAGATAAGGCCAAGATCCTGCTTCAAGAATTACAAGACAAGGCCAAAAGTGAGTATGTTTTGCCGATGTACTTCGCCGAACTCTACGTGGACCTTGGGAATACTGATGATGCTTTTCGGTGGCTCGAAAAAGTCTATCAAGAAAGGCATTTCGGCATGTTTTTGCTCAGAATACCTTCGTTATGGAAGCCTCTCCGCTCAGAGCCAAGGTTTGACGACCTTCTGGAACGAATGAACTTTCCAGAGTGAGAGACAGTCTCTAAAAATCAACCCACTCACACATTAGAGTCGCTTAACAACCTAATCGTCCTCTACGAAGCCTGGAACAAACCAGAAAAAGCTGAAAAGTAGAGAGCAATACTGCTGCAAACAGAAGCTGTGACAGAGTAACATTACGGCCCAAAAAAGGCCAAATTTTCACTTGCTAAACCGATACAACTCGACAATCCAAAAGGCCAATATCTACCAATTTCCGAAAATTCTTAACTCCGGAAGTTCTTGTTTATAAAGTGGATATGTAGTGGCTAAAAAAACTGCCATTCAATTACCTTCGTCAATTAATGAGTGACATTCATTGTTATATGGTGACATGAATGCATCGAAAAATTTTTTTATAACAAGAGATAACTTACTATTTGACTTTGAGCTTTTCATAAGTGGACATCGTCAGTAAATAATTGTAGTTGCCATGTCATAATCTGAGGGCTTTAAAAAAGAAAGGCCTGTACAAATCAGGTTTGTATAGGCCCTAAAATGGTACTATGTGTTCTACCAATTTGTCAAACTCTATGGTAGCGGTTCCGGTCGTGATCGGTACAGCCTGATATCATCAAAATACACTTTACCGGAACCACCGGGAACTGTTGTGTTGCCCTTGGTGCCCAAGCCGATCGCTATACGATCCACATTGGTTAGATTAATCCCTTGATCGGCAAAAGACTGGAGCGGAATGATCCACTCGGTCCAGGTGTCGATCTGTGCCGCTGTCGGATCATCGTGGACAACAACTACCGGCGTACCTCCGGTGTTGGAAACAGCCACATAAAGTGACTCGGCGTCATTGCTCAGAATGCCGATGTCCTGATGCACCCACTGACCGGTGATGTTGCCGGTAGTCGTAATGTTGGAGAATACGGCCTGACATGTCAAAGCGGCATCATGGGCTGTAAGCGCCAAACCAATATAGACATTCGAGCCCATTGGTATGTTCTGTGACGTAGCGCCTGTTACCGGCTGCCAAGTCGAACCATTCGCCGAATGCGAAACCGTAAAGAGGCCCGAAATACTACGCTCCAGCTTCACCCTGTAAGGAGCAGTAATTCCTGTCTGGTTAGTATTGAAACTGGCACCACCTGTACTGGGACGACCCTGAGAAGCAACTCCATTACTGGGTGTTACACATGCAAAGGAATGTACCGAGTCGGGATCAAGCGTCTCACGAATCATCACGCCGGCCTTGGCCCAGGCGTTCGTATTATCAACACTGTTGACCTTTGCGATAATCGAGCCGGCGCCGTTAAGCATCTTGTAGGCAAAATGGAACTCATCAGCTTCAACACCATTGACGTTCCAGATATCAGCGCCGGAAGCGGTCATCGTGTAAGTTCCGGCCGGACCTTCGACAAAACTGCCAACTGATCCCGGATAGCCTCTGAACCAGATTGATAGTTCGGCAACGTTTTCATCCGTCCAGTCACGTGGATCAGTCAGGATCAGTTCCGTCTCGGAATACTTGGCGTAGCCCTGCTTATTGTTGTCATAAGACAAGGGCATCGCCTGACGGCCGCCATGAACGATGGTTTCTTCGGTATATGAAGTCGTGTTTTCGTCGCCTACGGCAGATCCTGTACCGTTGCCCGGATTGTAAGGATCGTTTCCCGGAGCACCAAATCCAAGACCATCGATCCACGAGTACCATATCTGGTTATCTTCGGCATCGTAGCTTTCAAAGTCTTCCACGATGAGATAATCGGCTACTGTAAAGCTCCAGATTCTACCTTTGCTGATCGTACCTTCGGTATTATATTCGTCGATTCGCCAATAGTAAGGTCCGCCGCCCCATTCGACGCCTTCAGGGGGGGTATAGCTCGTGCCGTTTTGCCTGCCTCGATATATACCTGTCGTATCGGACTCGTCGGCGTCAGCAACAGCGTCCATATTGGTACCGAAATACACATTATGCTGAGCAGCCTCATCTCCCGGTGACCAGCTAAGTGATAACACCTCGTCAATGTCTGGCGTTGAACCATTAGCCGGATGAGAATCCCAGGCAAGTAATGGATCGCCTCTCATAGTCTGCTGAACCTCCGCCTGGGTCAGCGTCTTGTCGTAGATACGTACGTCATCCAGCACACCTTCGAAGTAGTTATTGGCGGCATCATTTGAAAAACCAATGTTCACATGCCGTTGCCAGTCGAAGTCGGAGGCGTTTTTGGTGCCACTGGCCCGCAATACACCATCTACGTATACTTTCTGACCGCCGATCATCGTGCCGTAGGTATACGCAACATGATGCCAGAGCCCATTTGCGAGGTTCAGCCCTGTCGTCGCTATCTCCTCAGTATCCCAGAGGCGGATCCTGATGTTGCCGTTCGTCAGGTAGATGTGCCGGTCGTGACCACCTACGCCCAGATCGCTGTCCACCACAGCCATCAGCCCACAGTTGCCGTTGGTCGTTTTAAACCACAGCGTCGCTGCGTATTCAGTCTCCGACACGTCCAGCGACACGCTTATATAGTCGTTCTGCCCGTCGAATGCTAAGGCTCCGCCGTGATATCCCTCTTCCCACTGCGGATCGTTGATGAGAGTACCATGATGATTATGGCCGGACCAGTCCACTGCGGTCATGCCCTGGCCTTCATCAAGTGTCCACCAGCCGACAAGATTTGGATCAGTTATGGCTATTTCAGGCATGGTTGTGAAGCTCCAGACATCGCCCGTATGCGTTATGGGAGCTTCTAACTCATCGACTCGCCAGTAGTAAGTCTTGTCTGGTTCAAGCGGCCCGGGGCTGAAGTTCATATTTGCCAGGGGTGATCCACCAGTGGCATTAGCCACGGTGTCATAATCGTCGCCGAAGTAAACTGTATGCAATTTAGCGCCAAAACCGGCCGTCCAGCTCAGAGTCAGGTCTTCTGAGTCTATAAATTTACCTCCGTCGGCTGGAACCGGATTATAAGCTGTCTTGGGTGGAACCCAAAAGCTCCAGATGGGGCCTTTCCACGGACTATTCGGCTCGGCATCGTTGACCTCATCAATTCGCCAATAGTAGACCGTGCCGTTAACAAGGCCGTCCGGATAAGCATATCCGGCAAAGCCGGCAATATAAAACTCTGTACCTAAGCCCAGGTTGCCCCGGAACACATCTGAATCCCGAGTGCCGTTGTTCACATCGTCAAAATTATCGCCTATATACACATCATGCGAAGCCGCAAAATCTCCCGCACGCCAAGAAAGGTTTACCCACGTGTTCGCATACACGGCACCATCTTTGGGGGTGGGTTTAGATGCCAGAGGGAATCCTCCGCCCGATACGACAATCTTTTTTACTTCCTCGGCCGTCAAGATATTGTCATAAATCTGAACGTCGTCAATGATTCCCTGGAACCATCCCATGCTATGCCCTGAGTTAGAGGCCACGTAATAACGATCGCCGTCGCCCCACAATGTACCGGCGACGTTAATCGGGGTGGCGTCCTCTTCACCGTTAACGTATAGATGCATGGTACTGTTGTTACCAGCCGCGATAGCCACATGATACCACTCGCCCGCTTCCACAAGCGTAGTTCCCGCCAGGTTGAGTTCGGAACCGATCCACAGGTAATGATGAAACGTACCCTGCGGATTAATGCGAAGCTGGTGTGACCAGTGAGTGGTCGGACCTGAGCTGCTCGTTCGTACAATGACACTGGTGGCATCCGTACGTGCCGGCCTAACCCATAAGCTAATCGTATAGGCTGAGGTATTTGCCGAAGGTATATGGACAAACTGGCTCGCACCGTCGAAATCAATCCCTTGTCCTATTCTGCCAGTCGCGTATGCGGGCGATCCTCCGTTGAATGTTCCATCCGTTTGTCCGAAAGAGTCATTTAAATCTCCATCTAACTTCCAATGACCAACCATTTCGGCTAAAGCGTTATCCATCATGGTCAGTACCGAGATAAAAAAGATTAGAAAGATTAGTTTTCTACACATAATAGTCCTCCATATAAAAACTCTGGATAATTATGCTTTTACCGACAGCTAAAACGACCAATAATGTTCTTACCTACTCTATGCTCCATCCATATACACTTGCCTCCTCCATGAAACTCAATATGAACGATCAGTTGAAAGATGAGAACGGTAACTACAAATTATACAATTCCAGTAGCATCATTGCTTTTCCTTTTTTCCAAGCCTTTAAAATATGTCTGGAAAACTGTAAAAAAATCTTAAACCGGAAGACCAAAAATACCAGATGCCCGTCTAAAAGTATCAAAACTTCACTTTATATATTTATAACAAATTGATTGCCCTTGTATCAAGGGAAAAAGTGTATTTTTTTCGGTGTTAGCTTCGGTATGTTATATAGAAGTCGATTTTAAGCTACGAAGGGCGGCTGAGAAGTCATAATGTGGATGCCTCAAAGTAAATTCTTTGTAGTACTGAGAATTTACTAATTGACTTTGAGCTTTTCATAGGTGAACTTCGTAAAAAAGAACTGACACATACCTTAACTTAATAGAGTCATGGTAGCATCTTACCGTATGAGATAATCGTGAGTTTTACACGGGGGGTTCGTCCATCCACTGCGTCACAAGATAACCTAATTTCATTCTCTCCCGACAGGAACAATGGTACTTCACTGTCTGGTATTACTTTACTGATAATCTCACCTTTCGAGCCGTAGAGTATGCAGTCGTTTTTTGAGTTAAGTTCCAGGTAACTGCCTGATTGCATTGTCACCGGCAAAAGAATCTCTTTATCATTTACGGTCACAACCGGATTCTTCACTGTACAGGCGACCATAGGTAGGGCCTTGATCGGGCCGATGACGCATTTTGTTTGTTTGTCGGCGGGTAGATTGTTGTACCATATACTGACAGATTCGATGTTACCAAAATCAATCTTCTCGCGGTATAGATTATAGAGTCCTTTGCTGTCGTTCCAGACATAGTCACTCCAGCGGCTCGATTCTGTTTCTACGAGTGTAATTAATCTTGGGCCAGTGAAATCGATTGTAATATAGCGATCTGCCACCGCTCCAAAAGAGATGTGATGAGGACTTTCGAGCCGAATGTTTAATATTTGTCCTCCGCCATCGCCGTTGATCCAAGCGCCAATTGCCTGATGATTCTTCAGGTTAAGGCAGGGTGAGAACTTGCGATCAAGTCTTGCCCATGCAGCGTTGCGGGGAACCTTGCCGGAATTTGCAGCACTGAATGTACCTGTCCCTTCCGGTTCTTCGGTTCTTTCATCCAGTGAAGCAGTAACACCTTTGGCGGTATGTGGCGGCCCTTCAAACTTGGACGGATTTGAAAATTCCACCAGAACTATATTGTTGGCATCATAATATGATTGTGCGGACATTAACACTTCGAGGCGGAATTTCAGAGGCTGCTCATTGAAAGGATTCTTAGCCATCCATGACTTGCTCCATGGCTCCGAATCTGAAGCCATGTGTGAGTCGTAGTTGGCCGTGCGGAATAGCCATTTTCCATCTGTATCTCGAAATAGAGAGAATTCTTTCCCGGGCTGACGCAATTTAGCCTTGATTCTTTCATCGAGCGCATTTTCCCGACGTAGTTCTTCACAGGTGCGCAAGATATCCACCGCTTTGCTAAATAGCGGCACTTCATTAAGACGCTCACGGTTAATTGAGCCGGTAAGGGATATCCCGGCATTCCATCCGATGAGCTTTGAACCAAGATACTCGATTACATCGGGATAGGTCGGCTCGACTTGTGGCGGATCGAAATGCTGGAAATTCCACCATCCCAGGTGCAAAGGTAGCAGAAGCCCGCCATTCACAGAGGAGGCATGGATATCTATGAAGCGTTTGTGCCCGCGCTGCGGATAGTCCCACGCCTGCCATCGGGTGCGGTACTGCCAGAAGTGGTGCCACATGGCGCTCATTTCCATTCCAACCGGTTTTTTGAGATGCTTCTGGATATCGAAGACAAACTTATCCGCCCAGTACCAGCACTCATCCACGCCTCGCAAAATACTGCTGCCATCGATAGCATCGAGGTATATTCCGTCGAAATCGCACGAGTTAACGATGTCGGCGTGATTTTTAGCAATCTCCTCGAAAAGCGACGATTCCGGGTCCGGCACAAGAAGGCCGAAGCACTCCTTGAGATGGTAGGCTTTAGTACCTTTTTGATGAGCGGCCGGTTTCGTGCCGAATGCGCCTCGCTGGAGCTTCGTGAATCGCCATGGCGATTGCTGGCTTACAGCGCCGAAGGTAATCAGCTCATCGCCGATGTGAAGTATGACGCTGTTGTGTTCGAAGAAGCCTGTAATTGTGTTCATACCGTTTGTCGATTCGTTGACTGTAATCTCCGTGCTGTTTGGATCAATTGCTTCGGTAAGAGTGAAGGTTCGAAAGGCGTCGAGTCGTTTATCAGGAACTGGAGTAACGTATTTTGACTGCTTGTCTATAAAGAATGCGTAGGTGTGGAAGATGGATCCGATGCCGGCATCGTGAAGGCGTTTTACAATGCGGCGATATGTGTCCCATCCTTCGGGCCATTTCTTACGATCCAGCACAAAATCACCGAACCGGAAGAATGAGCTTCCGCCGTGATTGTCGATCTGGGTAACGCCGAGTTGTTTCGCCATCGATATCCATTCGTCCACGTTCGATTCGGTGAGCGAGCCGAAGTTGAACAGGTATGAGCCGTGGTTGAACGGTACATCTTGCGCCCATGGCCCGGCGACCGTGCAGTGGGGCATCTCGTTCGCCTCGGTCAGAACCTGTTTAAGAGCCGTCAGCATTTTATCCATTGGCATCGCCACGATCGCGACCTTCGCCCCTTTGATGCCGAATTTGTCGTAGCATGATGCCTGTAGATTCGTTTGAAGCGCAGGTAACTGGTTCACCCGTGTGATAAGATTAAGAGACAAAGCACACGAACCAAATGGTTCATCCGGCCGGCCCTGCAAAGTCAGTGGAACATTCAAAAAAGTCAGCGATTCGATATTGTCGCCGCTGACAGTCTCAACTGTGAGGCGGATGTATAATTCTTTGGGCTCGACATGAAGAACCGCTTTCGCATTCGCCTTGCTGAATTCTATGGTCAACCGGTCGTTCTCCATAACTGCCGAAGTGGCTGGATATTCTGTACCGGCGCACCGGATCATCGCACATGCTGAAGGTTTGTTGCCTTTTAGATAGTCGGTTCCTGAGGTAAGATCGAAAAATCCGAGGTTCCTTCCCTCTGGAGATATTGTATATCGCACGTGTGCATTCTCGATTACGATGGGATCTTGCTGCATTCCACTTACAACCGAGCAGGTTGCAAATAGACCGAGAAAAATCAGAATTGTTTTCATAATCCATCTCCGAATCTATTTCATATATGCCATGGTGAGCGCATTGCTCGTGATAAAAGGCGGTCGGCCGCCTCGTCATTGACAAAGCGTTCGGTCCCGGAGTTCCAACATAGCTTGCGGCCTAACCGAGTGGAAATCTCCACGAGATTACACGTCGTAGTAGCATGATGCCCAATTTCAGCACGGGCCGCTGCAGGCCGGCGTGTCTTGATACAATCCAAAAAATTCCGATGATGCTCCGGGCTGGCGTATAGATGAATCTCGTTGGGGCCGATTGTGGACTTGAGTATATCCGCCGGATTAGCGCTTATAGTTCCGCCGCCGGTAATTTGAATCCAGCCTTCGGTGCCGATGAAACTAATGCCGTCTGGATGCGGGTTGCCTTCGCTGCTGTAGCTTATCGTTACCCCGTTTTCGTAAACAATCTCCGATTGCCATGCGATTGCATCGTCAACGAGGCCGTCTGCGGGTATTTCGGCGGATAACGCGTTCACCTCCAACGGCTTAATTTCATCCCCTATACCCCATTGAGCGATATCCACAAAGTGAACACCATTGCCGGTAATGAAACCAGCGGTGTAATCGGAGATATAATACCAGTAGCAGACTTCGTTGCCACGGGCGACCCGCTGTGGAGAAAAAGGGGCAAACGGGGCAGGTCCCAGCCAAAGCTCATAGTCGAAATCCTCAGGCACCGGTGCTGTTGCAAAGTTTTGTCCTGCCAGTACACCCTTATTAATCCCTATAATGCCGACTTCCACGCGAGTTAATCGTCCGATTCGGCCGTTTCGAACCAGCTCACAGACGTTACGAAAAGCCCCACCCGATCGACGTTGTAAGCCAGTTTGAAGAACCCGGCCGTACATTGAAGCAGCTTCTACAACGTGCCGGCCTTCTGCTACCGTAAGCGTCAGGGGCTTTTCTACATAGACGTCCTTGCCGGCCTTCATGGAGGCGATTGCCAGAGTTGCGTGCCAGTGGTCAGGTGTACCTATACAGACAGCGTCAATGTCTTCTCTGGCCAGCAGCTCGCGAAAATCACAGTATTCGGTACATGCATTATCTTCATATACCTGGTTGATATGATTACGAAAGCCCTCCCGACGAGCCGTTACCGGATCACAGACCGCTACAATGCGAGCGTCCTTCTCAGCAAGAAATGACCGGCAATGATGTGTGTTAATGTTGCCCGTGCCGATGAGTCCTATCGTGATGTTATTACTCGGCGCGACTGCTCTTTCATCACCAAGTACAGACGATGGCAGGATATAGGGAAAACCTATAAGACCTGCTCCGCACATCGCTGTATTTTTTATAAAGCTGCGCCTTGTGATTTTACTGTGATCCACCTATTTATTCCTCGTCGGGAGCCGGAACAATTTACTTAATCTATCCGCTCACAAATGATATTTGTCAGGTTCAAACCAAGACCCTGAGATTCTTCATTCTTGCCAACGAGCTTGAACAATAGCTTGTTCGGCCCTTCCGCAAGATTAAGTGTGCCGACATATTGATCCAGTGCAAATTCTTTTTCATCGGCATACAGGTCCACTTCCGGGCCGACCGGTGCTTCATCTAAAAACATCTGCACTTTTCCCTGTGACGGCCCTTTAATCGTATCTAAGCTGATTCTATATTTACCAGCAGCCGGTAATTCGCAGATAAAACAGATAAAGTGATGGCCGAAAAAGTCTGTTCCTTCAGCGACAAGTGAGAGATAGCGTGCATCCTTGCCGTCGAGCTTCTCACTTATTTTCGTTAGCGTAGCTTTGCTATGCGAGAATGCACTAATCGGGATATTCCACCATGTTGCGAAGACTATACGCTTTAGATTGATCACTTTTCTCTTTGCTGCCGGCGGAAGACTAAAATCACAGGTCGGCCTGTTCTGCGAATAAAGAAACGTTACGGCACAGTAGTCATTTAGAAGGTCGTTTCCAGTGGGAGCATGTTCAATCGTCTGCAGGATACTTTTACGATAGGAATAAGCATCACCCAAAAGAAACCGGTAGCCGCCGGTTCTGCCCAGATGCTTCTTGTATGCAAGACAGCCGCTTAGAGGATAAGAGTTTTTCGTGTCCCAGCGACCCGTTACGTCATACCAACCGCCGTTGTAAAAATCCTCCGATCCCGTGCCGTGGATGACGAGCTTGCCGTCTATCGTCGTCTGGTCGTCGCCCTCGAAGAAATAAGTATTGCCGGACTCGAATCCCTGCGAATGCTGGATAAATCCGACGAGATGCCCCCAGCCTTCGGTCTGGATAAATGTGAAAGGCTTACCCTTTATTGTCGGATTCTCCCGTCGCCATGTTGTGTAAAACTTGCCTTCATTATCCTGCCTGGGGACTGGGGCGAAGAGAACTTCCGCCTCAAGCTCCGTCTCTTTGGACGGGCTAGCCTCACAGGATAGCTCGATTCGGGCGGACTTCTCGAACGGCATCGGATAATAACAATAGCTCACACCATTGGCTGTTCCCACCAGGATTGACTTCGTGGCCGGCTCACCCCACGCATAGCCAAAGAAATCTCCTACCGGACAAAGAATTGCCGGTTCCTTGTCGCCGTCCCAGTACGCTTTAAGCACAACTCCACGGTCTTTGTCGGCTAAAGCCTCCGGTGGGGAAATGCGAATTCCGACAATTCTCCCCGGAAGGTCGGTTTCGAAGATTTTTATCGTTCCGGATGTTTTTAGTTGGACTTTAGTTCTGAATTTCTCAATCGCTCCGCCGGGAGGGACTATGTAAGAACTGATGTCACTGCCGTAGGATTCGAACAGTTTCTTTGCTTTGTCCAATTGAGAATTGTATTTTTCTGCCGGCTGCTTCGGAAAACTCACTATCGGCGTCCCTTTGGGATATGTAGCATAATTAATCTGGTAGAACTGCAAACGATCCGCTCTTATGAAAACCTTGCATGATTTTTCATAGGTAAGTGGTATATAACTGTAAAATCCTCCGGATCCGTAACCTACGATTGGACGGACAAAAGCAGGATGTTTGCCTAAGAAGAGGTCACGAAACTTGACTTTTATGTCCGGCTTATTATTGTCGTCGAAGTAGAACTCAAGCATGTCATCCGTTGGTGTTGGAGTCCAGATTCTGTAGATTACTCCCGGCCCCTTCAGGTCGGCCAGTACCAGGCCGTCTTTTTCTTTGCGTACGAAGGAATACTGCCCGCCGAAGCCGTCATTGTTTCCGCCTGTCCGATCATAGCTGGATATAGATGCTACTTCAATTGAATCTCTAAGCACAGCCAGCCGGTCGAGCCGATATAGTTCTTGAATTCCTGGAGTCCATTCATCTGTCATCGATAGCTCAGTTGAATAAATGGACAAAGAAAAAGTCGTGACAATAAGTAGCCACGCCGGGCTATAAAATAGTCGATTACTCATTTTGTACTCCTTTTTTATTAGATTAGTATTAATATTCTTTACGAAACAGAATCGATTCTTGGAGTCATTGTATCATTCTTGTATTTTAACAGTTTATAAACATAATTACATATTATTATATCTTCCATATGATTATAGATTCGGGTTTCCACCTTCTAGACTGTTTCTCCTACCAACCAAATCAGATCGAATTGTGTACACCACTCTCAAAAATAGTTTCTTATTCGTGAGTTGTACAATACAAGTATTATTTGAAAAGTCACCTTCTTCAGGATCTAAAAACACCAATATTTACACGGTGACTTTATGTATCCAAAATGACACCACAGATACTGATTTTCCCCATATCAAGCAGGGATAGGCAATCATTTTTTACCAAAAAGTAAAATTTTGATAGGAATTTAATATCAGTACCGGACTCAATGACCTTTGTCAATTAGCGAGTGACATTGACCGAGGATTCGTGACATGGACGCCTCAAAGAAAATTATTATGGTAACAAGGTAAAGTTGAGTATAATACATTTTAGACTTATAGTAATCAGTACAATCAAGTAACTATACTATTAGGAAGGATCGATGATCAAGCCCTTGAATCAAAGTAGCTTACTGATGGCGGTATTAGCTACCCTTTTCCTATCGAATCTTGTCCTGACTAGGACTCAGCCCGTGCTGATCACCGATTTCGGAGCGGTCGGCGACGGCAAAACATGCAACACACAGGCTATCCAGACTGCCATCGATAAATGCGCAGCCGATGGCGGCGGAACACTAACAGTACCGGCCGGAACGTTCCTGACCGGTTCGGTATTCTTCAAGCAGGGAGTGGACCTGCATCTGGAAAAGGATGCCGTGCTTAAGGGCACGGTTGAACCGAATGACTATCCACAGGTGCCCACCCGTTGGGAGGGCGAGGAAAAAGTCTGGACTGCCACTTTGGTGAATTTCTTTGACATGAACGATGTGGATATCACCGGTCCCGGTAGTATTGACGGTTCCGGTGATGCCTGGATGGAGCGTTATCCCCGGGATAGCCTAGAACTTAAAATCGGCCGGCCCCGTCTGATAGGTATCCAGAACTGCAGAGATGTAAAGGTTTCCGACATATCAATAAAAAACCAAGCCTGCTGGGGCCTGTTTATTCTCTATAGTGAAAACGTCCTTATCGAGAACCTGGTTATCCGTGCTGCACATAATATCATCAGCTCCGACGGGATAGACGTGGATTCGAGCAGGAACGTCCGTATTACAGGTTGTGATATCGATGTTAATGACGACTGCATCGCCGTCAAGAGCGGCAAGGATGAGGACGGACGTCGTGTGAATCTACCGGCCGAAAATATCGTCGTGGAAAAATGCCACTTCCGCTACGGCCACGGCGGTGTGTCCATGGGCAGCGAGATGTCCGGCGGCATTCGTAATGTAGAGATTCGCAACTGTATCATGAAAGCGGACAACTGGGCCCCGATTCGTTTCAAGAGCCAGCCGAGTCGTGGTGGAGTAGTGGAACACATTACCTACCGCGATTTGGTTTTGAAAGATACACGCAAGGCTTTTGAGTTCAATATGGCGTGGCGTATGCGCCCGCCTCTCAAACCACCGTCAGATCCACTGCCGCTCGTTCGTAATGTTAAGATTATAAATGTCTCAGGCACGACCGATCATGTCGGTGATATGCGCGGCCTGAAAGACAGTCCCATTATAAATGTCTCCTTCCAGAACTGTCATATCAAGGCCCGTCGGGGCTTCCTGCTGGAAAATGTCCGTGACCTGGATCTGTCGGGCCTCGTCATTGAAGTCGAAGAGGGTGAACCGATTATTCGCCGCAATGCTCCCTGACATAAGTTTTTTGCAGCATAAATTAGGTTGGATTTCTTAAAATTCGAGAAGGTGAAATTATGAAGCGAACTTTAGTAAGTCTTATCCTGAGTCTGATAGTAACGTCCCTTGTATGGGGGCAGAAACCCTGGCAGCAGTTGTCTTATCCGAGAGCCGTAGAAGTGGCGACCCGTTTTCAGTCTCCCCCACCGGAGTATGCTGTTACTGTAACGTGGGGTTGGGATGGACCCGTAACTGAGGAAGTTATAATACGGGATTTAGACCTGGTGTATAAACGCGGATTCCGGGCTGTCACTATTGAAGCCGGTTATGATATGGACAACGCTCCCTATTTGACCGAAGTGTGGTTCAAGATGGTGCGTTTTGCGGTTGAACAAGCTAAAGCCAGGGGCATGCGTGTCTGGATTATCGATGAGGGCAAATACCCCAGCGGTTTTGCCGGTGGACTGTTCAGTAAGCAGCGCCCTGATCTGCGCATGATGGGCCTGGGTGTGGCCGAGCGTATTAATGTCGAAAACGGACAATCAATCTCACGTGATATACCAGAAAAAACCATAGGTGTCTTGGCAGTCAATCGTGACAACGGCGATAACATGATTCTGGACATCAGCAAGAAAAAGATCGATTGGACAGTTCCTGCTGAAGGAAACTGGCAGCTACTTATCATTGACTATAATTATCGTACGCCTGTTACACGTGCTGTCAATGACTCCACTCGTGCCAAGACCACAAAGAATTCTATGGGTGACCTGATTAATCCCGGGGCCGTCAAGCAGTTTATCGCTTGGACACATGAGCAGTATAAACGAACCTTAGGCCAGGAACTCGGCACCACGGTTTTGGGCTTTCGCGGCGATGAACCCGAATTTGCAGCTACACCCTGGACCGAGAGCATTCTGAACCTCTTCAAAGACAAAAAGGGCTACGATGTCACGCCTTACCTGCCGTATTGCGTACACCTGGGACGGCGGGACCCGCACATCGAACTGACAGACAAGCAACGCCGGGCCAAAGCCGATTACTGGGACGTATGGTCACAGCTCTACGGCAAACATTTCTTTGGCCTGCAGGCCAAATGGTGTGCGGACAATGGCGTTGAGCATATGACTCACCTTAACAATGAACACAGACTGGAAACTTTGACCTTCACCAGCGGGGACTTCTTCCGAGACCTGCGTGAAGTCCAGATTCCGGGTGTGGACAGTATTTGGAACCAGGTCTGGCCGGGCAAGAACGCTGATTTCGTGCGTCTGCCTGCATCGGTGGCCCACGTCTATGGTAAGCCCCGTGTTCTAAGCGAAAGTTATGCCGCATATAACGAGTCTCCCGTGACGGTCGAGACGGCAGAATGGGGCGTCAATTATCAAATGGTCCGGGGATTGAACCTGTTCGAATTTATGTTTTTTCCGGCCTCATCACAGGAACAGGCCAAAATTCGACAGCAGTATACCTATATGGCAGATCCCGAGTTCCCAGCGATGATGGCCTCGGTCAACCGTGCCTGTTACGTCATGTCCCAGGGTCGCTCGAATGCACGGATTGCAATGTACTTTCCTTCGCTTAGTTTCTGGTATGGTGACTTCAAGCCGAACAAGATAATGTGGTCTCTTACACAGCAATTTATGGAACAGCAGCGTGATTTTGATTTCGTAGACGATGAGGCCATCGCTGAGATCATGACACTCAAAGACGGATCCCTGACTAACCTAAGCAGTCAAAGCTATCAAGTGGTCATCCTGCCGTCAGTCAGTGCAATTTCCAAATTAACTCTCGATCGTCTGCAGGCTTTCGCCCAGGGTGGCGGAAAAGTTGTCATCATAGGTGATGAACCAGAACTTGTAGTAGACAAGTCCTTTATGACGGCTCTGGTACCCAAAGACCTATCATGGGCAGTCAAAGAAAAAGAAATCGAACTCACCGACAAGGTCATGGCTGCTCTGCCTGCTCCAGATGTAATTTTAGACAAGCCTTGCGGCGATCTCAAAGTCATACACAAACGCTGGCAGGATGCGGATGTCTATTTCTTCTTCAACGAAATCAAGGAACCGCTAACGCGCACGATAACTCTAACGGGCAAAGGCACAGTTCAACAGTGGGTGACACGGACCGGTCGTATTAAGACCATTTCAGTTGATGTTTCTTCAGAGGCTAAGATACAGTTAAACCAGGAATTCAAACCTTACGAGGCTAAGTTGCTGGTGATAGGACCGACACTATAATCCTACCGAATCGAGCATCCTTACTTAAAATGATTTATTAAGGCGAGGCTATGCTTCCTCCTCAGTGCCTTTTCGTTGTTTCAAGTCCGTCTCAATTGTGGCCAATAGCCTTTCACTGATGGGATAGAACAGCAGGATGATCCCACAGACCAGAATAAAGCCGGCCGGAATAAGGCTGAACAGCAGTTTGATACCGTTTATAATTTCCGGGGTTATAGGCATATCTTTCTCATATCCGTATTGTCCCAGGATGTACAGACCGAGAAATCCACCGATGGCGACACCCATCTTGATAGCAAACATAATGCCCGCGATAATCAGGCCTGTGGCTCGCTGCTTAAACTTCCACTCGTGAAAGTCTGCGACGTCGGCGAATATGGTAAAGAAAAAGACAGGCATAGCACCAGCGACAATTGCCCATATGAAATTCATAATTCCAAGCACCTTGAAATTATCAGACGGCAACCAGTAAAATGCTCCACCGAGGACAACGCTGGCCATGGAAAAGAAGATTGTCAATGTTTTGCGACCGAAGCGTTTTTTAAGCGGAGTGCTAATGAGCACGCCAGCCATCATTCCAAAAGTGCCAATAGTCAAAAAGACCGTCGTTTGGTTGAAGTCCAGTTTCATGGCTCCCAGAGTCCATGTGAACAGGACCTTGCTGCCGTTGCCATTGACGTAATCGAAATAGTACGCCACCATACCATTGCGAATCATGTTGTGAATTAGCCAGAATATCGCCGCTAAAAATATCACAACCCAGGCCGTGTTTCTGGCAACGTCCTTGAGATCCCGCTTAAACGCACTCTTCTGCTCTTTCGGAGGCCGGACACGCTCGCGTGTGGTCAGGAAGGTAATGAGTAACAGGATGATGGCAAGGGCACCGAATACTCCCATAGTCACTTGGTACCCCAAGGCCTGGCTATAACCCAGCTCCTCGCTGTAGCCGGGATGGGAAGGATTGGCCCCGAAGAACTTTGCAAGGGGCAGTGTAAAAGTCGTAATCAGGAGCATACCCACAAAGGCAAAGAAGAAGCGGTACTGCGACAGGGTCGTTCGCTCCTTGGGATTTGGTGTCATTACGGCCATGAGGGAGGAATAAGGAATGTTTATAGCAGTATAGGCCATGGTAGCAAGAATATAGGTGACATAAGCATAGACGATTTTCATATTCCGACTCCAGTCCGGCGTGATGAACATCGCGCATGCAAGTATGCCGTACGGGACTGCCATCCACAACAAATAAGGACGAAATTTGCCCCAGCGTGTGTTGGTGCGATCCGCGATCATGCCCATCAAAGGATCATTAATCATGTCCCATATCCGGGTCACCAGAAACATGAAACTCGCGACTTTTGCAGGGATTCCGAAGACGTCCGTATAAAATATCATAAGGAAAAAGCTCCACGCCTGGTATAGGATGTTAGAGGCGGTATCTCCGAGACCATAACCTACTTTTTCGATGATGGAGAGTTTTCCTGCTGTATCGGTACCAGTTGGATTCGGAGTATTGATTTCGGATTCCATATCGCTCTATTCCCCTATGTAGCTAAATGTGTCTGCATGAGTATCTTACACGTCTATAATCTGAAAGCCGTACGGCTCCAGATTTATTTTGAGAGTCTTGCTTTTCTCTAATGTTATCTGCGTATCCTGCTTTTGGTCACTGTTGTTGATAACTGCCAATTTATGATGATTCGCATAATAAGCACATTCCGTATAAACATTGCTGCATGTGTATATTCCGTACCGCTGTTCGGCCGCAGCAGCATAAAAAATGGCCCGATGCAGCAAGCGGACATTTTCGGGTGTAAATTTATGGCCGGAAAGATATATGCTCCTACCTTGTCCGGACTGCTTTGTTGTAATCATGGGGTTTGTGTCCCTGGCAGCTAACACTTTAGTGGCTTCATCCAAAACATATATATTGTCAACGTCTTTGCCGAAGTCCAAGTCGGGTGTGATATCTTTCAGGATGAAATGTGGTTGTTGAACAAGGTCGAATGCAAATCTCTGAAATGCCCGCGTCAATCCTGTTTCACGATCCACTCCGAGAATATGGCATAACTGGAAATATTGACTGCTGTGCTTCAGAGCGGAAGGTTCCCCTATGCCGATAAATCCGCCACCGCTATAAACGAATTCCGAAAGTACCTCAATGATTTTTTCATCTGCCCAATAGTGTCCGCCGCTCCAGGAGTCGTTCACCCTGCCAGCATTGATGATAACCTTGATATCATCCGGTATGTCATGATTAAGGATATCTTCAAAACTGATGAACTCAGTGTGAAGTGGCAGACCTGATAGTGATTCCATGACTTCGTTATAATAGTTCCCTCGGTTATAGTGGCCGCAGCAGCCCCATGCTCTCAAGCGGCCCCAGGCGCTTAAAATAGCAACCTTGAAATACGGCGTATAAGGTTCATCATTAATGTGTAAATTTCTTAGTGTTCGAAACTCATCGGCCAAATCAACGACATATTCGATAAAGTCAGGATGATTCTCAACCAGGTGCAGATACCCGCCGAATCCTATACGGTCCACGCTGTCCCGCAGCAATGCTCGACGAATGTCCAGCCAGTAGGTCTTGCATTCAAGCGTAGGATTGCCCCCTTCGAGGAACGAGGGAGCATTGTTCACACCGGTCGGGAAGAAGTATGGGTGCATTCGCAGTTCCCTTACCTCAACATGTGGAGTTTCGGCGACTTTTCGTGCTTCGAAACCGCTGAAGATGCCGTCTATGATACCATCCAGCGCCAGGTCCTTAAATCGTTCACCAGTTGGCTCCATACCAATCCAGTGGTCATTATAGAACACAAACGCCTTCTTGCCGTGGGCATGGATCAAGTCCACGCATTTGCGGCCGAATTCAACCACGAAGGCGTTAATGAAATCCATCCAGTCTCGATATTTTTTCGATGGGACTTTGTAAGAATTATTGTAGAGCCCTGCATTAACGAAATCTTCTGAGGTCATCCGATAGCCGTATTTTTCTTCGAACTTGCGGATGGCCAGCGGATTGACCGTGAATTCATAGGAGCCCCAATCATTCACAATAAATCGTCGTTTTGGATTGTCTCCCCAGAACCACCAAAAATTATAAAACAGCGAAGTTAACCGCACTACATTGGTATTGGGGTGTTCCTGGAGCCATTGCTTAAGATAGGACAGGATGTGCTCCTGAGTTTCAGGATGCATCGGTTCAACCGGCATCAGGTGCTCTCTGGCTCCCCAGTCGTTCGTGACATGGTTATACATAGAGATTTCTTCCCAGATACGATAGGCAAAGAAATTGACAGTGTAAATATGCCATTTCCTGGTATTGCGAATCATTACCGATCCAGCTGATGGATCAAATGTCCATTTATCGGCAGGGACTTCCCGGCCGGTGGTGCGGTCGAAGACCTGCCACCATTGCTTTGGATCATCGGCGCTGTTGATACGGAATTGCTCTCTGAAGTAGCCTTTCAGCAAATCGATGGTTATGGTTTCTGCCTCTGCGACGACCGGCTGGCTCATCATGCAACACTGTTGCAGCTTATCAATATTGGCCTTTGCCCATTCATTGTCTATACGTATTACACATAATGTCGAATAAATATCATAGCCCGAGGTATAGATCTTTTCGGACAGTTGAGTGCCGTCACTGTCACGAATTACATCGGCGCCCCACTTTTTAGCCAGACGCAGCGTTAATTCCTCGTATCCAGCTTCACCCGGTAGGGTAAAGCCTCCTGTTTTGAATGATGTACTATCCATGTCTTTTCCTTCAAATTGATGCTAATGATCAATCTGTGCTTGTGAGGTCTACAGATCGTGTTCTAATGCTATAGAGCGAGGATCGGGCCATAATGAACAGAGTACTGCGGTCCCTGCCACCGAAGACGAGGCAGGTGGGGCGCTGGGGGATTTCAATGGTATCGATATGTTTGCCGGAGGGATTGAAAGCGAAGATCTGGCCGGCGGCGATATACACATTCCCATGTACATCTACGGCAACATTCTCACCGCCTTCCTGGGCAAACAGTCTCTGTTCGGCAAGAGTTCCATCGGCTCCGACTTTGAAGGCCCACGTCTTTAGTTCCGCCTCATTTGTGACGTAGAAGGCTTTTCCCACCATTGCGGGCGCTATCCGGAAAGCACGCAAAAGATCAGTCAGTTTGGTACCCCATTGTACGGCCCCAGTCGTAAAATCTCTGCCGGCGGGAATAAAAGTAGTGCCGTCAGGCGATATGTAATGAAACGGCTTTTGCATAGTCGAATCCCACATGAATCCGCTATCACCCATCCATCGATTTACCGGTAGCACCGCTGCCATTCCCGGACGCTGTTCAGCAGGCTGTGGTTTGAGAGATACGATTTCACTATCGTTGACGTCAGGGCGGAAGCTCAGCACGGTCCCATCGCCTTCGTATGCGACGACCATTAGATTACCCGCCTTATCAAAAGCCAACTGAACGGGGTGCTGGGGAATTTTTCGAACAAGTTCCACTCGATGTTTGTCATGTGACCACCGGTAAATGCAATCCTCGCGCGCATCAGCAAAATAGACGTCGCCATTGCTATCGACGGCCGCACCGGCAATGTTTAAAAAACCGTCGGAGAGTTTTTCTACCTTAACTCTACCGGCAATAACCACTGAATCTGCTGGAGGTCGCGATGGTGCCGGGGCTCCTGAAATATCCAAAATAGCCAGTTCAGTATCGCGGATTTCGACATCGGCGGTCGCCTCGAAAACAGTGCTGTCGAATGAGACCTTGCTGTTGCTGTAGCAGTGAAGGTTCCTGAAGCGAATATCGCTCGAATTACTGACTTTCACAGCATAGGGGAACGGTACAAAACAACTGACTACGCGGTAGAAGAAAGTGTTTGCAAATTGGAGATTGCTGGAGAGGTCAATCTCCAAAGGCAGGGCTTTAGGGCCTTCTTCTCTTTCCTCCTCGAACTGCAGAGCAAAGAATTTCCAGTTCGAGGCGTTGCGAATGACCACCTCGTTGCTTACATGATGCTCGGCGGACATGGCGTAAAGCCGTCCACTGGTTGACGTATCGGAAATCTCCATCCCGGAGCTTGTGTAGGGACTTGGTGTCCAAATGTCCTTGAAGGTTCCGCCACCTCCGTTAGTGACCCATAGACTCGTGTGCTGACTATTCCAGGCATCGCGATTGCCCAATCTACCGAAACGGCTTCTCTGGCCCGGAATCCTGGTTCCGTGCCCACCATGGAAACGGACATCGTTTATCATGGAATCCGCACCGGCCATCCATTTGACTCCAACGGCCCGCGGGTTGGTCTCGCCCGAATAGACACCTATACCTGTGATGATATTGGTCCCGCCCTGCGGAGCCTCGATAACGGGTTTGGGCGGCCCCTGATCCTGAAAAGCGAGTGTGCCGTTCGGAACATTAATAACTGTAGCCGAAGGATTGAGCCCGATCAAAACAGTGTCCGACTGGAGCCTTAGAGTGTCACTGACACAATACCATCCGATTGGCAGGTAGAGCGTTTGATGCTGCGAGATAGCTTTTTTGAGGGCTGCTGTATCATCAGTCCTGCCATCACCTTTAGCACCCAGTGTCCGGACATTAATCCAGGTTTTGTCATCCGGAAGACTGGGAATGTCGGACTCTACTGGAGCGGGCAGCGCAGCTACTTCATGGGCCTCAAATGTTGTCTTGATCTGCCGATCAGCACCTAAGCCAGTGATATGCAGACCGTGGCTGAACTGCTCGACTACATAAGTGGGAGCGACGCCGGCGATTGTCTTGCCGCTTTCACGAAATATGGCAAAGACCGGGGCATCCCGGCAAACTATGTTCTGGGCGTTAATCTGAGTTCGGGCATTGTTCTCATTACTGATAATCAACACCGGGCCAGTGATGTTCTCAAGACGTGCATCACTCAACCAAAGCTCATCAGGTTTGTTGGGAACAATAGAGACGGCAGTAGGCACGTTTTTGAAACGAGGGCGAACTACAGCAAGTCCGGCTTCATCGCAGCTAATAGCCGACTCACTCTGTGCCTCGAATGTGCAATCAATGATTAAAATAGGCCAACCGGGAGCGGACCTTTTGGTAATAATGCCGAACTGACCTCCGTAAAAGTGGAGGTCTTCAACTTCGTTGCCTATATCTTTTAATCCGGCCCGGGCTGAACCGAGATGGAAGTCCATGTGCGAAAGATAGCAATGCTGCGCAACATGGAAGCGGACGGCGATGGCAGCAGGATTGCTGGGGCCGATCTCGATATCAATATTGCTCATTGCGCTGTAGAACGTGCCAGCGCCGCCATCTCGCGGGGGACCGTCGCTCCGGCCGCGTCCTCCTGAGAAGAACAACATATACTTCTCGGTTCCTTCCTGAAAACCTGGAGCATTCTCGCCTAAGGTAAAAACCGGTCGTACGTCACCATAGCCGATCAGACGAACGCCGGGCCAAACATAGACAGTTTTTGTGAGCCTGTAGGTTCCCCTCGGAATGAATAGAATTCCTGCTCCAGTGTTCGAAGCGACCTTATCAATCGCCTGTTGCAATGCTAATGAATCATCGCCGATTCCATCGCCATGGACTGGAAAATTATCCGAGGTTAAATAGATTGCTGCCGGATCGTCCAGGCGTGACTCATAAAACGAGGCCCCGCCGGAAAGCCCTGATAATCCAACAATACTTATGAAGCAAAACCAAATTAACAGAGATTTCGGATTCATATCATTTTCCCCAAACAATAATGTGATTGAGTTGATGAAGAAGATCAAGGCGCGGAATAGACGATTCTCTTGTACGGTATCTCGCCACTAGCGACATTACAAAAGGGCTTGCCATCCCTGACACCGACGTGGCCGTAGCCTGTGGCGGTGCATATGAATGCCTTGAAGTCACCTTTTAGCGGCGGCTGGATGTACAGAACTCGTTCCACGGCGTCGTACCTCGCGCCGCTATAAGCGCCCAGCAGAGCATAGCTGGACATGGCCCGAGCATACCAGTGTCCGCATTCGTATTCGTTGAATGGATTACGTGAACGTCCATCATATCTGTCGCGCGCCACGCGAACGATTTCGAGACCTTCATCGACCATGCCGCAAAGAATCAGATGCGACGCCACCTGGTACTCAATACCGGTCCATACTTCGTTGCTGTAAACGAACGGTAAAGACGGCATTCCACCTTTCGGCCAAGTACAAAGCAGCAATCCCCCGTCATCGCCCATGGCATAGCCGGGACGCTGTGGATTCGCATGTTCCGAGAGATCTTTCTTGAGATTGTACTTGTGGATGCTCTTCAAATGACTATTTACCTTACTCCGATCCAGCACGCCTTCGAGTCCACAAACCTCTGCCAGCCAGCAGCCCAGCACGCCGTCGGAAAGACAGCCTGTTCCGTATTGGTATTTTGGACCTTCAGCTTTCAGTAATTCCAGGGCTTCTGGTGTATAGTTCCTTTGCATACTCTGCACTTCAATTGGACTGCCCGCTCGAAGCCCTTCTGTCTGGATTTGCTGATAGAAGTACTCGCCATTGAAAAGCTTTTCATTCACGAACTTCTCGCCCTTGGTGAGCAGGTCTTTATAGAGTGACACATCGTCGCCCGCATCCTGCCCCATAGCCACGGCCGCCTTTAAAGCACCGAGATAAAAACTGCTGCACATCCCATCAGGGCCCCAGAACTCGATATCATACGTATTATGATGCGGTTCACGGAGGATTCCTTCGTGCTCAGGATCCCACGTCTCGATGCAGTAGTTAAGACTCTGCCGGACCTGTGGCCAGAGCTTCTTCATCCATTCAGTGTCGCCGCTTATCCTCCAGTCGCGATACAGCTTCATTGTGCAACCCAATTGACCGTCGCTGGCAGCGTGAAATCCGTGGTCCGGCTCACATATCGGAAGCGGACTGCGAAAATTCTGATGTCCCTTTTCGTTCTGACAAACGCAGAATTCGGTCTCGCGCAGCGTCCTTTCGAGAGAGGGGAAAAGATGCGGTATTGCCTGCGCATAATTCCATACATGTGTACACGACCCGTGACAGCATCCGGCCTGGTCGTGACATCCCTCAAATGCCCAGAACTTCCCATCGATTTGCCGAAGAACGGTGGGCGATTTGAGGATTGTCAGATTCGCTGCCACGGCCTCGACTACTTCGGCCGGTAGTGTTGTCTCGTAAATGCAATCACTGAATTTCTTGCTCCCGGCCTGCAGCTTATCATAGCTGTTGCGCCAGCGGCGAACTATGGTATCGATATTCCGGAATTTGCCGGCGTACCAGGGCCGGTACGCCTGCTCTTCGCCGGCCGGAATGGTACCGCCGCCTCTGCGCACATCACTGTAAGGTACATACCAGCAAAGCTTCAAGGCAATCATTTTGGTTTGTCCCGGGGCCAGCTCGAATGGTACGAACAGCGTTGCTCCCGGGCTCGGCCCGCCTTTCTGTGGGAAATCCTTGTCGTAGCAATTACCCTGCTCGATGTCTTTCCAAACCATAGTCAGCGGATCGAACCAGCCGCCTCTGAACCAGGCAGCGTTGACCTTGGCGGCAGGCTCATCTACAAAAGCAGCGAAGTAGCCCTCATCATGCTTTTTCAAGCTACCGCCCGGCGGTTGGGCGAGAATGAATCCGCCTTCAATCGTCCTGATTAATTCCTGATTTCCCTCCACATCCATAAAATTCTCGGCGTTAAACGAATACACTGCTTCGAGTGTTCTACCGGAAGTGTTGACGAATTTGTACTCCAGGGCCGCCATCGGTAGCGAAGCCGTATCGGCATCGGGCGGCGAGAACGGACTCCACCCAGTGATTTCGACCTTTAGAGGTATCTTGGGATCTGTTAGTGTCACCGTTCCGAACGGGAAGCGCACATTGAAACTCGCCTCACGAAACCGCGGCAGGCCGTAAGTGGTCTCCCCGAGGCCGTTGCCCGGTCCGCCGTACTGCCCGGTTCCCGGGTGAATAGCGAATATCTTCCACTTCGGAACCGGCCCTTCCAGCACGCGAGCGACGTTCTTGTCACCCTTGACGCATACCGCTGCGAAGACCTTCTCCTCGCGAAAAATGTCGGGATGATTACGAAGTGAAAAATGACTCAGCATTCCTGTTCCTTCAAGGCATATCATCCCTGCGCCGATACCACCCATTGGAAACGCCACACGATCCAGGTTCGGTCCGGTGTACGGGCCGTTGTAAACGTGTGCTCCCGAAGTCATTCCACTAAGAACAGCAACAACAATACTCCAAGAGACCAGCCACAAGATCCTTTTAGATTTCATTTTCGTGCTCCTTTGTCTAAATGTTCCATTTGGTTTCAATAGGTTACACTTATGTCACGACATTTCGCTCCCTGGAACGGTCTTTTATATTCATTATTGTCTTTGCATGATCTTTTCCTCGTTCATCACTTGAACATCTCAGTTCAAAGCCGCTAAAATCGTGTACTTGTTCGGAGGCAGATGAACTTTTCAATAATACCTAACCTTGATTTCGTATTCAATCATTAATCGCGATATATCACCAGTTATTTCTCCGCCGAGAAATGCTTGCATATGCTTTCAAGTTTGATTTCTTTTGTTAGGGAATGCAATTCAATGCAGAATCGTCTGTGCCGCTGGTTTTTGAAACAGAATAAAGTTTAACGTCCCGATATTGACGGTAAATATAAAACAGCAGACTTATGATTGATTGCAAACTCAATAGCTATGATCCTGGTCATTTCGATGTGGTTTGAAATCTCTTATTTATTCAGCCATTTTGTGAAAACTAAAAACACTGCCCTTTTCATGGCGATGCTTTGTCTCGGATTTGTCTCTACAGATACTGACTTTCCCCATATCAAGCAGGGATAGGCAATCATTTTTTGCCAAAAAGTAAAAATTTGATAGGAATTTAATATGAGTATCAATGACCTTCGTCAATTAGTACGTGACATTAGTAAATGCATCGTAACCTGGATACCTTAAAAAAATTTTTGTGGTTACAGAGATTTTTACTTTTAGACTTTGAGCTTTTCATAGGTGGACTACGGGTCGCAAAGTGCTTGGCATTGATGATGGATTTGCTTATTTTGGAAGTTATTAAGACCTGTTTAATCCAGCTTCGTTTGGAACCTAGTTAAACAAGATGTACTTTGGTATTGTATCATGTCAATTCTTGGAGTATAATTATTTTGAGAATATTACTATTTTTATATGTTTAGTGATCTTTTTAACTGGTTTTAGTTTGAGTAGCGTTTTTGCTACGAGGTATACCGATGAACAGCACAAGAGAGGGAGACGATAGGAGGCGAGACCAGGAAAAGACGACTCCCCTTCCGGATTATGAAGATAGGCCAAGCGAGGAAATAGGACGATATAAAATACTCGGTACACTTGGCGAAGGTGGCCACGGCATTGTTTATCTTGCCGAACAAGAGAGTCCGGTTAAACGCCGTGTAGCGGTTAAAGTCATCAAACCCGGTATGGACACAAAACAGATAATTGCTCGTTTTGAAGCCGAACGACAAGCAATGGCGGTTCTTGACCATCCGAATATCGCTCACGTGTACGATGCGGGTGAAACATCGGCTGGCCGGCCATATTTTGTGATGGAATATGTAAAAGGAGTGCCTATTACCGAACACTGTGACCGTCGGAAATTAGCGATTGAAGATCGTCTGAATATTTTTCTACAAGTTTGCGAAGCGGTGCAGCATGCACATCAAAAAGGCATCATTCATCGTGATATTAAATCCTCGAACATCATAGTATCTATTGAGTCAACCAAAGCGGTTCCTAAAGTCATCGATTTCGGGGTGGCAAAGGCTCTGACTCAATCACTTACCGCGCAGACATTGGTCACAGAACAAGGACAGATACTGGGTACTCCTGAGTATATGAGCCCGGAACAAGCCGAAATGACAGGCCAGGATATCGATACGCGATCGGATATCTACTCGCTAGGCGTAGTTCTCTATGAGTTGCTAACCGGAGCATTGCCTTTTGATTCCAAAGAACTTCGTGAAGGGGGAGTCGAACACATTAGGCATGTGATTTGCGAGGAAGAACCGGAGACACCAAGCGTCCGGCTGAGCAGGCTTAGTAGCGAAGAATCAACTAAACTGGCACTGCATCGCCAGACCGATACTGTTACTCTTCAGCGCAAGCTTCGAGGCGACCTGGATTGGATCACGCTTAGAGCGATGGACAAAGATCGGACTCGCCGGTACGCTTCTGTCGGAGAATTCAGCGCAGATATCCGACACTACCTGAATCAGGAGCCTGTAACAGCAGGACCGCCGAGTACAGTATATCGTCTCAAGAAATTTTTCAGACGAAATCGAGCACTTGTAATTGGCGTTGGAGTGGTACTTGTTGTACTTGCGGCTGGTATTATAGTCTCTATTCTGCTTGCCGTCGGTCAAATTCGAGCCCGCCGTGAGACGCAGGCCGTGGCTGACTTCCTCACGAATGACCTTCTTGGATTGGTTGTTCCGGAAAAGGCGAGGGGCCCGCAAGTAACTGTCCGCTATGTTCTTGATGCAGCTTCGGAAAATCTCGAAGCCAGGTTCGAAGGTAGGCCTATAGTTGAAGCATCGATTCGCCAGACGCTCGGCGAGACATACCGAAAGCTCGGAGACTATGAAAATGCAAAATTGCACTTTGAGAAAGCATACAAGATTCGTCGTGAACAACTTGGCTTGGAGCATCCATCTACATTAGACTCCATGAGTCTTCTCGGATGGGTGTACTGTCTTCAGACACGCTATGACGAAGCAGAGCCGCTCTTGGCTAAAGCGTTTGAAAATAGGCAGCGCGAACTGGGTGAAGAACATCCAGATACACTGGAGTCCATGGCCAAGCTTGGCGAACTATACTACTATCAAAAGAAGCTCGATCAGGCCGAGACATTGTTGGCAAAGGCATATGAGACCACTCGCCAGATCCTCGGTTATGAGCACTCTGTTACTTTGGACACCATGAAAGGTCTCGCCAGGCTGTATATGGCAGTACGACGAGATAGCGAAGCAGAACCGTTATGTGTTAAGGGCTTGGAGGTAAGTCGTCGCCTGTTAGGTGAAGAGCATGAGACCACGCTGGTCTTCATGAGCCAGCTTGGTGGTGTTTACATAGCCCAGGGCCGATATGAGGAGACGGGCTCCCTGCTCACAAACGCGTTGGAGATCAGTCAACGAGTGCTCGGAGATGATCACCCAGTCACGTTGGACTGTATGTACTACCTTGGGATACTCTACAAGGCCGAAAGTCGGTATGATGAAGCAGAATCGATGCTGGTTAAGTCGATGGAAGGTAACCGTCGCGTGTTAGGTGAGAATCACATACAAGTCCTATCCTGTACGTACAGACTCGCGATGCTATACGAAGAGCAAGGTCGGTACGAAAAGGCTGAATCACTCCTAATTAAAGCATTAGAGGGCAGCCGTCGTTCGCTGGGTGAAGAGCATATGTTCGTTTCGACGTGCATGTGGGAACTCTCGAAGCTCTATACGATACAGGATCGTTATCAAGAGGCACTGAAACTATTCACCCAAGAGTGCGAAAGACTGCGTCGAGATCGAGATGTGAACGATCCAGCCATAGCACTGCCCCTGCATGGTCTCGCCTGGTTACAGGCCACGTATCCTGTGGCTGAACTGCGTAACGGTACAGAAGCGGTTAATAATGCCATTAGAGCGTGCGAATTGACCAACTGGGAAGAAGGCTCTTATATCGATACTCTCGCTGCAGCTTATGCCGAAGCTGGTGATTTCGAGTCTGCCGTAAAGTGGCAGGAAAGGGCCATTGCTCTAGTGAGCAAACCATGGCGCCATATGTTGGACGTAGGAATGAAGGCTCGATTGGAACTTTACCAGAACCACAAACCCTACCACGCGAGTCCGCTTCGTATGGATGCCGAGCTTTCATCTCGGCTTGGCCGATACAATCAGGCCGAGCGAGAGTTTCTTGCAGCGCTGAATGTTAGTTCTCGCCTGTTTGGTGAGCAACACGAGGAAACGCTGACTTGTACGAGGGGGCTGATTGACCTCTACGAAGCCTGGAACAAGCCAGAGGAAGCTGAGAAGTGGCGTGCAAAACTTGCACAAACAGAAGCTACGATAGAGGTTGAGTAGGCCGAGGGAGTTTCACCCTCGGCCCCTCCAAGAACCGGACGTGAACCTCTCAACTCATCCGGCTCCTATCATTCAAACCATATGAAAA
>Ga0209536_100002792_pt1 | contig 28380 bp, 24 predicted proteins | sample DeeMarSeWOR28_12_FD_187461 | JGI IMG/M metagenome (GOLD analysis project Ga0209536, IMG submission 187461) | Marine sediment microbial communities from White Oak River estuary, North Carolina - WOR-2-8_12 (SPAdes) (version 2) | ecosystem: Environmental > Aquatic > Marine > Intertidal zone >... | reverse complement strand
GCAGGCCGGCGAAGCCACGTAGAACGACGTGAGCCTGACTCCTTCCTGCGCCATTCGATCGAGACGAGGCGTTTGAATCGTCGGGTGACCATATGAGCTCAGGTCGCCATAGCCTAGGTCGTCCGCGAAGATGATGACGATGTTGGGAGGTCGTTCCGCCGGCACTTCGCATCCCAGGCAGGCAACACTCGCGAATAGCATCCCGAGCCGGCTACTTCGTCCACCTTTGAGCATGAGCACCTACCCCTTCTTTGACCGACCGCTCGATCATGCGAGATTGGGCTGACCAGATTATACCCGTTCCAACCATCAGGAGCGACCGGCATGAAGCGCTGCGAATGGTCAACCACTGACCTGTCCATCGCCTACCACGACGAAGAATGGGGCGTGCCCGTGCACGAAGACCGGACACTCTTCGAGTTTCTAATATTGGAGGGCGCACAAGCGGGGCTCAGCTGGGAGACGATTCTGAAGAAGCGCGAGCACTACCGCCGCGCCTTTGACAACTTCGATGTTCGAAAGATCGCCAAGTACGATCCAAGGAAAGTCGATGCGCTGCTCGCCAATCCGGGGATCGTACGCAACAAGCTCAAAGTCGCCGCCACTATCCGGAACGCGAAGGCGTTTCTCGAGGTGCAGAACGAGTTCGGCAGCTTCGATGCTTACATCTGGAGCTTTGTCGATGGCGCGCCAAAGAAGAATGCCTGGCGAGCATTGAACGAGATCCCGGCCGAGACGGCGGAATCGAAGAGGATGAGCAAAGATTTGTCGAAGCGCAGCTTCAAGTTCGTTGGACCGACGATCTGCTACGCCTTCATGCAGGCCACCGGCATGGTCAACGATCACACCATCGATTGCTTCCGTTACGAGCAGGTATGAGGCAGGCCGACTATTCCTTCAGCTCGTACACATCGATCCCCTGCACGCCCTCCACGTGGGGAGCGGTACGAGCGACGAGCGCCGCCACCGATCCTCCTCGAAAGGCCAACGCCGTGACCCTATCTCTCAGCGCGGCCGTCATCAGAAGCGTCCCCTCGTGGTCGAATACATCCACCTCGGTGGAGTCGCCTCGCATGCGCTCGGTGATCACCCACAACCTTCCCGACGGATCGATGCTGAATGCGTCGGGACCGAAGTAAGGCTGCGGCGCATCCAACGCTTCATCCAGCATGCCGCCCATCTCCGCAGCCGACGGTCCGTCGTCGCGCGCCCCTCGACTGCGACGCGCTCGCTCCTCGGCCTTCTCCGCCGAAGTCAGAAACTGCTCCCCCAGCTCCGGTCGACCAAACGCTCGCTGCAGTACTCCCATGCTATCAAGGTCCGCTATGCGGTACTCCATCGAGTGACCCGCCAAGATCGACCCGCCGGCACCTCGCACAGCGGAGATGAACGGCGGTGCAAAGGGATTGTCGGCCTCCGGCCGATTCAGCCCAGACTCAGGCGCGAATAGCGAGAAACGAACCTCGACCTCAGCGGTCGCCAAGTCCACTACCCCAACCGTCGGCTCGGGACTCATGGCGCCATCTCGGAACGCGAATTCCATCCACAATACAGTGACTCTATCGGCATCCCACGCCAACAACCCCAACGGCATCCCGGGGACCTGCGCCGATCGAACGAAGTCGAGATCCGCATCGAAGTGGCTTACACGGTTCTGATTCATATCGCCCACCACCACTTCACCGCCTGCGCCACCTAGCAGCGAGAACGCACCCTCCAGTTCGCCGGGTCCGCCGCCCCGCCCAGCCCCCCGCCTTTCCCACCCACCCGCCAAACCGAGCAACACGACCTGCTGATCATCCCGATCGATGACCACGACGGTCGTGTCGTCAATCCAGTCCAACGCCACGGCACGGAAATCCAGCAACTCGAGTGAAGCGTGACGCTCAGCCAGCGGCAGAAAGATCTTAGACGAGGTCAACGGGCCAGCATCGCCGCCTCGGTCGCACCCAACAACGATCGCACCGACGAGAATTGTGAATAGCAGACCAGCTACGCGTCGATAATACATGGGGCCTCCGGTTTCCTTCTTTAGACCCCAGGCAGACCGTTCGGGTTGGAACGAACCCCGTCGCCGATGAATTGATCGCCAGTTTCGCGGGCGCGGACGCGACGACGATTACGCGCCGAGGCAGCCCGCCCATCGCACACGGGCGGTGCTCTGAATACCGCGACAGGGAGGGCACGGCGCAAGACTCGCAGCGCAAGTTGGAGCGCCGCGGCCCATGATTGATCCCGGCCCTTGCTCGCGCGACCTGGAGCGAGAGGGTAGCGCCGTGCCCGACCGACGCCGCGTCAACGACGATATCTCTCCAACCATTGGAGATCGTCCTCGTCGACCCGAACGGCGTACAGGGTCCCGTTCCCAAGACCGACGAACCTCCGCCCCTCGGGAAGCACGACCTGCTTAACTCGCCGGCCCGACGCATCGAACACGTCGAACGTCACCGGCCGGCCGTATTCTACGTAGCGCTCGACCCACGCCTCGCCCTCCGGCGATACGTTTACCGCCCTCCGGGGAAAAGCCGGCTTGACGTCGGGCCACTCCATCTCGTCCACGTCGGGTCGCGGCACATTCATGGTCCGACCGCCTCCTCCGCCTCCTCCACCACCCCCGCTCATCACCATGACCGCCGCCCCCTGCGACATACGGTCCGCCCACGCCTCCTTGTCTTCGTCCGTCAAGCGAACCGGCTCGTACTCGACGACGGGGCCGACCACACGCTCTCCACCTTGCGCCAACCACTCGACGTGATAGTCCACTCCACGGGCGACAGCGACACGGCCGTCCGGTCCGGCGGCCCATGCATCGGCCGGTTGGAAAGGGGCCATGCCGGGACCCCTAAACGAGAACCCCTCGCCCCTCGTACTCACCTGGTTGATCTGTTCCTGCGGCAACAACCCAACCGTGTCGATGGTCTGGGTCGCGCGGTCGAAAGCGACGATGGCAAACGAGTCGGGCAGGCTTCCAGGTGTCATTGACATCGTGCCGGTGACGTCAAAGAAGATGCGGCCCTTCTCATCGACCCCTGACGGGAACATGAAGATGCCCTCCGGGCGCACCAGCGATTCGGACCCCTCCAACCGTCCGTCGGGCGTTACGATCGTCATGCGCATGTTGCCCAGATCCACGAGCAACGTCGAGTCGCCCGGAAGCGCTAGCAGTTCTCCCGGCATGCGGTACTCACCGGGCCCCTGCCCGGTGTTCCCGATCTCCTCGACCGTACCGCTCCCGAACACGACGATGCGCAGTGCCTGCTCCAGCCGATCCGAGACCAGAACCCGCCCATCGCTCAGCTCGCGTAACCCGGCCACGGCGCTGAATGGCTCAGCCAGTGACGCCTCGGGTGTCGTGAGCTTTGTTTGTGGAACACCGTTTTGCGCGTTGCACGGAAAGGTGAACACACCGACCGCTAGCACAGCCAATAATGTCGTTCTCATTAGCACGGGCACTGCAATCCTCCTCATGTAGGGATCGGGGCTTCCCTCGAATCGTTCCGACCACACTCTATCATGATGAATAGATGCCGTCGAGCCACGGTCCGTCGCATCGAATGAACCGGAGGAGCAAGAAAAGCGTTCTTGCTATACGGGACGGGGGATCTCTCGGTCGGCCCGGCTGATTCTTCCCCCGGTGCAACCAACCGGACGCTGGCGCGGTCATACTGTATACGTGCGATTAGCCGGCCCCGGTCGCCCGAACGCTCCGGCCCAGACGGGAGCGTGCACGGGCGTTTCTACTTTGGTCTCGAGAGCCATGACAGCTATAGAGATAAGGAACATCGTCGACCGTGCGCGCTCAGCGCACCTGGTGAAGGTGCTCGGTGTCTATGTGATCGTGTCGTCTGCAGTCCTGCAGGCCATCGATCTGCTGACATCCCAGTTCGGGCTGCCGACCTGGTTCTTCCCCATGGCCCTCGGCCTTCTACTCATCGGTTTGCCGATCATCACGGCGACCGCGCTGATCCAGTCGCGCCCCGAGCCGAGCGACTGCGAGGACGCCGACGCCCCCGTCGCCGCAAGCCCCAAGCCGACCGTTACGGGTGGTCCCACCCGCGGCCTCAAGCGTCTCTTTACGTGGCGGCTGGCGATTCTGGGCGGTGTGCTGGCCTTTGTGGCCCTGGGCAGTGTCGGCGCCACAGTGGTGTTCATGCGCACCAGCGGCCAAGAGCTTCGCGACGACGCTGTCGCGGTCATGCCGTTCCACGTCGTGGGCGCCAACGGCGACCTGTGGCGTGAGGGCCTGGTGGACCTCCTCGGCACCGCTCTCGACGCGACCGGCCAGTTCCATTCGTCAGACCCGAGAGCCGTGCTCAACCGTTGGCACCGAGCCGCACCCGACCCGGCAGAACTCCCCGAGCCGTCCAAGGCGGCCGAGGTCGCTGGCCAATTGGGCGCCGGGCGTGTGATCCTGGGTAGCCTCATACGGACTGCACCAAACGAAGTACGTCTTGCTGCCGACCTGTACTCCGTTCGCTGGCTGCGCAAAGAGGCCACTGCCGTGGTGGAAGGACCCGACGACCAGATGATCGAATTGGTCGATCAACTGACGCTCGACCTGCTGCGCTCGGTGTGGGAAGGCGACGATATTCCAGACGTTCGGACATCGGCCATCACCACCGCATCGATCCCGGCACTTCGAGCCTATCTCGACGGCGAGCGCTACTTCCGGCATGCACAGTTCGACGAGGCCCAGACCGCGTTCGCCAAGGCGATCGAGCAGGACTCGACCTTCGCCCTCGCCTACTTTCGGCTGGCCCAAACGTACGGCTGGTTCATGGGTCTGGGTGCCGAAGAGGTGCCGACGTATTTGGCCGCCGCTGAGCGACACAGTGCCGGCCTTCCCCGTCGCGACAGTCTTCTCATCCGCGGCTGGAAGCTGGCCAACGTCGATGGCAACCTAGAAGCCATCGACCTCTTCGAGGAGTTGGTTGCTCGCTACACCGACGATCTCGAGGCCTGGCACGGACTGGGAGACGCAATCTTTCACATGGGATCGCAGATCGGGCGCCCAATCACCGCCTCCACAGCGCCGCTTGAACGCACACTGGAAATCGACCCAACATTCGCTCCGGCTTTGATCCACCTCATCGAGCTGGCCTACCATCAAGGTGACAGAGTTCGCGGCCGTGAGTGGACGGACCGTTATCTGGAACTCGACACCACGTCGATGTACGCGCGAAGCTTCCGATTGCTGTCGCCGCTGGAGTTCGGGCCCGCGCCTGACTCGGCACAGGCTGTAGCTGCCCTCGATACCGTGGACGCGGACCTACTACACTGGTCGATCATGCGGATGCGAGGGCCCGGGGCGAACCTGCCGGCCTACGAGATGGTCACCCTGGCTCTGGCCGACCCTCGCGTCGAGATGCCGGACCGAGCCATGGCCTTCTGGCATCTAGGCGAGGCTCACTTGCGACACGGCCATGTCGCCGTCGCCGTCGACTTGTTCGAGCAGGCGAGTGTACTCTCCGACGGTGAGCTGGACGGCGCGGTGCTTTACACGATGTCCGACGCCCGCGAACTCGGTATCGCGGTGGGCACCGCGTCCGACGAACTGGTGAAGCGACTCGCCGACAAAGTGAAGTACCCCTATCCACCGCTCGCCGTCGCGGCGGCCCGGGAAGGTCGCACCGAGGAGGCTGAAGAGGCCATCGCCTGGTTGGAGGGATGGGCCGATAGCGCCGCGGCCAACGGCAACATCTCCCGCGCCCGATCGCTACGCGGCCGTGCGACAGCCTTGAGAGGTAGAATTGCCGCAGTTCACGACAGCGTCGACACCGCCATCGATCATCTGCAAAGCGGCCTCTCGATGATCAACGCGAATTGGAACCGCCAACGCGACATCGAGCGCTATTGGCTGGCTTACCTGATCGAGGACAGGGGCCGTGAAGAGGAAGCGATGAGGATCTACGGCTCGCTCTACTGGACACCCTGGGCCGAGCCTTTGGGGCTGTTCCACCGAGCCGAGCTGCACGAGCAGCGTGGCGAGTTCGAGCAGGCTGGAGACTACTACGCCGCCTTCGTCCAGTTGTGGGAGGACGCGGACCCACACCTGCAACCGCGTGTCGAGTCGGCGCGCCTCGCTCTACAGCGTATTCGGGGAGAACGGATTGCCAGCTAGTCGTCACTCTCGCTGATGCGATAGCAGACGATGGCGGCTTCCCCCCCGAGCTGGTTGATGATACCACACACCCGGTCCCCGTGGACGTCCTCGAGCACCATGGGTTCCGGAAGGTAGAGCGCGCCGAGGAATACGCCCTCTGCGTCGAAAACGTCTCGTCGCGTCGGGTCCCCAGAATATAGATCGACCCACAGTCGGCCCTGGTCGTCCAGCACGAGACCCTCGATAGCAGGGACCACCGGCGCGAACGAAACCAACTCCAGCGCCTCGCGCGGAAGCGCATTAGCTCGCTGCGATTCTTCGTCGAGTACACTGTCACGCAACTCCGCAGTCACCGCGATGTTTTCGTATTGACGCGCCACGCGCCTCACCAACGCACCCGACGGATAGCGCAACTCGACCAGGTAACGGGCACCGGTGACGATCGCCGCACCGCCCGGATCGGCCGATACTCGTGGCTCAGGTGCCAGCCGAGGCTTCACGAACGCGTACTTGCCCTCCGCGCTCTCGACCCGGGTCCACGTCGAGGGAAGAAACAACGCCAGCGTGTCGACGATCGCGCCGGACATGTTCATTCGGTAGATCACCGCGTTTCCCGTATCCCGCACTTCCGTCAGAAACGGTACCGGCTCGGCCGCCACATAAACCTGATCGGGCCCACCTACTGCAAACAGCGGAGTCGTTCCGGCCAGCCCCCCCAGGGTCACTTCGAAGCGATCGAGGAATATCCCCGCGCTGTCGAACTCCGTCACACGATTGAGTCCCGAGTCGAGGACGTAGACACGGTCGCCCGCCACCTCGAGAAATAGCGGAGTGACAAACTGGCCCGGCTCCTGACCCGGCCCTCCGAACGAGTCGATGTACGAACCGTTCGCACCGAACCTCATCACTCGACGGTTCCCCGAATCCAGCACCACCACATTTCCGTTCGGCAATATCCCGACGTCGAGTGCATAGACCGCAGGCATCCGATCGTAGAGTTGATCACCCGTAACCAGCAGGAACTGCGTCAGCTCCCACGGAACCGTATCCCCGAACAGCCCCTTGTCGGGGCTCATCACGGACGGCACGCCCCCGATGGTGTCGAACACGACCCCGGCCCTGTCCACCGCACTCTCACACGCCTGTACAGCGACGGCCAGCGCGATCACTGCAACCCCTAATCTTGCCTTCACCCAAGCCTCCAACTGTGAATCGTCGACGTCGACGCCACGTCCGCGCCCGCGTCCTTGGCCCGCGTCCGCGATACAATACAGTCCTCGCGTTTCATCAGTACCAGCCCCGGCACTATACTCAACCGGCAATCAATCTACTCCCAACCCGGAGCGCCAGCGATGCACGCCAACATCCTCTCCGAGCCCACAGTCCTGAACCTCCTCCAGGACCTGATCCGGATCCCATCCGTCAACCCAACCCTCGCCCCAGACGAATCCGACGGCGAAGCCGCGATCGCGCGATTCGCCGAAGCCTGGTTCCACGACCACGGCGTCAACGCTTGGCTGGAGGAGGCCGCTCCCGGCCGGCCTAACGTCGTGGCCGAGATCGGCGACCCCTCGGGGCCGACCCTCGTCCTCTGCGCACACATCGACACCGTCGCCACTCAAGGGATGGAGATCCCACCCTTCGAACCCAACGTAGAAAAGCGACGCGTTTACGGACGCGGCGCCTACGATATGAAAGGCGGAGCCGCCGCTGCCATGGCCGCCGCCGCCGCACTCAAGAACACCGACCTTCCAGGCCGCGTCATGGTCGCCCTCGTCGTCGACGAAGAACACTCGTCCATCGGCGCCGACGACTTCGTCGCACGCCACAAGGCCGACGCCTGCATCATCACCGAACCTACCGAGGGTCGCCTCATCCTCAGCCACAAGGGCTTCGTCTGGTGCAAGCTGACCACCGAAGGCACGGCCGCACACGGCAGCCGCTGGGACCTGGGTGTGAGCGCCATCGGCCGGATGGGCCGCATCGTCAGCGAACTGGAACGTTTCGAGAACGAAGTGCTTCGCCACCGCACTTACCCTGACCTCGGACCCGCCTCGCTGCACTGCGCCACCATTGCTGGCGGCAGCGGTGTCAGCACCTACGCATCCGACTGTACGCTGCACGTCGAACGTCGCACTCTTCCCGGCGAAGGTCTCGATCAAGTCGCACGCGAGATTGAGGAAGCGGTCGGCGCCGCCGGAGAGGAGGCGCGAGTTCACTGCTACTTCCACCGCCCCCCGATGGTTTGCGATCCTGACGCCACCGTCGCCCGGGCCGTCAGCGAAGCCGCCCAAAGCGTTCTCGGACAAGCGCCGGAGGAAACCGGCGTCGCCTACTGGACCGACGCCGCCATCTTCGACGCCGCCGCCATCCCGACCCTGAACTACGGACCCACCGGCGAAGGTGCCCACGCTGCCGTTGAGTGGGTGGACCTCGATTCAGTGCTGAACTGCGCCCGGGTCCTAGTCGGAGCAGCCCAACGCTACTTCCAGCTCCGTTCTTGACACACGCACACGAAGTACAGTAGATTTCTCAGTTTAGTGTTGGCTAAATCATGTATTAGGTACACCTAAAAATGCTCCCTGCTCTGCTCATCTCGCTTGCCGCCGCCATCGCCGCCGTCTTCTTCTGGCCACGGCGTGGCATCCTCGCGCGCCTGCAACAGGCGAAGCAGCTGGCCCAAAGGGCCCTCGTCGAGGACGCCCTCAAGCACATCCACGCCCGTGAACAGCGCGAGACACTGGCGACTCCTGAGTCGATGGCCGGCAAGCTGGAGGTCAGCATCAAGCAGGCACTGGATCTGATCGCCGAGATGGAGGAGGGCGGTCTGATTCAGTCGACGGGGCCTGGGCTTCGCCTTTCCAGGTCGGGGCGTGAGCTGGCGTTGCGAGTCATCCGGGCTCATCGCTTGCTCGAGCGCTACCTGGTCGACGAGCTCCGCATGCCTCTCGAGGAGATTCACGACGCCGCCGACCGGCGCGAGCACACGCTCACCGCCGAAGAGGTGGACGAGCTCGAGGCGCGTCTTGGATACCCTCAGCAGGATCCCCACGGCGATCCCATCCCCAGCAGCGAGGGATCGTTGGAAAGCGTCGAAGCGACGGCGCTCACCGACTGGCCCGTCGGGGCACCCGCGAAGATCGTGCACCTGGAGGACGAGCCTCCCGAAGCGCTGACGAAGATTGTGGCGGCGGGTTTTGTTCTCGGGATGGAGATCGAGGTTCGACAGGTCAACAAGCAGAGCCTGGTCATCTGGGACGGCGAGTTGGAGCGTCCGTTGGCTCCCGTGCTGGCGAGCAACGTCTTCGTCGAGGAGCTGGCGCACCCTATCCGACCGCCGGTCAAACTTTCGTCTTTGGAACCGGGCGAATCGGGGCGCATCCTGGCGCTTCGTAGCGAAGGGTTTGACCGACGACGCCTTCTGGACCTCGGACTCACACCCGGAACGCTGGTCGAGTGTGCATTCCCCGGTCCCATGAAGGAGCCGATGGCCTACCGTGTACGCGGCGCCCTGGTCGCGTTGCGACCCGAGCAGACCGATCAAATCGAAATCGAGGCGGTGACTGCAGCTGACGTCCGGAGCGGGTCATGACGACGAAGAGGCCACGGTCGATTCGCCGCCTTCCGGTCGTCGAGCCGGACGCGCCCGTTCCCGCAGCACACCGCAGCCTGGGAATCGACACCAGCGACTTCGACTACCTGGTCGCTCTCGCCGGCAATCCCAACACCGGAAAAAGCACGGTCTTCAACGACCTGACCGGACTGCGACAACACGTCGGCAATTGGCCGGGTAAGACCGTCGCCCGCGCCGAGGGTGGCTTCGCGTACGAGGGCAAGAAGTACAAGCTGGTCGACTTGCCAGGGACCTACTCGTTGCTCTCGGCATCCACCGACGAAGAGATCGCCCGTGATTTCATACTGTTCGGCCAGCCCGACTGTACCGTCATTGTGGTCGATGCCACCGTACTCGAGCGCAACCTCAATCTCGCGCTTCAAATCCTTGCCATCACCGACAGGGCCGTCCTCTGTCTGAATCTGATGGACGAAGCGCAGCGCAAAGGGATCCGCGTCAACCACAAGACGCTGGCCAAGGACCTGGGTGTACCCGTCGTTCCTACCGTCGCGCGCACGAGTCACGGGATGCCGGAACTCGTCCAGGCCATCGCCGGCATTGCCAGCGGTGCGATCGAGACTCAGCCCCATCGCATACGCGCCGGCGGCCCTACCGCTCGCTCAGTGGAAGAGCTCGCCGAGTTGATCGCGGAGGAGTACCCCGGCTTGCCTAACGCCCGCTGGGTAGCGATGCGACTGCTGGAGGGTGACCGGCGCGTGGAACGGGCGATCCAGGAGGGCGAGTTCTCAGATCTCGTCGCCGAGCAGCACGAGCCCGCGGTTGCGGGTCACCACTGACGGGCCGACCATGGCGACGACGACTGCTCCTTCATCCAGCCGAATCCTTGAGCGTGCCGAGTCTCTGCGCCGCGGCCTCGACGTCTCTTTCCGCGATCACATCGTAGAGACGATCTACGACGACGCCCAAGCGATCGCCGAGCGCTCAGTACGGCACGGGCGTCCGGCAGGCCGCACCTGGGATGCGAGACTCGACCGCGTTCTAACATCCAAGATCTGGGGCTTTCCCATCATGTTGGGAGCGTTGGCGCTGGTTTTTTGGATTACCATCGTCGGCGCGAACTACCCCTCGCAGATGCTCGCCCGCATGTTCTTCGTCATCGAGGACTTCGCTTCTGGTCTCTTCACCAGCTTGGGAGCGCCCTGGTGGCTGACGGGGTTCATTTGGCACGGCGTTTACCGAGGACTGGCATGGGTCATTTCGGTGATGCTGCCGCCCATGGCGATCTTCTTCCCGACATTCACCATCCTCGAGAACCTGGGCTATCTGCCGCGTGTCGCCTTCAACATGGACTGGCTGTTCAAGAAGGTCGGCGCTCACGGCAAGCAAGCTCTCACCATGAGCATGGGGTTTGGCTGTAACGCCGCCGGCGTTATCGCATGTCGCGTCATCGACTCGCCGCGTGAGCGGTTGATCGCGATCCTGACCAACAACTTCGTTCCCTGTAACGGCCGCTTCCCCACGCTGATCATGCTGGCCACGATCTTCGTCGCTGCAGCCTTTCCGCCGGCGCTGGCCTCGTTCGCCGCCGCGGGTTCGGTCGTCGGCGTGGTGCTGATCGGGGTCTTCTTCACGCTCGTGGTTTCGTGGGCGCTGTCCCGCACGGTGCTCAAGGGAGAGGCAAGCAGCTTTACGCTGGAGCTTCCGCCATACCGGCGGCCAAACATTGGGCAGATCCTCTACACTTCGATCATCGATCGCACGCTGTTCGTGCTCTGGCGCGCGATCTTGATGGCCGCGCCGGCCGGTGGCGTCATCTGGTTGCTCAGCGCCATCAACGTTGGCGGGAATTCTCTAACCGGGTGGGTGTCAGGCTTCTTGGATCCGCTCGGGCAATCTATCGGCCTCGACGGGGTCATACTCCTGGCTTACATCGTCGCCATCCCAGCGAACGAGATCGTCGTGCCCACCATCATCATGGCTTACTTGGGTGCCGGGATGATGTTGGAGCTCGACAGCCTCGCCGAGCTCCAGACCCTTCTCGTCGATCAACAGGGCTGGACCCTACTGACCGCCGTCTGTCTCATGCTCTTCTCGCTCCTTCATAATCCCTGCTCCACCACCATCTGGACGATGTACAAGGAAACGGGGAGCACGAAGTGGACCGCCCTGGGGTCGGTCATGCCGCTCGCCATCGCCTTCGTTGTCTGCTTCGCCGTGGCGCACACCGTCCGCTTCTTCCTTTAGCTCTACCTAACGAGATCGACTCGCACCGCCAAGATAAGTGCGCCCCGGTTGGGATCGGGCTGCGCCGAACCCAAGACGATGAGTTGGCCGATCTGTGCGTTGACCGCCGTCCGAAAGATGTGGCCATAGGTATCCGATAGCAGGCTCACCTCCATCTTGACCGATCCACCCTCTGCCGTTTCCCGAATCTCGCCGATGCTGGCCTCGATGTGGTAGCGATCGCCGCCCGCCGACACGCCCTGAGCCAGGCCGCTCCACTCGATCCCGGTCATCACGGTCTCACCTATCAGGCTGTAGTTCTGGAACTTGAAGACATCTTGGGGTAACGCCTCGGCGATCTCCTCCACGCGCGGATCATCGGACGCTGCACCGCCGTTCGCCTCGACCAATCGGAAGTGAAGGTTCACGCTGGGATCCACGAGGTCATAGCGCTTCAATACCTCTCCGATCCGATCGAGCATTTCCGGGGTTTCTCGAACGGTCAGTGTGCGAGTCTGGTCGCCCCTGCTCACCATCCCACCCCGGTCACCGAACACGTAGGGATCTATGATCCGGTGTGCGGCCTCGGGCTCCAGGTATTCAAGCTGGTAGGTACGGACTTCCAAGTCGCCGTACTCGTCGCCGTGCGACAGCCCACGCGCTATCGTCCAACCGCCGACCAGCACGAGGGCCACCATCGCCACTGTAAAAATCTTCGTTTGCATTACACACTCCTCCGATCTAGTAGAACCAAATTACTTTCGTCGATTGATCGCGCGTCTCGAACACCATCACGTTTTGCCCCGCGGGTGCCTCGACCAGTGGTTCGACGACCGCCGGGAGTGGACCGATCTCGCTCTCCAGCATCGGGGTGCCGCCCAACGCCTGGAGAATCATCACGCCAGAGATGGCCGCCGCCGCGGCGATCGGCCCCCACCGCCAAAACTGCTCCCGTCTACGGATTCTCGATCGACGCTCACGCGCAGTGCCCAAGGCCTGCTCGACATCGGTATGCGGCACCAGTTGAGTCAATGCGTTCGCGAGCAATTGTTGACCCCCCAGTAGCTTCGCACCCACGGCCTGACAGCGCGGGCATTCTCGCACGTGCACCGCAAGCTGCGAGTCGCCCTGACCGGCCAGCTCCTCGTGATCTGCATCCAGCAACCGCTCGAACGCGTTGTCACAGTTCATGGCCATAACCTTCCACCAGCTCGGGATGACTCTCCATAATCTTCTTGCGGATCGCTTTCCGCGCTCTGAACAAGTGCGACCGAACGGTGACCGGCTCCATCCTCAGCATCGCGCTGACTTCCACGGTGCTGAATCCTTGCAGGTCGACGAGGTCGAAGATTTCGCGCTGCCGCTCCGACAGCTTCTCCAGGAATGTCTGCACCAAGTCGCTCGCTCGCTTGTCATCGGCCGTGCCCTCATTCGCTCGAGGATCTATCGCCACTTCTTGCGACTCCTGCTTCACCTTCAAGGCCAACCTCTCGCGCCGACTCCGTTTTCGGTGCAGATCGGCCGCCGCGCTCCTCGTCACCTGATAGAGCCAGGTACTGAAGGCCGACCGCCCGTCGAAGCTTCCAATATGACGGTGGAGCCTGACCAGAGTTTCCTGGGTGACATCCTCGGCTTCGTCCCGGTCGCCGGTTCGCGCCAACGCCCACCGGTAGATTTGTTCGTAGTGCCGCCGGACCAGGCCCTCGAACGCCGCTTCTTCTCCGGCTTTGGCGCCCCGAATAAGGGCCGATAGGGTCTCATCTATCCTCGTCAGCTCGCTCAACTGAACTCCCGGTGACCTCACATTCCGACCCTGAGACGCAGTCTGGCGTCCCGGCGTTTACACTTGGGAAAGGGTACGACCAAGCTGCCGGCCGCGGCTCGCTTTGGCCAGGGCGCAACCTTTCCATACCCTCACCCGTCTGTTACAGATAGACACGCTATTGTGCTCTCACCCGCCGTAACCCCGACTAGGTGGCATGATGGTCCACGATCAGCACTGCTTTGAACGCGATGGGCGTATCTCGCCTGTGACGAGTGTGCTCGGCCTGATATCTCTGACTCTGTTGTCCGCGTGCAGTTCGGGAGGAGCATCGTCGACCGCCGCTGTACGAGACAGCGCCGGAATTCAAATCGTCGAGAATATCGACTTCGCGTGGCAGGACGGTCAGGGCTGGCAGCTGTCACAGGCGCCGCTGCTGGACATCGGCATCCTGGACGGTGACTCCATGTACCAGCTCTATCAGGTGGCCGGAGCTCTGAAGCTAGACGACGGCCGCATCGTTGTCGCAAACGCCGGGAGTTACGAGCTGCGCTTCTTTGACTCTACAGGTGAGTTCCTCCAAGCCACCGGACGGAAGGGCGGCGGCCCCGGCGAATTCGGCGGAATCCTCTGGCTCCAAACCTATCCGGGCGATTCGTTGATCGTTTACGACTGGCGCAACCGGCGAATTTCGTTCTTCGATGATGAAGGCAACTTCGGGCGTTCATTTCAGATGCAATTCCTCTCCAAGGGTGGTGGCTTTCCCATCTATACCGGGGTACTCGCCGACCGATCTCTGATGGTCGCCGTACAAGAGTTCTTGATGTCTGGAGAGATGAAGACCGAACTTCGCCGCGACACGGTGGTCTATTTGCGGACCGATCCGGACGGCGCGTTGAAAGACACGCTGGGCTCCCTGCCCGGCGGCGAAGTCTACACGAATGTCGATGAAGGCCGGGCCGTTGCGGGGATACGACCTTTCGGCCGCTATCCCCAACAAGTCGTCTCCGGTGGAGGGTTCTACTACGGGAGCAGTGATTCCTACGAGATCGACTATTACGACCTGAAGGGGAAGCTCAAGCGCATCATCCGCCGAGCTAGACCTCTGCTGGAGATCACCGCGGAGGACATCGAGCTTTACAAGCAAGAGCAGATCGAGGATGCCGATCAAGAGGGGGCCAGCCAAATGATCGAGCGCCTCATGTCCACGGTCCCGTTCCCCGAGACGATGCCGCCTTACTCGACCTTCGCCATCGATTTTGAAGACAACCTATGGGTCGCGGACTATCTACGGCCTGGCGACGAGCAGCCACGCTGGACGGTCTTCAATCCGGCGGGTCAGATGCTCGGAGTGATCGAGACTCCAGAGCGGTTTACGGTCCACCAGATCGGCAGCGACTTTGTCTTGGGAAGTTGGGCGGATGAGATGGACGTCGAGCACGTCCAGCTCTACGCACTTGTCAAGGACGGCGCATAGCCAACGAGTCGCTGGCCAACGACTCTGCTGACACCCTTTCAGTGAGCCGAGAGTTCCGCGAACTAGGCTTCAGGACTATTCCGCGACGAACACCGAATAGATCCCGCGCAAGTCGCCGACCTTGAAGCCGTAGGCACGATCATCCGGATATCCTGCCTTGACGAACTCCGGTCGATCCGCCTTCCTTCCGTGACAGGCCAAACACGACTCCTCGACGACGATGCGGCGGAAGTAGCGGACCCCTTTCTCGCTATCCATCTCCGTCTGCTTCCACAAGCCCATCAATTCCGGCGAATCTTCCATCATCTTATAGGCGAGCTTCGCCTCCCAGTCAGGCTTGTTGCTGGGATTGCGATACTTCTCGGAAAGCTGGGCGACCTTCCAGCCCCTCTCCTCCATCAGTTGCTTCATCCGCGCTCCCACGGGCTTGCACACCTGGGCAAACGTGGCCTGGTCGGCCTCACCCGTGATGGTCATTGCAAGCGCGGAGCGCATCGAGTTAAGCGCTTCGACTTCCTTGACCACCATGGGGAGCTCGTCCGGATCGTTCCGGTGTGCAGCGAAGGCCAGCCCGAGTCCCCCGCTCGCGATCAACACGACTGTCAGTGCAACTTTCACCATTGGTCTTCTCCTACTGCCGCTCGTAATCGTACTCGTGATCGTACGCGTGATCGATTCCAAAGAGCGGCGAGCCGCCGGCGTGAGCAGGATAACGAGTACGATCGCGATGACGAGTAGGAACGAAACCCACTAGCCTTCGGGACGAGGCACGACCAGCGTCGCCCGGTGACCGTGACGTAATACGTACAGCGAGATGCTCCCCAACAGCAGACGGTTGAAGAAGCCGAAACCGTGACTCCCCATCACGATCAGGTCGGCATCCCAGTCGTCTGCCGCGTGCAGGATCTCATGGCCGGCGTGTCCCTCTCGCACCTCCCGACTCACCATCAGTTCGGATGGCACCGGCACCTTGGCCACAGCCTTCTTCAACTCGCTATCGGCGTGGTGACGACTCTCCTTTTCATCGAATAGAGCCGCCTCGAGGAGCATCGGGGTCAGTCGGTCCTGCACGTACACCGCCTTCAACTCAGCGCCGCACTGTTCTGCCAGTGTCACGGCCGTCTCGAGCACACGCTGCGACTGGCCCGACAGATCCAGGGACACCAGGATTCGCTTGAAGGACTCGGTCCGCCCTTCCGTTGCCACCAGCGTTGGACGGTGGGCCATCCGCAAAACGCGTTCGGCGGTCGATCCCACCAGAAACCGGGCAACGGTAGGTCGAGGATGGGCCCCCACGATGATGAGATCCACATCCAACTCCTCCGCTACCTGCGTAATCGCAGGTGCCGCAAGACCGTCCCGCACGTAGAGTTCCGCATCAGTCGCCCCGGCCGCTTCAATCTGCCCCTTCACCCGCTCTCGAAGATCTCTCGCGTAGGTCTGGTCGTGGACCGCCGCGGTCTCGATACCCAACGGCATCATCACGGCTTCGACAACCGTGACGACAGATAGCGTCGCACCCGAATGGCGCGCGCAGGATGCCCCGCTCGTCACCGCGTTCATGCCGTGCTCGCTACCGTCCGTGGCCGCGAGCACCCGTCTCAGGTCGTACATCATTCCCCCTCCGCAGTCGGGCTAGTCGGCAACACTGGTCGCCGGCACGACGAGCGTCGCGCGGTGGCCATGCCGCAAGACGTACAGCGAGGTGCTACCTAGCATCAGCCGATCGAAGAAACCGAAGCCATGCGTTCCGTGGACGATCAGATCCGCATCCCAATCCTGCGATTCCTCGAGTATCATCTCGCCCGCCGCACCGTCGCGTACCCGGGGCTCGACCTCCGACCCCAGACCCGCCTGCTCGAGCAGGTTCTCGAGTTCCTGCCGTCCCTGGCGGCGGCGCTGGGCGTCGTCCTGGCGAACGACCTTCGCCAGCATCATCGGCAACGGCTCGACCACGAACAGCGCCCGCATCTGTGCACCCTCGGCCTTGGCCACTGCCCAGGCGCTCTCGAGCACCGGGCCCGACTCTTCCGACAGGTCCACCGCGGCAAGGACACGCTTGAACGGCTCGCGGCGCGCCGAATTCGCCACGAGTACTGGACGATCGGCCAGGTAGAGAATCCGTCGGCCCGTGGCCCCCACGAGACTTCTGGCCCGCGCCGGCTGGGGGCTGGCTCCCAGAACGATGAGGTCCGCGTTTGTATCTTCGGCGATCTTGTTGACCAGCTTGGGCGCCACGCCGGCCCGAACGTGGACCGGCGCATCTGGCACTCCTGCCTCCGAGGCTTGTTCGGCCGCCTTCTCTCGCACCTCTCGGACAAACCCGGGCTCCAAATCACGCGGGTCTACGCCGGGAGGGCTGGGTGGCAGCAACAGAACTTCCACGACCGTGGCGACCTCGAAGGTCGCACCGGCACGACCCGCCAGCGCGGCCCCCGTCACAACGGCTGCCCGGCCGTGACCGGTGCCATCCGTCGCCGCCAAGACCTTCGTCACTTCGCGCATGGTCTACCCTTTCAACACGCCCATAGGCTTGAGCTGCGCTACGATCTTTCCAATGCCCGCGCGATCCACCACCTGAACCACATCCTTGACGTCTTTGTAGGCTTCCGAGATCTCCTCATCCACCGTCGCCCGGGACGAAGCCCGAATCAGAATCCCTCGGCCCTCTAGTTCCCGCACAATAGCTCGCCCCTTCGCCGTCCGCTTCGCCTGCTTCCGGCTCATCATCCGCCCTGCACCGTGGCAGGTCGAACCGAACGTCTCGTTGTAGGCGCCTTCCGTACCAACCAGCACGTAGCTGTAGCGACCCATGTCACCGGGGATGAAGATCGGTTGACCCACTTGTCGGTACGCCTCCGGCACTTCCGGGTGGCCCGGTGGATACGCGCGAGTCGCGCCTTTTCGATGGACGCACACCTTCTTTTTCCCGCCGTTCACCCGATGTTCCTCGACCTTTGCGATATTGTGCGCGACGTCATACACCAGCCGAAGGCCGAGACGCTCTGCACTCTGGCCCAAAACCTCGGAGACCGTCTCCCGCACCCAGTGCGCCATCATCTGGCGATTGCAGAACGCGTAGTTGGCCGCGCCACGCATCGCAGCCATGTAGCTCTTCGCTTCCCTCGACCCGAGCGGCGCACAGCAAAGCTGCCGGTCCTGCAATACAATCCCGTACTTCTCCGCTGCCCGCAACATCATCTTCAGATAGTCGTCGCAGACCTGATAGCCGAGCCCACGCGAGCCTGAGTGAATGAAGGCGGTCACGGTACCTTTTGCCAAACCCAAAGCCGCCGCTGCCGGCTCGTCGTGAACTTCGCCGACGTATCCGATCTCGATGAAATGATTTCCCGAGCCCAGCGTGCCCACTTGAGCACGCCCCCGCTCCAGCGCCCGCTGTGATATGAAGTCGGGGTCGGCACCGTCGATGGTGCCGCCTGCCTCGATGCGCTCCAGGTCCTGGGCCCAGCCGTAGCCGTTCTCTACCGCCCAGCGTGCACCTCTCAGCAGAACCTTCGTGACCTCCTTCGGACTCAGCTTCAAGTCGGAACGCGCCGCCCCCACACCTGAGGGGACGTTTTGGTAGAGCCGGTCCATCAACTTCGATAGGCGCGGCCGAACGTCCTTCGCATCGAGATCGGTGCGCAGCAGTCGCACACCACAGTTGATGTCGTAACCGACGCCGCCGGGCGAGATGACGCCTTCCTCGAGATCGAAGGCGGCGACACCGCCGATGGGAAAGCCGTAGCCCCAGTGGATATCGGGCATGGCGATGGAAGGGCCCTGGATACCGGGCAGACAGGCGACGTTGGCCACCTGTTGCAGGCTCTTGTCGTTCTCAATGTGCGGGATCAGCTCGTCGTCGGCAAACACCAGCCCGTCGGTGAGCATCGGACCGGTGCGCGGTACTCGCCAGCGGTAATCGTCGATCCTCTCGAGCTTGTATCCCTCGACAGCCATAACGGCCCCGTCCGCCCGAAGGCGGAATCAGAGATCGAATACGATCCGAGCGAACCACCCTTCCCCGCGCCGCACCACCTCGAGATCGTGGTAAGTGACACCTTTCAGCTCGCGATGGACTTCGACCTCCTTTGACGGGAGCTGGAAGGCGACACGAGCAACCAACCGCTCGTCATCGAGTTCGGTGAAGTCGGCGGTTGTAAAGAATACCTGCTCCGTCAATTGGATGTAGAGAATCTCGCGTAACCAGTCTACAAACAGAGCTTCTCGATCCGGCGCTTCGAGTGTCAGGTCCCGCCAATCGTTCTCGGGCCCGGCGTCGGGTTCGCCTATCCCGTCTTCCTTGCCCAGCAAGACTCCCACCATTGCGAGGCCACCAGTAACGAACAGCTCGCCCAGGGAACGCGCCTCGACCTCGATGGCGAGATCGGCCGTGTGCTCGACGGTCCACCAGCGCGCAGGGGTCACCCTCTACACCTCCAGAAATGCCGGTAAGCCACCATTCCAAAACTAATGCTCGCGGCCGCTCCCGTCACTTCTCGCTGTTACCTCGTACTCGTAATCGTAATCGTACTCCTCCCCCGGGGGCGGACTACAGAGCGAGCATGATTAGGACGGGGACGGAGCCCGATTCAGTTCAGTTGCGGACGGGACCGAGGGTCTCGTCCAACCAGCTGTTGATGGCGGGAACTCGAGCCTCGACTGGCGGGATGTGTCCGGCTCCTTCCACCAACACCAATTTCTTCGGCTCCCTCAACAGATTCCAAAGCGGAAGGGCCCGCGTGAGATATCCGTGCTCTTCATCCTGCTGCCCATTGAGGAGAAGCTTGGGCACGCTGATGTATGGGGCGAAGTTGATATTGCTCGCTTCCGGCAGGGTCGGCTGCACAGTCTCGTCGATTCCCCCACCCACGAAGACGACCGACCTGAACCTTTCGTCGAGCGCCGCGAAGAGAAGCCGTGACCCGGCTCCCCAGCTCTGACCGACGTACGCCAGTTTCTCCATGTCGACTTCCGGCCGAGTCTCCAGATAGTCTAGCCCCAATCGAAGTTCCGTCGCATGACGAACCATCAAATCGCGGAAGCGGACCGAACTCGGTTCGGGCATTACGTACCCTGGCTCCCACTCGCGCTCCAACATTCCTTCCATCACGACCGTCATGAGCGCCCTTCCCGCCTTGATATTCGGGCCAAGAAGCCACTCGGCATTGTCTGACAAGATCCTGTTGAAGAACGCACCGGCCCCCGGAACAAAGACCATCGTCTGGAAGGGTTCCTCCCCACGCTTTGGGAGATACAGGTACGCCAAGATCGAATCGCCTTCAATGCCGGCGAACCTAATCTTCTCGCGCATCCAGTCTTCTGTTTCAACGATCTCGATCACTTCGGGCGCGAGCGGATGAGTGTCATATCGATAATGCGTCAGGAACGAACGGAACGTCGCCTCGTCAACGGGAGTGTAGGAAGGCGTTCGCTCCTCTGCTATCAGCCCCGCACCTTGATCGGCTGTCGCACGCGGCGAATTGGTGACGCAGCGAAAACCGAGCGCGGGCGAGGTGGTGAACCCGGGCACAGACCCGTACGAAGAGAACACGTACATGGGATCCTCCCACGAACCACCCGTTACGACGTGCCCGTCGCCCATCGAATTGTACGTCCACTCCTTGACGTTTCCGGCCATAGCGTGAGCGCCGAATGGGCTGACGCCGAAGGGATAGGAGTCGACCGGGGCGGTCCCAGCACCACCGAAATTGGCACGTCGTCTTCCTGTCTGACCAGGGCCCATGTATCCCCAAGGCATCACGACGCCCTCGAAGTGGGTGAAGGCCCCGTTTCGAGCCGCCTTCTCCCACTGAAAGACCGTCGGAAGATCCTTGCCTGCATACTCGGCGAAAGCCGCTGCCTCGTACCATGTGACTCCCGAGACCGGATGACGACCCTGGCCTTCCGGGTAATTCTGACTCACCCAGTTGCGTGGCCCCGGCAGGCCGGTGCGATCGACGAACTCGGCCATAGCCTCTTCCCAAGACAGTTCCTCGCCAGCGCGAGTGAACGTGTGGGTCCAAAGCGAGGGTTCAGCGTAACCGCCAGCCAGAATGAACGCCTTGTACTGTTCGTTGGTGACCTCGAAGCGGTCAATGAGGTAGTCGTCCAGCTGAGCCACGGCACCCAGAGGTGCGTCGGCAGACACGAGCTTGTACGGACCGCCTGAGACGTAAACCATATCGTTCGGAACCTGCTCGGCGGGAAGCAGACGCAAGTTTAGCTCGATCGGCGGGGCGATTCCTGACGCACCCTCGATCCTCTCCAAGGCGCTAGAGGCGATGCGTTGCTCCGGTGCATAGCCATCGATTTGGATGTCAACGGCATAGTCGCCGCGCGCGACCCGCAGACCCCGAACCGGTGTGACACCCAACCACTCGCGATCAGAGATCGCCTCAACATCCGGATCGAAAAGACGAACGTACACATCGGCGCCGGAGGGTTCAGTCGTTACCGAGATTCGATCAGACACGAGCGGTAGAAGCCGAAGCAGGGCCGAATCGGTTCCCAGCCGCGCCTCTGCACTCACTGCAAGCTCGTAAGCCGCCGCATAGCGCCCCTCACCTGCGAGCTGCTCGATTCGAGGCAGCAGGGCTCGGGCGGCCTCGCGTCTCAGACGCAGCCAATTGGGGACGAATACTACAGCGGCGACCAGAATTAGTATCAGGAGTGAAGGCAAACCGATCGTCGGCTTCCGGAACAGCTGAGCCAACGTCCGAAGATCCGAATCGCCGGCAACTGCCAGTCTTTCTGCGGAGCGCTCGGGAGACTCCTGAACCGAAGGCTCGGCACGGACCTCGAACAACCAGGCCAATACCAGAGCGACCGGCAGCCCCAGAATGGCGACCACGGACAGGACCGTCATGATCGATCCGGGCAGGCCCAACGACGGCACCATGATGTCGGCGCCCTCGAGCACCGCGAACGCCACCGTCGCGTAGACGATGCCCACGCGGAGCACCTTTCTCCGCTTCAATTCGCTGAAAAAGCTCCTAATGCCTGACATAAGACTTCAACTATGCCCCTCCGGCTAGCTCTGTGGCAAGCACTTCTGCATCCTACTCGTACCGGTTACCGAGATCGTACTCGTTCTGTATCCGCACCCACCGGAGGAGTGCGATCACGAGTACGTGTTGGAACACGGGATCACTCCCGCAGAGCCTGGTGGGATGTTAGTATAGTCGACACGATGATCTCCGTGCCGGACAAGGGAGGCCAAGCCATGCCGACCTACGAGTATGCATGCAAGGACTGCGGACACACCTTCACCCTCCGGCTCCACATCGAGGAGCACGACAAGAAGCGCCCGAAGTGCCCCAAGTGCGGCGGTCGGAAACTCAAGCACCTTTACAGTGCGTTCTTCGCTAAGACGGCCAAGAAAAGCTAGCCCGTGAAGAACGGTTACCATACCGCCACCCTCGACCAAGTCATGGCCGGCGTGGTGGCGGACATCCACATCCGGCGCACGGCATCCATCCTGGACGCGAGGAGGAGCGACCTGGAGCCACCTCTGGCGCCGCAGATGAAGGACGGCGAGCTTACCGGGCCGCAGCTGGACCCGAGCGACGTTCGAGCGCGCGCGCTGGAACGCCTGGAGTATTCCGAGACCGATCCGGAGGACTAGCAGCCTTGAGCCAGACCGCCACCCCGCAGGAGATCGTCGAGTTCTTCCTGAAACCGACGAGCTACAGTCACGACGTCGACAGTGTCCATCACTACCAGACGCATGTCTCGCATCTTTTCTTCGCCGGCGACTACGTCTACAAGGTCAAGAAACCGGTGGACATGGGTTTCCTCGATTTCTCGACATTGGAAAAGCGGCGCTCCGCGGCCATGGCCGAACTGGAACTCAATCGTCGCGTCGCTCCCGATGTCTACCTCGATATTGCCGCGGTCCATCGAGATGACTCGGGTCGCCTGAGCTTCAATTCGCCGGCGCTCGTCGAAGAAGTCGCCGTTGTGATGAAGCGTCTCCCGGAAGAGCAACGGCTCACCAACCTCATCGATTCGGGGGCGGCAAGCCCCGCAATGATGCGCGACTTGGGCCGCCGGGTCGCCGACTTTCACAGACGCGCCAAAACTTCGCCCGAGATCGCGCAGTACGGGTCGCTGGATACGGTACGCCATAACTGGGACGAGAACTTCGAGCAGACCGAGTCATTCATCGGCCGCACGCTTACCCTAGAAACGTGGGAGACCTGCAAGCAGGAGATCGAGCGGTTCATGCGCGTCCACTCCGACCTGTTCGAGCGGCGCGTGAAGGAAGGTTGGATTCGGGACTGTCACGGCGACATGCAAACCGACGACATCTTCATCGACCCGGCAACCGGGGTGGCGCAGGTTCTCGACTGTATCGAGTTCAACAAACGCTTCCGATACTCCGATACGATTTCCGACATCGCATTCCTCTCCATGAACCTGCGGCACCGCGGCGCAGACGACCTCGCCGCAGCGTTTCTCGCGGCCTACTACGAGAATTCGGATGACGAACCCATCCCGTCGCTGCTACGATTCTACGAATCGTATCGCGCCTACGTCCGCGGTAAAGTCCGCGGTTTCGTCATCGATCAACCCGGCCCCAGCGCGGAAGAGAAGGCTGTAGCGACCCAAGAAGCTCGAGGCTTCTTCGATCGGTCCCTCGCCGATGCCTCACGTTTGCGGCCCAGGCTCGTGCTGGCCATCGGCATCATGGGAAGCGGCAAGACCAAACACGCCCGCGAACTGGCACGCAGGTCGGGCGCCCGCGTCCTTCACAGCGACGTGGTGAGAAAGCAACTCGCCGGGCTCGATCCCCACGACGAGCAGAAAGTCCCGTTCGGCACGGGTATCTACTCCGGCGAGTGGACCGAAAAGACCTACGAGGCGCTGCTGGAGCAGGCCCGCAGAGAGCTGGAGCTGGGCAATTCGATCATATTGGACGCGTCGTGGTCCAAGGCCCGTTACCGCGCACGCGCACGCAACGTTGCCGATGAACGCGAGGCTTTGTTCGCTGTGATGGAGTGTTCCGCACCCGACGAAGTCCTTCACGTCAGATTGTCCAAACCTACCCGGTCCATAACCGACGGCCGGCTGGAGCTACTGGACGACCAGCGCGCGGCCTACGAGCGTCCGAGCGCCGAGGAAGCGGAGTTGCTGCTGCAAATCGATACTTCGGGCGACTTTCAACAGGCGGCGACCCGGGCCTTCGAGACCCTCTTCGCCTGAATCCACACCTCGGGAGCACACGTAGGGGATGAAGCAACACCGCCGGATGACCTTCGCGACCCGGCTCTTTCTCGTCCTGTTCCTCCTGTCGGCCGCGCCCTCGGTCGCGTTGCTCGGCCTCGCGACGTGGGGTTTGAGGAATTACGTGGAGCTAGCCGGCGGCGGCGGTGCTTGGCAGCGAATCGGCGACACGGGACAGGAGCTACTCGACGCTCTCGAGGAGGCGGAACCCGACTCGTCGGTCCAGGCCGCCGCGGAGGCGCATGAGGAAGAGCTGTCCCGATCCGTCGGCCTTGCCCGTCGCTGGGATTTGATCGCCGGCCGTCTGGCCGATGCGCTCCCGTGGGTCGCCCTCGTCCTGGGACTCTCGCTGGGCATGGTCGCGGCCTGGGCGGCTCGACAACTGGCTCGCCAGTTGAGCCGACCCGTCGACGAGGTCGTCGACTGGGCGGGTCGCCTAGCGCGTGAGGAATCGCTGCCGAGCCCCAGCTCGGCTGAGCGGCGCGAGTCACCCGAGTTCGCCACCCTGCGGGATGCTTTTCGCAGCATGGCTGACCGGCTGGCAGAGGGCCGGCGTCAAGCTTTGGAAGCGGAGCGACTGAGGGGCCTGACCGAGATGGCCAGGCGCGTGGCTCACGAGATCAAGAACCCACTGACGCCTTTGATGCTGGCCGTCCGCCAGGCGCGTCAATTGGCAGCCCGAAGTCGAGACGACTCCTTCGACGAGCCCTTGGGAGTGGCCGAGCAAGAAGCCGAACGACTGGACGAGATGGCGCGGAGCTTCTCACAGTTGGGCCGCCTGCCCGAAGGGCCGACGAGCGAGATCGATCTCGAGGAAATGTTGAGCGATCTATTGAAGAGCGACCTGCCCGAGTCCGTGCGCGGGTCAATCAACGTCACCGAATCGCACCTGAGCATCAACGGACACCTGACCGCCCTGACCCGCGCATTCAGAAATCTTCTGGGCAACGCAGTAGAAGCGCTGATCGGCCGCGCGGATGCTCGGATCGACATCACGATCACGGCCAACGACGGGATCGTCGATATTACCGTCGCCGATAATGGGCCCGGCGTGGCACAAGAACACCGCGACCGGCTTTGGGATCCGGACTTCACCACCCGGAGTCGCGGCACGGGACTCGGCCTCGCTCTCGTTCGGCAGACGATTCAAGCTCACGGAGGATCGGTGGAACTGCGTGAGGTCGACGAGGGAGCATGCTTCGTCGTACGACTTCCAACGACGCAGCGGGAGAACGAGTGAGGCCTGCGGCTCTGCTGGCTCTCTCCGTGGTTGCCGTCGGTTTCGGCTGCCGCGGAGAACAAGACCGGCCAGCGGGCTCCGCGCGGCCGGTCGAGAACATCGATGGGCCGCTGTCCATCGAAGAGGCGAAAGGCGCCCCCGACCTGCCCCCCGTTGTCCCGGAGTTTCGCCTTCGCCTCGATCCCGTTGCGCATGCGGTCGAAACCACCATCGAACTCGATGTACCGCAGGCGGTTTCATTACACCTGCTTTTCCGCACCGAGTGGGAGGGCTATCCCGGACTCGAGGATCGCATCAAGCAGGTAGAGGTGTTTGGACCTAACGGCACCCTCGAGGTTGCGAACGCTCCAGATGCCTTGGGGCCGGGGCATCTGGCCATAGAAGTTCAGCAACCCGGGCGTATCATCGTGACCTACATCTCCGTCCTTGCGCCGCTGGGCGGTTCGCTCTTTTACCATCGCGTGTCCCAGCTGGCCGAGGACGGTGGGCATCTAATCGGCAACGACTTTCTGCCCCGCGTCTGGCTCGGCGTTCCGCGCGCTGGGCCGCAACCGGCAAAGTTATGGTTCACCGGGATGCCCCCGGACTGGCGTATCGCCACGGTGGAAAGCCGGAGCGGTACGGGCTTCGACATCGATGAGATCCTGGAGGCCGTGTTCGTAGTCGGCCCACTTCGCACACATCGCCTCAACATAGGTCCCCGATCGCTGTCGTCTGCCATCTACGGTAGCTGGCCCGTCCGCGATGATCGCGTCGTGGACGCGGTGAATGAAATCGCCGGAAGCTTGCACCGCATCGCCGGAGAGGGTTGGGCCGCGGGAGAGTACCTGCTGGGAGCTGGACGCGTGCCCGCCAGCGTCCCCGGCTCGAGCACTGGCGGGCAGGTCATCGGACGCTCCAGCATCGTCTACGTCGGCGGGAGTGGACCTGCAGACCTCGAGTTCAAACACTGGATGCACACGACCTCGCACGAGTTGATGCACTGGTACATTCCAACGGCTTTCGCATTCGACAGCGAGAGTCCACCGGCGTGGTTCTCGGAGGGCTTCACCGACTATATGGCCCTAAAGATCCTGCTGGTCGGTGACCTCATCGAACCCGCGGAGTTTCTCGCAGCGATTGGCCAGCGCCTAGCCCGTTACCGCGAGAACCCGCTGTACGGGAGCACCTCGATCTTGGAGGCTCAGGACGACTTCTGGACGGAAGAGGCCTACCGGTTTATCTACGACGGTGGTGCGGCGGCGGCTTTTCTGCTCGACCTGGGATTCCAAGACCGTGGCGGATCGCTCGAGCGCGCCTTGCGGGGTCTCCAGAAGCAGAACCCTGTTACCGTCGGAAAAGTCACGACGGCGCTGGCCGGTGTCCGCGAGAACCGATGGATAAACGACTGGCTACAGGCTGGCGCCAACCCAGATTGGGAGGCGCGATTCTCGCAGTACGGACTAGCTATCAAAGACGGTAGACTGATCAGCCTCAACGATTGGACGACAGATGCGCTCAGTTCGATTCGACCCTAACCGAAGCCGCGTGTCGCGGCCCGACACAGGTGTGTCGTTAAGGGACGCCAGGCTCCCGATGCGACGCGGGACGATCGCGCTACTCGCCTTATTACTTTCGGTCGGCGAGGTCAGCGGTCAAGACGTGCTGGAACTGGCTCGCCAGCGGCATCAGAACCCCGACACGACGCTGTTGGATTACCAGTCCGAACTCAACACGTTGGTCAGCGTCGGTTGGAGAACGGATCCGCTGGCTCCCGCCCGGCTCATTCTGGCAAGCGAGCTTGCGTCGGGTGTAGCCTGGGATCGCGATGCCGGACTCCAAGTGAGAATGCTGGGCCAGCGTTACGTGACGTCGTTCGGCCCGGATGCGGAAGCGGGCCTGGATTTCAGTGAGCCCTGGTTCGTTCCCCTCGCGCCGGGAGACAGTTTGCGAGTTCTGGGTGGCATCGAGATCCCAACCCGCGCTGCGATCCACCCCTTCTCCCACGGCGCGGAGGACTACTACGAGTACGAGATCGGCGACACCCTCAGCCTGTTCACCCCCGCCCGCAACGTTGACCTCGTTGAGGTGAAGGTCACGCCGACGCGTGGCGACGAGGCCCTTGTGGTCGGCTCGGTGTGGGTGGATGCGCTGACCGGTGATGTCGGTGCCATGCAGATCCGTTTCGTAGGCCGGCCCCTTTGGGAGGACGACACCGAAGACGACGACGATGCCGAATGGGCGAACCGAATTCTGTCGGTTACCGCCACTTTGCAGCAAGGGCTCTGGGAAACACGCTACTGGCTCCCCCACACTCAGGAACTGGAGCTGATGATCAAGATCCCCTTCATCGGCAACTTCGCGGTTCCCGTCGTCTTCCGTAGTGATTTCGGCCACTACGACGTCAACACAGGCGAAGCCATTGCCTGGATGTCCCCGGACGATATGCGGACTAGCGATGACCCCGACGCTGATTACGGGGAGGGGACAACCCTGACCATCAAGGTGGGAGGGGAGCAGGAGAAGATAGATACTGACACAATACGATATAGCGACCACTTCCCGGACCGCGCGAAGCTTCAAGTACGAGCGGGTCCGGCCCACGGCGGCTGGGAGATCATCCGGCCACCGGACGACTCGCTTCTCGCGTACGACGATTGGGACCGCCCGCTCGAGGCACCGCCAGAGCTTACCCTTCCTTCGTCGGAGGAATTGGAGCGGCGCGCTCAACAGTTGGCGCCCGACATCGTCGGGAAGAAGATGTTCTTCGTTCAGTACGACCGCATCGGCGACT
>Ga0209536_100002791_pt1 | contig 28391 bp, 25 predicted proteins | sample DeeMarSeWOR28_12_FD_187461 | JGI IMG/M metagenome (GOLD analysis project Ga0209536, IMG submission 187461) | Marine sediment microbial communities from White Oak River estuary, North Carolina - WOR-2-8_12 (SPAdes) (version 2) | ecosystem: Environmental > Aquatic > Marine > Intertidal zone >... | reverse complement strand
TTTGGCACGGGGAGAGATTCAATGTATAGGAGCAACTACCCTGGATGAATACAGGCAGTATATTGAAAAAGACGGCGCGCTCGAAAGACGCTTCCAAAAAGTAATGGTAGAGCCAACTACAGTGGAGGAAACCATTGAAATATTAATGAATATTAAAGGGAAATACGAAGATCATCACAATGTAAATTATACTGATGAAGCCATTGTGGCCTGTGTTAAGCTTACAAACAGATATATGACCGACAGGTTTTTGCCGGATAAAGCAATAGATGCGTTGGACGAAGCTGGTTCCCGGGTGCACATAATAAATATGGATGTTCCAAAACAAATTCTTGAATTGGAAAATCAGTTGGAAGATGTGCGCGAGCTGAAGAATAGTGTAGTTAAGAAACAACGTTATGAAGAAGCGGCAAAACTTAGGGATGATGAAAAAAGATTAGAAAAAGAACTTTCCGTTGCTCAGGAAAAATGGGAGGAAGACAGTAAACTTCACAGAGAAACGGTAAGTGAGGAAAATGTGGCTGATGTGGTTTCTATGATGAGTGGAATTCCGGTAAATAAAATAGCACAGACTGAAAGCAATAAACTTGCTGAATTACCAAATCTCATTAAAGGGAATGTTATTGGGCAGGATGAAGCTGTTGCCAAAGTTGCGAAAGCCATACAAAGAAACAGAGCAGGTCTTAAAGATCCGAATAAACCTATAGGCTCATTCATTTTCCTCGGACAGACAGGTGTTGGTAAAACCCAGTTAGCCAAGGTGTTGGCTCAGGAGCTTTTCGATTCTGAAGATGCCTTGATCAGGATTGATATGAGTGAGTATATGGAAAAATTTGCCATATCCAGACTAGTTGGTGCACCCCCCGGTTATGTGGGATACGAGGAAGGCGGACAACTTACTGAAAAAGTCAGACGCAAACCTTATTCTGTAATTCTATTGGATGAAGTTGAGAAAGCACACCCCGATGTTTTTAACATGTTGCTTCAGGTATTGGATGATGGGTTTTTAACGGATAGTCTGGGTCGCAAAATAGATTTCAGGAATACGATCATTATAATGACCTCGAATATTGGTGCACGCCAGCTCAAGGACTTTGGACAAGGCGTAGGTTTTGGAACAGCAGCAAAAAAATCACAGGAACAAGACCACCATAAGAGTGTCATTGAAAATGCCCTTAAAAAGGCATTTGCTCCGGAATTCCTTAACAGAATAGATGATGTTGTTGTATTTAATCCGCTGGAGCGCGAACATATTCACAAGATTATCGACATTGAATTAAATAAGCTTTACGAAAGAATTAAGGATATTGGATACGATCTGAATTTAACGGATAAAGCCAAAGACTATATTGCCGATAAAGGTTTTGATAAACAATACGGTGCTCGACCCTTGAAAAGAGCGATTCAGAAATATATTGAAGATGCCCTGGCTGAGGAAATTGTAAATTCTAAACTCGAAGAAGGAGATAGCATTTTTATGGACCTGGATGAAAAGAAAGATGAATTATCTATTAAGATAAAAAAATCTAAAAAGGGCTCTAAAGCATAGCACATTGTAAGAATTTAGTCATAAAGGGATCAAATTATTTGGTCCCTTTTTTATTTCCCTGGATTACAAAAAGTAAGAATAAGAATACACACGGATTTACCTCAAACCATATAAACGATATATATGCCTTTGGTCTAATATTTTTCGGAAAACTGGTACAAGCCTATACTTTCGTCTTAGACACACTAAACTATATGAAATGAAAGTCGGACCGGCTAAGAATAAAATTATAGTCAGAGAATACAACTTAGATATTGGTACCGTTCAGGTATTCGAAAATCATATGGTTGCCATCTTTGACGAAGGGGCAACACTCACCCTGGAAAGGGCCTATCAAATTATAGGAATTTCAGAGATCCATTTTAGAGATAAAAATTTTGGTATTATCAGTCTCAGAAAAAATTCCTATGCTATAGATCCTACTATTTACAGTTATTTAAGGGAGTTAAAAAATCTTAAGGCATTTGCTGTAGTTTCCGTAAAGGAAGTAGACATGCATAATTTTAAAATTGAAAAACTCTTCTATAAAAAACCTATGAAATTTTACATTGATTATAACAATGCACTCGCCTGGGTGAAAAGAAGAGTGCGTCAGAAGTGATCATTCTTTTTTTTCTGTGTTTTCAGCATCCATAGGCGGCACATTAAACAAATCAGTGAAAGCAGATCCAATTCCATTTATTATGGCGGTTGCAGTCAGCGCCTGATATCCCAGCTTTTCAATTGCTATGTCTGCTGCCCGACCATGCAGGTATACACCAAAAATAGCTGCCTTCACAGGTTCATATTTCTGTGCCATTAATGACGTAATCATTCCTGTTAGCACATCCCCGCTTCCCGCGGTAGCCATACCCGGATTTCCTGTTGTATTTATATATCCCTGATCGTCATAGATCACAATAGTATGAGCATCTTTAAGTACGAGGATGCAATCGTAGGTTTTAGAAAATTGTTTGGCCTTTTCCAGCTTATCAAAATCATCTGCCCAGGCACCCAACAATCGCTTCAATTCTCCGGGATGTGGTGTAAGTATAGTTTTTGGAGGAAGCTTTTTTAATAATGATTTATTTAGGGAAAGAATATTCAGTGCATCAGCATCGATTACCAATGGAGCTTTTAAAGAATCTAAAAATTCTGTGAATGCTTTCTGTGTCTTTTCCGAAGTTCCCATTCCCATTCCTATTCCTATAACATCGGGATCAATTTTCACAGAAATATTCAAAATTTCTTTTTCGCCTTCATCTGTTAGAACCATAACTTCGGGCAAAGAACTCTGCAACGGAATATACCCACACTGTGGCAAATAGGCCGAGACCAACCCACTCCCTGTGGTAATACAGGCGCGTGAAGCAAGGGAAACGGCCCCGATTTTCCCATAGCTGCCCCCAAGAATCAAAGAATGTCCATAAGTTCCTTTATGCGAAAATTTTTCCCTTGGGATATAATAATTTAAAACCTCATTTTTACCAATAAGCTCGAAGCCGGCATGGGTCTGTTCTATATATTTTTGAGACAAACCAATATTCAAAATTTCCCATTGATTAGAGAATACCCCAGTTTCCGGCAGGAAAAAAACAAGTTTGGGAAACTGAAAACTTAGCACATAATTAGCTTTTACAACTGATTTTAAATTTTCAACAGCGCGATCTAAAAATAAACCAGATGGAACATCAACGGAAACAACAAAAGCGCCTGAATTATTAAGATGTTCAATAATCTGCCCTACCCATTTGTCCGGTGATCTGTTTAACCCGATCCCAAAAAGAGCATCAATAACAATTTCTTCCGAATCAATTGAAGGAAGTCCGGTATCCGGGTTCATAAAATATGGCCAAATCTTACGATCTTTTAATCGTTCCAAATTAGCAAGAAAATCCGGAGACCTCTTTTTGCTGTAGTTTACAACAATTACGTCAATATTATACCCATGTTCCTGCAAATGCCTGGCCAGGGCCAACCCATCTCCGCCATTGTTTCCAATCCCACAAAACAATTTAATTTTTACCTGTGCCCCCTGTAGCCTGTGATGCAGCCAGTTGAAAAGTTGAATAGACGCCCTTTCCATAAGTTCATAACTATTCATATTTTGCTCTGCCAATGTAAATTGATCAGCTGCGTAAATCTGCTTGGCCGTAAATATCTTCATTTCCCAAATGAAAGTTAGATCCTGGAATAACCCTTTAAAGCAATACCCTTGTTTAAAATAGCCTTTCTTGTTTAGGTTTAAATTTCAAATTCCATTGTATGGCAATCAATCATCCTAAAAGAACTATTTTTTGTAAAAATATTTGAAAAAGATTGATGACTTCGCAAAAATAGCATGAATTATTTGATAAGGGGCTCAAAAGTCCTACTTTTGAATTGTTATCATAGTTATTATGAAAATTATATCGGACATAAACAGATGGGCTTTATCCCATGCTAATCAGCGCTATTTTGCTGCTACAACCGCCACTCCTACCCCTAAGGGGTAATATTCTACATATACGTCCGTATTCATTTAAATTCACTCACAACACCGGTATCAATTGCGCAATTAATAAAATATAATAATGAAGATTTTAAAGTTTGGGGGTACTTCAGTAGCCAATGCACAACATATAAAACGGGTTCAGAATATCGTCAAAAATTTGGATGGAAACAAGATGGTTGTTGTAGTATCAGCTCTCGGGGGTATTACAGATTTACTCCTAAAAACGGTTGATTTGGCATCCAGGCAGGATGAGAGCTACAGAGATTGTCTCCGCGAAATAGAGGCCAGGCATATAAAGACTATTAAAGAACTTATTCCAATTCAATTTCAAAGTGCCATTTTAAGCAAAGTAAAAAGTGAATTAAACATACTGGATACGCTGGTCGAAGGGGCATTTCTAATTGCTGAAAAGACCCCTAAGTTAACAGACAAGGTTGTAAGTTTTGGTGAACTTTTATCTTCTTATATTATCAGTGAATTCTTCATCTCAGAGGGCATGAATTCTGCATTTAAAGATAGTCGGGAACTAATCAAAACCGATGATGCGTATGGAATGGCCGGTGTGGATTTTGAAAGCACAAATGGCTTATGCAAAACTTATTTTTCAAATTCTAAAAACAACATAACCGTCATTCCCGGTTACATTTCTTCATCAACCAAAGGCAATTCAACAACCTTGGGCAGAGGTGGTTCTGATTATTCAGCAGCCATAGTGGCCGCTGCAATAGATGCCGGGGAATTGCAAATATGGACAGACGTTAGTGGTATGTATACGGCTAATCCAAGGATAGTTAAACAGGCAAAGGCCATCCCGCAGATCTCGTATGAAGAGGCAATGGAATTATCCCATTTTGGAGCTAAAGTTCTTTACCCCCCTACCATTCAACCTGTACTGTCGAAAAACATACCTATCCTCATTAAAAATACTTTTGCCCCGGATGAACCGGGTACTTTAATAGCCAAAAACCAAAATGTCCTTGGCAAATCCGTAAGGGGCATTAGCAATGTAGAGCATATTACGCTTCTTTCATTGGAAGGGCCCGGAATGATAGGGATACCGGGTATTTCAAAGCGCTTTTTTGAAGTGCTTTCCCAGGCCGGCATAAGTGTTGTGCTTATAACGCAGGCATCCTCAGAGCATTCAATTTGTGTTGGAATTTCTGACAATGATGCCGCAACTGCAGAATCATTGGTAAACACGGCTTTTGAATATGAAATAGCTACAAATAAAATTAAACCGGTTATTGTAGAAAGTGAACTCGCCATCATTGCCCTGGTAGGAGATAATATGAAAAGTCACCAAGGCCTAAGCGGAAAGATGTTCAGTGCATTAGGTAAGAACAATGTAAATATCAGGGCTATTGCGCAAGGTGCTTCAGAAAGGAATATTTCGGCTGTTATTAAAAAGGAGGATGTAAAAAAAGCCCTGAATACTTTACACGAAGAGTTTTTTGAGCAGAATATTAAGCAATTAAACCTCTATGTAATGGGCGTGGGCAATGTGGGTTCCAGGTTTATTAAGCAAATCGAAAATCAGAAAAAATATCTTAAAAAGAATCTTAAACTAAATCCACGGGTCATTGGATTGTCTAATTCAAGAAAAATGGTTTTCGATGAGGATGGGATACCGTTGGAACGCTGGGAAGAGTTGTTGGAAAAAGGTGAAAAAGCGGATAAGACCAGGTTTTATGAAAACGTCTTAAAATACAACTATCGCAATAGCATCTTTGTAGATAATACCGCCAGCGAAATTGTGGCTGAGACTTACTCTGATTATTTAAAACGAAGTGTTTCAGTAGTTACCTGCAATAAAATTGCCTGTTCTTCGGACTACGAAAAATACAGAAACCTTAAAGAGCTTTCACGGGAATATAATTCCCCATTCTTATTTGAGACAAATGTGGGTGCCGGATTACCGATCCTAGACACTCTGAAACATTTGATAGCCTCTGGAGATAAGATCAACAAAATACAAGCTGTACTATCCGGTAGCCTGAATTTTGTTTTTAATAATTTTAATGACTCTACCACTTTCCACGATGTTGTTAAAAGGGCCCAGGAGGAAGGATTTACTGAACCGGATCCAAAAATAGATCTCAGTGGCATTGATGTAATGCGAAAGATTTTAATCCTGGCACGGGAAAGTGGTTATAAACTGGATATTGAGGAAATAGAGAACAGGTCATTTTTACCGGAAGAAAGTTTGGCGACCAACAATAATGAAGACTTTTACGCTTCCCTTACAGCCCATGAAAAATCCTTTCAGGAGCTATATGCAAAGGCGGTATCGGCAAAAAGCAAGCTAAAATATGTTGCAGAATTTGTAAATGGTAAGGCTAGTGTTGGATTAGAGCGAATCCCCAAGGGTCATGATTTTTATAATTTGGAAGGAAGTGATAATATTGTACTCTTCTATACTGAAAGATATCCCAACCAACCATTGATTATCAAGGGCGCCGGGGCCGGAGCGGATGTTACTGCATCCGGCATTTTTGCAGATATCGTAAGAATAGGGAATTTTTAATCAAATGAATAAAATTAAAGTCTTTTGTCCGGCTACTATTGCTAATATTTCCTGTGGATTTGATGTCCTCGGCTTGGCCCTGGAGGCAATAGGCGATGAAATGATCGTGCAAAAGACCCGAGAACCCGGTATCAGAATCTCTAAAATAACAGGGCAATCCTTACCACTTGAAACAGCAAGTAATGTTGCCGGGGTAGCAGGATTGGCCTTTTTAGAAGAAAGCAATTATACTGGTGGGTTTGAGATTGAAATTCACAAAAAGATTAAAGCCGGGAGTGGAATTGGCAGTAGTGCTGCAAGTGCTGCAGGCGCTGTATGGGCTATGAATGAGCTTCTGGATAAGCCATTTACACCAATTGAGCTGGTAAAATTTGCCATGCAAGGCGAGGCCTTAGCCAGTGGCGTGGCACATGCAGATAATGTAGCACCAGCCTTATATGGTGGATTTACCCTGGTGCGTAGTTATGAACCCTTAGATATTATCAAAATAAATACTCCCCCTGAATTGTTTGCTTCGGTGATCCACCCTCAGATTGAAGTAAAAACATCAGATTCAAGAAAAATACTTAAAACATCTATTTCTTTAAAAGACGGGATAAAACAATGGGGGAATGTTGGCGGACTGGTATCCGGACTTTTCCTTGAAGACTACGACCTGATCGGCAGGTCTTTGGTAGACCACATAATAGAACCTATTCGCTCCATGTTAATTCCTGGTTTTGGGGATGTAAAATCAAAAACTATGAAGGCAGGGGCATTGGGCACCGGGATTTCCGGTTCGGGACCTTCTATTTTCGCCTTGAGTAAAGGAATAGAAACGGCAGAGAAAGTGGCAGAAGCTATGAGGAATGTATACCTCAATATTGGTGTGGATTATGACGTATATGTCTCTAAAATAAATACAAAAGGAATGCATAAAATATAATTGGGACTTTTTCTTCCCTAATACCGGTAAATGAAATTTTATAGTCTAAATAATAAAGCTGCGGATGTATCCTTTAAAGATGCTGTTTTAAGAGGAATAGCTCCTGACAGAGGTTTGTACTTTCCACGGGAAATAAAACCATTACCAGCTTCTTTTTTTGAGAATATTGAAAAACTATCAGATCACGAAATTGCCTTTAAGGCCATAGCACAATTCGCCAGTGATAGTATACCTGAAAATAAATTAAAAGAAATTATCACCAGCGTGTTAGATTTTCCATTTCCCGTTGTGGAATTGGAAAAAAACGTAGCAACTTTAGAGCTTTTTCATGGGCCCACACTCGCTTTCAAAGATGTAGGGGCCAGGTTTATGGCACAAAGCCTCGGCTATTTCTCAGAGGGTAAAAGCAGTGAGGTAACAGTGTTGGTAGCTACTTCTGGAGATACAGGCGGGGCAGTAGCTAACGGCTTTTTAGGCGTCAAAGGTGTTAATGTGGTAATATTGTACCCAAGTGGTAAAGTGAGTGATATCCAGGAACGGCAGTTAACAACTTTGGGACAGAATATTACGGCTCTTGAGGTTAATGGCAATTTTGACGATTGCCAGAATATGGTTAAAACTGCCTTTTTAGATTCGGAACTGAAGTCTGAAATACAATTAACTTCTGCAAATTCAATAAATGTGGCCAGGTGGTTACCACAAATGTTTTATTTTTTATTCTCCTATAAAAAACTCAAAAGCAAGAATCAACCCATAGTATTCTCTGTCCCCAGTGGTAACTTTGGAAATATCTGCGCAGGGATGGTAGCCCAAAAACTTGGCATGCCGGTTGCACACTTTATAGCGGCAACAAATGTAAACGATACGGTACCGCGTTTTATGCGAACACAAGAATATACTCCCGTGACTTCAAAAGCCACTATTTCTAATGCAATGGATGTAGGAGACCCCAGTAATTTTATTAGAATAAGAAAGCTTTATAAAAATAATTTTGCCGAATTAAGGAATAATTTGTCCTCGTATTCCTTTACAGATGAACAAACAAAACGTGCAATCCTTGAAATTTATAATACCTGCAACTATATAGCTGATCCCCATGGTGCTGTAGGATATTTAGGTCTGAAAGAATATCAGAAAGACAACCCGGATACCTTTGGTGTATTTTTGGAAACAGCGCACCCTGTTAAATTTTTAGACGTAGTTGAAGAAACTCTAAAATTGAACTTGCCAATTCCTTCTCAGATTCAAAATGTATTGGAGAAAAATAAAGTTTCTGTCAATATTGATGCTTACGACGAACTTAAAAGTTATTTGTTAGGCAAATAATGTATCTTATATCTGGAAGTCATAAAACATTGTGAAGGCAAATTGAGCTATCTATTAATTTTCTATAAATTTGCGCAGCTTAAATCGAAGAAATATGAAGAATACGGCTTTAACTAAAACTCATGAAGCACTTGGAGCTAAAATGGTTCCTTTTGCCGGATATTTAATGCCGGTATCTTATGAAGGTGTTAATGCCGAACATGAAACTGTGCGAAAAGCAGTGGGCGTCTTTGATGTTTCTCATATGGGAGAATTCCTGGTTGAGGGACCCAACGCTTTAACGCTTATACAAAAGGTTACATCAAACGATGCTTCAAAACTCACGGTTGGAAAAGCCCAATACAGCTACTTCCCAAATGAATCCGGGGGTATTGTGGATGACCTCATTGTATATAGGGTAAAAGAAGAAGTCTTCCTTCTCGTCGTTAATGCCTCTAATATTCAAAAGGACTGGGATCATATTTCCAGGTACAATGAATCTATTGGTGCCGAACTAAGAAATATATCGGATAACTACTCTTTATTGGCCATACAAGGGCCAAAAGCGGTAGAATCCATGCAGTCTTTAACCTCTGTAGATCTTTCTTCCATAAAGTTCTACAATTTTGTAGTAGGTGATTTCGCCGGGATAGAACACGTTATAATTTCAGCAACCGGTTACACGGGTTCGGGTGGTTTCGAAATCTACTGCAAAAATGAGGAAGTAAAACAAATTTGGGATAGCGTTCTGGAAGCAGGTTCTGCCTATGGAATTAAACCAATTGGTTTGGCTGCAAGGGATACACTTAGATTAGAGATGGGCTATTGCCTTTATGGGAATGACATTAATGATGAAACTTCTCCAATGGAAGCCGGCCTGGGTTGGATTACAAAGTTTAGCAAAGACTTTGTGAACAGCGAAGGTCTTGCAAAAGAAAAGGAGCAACCCCCAAAGCAAAAATTAATTGCCTTTGAATTGCAGGAACGTGGTATCCCAAGGCAAGGTTATGAAATTGTAGATGGAGAAGGTAATAAAATTGGCTATGTTACCTCAGGAACAATGTCTCCTTCACTGAATAAGGGTATTGGCCTGGGTTATGTAAAAACAGGGTTCTCGGATCCGGGAAGTGATATTCATATTCAGATACGTAAGAATACAGTAATGGCAAAAGTGGTGAAATTACCATTTTATAAAACTTAAATTCTTTTTGCGAACGAAGAGGGTACGAGTGTGAAAGACGGAGGAAAGAAAATACTTATTTTAGGGGGTAGCGGTTTTATTGGGAATGCTGTTTACAAGGAACTCTGCAATTATTTTGATACCTATGCTACATTTTGTTCCTCTGGCAGAGCCTATGAAGACAATAAACAATTTATAAGGTATGACATGCTGGAAGATGATATCTATCAACTTCTGGAACAAATTCGTCCGCAAATAGTTATTTCTGCCTTAAGGGGTAATTTCGGTGCGCAAATTCAGGCCCATCAGCATATGGCTGAATATCTCATTAAAAACGACTGCAAACTATACTTCTTATCTTCTGCCAATGTATTTGATGCATATAGTAAATATCCATCATATGAACAAGATAAAACCTTATCTGAAAGCGTCTACGGGAGGCTAAAAATCAGAATAGAGAATATGCTTTTGCGATTGCCTAAATCCAAAATGGCAATTTTAAGGATCCCAATGGTATTTGGGAATTCATCGCCCCGGGTTAAGGAAATGAAGAAATTTATTTGGAACAATGAACCAATAGAAGTTTTCCCGAATCTGATTATTAATGTAACAAGCATTAGCAAGCTTACCCAGCAAATCCATTACCTCATTAATCGAAATAAGATTGGAATTTACCATTTGGGCAGTTATGATTTGGTTCACCACGAAGATTTTATAAAAGATATTCTTGAAAGGATTGGGAGCTTCAATCCTATTTTTAAGAGGGTGTTCACCACAAATGAAGAGCGCTACCTGGCAGTTTTACCCAAAGACAATAAACTTCCCAAAAACCTTCGTATTAGTTGCCAGGAAATTATTGATCATCATGTTATTGGCTGATTAACAGGAATTCTGCTTATTTTTAAAATATAAATGGATTTTTTCTAACAGCAGGAAAACTTAAGACTATGCACAAACTAAGTGAAGTAGAAATAGCTAAAAATTTAAAAGACCTTAAAGGTTGGGAATATAAAGGTGGCGCCATTGAACGAAGCTTTAAGTTTAAAAACTTCAAAGATGCCTTTTCAATAATGACGCGGATAGCGTTTGAATGCGAGCAACAAAATCACCATCCGGATTGGTCCAATGTGTATAGCTCACTTAATATTCGATTGAATACACATGATGTTGGGGGTATAACCGACAAAGATTTTAAGCTTGCAGAAAGTATAGAAAAAATAGTGGGGGGTTAATTTTTTTGACTTGTTCTGGCCTCCCTTGTAGCACCATTTTAAATTGTTAAATTTGCTTCCGGGAAATAGCATTCGTTAATTTATGGGAAGAGCATTTGAATTCAGGCAAGCACGTAAAATGAAGCGATGGTCAGCAATGTCCAAAGCTTTTACGCGAATTGGCAAAGACATTGTTATGGCTGTTAAGGAAGGAGGCCCCGATCCCGATGCCAATTCACGTCTTCGTGCCGTTATTCAGAATGCCAAGTCTGTAAATATGCCCAAAGACAATATTGAAAGAGCCATCAAAAGGGCTTCCGATAAGTCCCAGGGCGATTTTAAAGAGGTATTATTTGAAGGCTATGCACCCCATGGAATAGCGATTTTAATAGAAACAGCCACGGATAATAATACCAGGACTGTGGCCAATATACGTAGTTATTTTAATAAATGCGACGGAAGCCTAGGCACCTCCGGGTCTGTTGAATTTATGTTTGACCATACCTGCAATTTTCGCATCAACGCAGAAGGAATAGATCCGGAGGAAATTGAGCTAGACATGATCGATTTTGGTGCGGAAGAGGTCTTTGTTGATGACGATGGCATTCTAATCTATGCCCCTTTTGAGAGCTTTGGAGCCATACAGAAGGAACTGGAATCGCGAAATATTGAAATTCTGTCTTCAGGATTTGAAAGAATCCCGCAAATCACCAAGGAACTTTCCCCTGAAGAAGCGGAAGATGTTGAAAAGCTCCTGGAGAAAATTGAACAAGATGATGATGTACAGAATGTGTATCATACGATGCAGGAGTAACTCCCACTTAGCATAGTCATTAACAGTCTAAAGTATCAAATAATCCCAATCATAAATTGAGAAATCCCAATCATAAATTGAGATCTGGTGTACACCATTACACAGACTCACATTAAGGATACAGCGGCTACTCCAATCTAGTGCTATAACTGACTAAGGTCATTGCAGAAAGGTTATTATCACTCTAATTTTGACTACTATTTAGTTTATAGCGCTTATTACTAAAAATGCTAAAGCTGAAGTAAGACTATTGATTAACCTAAAAATCCTGAACTATGAAAACACGAAGCAATATATTTTTATTCGTTCCATTATTCGCCTTTTTACTACTTTCCTGTTCAGAAGATGATCCGGAAGAATTAGTTAAAGAAGGAGGGCCCTTTGAAATTAGTGCATTGGCAGGCAGCTGGGAAGCTACATCGGCCAGTTTTAGTGATGGAAATACAAATTTTCTTGATCTGATAAACGAAGGAGGAACTGTAACCCTTACTGTCCAAAGCAGTGGCAGGTTTACTTTAACCATTGACCCTTCAGATAGGCCATCCTATACCACAAGCGGAGAAATGTTCTGGGAAAAATGGGAAGGACAATATTATTTCGCTATCGAATGGGCCAATTATCCCGGAGATTGGGATACTTATGGAGCAACACTTACATCGAATACTTTTACCATTAATGGAGGATTCGAATCCGGAGAATATGATTTTGACAATGATGGTAATTTCGAATCCGCCAGCATTAGCTTTACGTTCGTAAGGAGTTAAGAATATTCCGGGATTTTACCAACAACACCCTTATAGAATTCCCTGTAGGTCTGAAGGTCTCCTTCCATATCATTTGTGGTGTATTTAGGTTCTGAAATCTTTACTTCTTTTTTGCCAAAATCGAAGGCTACCATTACTATGGGTACTTTTGCCATTTTGGCTATGTAATAGAATCCGGTTTTCCATTTTGGCACTTTTTTACGTGTGCCCTCCGGAGCCAATGCCAACCGAAATCGCTTGCGTTCATCAAATATTTTTGTGATTGCGGCAACTTTGTTCTGGCTTTTACTTCGATCTATCGGAGTACCACCCATCCATCTAAAATACCATCCAAACGGTGGCCTGAAGAGGCTTTCCTTTCCAATATAATTAATTTCCTCATTAAACACCTTCCTAACCAGCAAACCCAGTAAAAAGTCTACCCAACTCGTATGGGGGGCAACAATTACAACGCATTTATCTACTTGGGGAAAGTCACCAATCAGTTTCCACTTGAGTATTTTAAAAAAAATAAATTTAGCAAGTTGGTGCATAGAAACAGTATATGGGATATATATTGGTGTTATAGCTTAAAATTAATCAACATCCATAGATCCCAAATAGAATCAAATGTCAATAATGGTAGAATGGATACACCCCTAAGGTTATATTTTCTCGTAAATAGATCTCAATTTCTCGGGGGTTATATATTTTGCCCAATCTTTACCAAGGGCATTTTCCCATAACGGCACCATGCCCATGGATACCTTGATCATAGTATTGAACTGGTCATCCGTTAAATTTGCACATATTCCTTTCGGTAGCTGAATATCATGCTTTTCCATCATTTCATTGAATTTGGCTACCCCCTCCGGATAAAACTCTCCCAAATGTTGAAAAACAAGGCAATTTCCAATACCATGTCTTGTGCCCAGCAAATAAGAAAGTCCATAACTCATCGCATGTGCAACACCTACCTGTGAATAGGCAATACTCATACCTCCATGCCATGAAGCCATCATTAGCTTATCTCTGGAGTCTGCATCGGAAATATCGCCCAGGAATACTTCTTCACATAATTCCAGGGCTTTTTCTCCATAACTCTGACTAAATGCGTTCAGATAGGTTCCGTTAAGCGATTCTATACAATGAATAAAACAATCCATTCCGGTATAGAACCATTGTTCTTTAGGCACGCCATGGAGGAGATCAGGATCCAGAATAACCTGGTCAAATGGCGTAAAATCGGAATTTATACCAAGTTTCTTTTCAGGTCCAAGTAAAACTGTCGTTCTGGAAACTTCTGCCCCTGTGCCACTTATTGTTGGTATCCCAACATGATAAACTGCCGGGTTATGCACTAAATCCCAACCCTGATAATTGGCTGAAGAGCCCTCGTTATTTAGCATTATCGCAACAGCTTTAGCAAGATCCAACAAAGTACCTCCGCCAATGCCCACGATAGCTGAAGGTAATTCTGAAAAATCCTCTTTTATTATGCTTACCAAATCATCTACTTGTCCGGTTTTTGGTTCTTTATCCGCTGAAATCAACACAATTCTATCCTGATATAGAATCGGAATCCTGTCAATCAGGGCCGAATTTTTAAAAACATCATCAACAAGGTAGATTGCAGGAGCCTCATTGCTGTTTCTATGAGGCATAAGTATTTCTCCTAACTGGTCAAAGCTACCTTGTCCGAATACCACACGGGGTACCATTGGGAAATTTCTGTAAGGACCTTTTGTTCTCTTGGCACTTTTTTCTAATTGTAAGTCTTTCTCTTCTTCCATGTGTTTACTTGAGATATTTTAAAATTTCTGATAGTGTGTTTAATGTCAGGTGGTTATTATCATGCTCTTCGGGAGCTATATGTTCATGTGCCCATGTCGTATGAAAAGGCACATGTACCGCCTTGGCTCCTATATTCATAATAGGCAAAACATCTGACTTCAATGAATTACCGATCATTAAAAATTCATTAGTTTTAATCTCCAGATGGTCCAGTAAATTTTTATAATTTTCTTCTTTTTTGTCACTCAAAACCTCAACATGGTGGAAATATCTGGTTAGGCCGGATCTTTCCAATTTTCTCTCCTGATCTAAGAGATCTCCTTTAGTAAGGACAATTAACCTGTATTTCCTGGCCAGTTTTTGCAATACTTCCTCCACACCCTGTAAAAGTTCTACGGGCTTGGTAATCATTTCCTTTCCAAGATTTAAAATTTCAGCAATCGTCTCGGGAGGAACATTATTATTTGATAATTCCATTGCAGATTCAATCATGGAAAGCATAAAACCTTTTATTCCATAACCATAGAGCTCCAAGTTATTCATTTCCATTTTAAAAAGCTCCTGATCTACCTTATTCTTTGTTTCATAATTTTCAAGAAGTGCTGCAAACTTTTCCTCCGCCTCCCTGAAATATGTTTCATTAACCCAGAGCGTATCATCCGCATCGAAACCAACAACTTTAATATTACTAAAATCTAATTCCATATTGCTTTGGCTTTCTCAAGATCTTCGGGAGTGTCAATTTCAATTCCATTTACATCCGTTTCCACCATTTTAATTTTTTTCCCATACTCCAAATATCGAATGGCCTCAATTTTCTCGGCAGCTTCAAGAGTTAACATTGGTAAACTCCTAAAATCCATAAGGGCCCTCTTTCTGAAGGCATAGACGCCTTTATGTTTAAAATAGTCAATTTGCATATCTGTTGACCTCAGATAAGGAATAGCCGACCTCGAAAAGTACAGTGCGAAATTTCTGTTATCGACAATTACTTTCACAATATTCGGGTTATTTATCTCGTCTGAATCGCTAATTTTTGTCATTAAAGATGCCAAATCAATTTCCTCGTTTACATCATTTTCGAATACATCCAGCATACTAACTAAACTCTCCTTATCTGTAAAAGGTTCATCTCCCTGTATATTTACAATAATATCTACTTCCATGTCAATTACGGCTTCCGCTATTCTATCGCTCCCGCATTCGTGTGCTTCCTTACTCATAATTGCCTTCCCGCCTTCTTTTGTGATAGCATCAAAAATAACAGGGCTGTCTGTTACCACATAGACCTCATCAAAAAGATTAGTCTTTAAAGCGGCCTCGTTTGTGCGCACAATGACCGGTTTGCCAGCCAAATCCTGCATCAATTTTCCTGGAAATCTGGTTGCCGCGTAGCGGGCAGGTATCATGGCGATTATTTTAGTCATTGATATAATTTGATTAATGTTTAACTCTTGGTCTTAGCCTGCGATAAATCGTAAAAATAAAAACCAGTATTATTATAACCAGTACCATAGCTAAGATTGGAGCAAATATCGATGCTGTGGTAACCACAATGGCAGTTCCCGATTCTAATGCTGATACCAAAGGGTTTGCGAGGCCTCCAGTTGTTGAAGTGGAGACTACTCTTCCTGCTGCAGATGCCCCCTTTATGGCGGTTGCGGTTCCGCCCCCGGCTATAATGGCGAGGGACCAGGTTACCACCGGATCCAAATCAGCTACCGTAGAAACCATTACGGCAGTACCTGCAATTGCTGCAAGGGGTATAGCCATGCTGTCGAGTAAATTATCGACCCAGGGAATAAAATAGGCCATTAATTCTGCCAATGTAGCCACTCCAAGTACAATTAATGCTGCCAGACTTCCAATCCAAACCCAGTTTTGATTTAATTCCCAAACCCCGAAATGGGCCGCAAGGCTGAGTGCAAACAAAGGCAAAAAAACCCTAAATCCGACCGAAGCAGCAAGTCCAATTCCGAGAAATATGCTAATTATTGTTTCCGATGTCATTACAAAAATCCCTGGTACTAAATTAAGTCATTCCTAATCAACAAAAAAATCACTTTTGAACCCTATAAGGTATAAATTTTTCTTTGCCCTTGTTACCGCAGTATAAAGCCAGCGCAAATAGTCGCGGTCTATTCCATTAGGAAGATATGGTTGTTCTACAAATACAGTATTCCATTGGCCTCCCTGAGATTTATGACAGGTTATGGCATAGGAAAACTTTACTTGTAAGGCATTGAAGTACTTGTTATTCTTTACGCCCAGAAAACGCTTGTATTTGGATTTTTCATGAGCATAATCGTTTTGCACTTCCTGGTATAGCCTATTCCCGTCTTCATAGGACAAAGAGGGTGTATCTGCCCTTATTGTGTCTAATAGTAATACCGTCTCCAATGGCCTTTGGTTTGGGTAGTCTACCATTTTCACTTTTACCTCAGCAAATTTAAATCCATAGAGTTCCTTAATGGAAAATATCTCCAGTATTTCAATAATATCGCCATTTGCTATAAAACCAGCTTCAGAATTGGGTTTTAACCAGAAGTAATTATTCTTTACTACCATCATGTAATCCCCTGTGGCAAGCTCATTTTCCAGGTATAAAATTCTGTTTCTAATATTTTCATTGTACAAATTTGCTCTTTTGTTAGAGCGCACAATAAGGACAGTCTCTTCCTTACCATTTTCACGGTAAGAATTATCAATCGCCTCCTGAATTTCATAGCCATCAACAAGTCTTATTATGTCTTTATATGGCTCAACATCAAATTTAAATTCCTCCAGGTATCCGGATTGCAGTTGCTCCCTCAGGTTGGTCGCATTCAATAATATGCCTGAGTTCTCTGCCTGTCTGACTACTTCATCTAATTCAAGGGTTATTACTTCTTTATTATAATTGTACGATAGTTTTTCGCTGTCTAAAGCAGGGCTGATTTGCAAGTGAACCGGAGGTAATTGTGCGGTATCTCCAATCAAAATCAGTTTACAATTATGTCCGGAGTAAACATACATCAACAAATCGTCTAACAGCGACCCATTGCCAAATAGCCTGGAATCTGATGGTGCATCAGGGATCATAGAAGCTTCATCTACAATAAAAATAGTATCCCGGTGCTTGTTCGGTGCCAGTATAAATTTTATGCCTCCGCCACTTTCTTTTTTTGGAAAGTAGATTTTCCTGTGAATTGTAAAGGCCTGACTTTTTGAATAATTACTCATCACTTTAGCGGCCCTGCCTGTAGGTGCCAGAAGTACAGCCTTCATAGTAGTCTTCCACAGGTTAGATACTATATCTCCTACTATCGTAGTTTTACCTGTACCTGCAAAACCTTTTAATAAATAAACTTCCTCTTTTTTGTCTGATAATACAAAATGAGCCAGCTGCTGTAAGGCCACTTCTTGTTTTGGTGTAGGTATATGAGGGAAGTTGTCCTTAAGAAGTTTATAAAAAGAAGGTGCTGTAAGCAATTTCATGAGCCTTCAAATATAAAGAGGATTTTTGCTACAAAACCTTTTACGATTAAAAAAAAATTGTAGATTTGTGAAGACCACTTAAGATAATTAATACCAGTTAAAAATGAAAACCATACTTCAGATAGTACTTTGGATAATTTGCGTAGGACTTGGATTCCTAATCTATAGATCTGTAACAGGGCCGATTGAGTTTAAAAAGGTAAAAGAAGAGCGTTTTTCTAAAGTTATTTCAACTTTAAAAGATATTAGAAATTCTCAGGAAGCTTACAGGACTGTAAATGGTAAGTTTGCCAACGACTTTAATAGCCTTGTTTCATTTGTTGATACAGGAAAATATACCATAACCCAGCAAAGAGACTCTTCCTATATGGAGTTCGATAAGGTTTATGGAATTGATTTGTTGAGAGAAATAACTATTATAGACACTTTGGGATTTGTTTCTGTAAAGGATTCCTTATTTAAAGGTGATGATCGCTACAAAAGCATGATGAATGTTCCTTATGCGCAAGGTGGAGAAAAATTTACTATGAAAGCAGAGATTATTGATAAGGGAGGTTATAAAGCGCCGGTTTTTGAAGCCAAAGTAAAAAAGGATGTTATTTTATACGATCAGCCTAAGGATCTTTTGACCAGGGAAAACGCTCAGATTAGTGTTGAAGAAGTGAACGGACCGGAAATTAAAGTAGGTTCACTTACTGATGTAAGTACCAATGGCAACTGGCCACCTATTTATGACAAAAAAGGAGATCAATAACGATATTGAAAATTATTATAAATTGTCCATTCAGGTTAGCTTGAATGGACTTTCTTTTTGTATCGCGGACACCATTGCCAATACGATCAAAGAGTTTAAGCGGCGAAGCTTTGGGAAAGAGCTAAGTCCTTATGAGCTACAGAAGGAATTAAAGCAACTTTTCGGAGAATCAAATATTGAAGGGTATTCCTTTTCTGAGGTTGTGGTCATCCACAAGAATAATCTCTTTAGCCTTGTGCCTAAACCCTTGTTTGATACGGCAGAGCTTGCCAATTATCTAAAGTTTAATGTAAAGATACTCGCTAACGACCTTGTTGAATATGACGAGATAGATAGTTATGATTTGGTAAATGTTTATGTGCCTTTTGTGAACATCAACAATTATATTTATGATCTCTTTGGGGAATTTGAATTTATGCACCATGGAACAGTAATGGTGCAGTCTTTATTGAATTCATACAGCAATGGAAATGAGACCATTTGTTATGTCCATGTTTCAGATAATCAGATGGATATTACTGTACTTTCTCAAAAACAATTGCTTCTCTTTAACAGTTTTAAATATAAAACCAAAGAAGACTTTATTTATTACCTGCTTTTTACTTTAGAACAACTGAAGCTGGATACTGAAACTGTAAAAATAAGGCTTTTCGGAGAAGTAGATATGGGAGATGAGCTCTACAATATTGGTTATGAATATATTCAGCATATTTCATTATTTATTCCACCCAGCGATATTTATTCCACTGAAGAGCTCGAGAAAGAGGAAGTAGATTTTACCGTTTTAAATGCCCTGTAATGCGAATTATCTCCGGTTTACATAAGGGTCGCCGCATAAATGCTCCCAGAGGCCTGCCGGTGCGTCCTACGACCGATATGGCAAAAGAGGCCTTATTCAATATCCTAAATAACAACTATTACTTTGAGGATGTAAAAGTACTGGACCTGTTTGCCGGTACAGGAAATATAAGTTTTGAATTTGCATCCAGAGGCAGCAGCGATATAGTAGCAGTTGATAAAGATCACCGATGTATTAAGTTCATTGCCAAAATGGCAAATGAACTAGATTTCAACATTTCTGCCATAAAAAACGATATTTTTAAATTTATTGAAAAGGTAAACCTGAATTTTGATATAATATTTGTTGATCCCCCTTATAGCTTCACTGCTGACGATTGTTCAAAGATTACTTCAATTGTTTTCCAAAGACAATTATTGAATGAAAACGGCATTTTGATTATTGAGCATTCCAAGCACACGGATTTATCTCTTCTTGAGAATTTTAAATCTATGAAGAAATACGGAGGAAGTGTTTTTAGTTTTTTTGAACCGGACTAACCTCAGAATAAAAAAAATCCCTCACTCTTAGATTTTAAATAAATCATATAGAACAAAGGATTTTTTCTAAAAGCAGGTCATAAGCCGGATTCTGTAAAGCCTCAAAGAGACCCCCTTATCATTTATCTGGACTTGTGGTTACCCAAAAGTTCTAACCGCCTACCCTTCAGCTTGAGCGTGCCGCCCTCAAACGCTGATTTACATGGCGTTTCACCGCATAGAGTTTACCTGATTTCACTACAGCATTACCTGTACCTGCTTTCTGTTGCACTTGTCCTTCTTCCCCAAACGGAGAAGAGACGGGCGTTACCCGCTATGCTGCACTATGGTGTCCGGACTTTCCTCACCCATATAAAAATATGAGCGCGATAAGGTGACCTGATAATACAAAGGTACAACATCCTTTTGAAGCCAAAAAAAATTGCCTATTCAAAAAGGTTTATTGGTTAATTCCTTCATCATAATGGAATCCCCGAAAGGAAATAAAAAACATTTATAAATGTCGGCCATAACCTGCGTTACTGCCCCCAATAGATTGTTGATAAAAACTGGGCATCTATGTTTAAAATAAACGACAAAATGCATGGCTATATATATATTTGTATATAACACGTTAAGCGTTTATATTTAGTATACAAAAGCTTATTTATTTGGAACCTTTTATTGTATCGGCACGCAAATTCAGACCCAAGACTTTTAAAGATGTTGTGGGGCAGGAAGCCATTACTAATACGTTGCTGAATGCTATAGAAAATAACCATCTTGCACAGGCGCTTCTATTCTGTGGTCCAAGGGGGGTTGGTAAGACCACATGTGCACGGATTTTAGCCAAAAAGATCAATCAGGACGGTACGGAAAAAGAAGATGAAGATTTTGCATTCAATATTTTTGAACTGGATGCGGCATCCAACAATTCCGTTGATGATATCAGGAGTTTGATAGATCAGGTGCGCATACCACCACAGGTTGGAAAATACAAAGTATATATTATTGATGAGGTACATATGCTATCTCAATCTGCTTTCAATGCGTTCTTAAAAACACTTGAAGAACCACCCAGGCATGCTATTTTCATTCTGGCAACTACAGAAAAACACAAGATAATACCAACTATTTTGTCGCGTTGCCAGATATTCGACTTTAAACGTATAACTGTTAAAGACGCCGCCGAGTATCTAAAATATATTGCCGAACAGCAAGGTGTTGAAGCAGAAGAAGATGCACTGCACATTATTGCCCAGAAGGCAGATGGGGCTATGAGAGATGCACTTTCTATTTTTGACCGTGTTGTAAGTTTCTCCGGAAAGAAACTTACAAGGGCTGCCGTTACCGAGAATTTAAATGTTCTGGATTATGATACATACTTTGCAACAACAGATTTAATTCTGGAACATAATATCCCTCAATTGCTGGTTTTATTTAATAATACACTGGCAAAAGGTTTTGAAGGGCATCATTTTATTAACGGTCTCGCTTCGCATTTCAGGGATCTTTTGGTTTGCAGACATGAAGACACAATTGCTCTATTGGAAGTTGGTGATACGGCTAAAAAAAAGTATCTCGAGCAATCTAAAAAAACTTCTGAATCCTTTTTAATGAAAGGGATATCTATAGCTAATGATTGTGATCTTAACTATAAAACCAGTAAAAATCATAGATTATTGGTTGAATTAACCCTGATGAAGTTAGCCTCCATAGATTTTAATGGTGAAAAAAAAAATCTTGAAAACCTCAGCTCTTCCCTTAGCAGTGAAATTCAACTAATACCTACTTCCTTCTTTATTAATACCCTCCCCATTAGCCAAGGGCAGGAATCATTGGAATCTGCTAAAAGCCCGGTGAAAATAAAAACGGCCATTCCCGAAGAGAAGGAAGCAGAAATTAATTATCCGGAAGAATTCCCCGCAACAGAAAAAATAGATTCTCAGCCCCTTTCTGAAATAGTATCAGAGGAAGTACTGGTATCAGATCCTGGTATAAAAATTAAGATCAAAGAGCGATCCAAAAGAATTTCCGGATTATCAATATCCAGTTTGAAGGCAAAAAAAGAACATCAGCTCAAAAAGATTGAAGTTGTTGTTGATGAAGACGAATTACCCAAAGAAAGTTTTACCCAAGAGGATTTACTAAAACATTGGGGGACTTATATTCAAAAACTGGACAAGGCAGGCAAAAAAATTATGGCTTCGAATCTAAGTTCCGACCAGCCCAAAATAGTTGATCAAACGCAAATATGTATTGAGCTTCCGAATGGAACAATGAAAAAAGAAATTGAAAGGGAACAATTTCAACTTATGAAGTATCTAAGAAAAGAACTCAACAATTATAGCATTGAGCTGAAAATAAGCGTGAACGAAGAAATAGCCAAAAAATTTGCCTATACCCCTGAAGAGAAATATCAAAAACTTAGGGAAATAAACCCTGCGATTGACCTCCTGAGAAAGGAGTTTGACCTAGACCTTTGATTTATTTACCAATCGGAGTCTAACAGCATAAAGAAGCATTACCAATGCGACAATCAGCAGGCCCAGAGACTCTCTGCCCCTTTCAATATTTTCAATATCTCCATTTCCAATAGTCACGCCCTGATATTGATCAGGCCACATAACTAATGTGCTGACAAAATAAATAACACTCAGGATAACAGCTGCTGTAACATTTAATTTACCTAAATAAAAGAAAAGGGAGGCCGCTGCGGCAACTCCGTAGATAGCATACCACAACAGAGCGTCGGGATCGTTGTATTGAACATATGCCGCCCAAATAAACAATAGTGTAAATACCAGGGAAAGAATTTTGAACATATTTTTCATAATAAAGAATTTTAACCGGTTAACTGCTTCATTAAAAGTTTATAAACTTCTGTGGGTTTATAAAGTTCCTGATTTAACGGACGTCTTTTGTTAGTAATAAATACCGGGTAATCTACTATATCCTCAGGTATTCTTCCATGAGAACCCTTTACCAAATCTGCTTTCAGAGGAATTACATTCATTACTGTCCTGAATCCCAGTTTCTTTTTTATAAGTTTCCAAATAACTTTTAGCATTACCAGTTTATCAGCAGGATCCGTAAACATTTCTACCGGATCATATCCTGGTTTTTTATGGATATCCACCATTCTGGCGTAGTCCGGGGCTTTTGCATCATCCATCCAGAAGTAATAAGTAAACCAGGAATTTTTATCCGCGATTAAAACTAAATCGCCACACCTGTCATGATCTAAATTTGCTTCTTTCAATTCATTGGCCGATAAAACTTTTTCAATACCATCAATACCTTCCAATAAATTTTTGACACTCTTTGTTTTGGCTGGATCATTCAAATAAACATGTGCTATTTGATGATCGGCTACTGCAAATGCTCTACTGGCACCGGCATCTAATAGTTCCAGGCCTCTCTCCTCCCTGATACTTATTAATCCCTCAGAGCGTAGAATACGATTAACATGAATTGGATTGTTCACATTGGTAATACCGTACTCCGAGAGCAAGACTACATTAGTATTGCCATTTTCATAATAGCTTACCAATTGCTTTACAACATCATCGATTTCTTTGAGATCTATACTTATTTTGGAGAAGTCAATTCCATGTCTCTGTAAATTATAATCCAAATGCGGCAGGTAAATCAGCGTAAGCGTAGGATCATGTAACTTGTCCGTCCTGAGCGCTGCATCTGCTATCCACTGACTGGATTTGACAGAAGTTTTAGGACCCCAAAAATTAAAAAGAGGGAATGTCCCCAGTTCATTTTGTAACTGGTCCCTTAATTCAGGAGGGTGTGTATAGATGTCCGGGATCTTCCGGCCATCTGCAAGATAATTAGGGCGAGGTGTGACACTGAAATCGACTGTGGAATACATATTATACCACCAGAAAAGATTTGCGCAAGTAAAATCACTATCCAATTGTTTCATCTCATCCCACAACTTGTCACTCTCAATAAGCTTGTTCGATTGTCTCCAGAATTTTACCTCACTTTCATCCTTAAAATACCATCCATTCCCAACAACACCATGTTCCGCTGGCCACTTACCTGTAAGATATGTTGTCTGCGAAGTACATGTGACAGCCGGCAAAACCGGTATAATAGAGGCTGACGCACCTTTTTCCAGAAATGATTTAATAAAGGGTGTATGTTCACCAATTAGTCTTTTGGTAAGACCAACAACATTAATAACCACCGTTTTATCCATATCTTTTATAGTCTGTCTATTAACCAATTCATTTCCCTGATTATCGATTCTGACAAGTCTTTTTTCAGATAACCCGGCAGCACATCCCAGGTGTATGTCTCAACTTCAAGGTGTTCTGAAATAAGATTTTCTTTAAGAATAGATATCACCTTCAGGATATGATCCTGGGTAGAATACAGTTCTTCAAAAGATTCAAGAAAAATAGGAACGTGAAAATGAGCTCTTAATTCAGACACATCAGGTCTATTCCTGAGAACAATAGGCAGGTCATTATAGGTTTTAACGCCCTCTTTTGAATTTACGGTAACCTGGTGCAAATAAGTAGGCTCATCAAATTGCGCAAGGGAATCCCATATTTTATCCTTGCCAGAGGTGTCAAACTTAACTTTCAAAGCAGCGCTTACCTGTATTTTTCCAATTTTGATTCCGGCATTCTTTAATTTTTGAAAAGTATGGGCCGGTTCCTCATAGGCTAGTGAAAAATGACAGATATCATAACAAAGGGTGCAATAACGCAATACTATTTTTTTAGCCTTTTCTTCACTTATATTCAGGATTTTTATAAGCCCATCCTTTGCTATTGGTAAAAGAAAATTTTGGTAGAATTTTAAAACATCTTCCGTATTCTCCAGCATGCCATCCGGTTCCGGTTCAATATCTATATGAAGATACTTGGATGTTCTTTCTTCTAGTTTATAGAGTTTAAGTATAAGCTCAGACAAATGCATTGCTCCTGTTTCCATGACGGCATTTTTCTCTTTTGTGCCAGAATGCCAATGCTTATAGCTTATTGGCGAAGTAGAGATCCCTCCGGAAATACCTTCGGGCAATAGAAAAGCTAATTGTTCAAATAGTCTTGCAGTATAATTGACCCTGTCCCTTGTTGTCCAATCGGGCTCATGTACTTTATCTTTTACAACCTCATCATGAAAATTTCCATAAGGAAAACCATTCATGGTAAATACATAAAGACCGTTAGTATTTAACCAACTTTTAAATTGCGGTAGATTATCATGCATAGAAAGTTCTTCACTTGCCTTATTGGATAGTCGCAATCCTATACCAAAAGGTTTTTCTTCTGATATTTTATTCTTTATTACAGGCAGGTAATCCACTAAACTCTGAAAGGTACTGGCCCAATCCTGTCCAGGGTGAATATTGGTGCAATAAGTCAGATGGTATCTTTCATCGATCAGCATAGGTTATGCTACATTTATTTTATATTTATTATTCAGGAAATTTAATGCATTCTTCATTATTTCCATATCTATTTGGTGCACATCCAATTTCTTCCCAATTCCATTTATCAATGTTATAGTTAATTCTCCACCGAGATGCTCCCGAAATTCCTGAATCCCTTTTAACAACTCTTGTATTTCTTTATCCCCCGAAACAGGAATAGACAAATCAAAGCCAATTTCTGTCATCACTTCTAATATTTCATCCAAAATTTCAACTGAAATCAGACCTGTAAAGTGAGCGTAAGTTAAATCCAGTGCAATTCCTTTGGCAACAGCTTCACCATGTCTCAAAGAATAGTTGCTCATTTGTTCCAGTTTATGAGCGGACCAATGACCAAAATCCAATGGTCTGGAAGAACCGCTTTCAAATGGATCACCTCCTGTAGCAATATGTTCCATATGCATTTCGGCACACCTGTAGATAGTGTTAAGCATGGCATCCATATCTCGTTCTTTCAATCTGATCGCATTTTCCTTAATTGTATTATAAAAATCAGCATCCTTTATGAGAGCTACTTTAATGGCCTCAGCCACCCCTGCAATCCAATCGCGTTGTTCAAGACTGGTTAAAAATTTGCTGTCATTCAATATGGCATACGGTGCTGCAAAAGTGCCAATAAAATTCTTTTTATTATAAGCATTTATTCCATTCTTGACCCCTATTGCCGCATCATTTTGAGAAAGAACAGTAGTTGGAATACGAATTAGTTTAACCCCTCTGTGGGCTATAGAGGCCGCAAAGCCTGCCATATCTATTACGGCACCGCCTCCAACAGCAACCACAAAGGAATGCCTGCAAATTGCATTATCGTTAATTGCGGCTATAATCCTATCCACATTATCATAGTTGTTTTTGGATTTTTCTCCCCCCTCAGTTACCAGACACTCTGTAAACTGTAATTGATTATTATGCAGAAGACAATATTCTTTTATGCCTTTACTAAGCTCAGGATGATTTTTGAGAACTCCATCGTCTATAACGAAAAGTAACTTTACCTTTTCATTTGGTTTATAAGACCTAATAACCTTCATGAACAAGTCGTTATTGCTTTCAAATAGGCCACTTGTAAAATGTAAACTATATTTAAAGTTTACTGCAAAAGACTGTTCTATGGGATTTAATTGCATGTTTTTAATTTAAGTTACCGCAAACATCTTTGCTAGTATGAATGACAGCGGGAGCAATAGCAGAACAATCAAACCAAACTGCCAACCGTCAAACCCTACCGCGAGTGATGCATCCAAAACAATTATTGAAAGTACACCACTGACCACAGCTTTTTTAATATTATCAGGTGAATTTACTCTATATGCCCTAATTAATGGACCATAAATCAGAAATATAAATAACCCCATGAAGGGAGAAAAAGCAATCCACTGTGTCTGTATGTCGGGTATAATCATCAAAACGATAAAAATAACCATTGCGTATATCAGTCCTGCCCAAATAATGTGTTTTTTGTTTTGGCCGTAAACCTCTCCCCTGCTAATTAGCGTAATGGCAAAAATATACAAAAGCGGAATTACGGCATACATCCAATGAAATATTTCACCGAAAACGGACATTCCCAAAATGAGATTTAATGCTCTGCATAGGCCCATATTTAATGGTCCTAGGAATTGATATTTTTTGGAGTAGGAATTATATAGTATGATTGTCAAGGCGAGAATAACCGCTATAATACCGCTAAGTTGATTCACAAAGAAGGATAAGAAAACACCGGACAGCAACAATCCGGATCCAAATAACGCAGCTCCTTTAAGAGATACTTCTCCTTTCGGAATAGGTCTTTCGGGTCGTTCTATCTGGTCAATTTTAAAATCAAACACATCATTAAGAACAACTCCTCCCGCATATAGAAAAATCGAGGAAAATATAAGTAAGATTAAATTCTGGTATGCAGCTCCGTTTAAGGAAGTATCTGATGTAATAAGGAAAGTAAGTCCGGAAATACTGGACCCTGCCATTATATCTGCCATTGCAGTGGGCAAGTTTGCAGGCCTGGTAAGCTTTGCGTATCCCAGGAGCTCTATGTTCATTCTATTTTATTTGATCTGTGTCTATGCGTGGTTCCTGCCCCCTTAAAACACTATTATCATTGTAAAGAATGGATTGATTAATTCCCTGTGGATTCAACCAGTCAGATTCTTTCATTTTCCCATTTTTGCTAAAAGCATCCAATGCATTTTGGTAACAGGTTTTCACAACATCTTCACGGGCTATACCCCTCCTTAACATAAGCGCTGCCGTTTTCGGTACCGCCAGCGGGTCACTGACCCCCCAGTCTGCAGAACTATCTACTATTATATTGGAGCTGCCATATTTACGGACAACTTCTACCATGCGTTCATTACCCATTTTGGTTTTTGGATAAATGGTAAAAGCGGCTATAAAACCTTTATCCAAGACGTCCTTTACAGTTTCCTCATTGTTATGATCAATTATTACATTACCGGGATCCAGTTTATGTTCCATGCATACCTCCATGCTCCTGAGCGTTCCGGCTTTCTTATCCCTATGGGGGGTATGAACCTGAACCGTCATGTTTAATTCTTTGGCGAGTTCAAGTTGTTCTCTAAAATACTTGTCCTCTGCAGGTGTTTGATCATCATAGCCTATTTCGCCTATAGCAACAACATTTTCTTTATGAAGGTATAAGGGCAGAAGCTCCATAACCTGCTCGGCCAGGGCTTCATTATTGGCTTCTTTGGAATTCAAACCAATTGTACAATAATGTTTAATACCAAACTGACTGGCTCTGAAAGGCTCCCAGCCAACAAGACTACTATAGTAATCCTGAAATGACCCCACCTGGGTGCGCGGCTGGCCTAACCAAAAAGAGGGCTCAATTATTGCCACAATTC
>Ga0209536_100002789_pt1 | contig 28398 bp, 26 predicted proteins | sample DeeMarSeWOR28_12_FD_187461 | JGI IMG/M metagenome (GOLD analysis project Ga0209536, IMG submission 187461) | Marine sediment microbial communities from White Oak River estuary, North Carolina - WOR-2-8_12 (SPAdes) (version 2) | ecosystem: Environmental > Aquatic > Marine > Intertidal zone >... | reverse complement strand
GTGGGCTGTGCCACCCCAGCAAGCTGCGCAACGCGCCCCGTCGTGAGGGCGCTGTGGCCTTGCCGGTGGATCGTTTTGAGAATCGCCTGAAGCAGGCGATGCCGCGTACGTTCCTTGTTCGTTTGGCGTGACATGCGGTTCGTGTAGCAGTCGAACTCAGCCGGTTCCATCGAAAGTTGGGCCGTAACCATGCTATTTACCGAAAAGAAATACAGGTCACCGGCTCGAACGCATAAATTGCGCGGCTGTCATCATGGCGAAACACCTGCAGAAAGAAGAAGGTCCGCATACGAACGCTGATTTCGCCCCGGGTTGGTACGTCGTTGCTGCGGGCCGCGACCTCAAGAGCGATCCCAAGCCGGTCGTGTTGAATGGGTTACCCCTAGTTACATTTCGCGACTCGAATGGACAAAGTGTCGCGCTGCTCGATCGCTGTGCGCATCGGAACGCCCCGCTCTCCGCAGGACGTGTCGTCGAGGGCAATATCCAATGTCACTACCACGGCTGGCAGTTCGACGGCGCGGGCGCTTGCAGGGCGGTTCCGGGTCTGTGCAGCGAGGCCGATCACCCCGCGCGCCGCGTGCCGTCGTTCGCGTGTCGCGACTCTCAGGGTTGGGTGTGGGTCTATTCGGAGCCCGATGTCGATCCGGGGTCCGAGCCGTATGAGATCCCCTATGCGGATCAGCCGGGATACCTCACCATTCGAGAGCATCTCACGATGCCCGGTCCCCTCGATGCGGTCGCGGAAAACGCCCTCGATGTTCCGCACACGGCATTCGTGCACGCGGGGCTCTTTCGTAAGAACAAGGATCGCTCTCCGATCGAAGTCGTGATTCGCGCGATCGACGGCGGCGTCGAAGCGCAGTTCATCGGAGAGGAGCGTCCCAAGGGTCTGGTGGGTCGCATCTTGGCGCCCCAAGGCGGCGAGGTCTTCCACTGGGACCGATTCCTTCTGCCCGGCATCGCGCAGGTCGAGTATCGCCTCGGCGAGCACAGTCACATCATCACTACCGCGGCGCTAACCCCGAGGTCGCGCAACGTGACCGACCTATTTGCAACCGTCGCGGTCAACGTCCCGGTGCCGAATCTGTTTTTGAGAACGGTGTTCAAACCGATCGCGATGCACATCCTCAATCAGGACATGGAGATCCTTCGGCGGCAGACCGAGCAAGTCGAGCGCTTCGGGACGGAGGAATTCGCGTCGACCGAGATCGATGTCCTCGGGCTTCGGATAAAGAAGCTCCTGCGCGAAGCTGCGAGTGGAAGACAGGGCGCAGCCCCGGAGGAACGCCGGATCAAAATGCTCGTTTGAGGCCGATTGGTGTACCCTGACGGCGGGATGGGGTCAGACACGAACGGCAACTCGACGTACCTGATCAAGAACGCGCCTTCGGATCGGGTAGAGGCGAGTCCGAGCGATGCGCCGAAGTCGGATCCGCCGGACGGCCGGTGGCGCACGTCCGCCCCTCCGCCAGGCGAGAGCCTCGAAGCCAAGTGGTGGCCCGACCGAGATCTCGGCAAGGCCTTCCGGCGCTGGACCAGCATCCCTCCCGCAAGGGGAGAAGCCGCACGCACGGTGGCGATCAAGTTCCTGGTCGAGCACCTGAGCGTCAGCGAGCTCACCGCGGTCGGCACGGCGCCGCGCACCCCGGCGCCGGTGGTCGAGCCGCCCGATCTTGCGGCGCGCGTCCAAGCGATGGTCGTGCGCCTCGGCACCCACGGGCCGAACGAGGAGGCGCCCGATCACAGTGCTCTGCTCGCGGTCGGTGAAGACGCGCTCCCTGCGCTGCGCGACCTCTTCCCGGGGCGGCTCTGGTTCAATCGATGGGAGCCACACGTACAACCGCCACCCGGGCGGAGTATCTCGGGCCTCTGCAGGACTTTGGTCGCCTTCGGCGAGCCGGCGGTTCCGTACGTCGTCGAGTTGCTCAAAGCCGAAGACCCCGAGATTCGCTACTACGCGACACTGGTCGCAGCGGAGCTGCCCCATCCGCTTCTCGTCGAGCCGCTCGCGGCGGCGCTCTTCGACGACGATCAGGGGGTCTCCCGAAGTGCGCTCTATGCATTCGAAGCGTTCCACGAGCAGGACGGGATCGACGAGCTCAAGGAGTCGCTCCGTGCGCTCGCTGTCGCCTCCGACGCCGATCAACGCTCGCGCTTGCTTGCGATGCGGGCGCTGGCCGTATTGCGGGACATCAAGTGCGTCCAAACGCTCTTCCCTGCTTTGTCAGAGCGGAGTGTGTTGGGAGAGGCAGCGTGGCGCGTCCTTCGGATGCTGACCGCGCAGGATTTCGGAACCGATGAAGTGTCGTGGCGCCTGTGGTTCGATACCCATGGCTCACGTGAGCGTGCCGAGTGGCTCATCGATAGCTTGGACCACGAAGACCCCGAGATCCGAGCAATCGCCAGCCGCGACCTCGTTCGCATGGTGGGCCACGACTACGGTTATCGCGTCAACATGCCGGGCGACGAGCGCCGTGCGATTCGCGAACGCTTTCGCATGTGGTGGAGCGCCCGATCGTCGGCCAACCGCTAGACCTCAGCTCAGCAGCTCGCCCGCGATGCTCGAGGCGAGCTTGCCGTCAATCTGCCCGCGGTAGCGAGCCCGGACTTCCTTCATCACCTTGCCGAGGTCCTTCTTCGTCGATGCGCCAAGCTCAGTGACGATCGCGGCAACGGCCTCGCGCGCCTCGTCCTCACTCAAGGGCTTCGGCAAGTAGCGCTGGATGACTTCGATCTCGGCTTGTTCCTTGTCCGCCAGGTCCTGGCGGCCGCCTTCCAGGTAGCTCTTGATGCTGTCGCGGCGGGACTTCACCGCCCGGGTGAGGACCGCCAGCTCGTCCGGATCATCGAGTGTGAGAAGCTCGCTCTTGATCATTCGAAGCGTGTCGCGGGTCAGGTTGTCGCGCGCCAGCATGGCCTTTTTGAGGTCGGCGTCGATCTGTTCGAGGAGTGCCATGGCGGGATCCTGACAGATCGCTGTGATCCCGGCTAGTTGGCCAGAAAGCAGCCCGGCAGGGCAGGTTGTAAAATTGCTGTAAATGCCTGTTTTTGTTCAGCTTCAGTTGACTGAAAGCCCCTCACAATCCACATTGGCGCTTCCCGGCTAGTTAACTTGTAAACAGCCGAGGCAGAGAAAGGACACAGGATGTTGTCGACCATATCAGCGGCAAGGGGCAAGTCTTCGGATTTATTGGCCTCCCGCGAGATCAAGCACGTGGTGGTCCTCGGGGCCAACGGCGCGATGGGCCTTGGAAGCGGGGTGCTGTTCACAACGGCGGTTCCCCGGGTCACCTTTTTGGCGCGGACCAAGGAGAAGGCCGACGGCGGGCTCGCCGCAGCCGTGAAGATGGTCCGTTCGAGCACCGTCGCGAACCGGGTCGACACCGGCAGCTACGACGCCGACTTCGATCGCGTCGTCGCCGAAGCGGACCTCATCTTCGAGGCCGTGACCGAGCAGCTGGATCTCAAAAAGCAGTTCTTCGATCGCATCGACGCGGTGCGCCGACCCGACTCGATCGTGGCGACGGTCACCTCGGGCCTTTCGATCAATCAGCTCGCGGAAGGCCGGAGCGCTTCGTTCCGCAAGAACTTCCTCGGGCTACACTTCTTCAACCCGCCTAACGTGATCGTCGGCACCGAGCTGATCGCTGGCAAGGACACCGATCCGAAGCTCGTCGATTTCATCGACGCTTTCTGCACGGTTCGTCTCGGCCGCGCGATGGTGCGCACCGCCGACACCGCCGGCTTCGCGGGTAACCGCATCGGGTTCAAGGTTCTCAACGAGTGCGCCATCCTCGCTGAGGAGCACGGTCCTCTCTTGATCGACGAGTTGGTCGGTCCGTACACGGGCCGCGCGATGACGCCGCTTGCCACGATCGATCTCGTAGGTTGGGACATCCATCGGGCGATCGTCGACAACATCTACGAGCTTGCCCCGGATGAAGCGCACGAGACACTGAAGCTCCCGCAGTACATGGCCGAGCTGATGGAAAAGGGCGTCCTCGGTCGCAAGACCGGCGGAGGTTTCTTCGGCAAGGATGACGGGGGCGGCCGAATCGTGCTCGACCCGAAGACACAGAAGTACGTTTCGAAGTCCTCTATCGCGCGACCGGACCTCGCGTTCATCGACACGATCTCGAACCTCCACCGCGTCGGGCGCTACGAAGAAGGCATGAAGGCTTTTGCCGAGGCGACCGGGCCGTACGCGGCCATCGCACAGAAGGTCATCGCCGGTTATATCAGCTACTCGTTCCATCGAGTCGGCGAGGTCACCGACGACATCTCGGGTATCGACCGCATCATGGGCTTTGGCTTCAACTGGGCGCCTCCGAGCGTATTGGTCGATACGATCGGTCTCAAGCCCACCATCAAGATGATCGAGAAGGCCGGCCTTGCAGTGCCGCCCGCGCTCGCAAACGCCCAGGAGGGCACCAAGTTTTTCGACGACCCTCAGGTCAATGTGGGCAAGTTCTTCGTCGCTGCGTAAGCGAAAGGTATTGGTGAAAGCAATGGCACAGGTTCCAGAAGTTTACGTTCTTGGCGGCTATCAGACGGACTTTGCCCGTAACTGGAGCAAAGAAAAGAAGCACTTCGTGGCGATGATGCGCGAAGCGGTCCTCGGCGCACTTGCCGAGACCAAGGTCGAGCCGAACGAAATCGAAGTCGCCCACACCGGGAACTTCGCTGCGGAGCTCTACAGCAAGCAGGGCCACCTCGGCGCGTTCTTCCTCGAGATCGATCCGGCGTTCAGCGGCCTCCCGACCTCGCGTCACGAAGCGGCGTGCGCGTCAGGCAGCCTCGCAATCCAAGCGGCGTCAGCGGAGATCGAAGCGCACCGGTACGATCTCGCATGCGTCGTTGGCGTCGAGCAGATGAAGACGGTCGGCGCAGGCGAAGGCGGCGATTTCCTCGGCACGGCAGCCTGGTACGAGCTCGAGGCCAAGGGCATCGAGTTCCCCTTTCCGAAGCTCTTCGGCAAGCTCGGCGACGAGTACGACAAGCGCTACGGGCTCAAGGACGAGCACCTCGCGGAGATCAGCACGATCAACTATGCGAACGCCAAGCTCAACCCCAATGCGCAGACCCGCACCTGGTACATGAACTACGACCACGCAATGAGCCGTGACGAGTTCAACGGTACCATCGGTGGGCGCATCCACATCTCGGATTGCTCGCAGGTAACGGACGGCGCCGTTGCGGTACTCCTCGCCTCGCCCGAGTACGCCAAGAAGTGGGCCGACCGCAATGGCCTGTCGCTCGCAGACATCCCCCGCATCAAGGGCTGGGGCCACAACACGGCGCGCATCCGCTTCGAGGACAAAGTCGCGGAGAGCGCCAACGACGACTACGTGCTTCCCCACGTACGCAGCACCGTGCAAAGCGCCATGAAGCGCGCCGGCATCGCCGACGTGAGCGGCATCGATGCAATCGAGACGCACGACTGCTTCACGACGTCGGAGTACATGGCGATCGACCACTTCGGCCTCACCGCGCCAGGCGAGAGCTGGAAGGCAATCGAAGAAGGCGACATCGCGCTCGGCGGCAAGACGCCGATCAATCCGAGCGGCGGCCTCATCGGCGCCGGTCACCCCGTCGGCGCGACGGGCGTCCGCCAGGTCCTCGACAGCTACAAGCAGGTGACGGGCCAGGCCGGCGACTACCAAGTCGAAGGCGCCAAGAACGTCCAGACCCTCAACATCGGCGGCTCCGGCACGACCAGCGTCAGCTTCGTGATCGGAACCTGATTCAGGAGCGCCGGGGTCTTCGGACCCCGGTGGAAACTCCCTCCTCTGCCTGCTAGGACGCCGCCATGCGGTATTCGCGGGCGTTTATTCCCACGGTCAAAGAGGTTCCGAAGGACGCGACCATGCCTTCGCACGTGCTCATGCTTCGAGCGGGGTACGCGAGGATGGTCGGAGCTGGGATCTATGAGCTGCTGCCACTCGGGACGCGGGTGCTGCACAAGATCGAGCGGATCATCCGTGAAGAGATGGACGCGTCGGGGGCCGAAGAGCTCCTGATGCCGACCTTCTTGCCCGGGGACTACTTCAAGGAGTCCGGGCGCTGGGATGTCTATGGCGCCACGCTTCTCCGCATCAAAGACCGCAAGGGGGGCGAGTATCACCTCGCCCCGACGCACGAGGAGATCATCACGGACCTCGTGCGCCGCGAAGTCCGTAGCTACAAGCAGCTACCGCTGAACCTCTACCAGATTCAGCTCAAGTACCGCGATGAGCCGCGCCCGCGTGCGGGTCTCCTTCGCTGCCGCGAGTTCATCATGAAAGACGCGTACTCATTCGACGTGTCCGAGGACAAAGCGATCGAGAGCTACGAGCAAATGCGGGACACGTACCACCGCATCTTCCAGCGCCTGGGCCTCGAATACCGGATCGTCGAAGCGGACAGCGGCGCGATTGGAGGCAGCCAGAGTGCTGAGTTCCAGGTGCTGGCACAGACCGGCGAAGACTGGATTGTCGCCTGTGACGCTTGTGACTACGCGGCCAACGTCGAGGTCGCGCAAGCCGGCCGTCCAGACGCCGCTAGCGCAGCGGCCGAGCCCGCGGCGCTCGAAAAGGTCAAAACACCCGAGATCCGGACGATCGAAGAGGTCGTCGGTTTCTTCGGCGCAAATACGACGGCGGCGAACACACTCAAGTCGCTGCTCTACGTGGCGGGGGAAGAGGTCGTGCTGGCGATCGTCCGTGGCGACCACGAGATCAACGAGATCGGCTTGGCCCGCCACCTCGGCGTAGCCGAAGTTCTGCTCGCGTCGGACGCGGCGGTCAAAGAGGCAACCGGCACCGAGATCGGCTTCGTCGGGCCAGTAGAGTTCCGAGGCCGGATCATCGCCGACCCTGACGCGGTCGCTGTCCCGAACGCGATCGCCGGAGCGAGCGAGACGCCGTACCACTACAAGAACGTCAACCACGGTCGCGACTTCGAAGCAGAGGTCGTCTCGATCCGGCAGGCCGCGTCAGGCGACCCTTGCCCCAGCTGTGGCGGCAGGCTCGAGCTCTACCGTGGCATCGAGGGTGGTCACATTTTCGTCCTCGGCACCCACTACAGCGACAAGATGAACGCAAGGTTCCTCGACGAGGACGGCAAGAGCAAATCGATCGTAATGGGCTGCTACGGCATCGGGGTGAGCCGGCTCATCGCGGCCGTCATCGAGCAGCACCACGACGAGCAGGGCATTCGCTGGCCCGTGCCGGTTGCACCGTACGAGGTGATCATCATCGCGATCGGCAAGGACGAAGCGCCGTTGGCCAGAGCAACCGAGATCTACGAGACCCTCCGCGCCGCGGGCGTCGAGGTCCTGCTCGATGACCGCTCCGAACGCCCGGGAGTCAAGTTCAAAGACGCCGATCTCCTCGGCATTCCCGTGCGAATCACGGTAGGCGCACGGGGTCTCGAGAAGGGAACCATCGAGCTCAAGAAGCGGACGGATGCCGAATCGACCGAGGTCCCCCTGGACGACGCCGTGTCCGCCGCTCGCGCTGCGCTCGATGAGCTCGGAGGCTGAACACGTGATGCGTTCCGAAGAACGGTACGAGACGCCCAAGTGGCGCACGCTTGGGCTCCTCGCCGGCTTCCTGGTGCTCGTCGGGATAGGTGTCGTGACCGTCTTGTTGCCCGAGCTCGAGGACGAGCCTGATCGAGCCGGCGAGATGCCAAACGGCGCAATCGAAGAGGCATCGCACACCGACCCACTGCAAGAATGAAGCGTCGCGCGTCTCTTTACGTATAAAGGGGTGTGCCGGCAATTCTATCTTTGCGTTCCGCTTCACAAATTTGCGATGTTGTAGGGAGCGTGATCCGTCGAGCTCTCATCGTAGCTTCGCTCACTGCCGTGCTGTTTGCGTCGGCGCCTGCCGAGCTTCACGCGTCGCCCGACCCGCCCATGTGCGTGGCGGATCAACCGTACGTCAGCAGCGCTCCGATCGACTTGGTGCAGTGGCGCATGCCCATGTGTGGTCCGTTCGTGAGTGCCGCGCCGATCGCCGACGCGGAGCCTCCCACGGAGCGCTCCATCGCGGCCTACCGCCGCGCTGCCGACGAGATCGCGGCCGCCAACTACGAGGAGGCGCGGCTGCAGCTCGACCTCGCACACCGAGGCCTCCGGCGAATCCGTGACCGGATCGCGCTGCAGAGCGGGCGCCTCGAGCTGCTTCGGCAGCAGCCCGAACGGGCGGCCGCGTTCTTTGCGGAGGCCTCCGAAAGCCCGCACGAATCGGTGCGTGTCGAGGCAGGTTTTGGCCGGGTATTCGCGCTCCTTCGCGCCGACGACCCGATCGCCGACGCCGCGCTAGAGGAGTTGCTCGCCAGCTACCCAGAGGTCCCCAATCGAACCGAGATCCTGTTCGAGCATGCGCAAAGCCTGCTACGTCGGGGGCGATACGACGAGGCCGTGGTCGTGATGCACAGCCTGCGCGTCGACCATCCGGGGAGCCGCGCCGCGAAATGGGCGGATACCGAGATCGGTCGGCTGCAAAGGCTTGGCCACCAGGCGCCCACTTGGACCGATGTCGATCGTGTGACGCGCGCGCGACGTCTCGTGCAGACCGGCCCTCTCGACGAGGCCAAGCGTTCCGTCGAGGCGCTCCTCGAGAGTCCTCTCACCGGCGAACAACACGCCGAGGTTCTCTATCTCGCCGGCAAGCTCGCGCGCTTCGAAGGCCGTTGGCAAGCCGCGGAGACATTCATGCGTACCGCGCAGCTGTTCCCAATGCCCAGCCTGGCAACGGCGCGAACAATCCAAAGCCGGGCGCACGACATGGCGCAAACCGCAAGCGCGCGCGATCGAGAAGACGCCCTCCGCAGGCTCTCCCAGCTTCGCGCAGGTCGCCGGGATCTCTCGATCCCGTCCGCCCAGCTCATCGAGATGATCGAGGTTGCGGCGGCGGCAGAGTTGCAACAGGAGGTCGTCAGCCTGGTTCGGACCGTGAGCTCCAGAAAGGGCTTGTCGAGCGGTGCTCTGCTCAATGCAGCGATGGCGGCGCTCGGAGCCGGCAACGACGCGATCGTGATCCCATTGCTCGAGGACGTCGCGAGGCGGCCTTACTCACGCCACCGGGCGGCCGCGCTCTACCATCTGGCGCGGGTGCACGAGGGGGCTGGCCGCCACCACGAAGCTGGGCTCTTCTTCGCGCAAGCCAAGAGCGCGGCTGAGTTGGTAAGCGACGATTACTATGCTCTTTGGGCCGAGAACGGGCTGACGAGGCTCGCCGACGGTGAAACCAAGCGTCCCCGAGCAGGCCTCCGCGACCCCAACGAGGAGCAGAGCCCGGCACCACCACGTGCAACGGACGAAGCATTGGCCGATCGGCTCCAGCCGATCGCGGAGACTCACGCGGTCGGATACCCGTGGATCGCGCGCGCGATGGATCTCCTCCGTGTCGGCGAACGCGAGGCTGCCACTGAGGAGCTGTTCGAGGCATATCTGCAATGGCGGCATGCCCAAGGCCGACCAATCGCGCGCGCGGGCCTCGATTGCGTCGCTCGCGCCGACGGCCGCATCAACCCGCCTATCGCCAGCGATGTCCGGGAAGCGCTCCTGGACCTGTCGGAAACCGAGCGGGCGACGATTTCGGTCGTCGCGACGGCGCTTGGCGACATGGGTACCGCGGGCGGGTTCGCGGGGCCTGACTTCATCGAGACCTTGCCTCGGGCGTATGAATGGCTGGTCGTGCCAGCGGCCAAGCGCTACGGGCTCGATCCGAATCTCCTCCTCGCAGTCATGCGCGTCGAAAGCGCATACCAGAAGCACATCGTGTCTTACGCCGGCGCGGTCGGCCTGATGCAAATCATGCCGCGCACGGGACAACTCATCGCACACGCCCTTGGTCAGGACGATTTCACACCCGCCGATTTGCTCGACCCACGCGTCAACCTCGAGTTCGCGGCCTGGTACCTCGCCTCGCTCCTTCAGCGTTTCGATGGGCGCCTCCCTCTCGCAATTGCTGCCTACAACGGCGGCCCGCACAACGTTCGCCGGTGGATTCAGGAGAGCGCTCGAGGAACCCCACTCGACGTTCTCCTCGAGCGAATTCCCTTCACCCAGACCCATCGGTACGTCCGCAAAGTCCTGGTTCATTATCAAGCGTACCGTCGGCAACGCGACCTGCCGATGCCGCAGCTATCCGTTGCGCTACCCGACCCCCGTATCGATCCGCTAGCATTCTGAACGACCGATGGGCGACCAAGTCGATGCAGTGGTGATTGGCGCGGGCGTGGTGGGCCTCGCGTGCGCGTACGAGCTGTCTCGCCGCCTGGACACCGTGGTCGTCATCGACCGAGAGGTGGGCCCCGGGCGGGAGATCTCGAGCCGAAACAGCGGTGTGGTGCACGCGGGGATCTACTACCCGCAAGACTCGCTCAAGACGAAGCTCTGCATCGAGGGCCGACAGCGCCTCTATGCCTGGTGCGAAGCGCACGATGTTCCCCACAAGCACACCGGAAAGCTGATCGTCGCGACGAACGCACAGGACGAGGATCGACTCCGCAAGATCGCGCGGCACGCCCACGACGTCGGAGCCGGGGAGCTTCGACTCATGAGCGGCGAGGAGGCGCGTGCGCAGGAGCCCGAGCTTCGCTGCGAGCTCGCGCTTCACTCTCCGGAGTCCGGTGTCGTGGATGTGCACGAGCTCGTCGCGAGCCTGGTGCGTGAGCTCCATGAAGCCGATGGAGCGACGGTGTACCAGACCGAGCTCCAAGGCGCCGAACGGGTCGCGGACGGATGGGTCATTCGAACCACGGACACCATGGGGCGCGAGGCAGAGCTCGAGACCGCGCGCGTCGTGAACGCCGCCGGCCTCTCTGCGATCGACGTCGCCCGCGCGACGGGATTGCCCGACACGGGGATTCCCTGGCGGCTCTACCCGTGCAAGGGATCGTATTTCGCGCTCGGGTCCGGCGCCCCAAAGACCCGCAATAGCTTGATCTACCCGCTCCCCGAGGGCGGCGGCCTCGGCGTCCATATCACGGCGGACATCTCCGGCGCGCGGCGAGCCGGCCCGGATGCCGAGTTCATCGACACGATCGACTACAGCGTGGACGAATCGCGTGCGGTGCGCTTCGCAGAAGCGGTCGCGCGATACCTGCCGGCGATCCGGCCGGAGCACTTGACACCGGACTACAGTGGTATTCGCCCCAAGCTGGTCGGACCGCAAGGCGGTTTCGCCGACTTCGTGCTCGAGCAACCGGCATCGCAGCCGGGTGTGGTACACCTGATTGGCATCGAATCTCCAGGGCTTACGGCCGCGCTTGCCATCGGAGCGCGCGTGTCCGAGGTGATCGGCTAAGGGACTTGCGCACCCGGCGACGGGTATGCATAACCCCGGCCGACAAAGGAGTGCCATGAGCCACCGACTCTTGATCATCGGCAGCGGACCTGCCGCCCATACTGCAGCGATTTACGCGGCGCGCGCCGAGCTGAAGCCGGTCCTGTTCGAGGGCTTCATGGCGGGAGGCGTCGCGGCGGGCGGCCAGCTCACGACGACGACGGATGTCGAGAACTTCCCGGGCTTCCCCGAGGGAATCATGGGCCCGGACCTCACCGATCGCTTTCGCGCGCAGTCCGAGCGCTTCGGCACGACGATCCACACCGAGACGATCAACGAGATCGACCTCTCGAGTCGGCCGTTCAAGTTCAAAGCCGATGCACAGGAAGGCTCCGCCGACTCGGTGATCATCGCCACCGGCGCGACCGCCAAACGGCTCGACATCCCGGGCGCCAATGATGGTGAGCTCTGGCAGCGCGGCATCTCGGCGTGCGCGGTCTGTGACGGCGCCCTCCCCGCATTTCGCAACCAGCCCCTCGTCGTGATTGGCGGCGGCGACTCAGCGGTCGAGGAAGCTTCGTTCCTCACCAAGTACGGCTCGACCGTCTACATCGTCCATCGCCGCGACGAGCTTCGAGCCTCGAAGATCATGCAGCAGCGTGCGCTCAACAACCCGAAAATCGAGATGCTCTGGTCGCAGGTCGTCACTGAGGCCAAGGGGAAGGATTTCCTCGAGGCGGTTCGCATCAAAGACCTCAAGACTGGCGAGGAGCGCGACGTCCCCGCCGCTGGCTTGTTCTTCGCGATCGGCCACACGCCCAACACGGCGTTCCTCAACGGCCAGATCGACACCGACGAGCAGGGCTACATCGTAACGAAGCCCGACTCGACGCAGACCAACATCCCGGGCGTTTTTGCCGCTGGCGACGTGCAAGACAAGAAGTGGCGCCAAGCGATCACCGCCGCGGGCACCGGCTGCATGGCAGCCCTCGAAGCCGAGCACTTCCTGGCCGCGCACTGAAGAGACGCCTACCCGTTTTCCGGGGGCTTGGTTCAACTTGCGCCGTTGCTGGCGCCGTTGCCGTTGCGGCGCTCGCGCTTCTCTTGCTTGCGGCGGACGGCTTGAGCGCGCTTTTCCTTCTTTTTCGCGGAGGGTTTGCGGCCCGGGTGAGCCGGTTGCTCGCCGTGGTGCTCGTCGAAGGCACCGGGCTGCTCGCCGAGCTCGAAGAAAGCAACCTCGCGCTTGGCTCGCTCGCCAAGACGTAGCGGAACGATGGCCGCGCCCACACCTGCTCCGACGTAGACGGCGCCCTTCGGGTCATCGGCGCCGCGCGAGCCGTACAGCCCGTGGACGTATTTGTGACCGGCAAGCTTTCCGACCGAAAGCTCGTGCAGGCGCGCAACCGTCACTTGGCCAGCGTGGGTGTGCCCGGAGAACACCAATGGCACCCCGCTCTCCCAGAGCGCGTCGGCCTCTTCGCCGATGTGCGAAAGGCCGATCACCGGCAAGTCCGAGCGCAAGCCCTTCAGTGCCCTTCGTTGATCGGCGTGCCCGGTGTATGCGTCATCCAACCCGATGAGCTGGAGGCGCTGGTGTCCGATCTCCAACGTCGTATTGGCGTTGTCGAGGACTTCGGCGCCGCCCTTCTTCAATGCCTTTCGAACCGGCTCGGCGCCCGCCCAGTGATCGTGATTGCCGAGAGAGGCGAACACGGGCGCGTCGATCTTGCTGATGACTTCAGTGAGGTCGTCGAGATAGACCTGGCTGTGACAAACGAAGTCACCAGTGATGACGACCAGATCGGGTTCCCCCGCGTTGGTCATCGACACGGCGTCATATTGAACTGCCATCGGCGTCACACGGCCGACGTGCAAGTCGGTGAGGTGCGCGACCCGCAAGCCTTCGAGGTGCTCGATGAAGCACTCGGGCCCCGCGAAGCGTCGAATGCGAAATCGCCGCGATGCATCGTGCCAAGGATCGCGCTCGCGCAAGAGCTTCTTTCGAAACTTCCGGAGCCCTTCGATGGTGGCGCTGCGACCCATGTTCAACTCACTGTAATCACTCGGCTCAATGCCCGCACGAATTGCGCTTGGAGCGCTTTTGCGTCAACCGAGACACTGGCACGTCCGGGCCCGGAGGAGGCTCTTGTTTTCGGCCGCGAAGATGCCAAACGACATACCCGCCTGCGGCGACGACGATCAATCCTGCCACGATTTCCTGCCACGGCATCTTTGCGCCCTATCCGTACCCGAGAAGACGCCCGCCCTGATAGACGAGGAGCGAGGCCACGTAGGCGAGCACGGTCATGTAGGAGAAGAGAAATACCGGCCATTTCCACGAGCCGGACTCCCGTTTTACGACGGCGATTGTGCTCATGCACTGGCACGCCAGCAAGAAGAAGATCATCAAAGAAACCCCGCTCAGGGGCGTCATCACGGGAGTCCCGTCCGCGTGGGTGGCATCTTGAAGGGCCTCGCGAAGCGGCTTGGTCTCCTCGTCGACTTCCCCGATGCCGAACACGATGCCGAGGGTCGAGACGAACACTTCGCGCGCGGCAAAAGCCCCGATGATGCCGACCCCGATCTGCCAGTCGAAGCCAATCGGTCGGAGCACCGGCTCGATCGCATGGCCGAATTGCCCGCCGATGCTCAGCTCGAGTTGTTCCCGGGCTTCCTGGCCGTCGAGAAGGCGGAGGGCAGCCTTGCGCTGCGTCTCAGGCAGCGCCAGTTGCTCGATCCGCTCGCGCTCGAGACTGTACTGCGCGCTCACCTCGTCGGACTTTGGAAACGACAGGAGCGCCCAAAGAAGGATGGTCATCGCCAAAATGATCGTGCCCGCGTCGACGAGGAAGATGCGGAGTCGGCGCCATGCGTTGATCCACAAGATGCGTGCAGAGGGCCAACGGTAAGGCGGCATCTCGAGCACGAACGTCGGCGTCGGCCCGGGCAACACCGTCCTTCGAATCACGGCCGCCGCAGCCAGCGTGACCAGCACCGACAAGGTGTACATCGAGAACAATGCGACCGCACCGGCGCTGAACCATCCCAGCGACTCACCCGCAAACACGGTCCCGACGATCAGGATATAAACAGGAAGGCGTGCGCTGCACGACATCAACGGAAGCGCCAGCATGGTCACCAGGCGGTCGCGTCGGCGCTCGATCGTGCGGGTCGCCATCACCGCAGGCACGGCGCACGCGAACCCAGAGAGTAGTGGTACGAAGGCTTTGCCGTGCAGCCCAACGCTCTTCATTGGGCGGTCGATGACGAACGCCACACGTGCGAGATAGCCGGAGTCCTCGAGAAATCCGATGAAGAGAAAGAGCATCAAGATCTGAGGCGCAAACACGATGACGTTGCCGACGCCTGCAATGATCCCTTGGACCACGAGATCCTGAAATACCCCGGCGGGCAGCAACGCGGCCGCTTGCGCCTGTAGAAATGCTGTCAGACCCTCGATCATTTCCATGAACGGCTCTGCACCGGCGAAAAGCGCCTCGAATATCCCGAACATGACGGCGGAAAACACCAGGATTCCCGCCGCGGGATGGGTGAGGACCCGGTCGATGCGTTCACTGAAAGGAACCTCCGGCACCCGAACAGAGCAGGTCTCTGCGACGACCCCATCCAGCCATCGGTAGCGCGCTCCGATCATCTCGAGGTCGGGGTTGCGACCCTGCTCGAGAGCTCTTGCGTGAATGCGCTTCGCTGCCTCGCGAACGTCGCCGGGAACACCGGCTAAGCTGTCCTCTCCGAGTGAGAGCATGCTCCACAAAGCAAACGCACGAAGCTCTCGAGGCCGCGCGCCCGGGCGCCAACGTTCGATAACGGGAACGATCTCGGCGATATCGGCCTCGATTGCGTCGCCGTAGGGCACGCCGGGCGCCTCGGAATTGCGGGGCGAAGCGAGAGCTGTCTCGATGGCTTCGCGCAGCGCGCCAAACCCCTGCCGTTTCGTGGCGACGACCGGAACCGCGGGTGCACCAAGAAGCTCGGAAAGTCGTTTGGCGTCGATGCGAAGGCCGAGCTTCTCCGCGGCGTCCATCATGTTGAGCGCCACCACTACGGGAACGCCGGTTTCGATGAGCTGCAAGGCGAGGTAGAGCCCGCGTTGCAAGGTCGTCGCATCGACCACGCAGATCACGGCCTTCGTCCGCGCCTCGATGAGGGCGTTGACGGCGAGCTGCTCCTCGGGCGAACCTGCCGTGAGGCTGTACATGCCCGGCACGTCGACGAGCTCGACCTTCTGGGACCCGAGCGCCAAGGTGGCGCTGGTCCGGTCTACCGTCACACCGGGGTAGTTGCCCACGTGCGCGCTCCCACCGGACATGGCGTTGAACAAGGTGCTCTTGCCACAATTGGGATTCCCCGCGACCAGGATCTGGGGAACGTTGCGGGGCTCGGTCACGCGCTCTCCTCGCAGCGGACAGCGATCTTCGCCGCTTCGCTCCGGCGAACCGAGAGCGAGTAGTCGCGGAGTCGGAGCTCGAGCGGGTCGCCCAAGGGCGCCACCCGGACGACCCGCACCTCGGTTCCCGGCAGGAGCCCCATCTCCATGAGGCGGCGCGACATCCGTCGAGCGCAGCCGATCGACACGATTTCAGCAACTTGGCCGGGCCGAAGATCCGCGAGGAAAGCGTTCACCGACTACTGATAATGAATTTCTTTTTCGCCTGCAACCGCTTGGAATTCCGGCTGGGGTCTCTATAACTCCCCGCATGGCTCACATTCCCAACAAGGGCAAAAACCCGATGAACACCAATGGCGACCTGCCCGCAGTCGGCAGCAGCGCCCCAGACTTCGTGCTCGTGGCGGCCGACCTGAGCGAGAAGACACTCGCCAGCTTCGCCGGCAAGAAGAAGATTCTCACGATCAATCCAAGCTACGACACTGGGACCTGCCAGGCTGCCGCCCGCATGTTCAACAAACGTGCCGCTGGACTCGACGGGGTCGTGGTGCTGATGGTCAGCGCAGACCTTCCGTTCGCGCAGAAACGCTTCTGCGAGGCCGAAGGCATCGACGGCATCGTTCCAGTGTCGACGTTCCGAAGCAGCTTCTTGAAGGACTATGGCGTCGAGCTGATCGACGGGCCGCTCAAGGGCATCTCCGCCCGTGCGATCGTGGTCATCGACGAGAACGACAAAGTGGTTCACACGGAGCTCGTCCCCGTGCTTGGAGAAGAGCCCAACTACGACGCTGCGCTCGCGGCGGTCAGCTGATCACGACAGCAAGCGCTGCGCCTCGCCGACGGCGCGCTCGACCGTGATCCCGAATTTCTCGTACAGCACCTCGGAAGGGGCTGACGCGCCGAAACGATCCATCGTGATGAAGGCTGCGTCGTTGCCGACCCAGCGATCCCAGCCCTGACGGATGCCGGCCTCGATCACGACCTTGGGCGTAGCAGGAGGCAGCACCTCTCGGCGATACGCCTCGTCCTGCTTCTCGAAGAGCTCCCAACACGGCATGCTGACCACGCGTACCGAGGTGCCTTCCTTTTCGAGGACAGCCGCGGCGCCGAGGGCCAAGGAAACCTCGCTGCCCGTGGCCACGAAGATCAAATCCGGGCCGCCACCTCCGGCCTCGCGCAAGGTGTAGGCGCCACGCGCCGCCTTCTCTGCGCTGGCGAGCACGCGCCGATCGAGCACGGGAACGTTCTGACGCGTGAGCGCCAGCGCCGCAGGCCCGTCCCATTCGATGGCTGCCTTCCAGCACTCCCGCACTTCGTTGGCATCGGCGGGCCTGAATACCGCCAGATCGGGGATCGCCCGGAGCGCGGCGAGATGCTCCACCGGCTGATGCGTCGGACCATCTTCACCGAGGCCGATGCTGTCGTGCGTGAAGATGTAGCGTGTATGGAGCTTCATCAGGGCGGCGAGCCGAATCGACGGCCGCATGTAGTCGCTAAAAACCAGGAACGTCGCGCCGTAGGGGATCACGCCGCCATGCAGGGCCATTCCGTTCATCGCGGCGCCCATTCCGTGCTCGCGAATGCCCCAGTCCATGTTGCGCGGTATGCCCTCTGCACCCGGAAGGAAGTTGTCGAGCCCCTTCATCTGGCTGTTGTTCGAGCCCGCAAGGTCTGCAGAGCCGCCAACGAGACCGCCAAGCTTCGTAGCGAGCGCATTGAGCACTGCGCCGCTTGCTTTGCGAGTCGCAACGCCCTTGGCGTCCGCCTCGAAGGTCGGGAGCTCGCCGTCCCAGCCTGCTGGGAGCTCCCCCGCCAACGTGGCATCGAGCTCCGCCGCGGCTTCGGGAAACTCCTTTCGGTACTCGGCGAGGCACTGCATCCAGGACTGGTGCGCTTCGGCGCCACGCGCCCGAATCGCCTCGGCTGCGGAAGCCAGCTCGTCCGGTACGAAAAACGGCTCGGTCGGCCACTCCATGACCTGCTTGGTCGCGATGATCTCGTCTTCCCCGAGTGGTGCACCATGGGCGCTCGAGCTGTCCTGCTTGTTCGGCGAAGGCCGCCCGATGATCGTGCGGACTCGGATGAAGCTCGGCCGGGTGTCGCGCGCAGCAGCCTCAGCGGCGGCGACCAGCGCGCCCATGTCCTCACCGTCATCGACACTCTCGGTGTGCCAGCCGTACGACGCAAAGCGCGCCAATACGTCCTCGCTGAACGTGAGGTCCGTCCTGCCGTCGATCGTGATCTTGTTGTCGTCCCAAAAGACGATGAGCTTGCCGAGCTTCAGATGACCGGCGATCGAGGCTGCTTCGGAAGCAACGCCTTCCATGATGTCGCCGTCCGACGCAATGACCCAGGTGCGGTGATCGATGAGGTCGTACCCCGGCTTGTTGAAGCGTGCGGCGAGGTGCCGCTCTGCCATCGCCATGCCGACCCCGTTGCCGATGCCCTGCCCCAGCGGGCCGGTCGTCGTCTCGACACCGGGCGTCACGTGGTTCTCCGGGTGACCCGGGGTGTTGCTGCCCCACTGGCGGAAATGGCGGATGTCGTCGAGCGAGAGCGGATACCCGCTGAGATGCAGCAGCGAGTACTGCAACATCGACGCGTGCCCACAGGAAAGCACGAAGCGGTCGCGGTCCGCCCAGTCAGGGTTGGTAGGATCGTGCCGCCGGAGCTTCGAAAACAGCGCCCAACCGAGGGGCGCGAGCGCCATCGGGGTCCCTGGATGACCCGAGTTGGCCGCCTGTACGGCATCCATGCTCAGGCCTCGAATCGTCTTGATGGCGAGCTCATCGAGCTGCGCGGGGTTCCCCATGCTATCGTCCTCCTAGGTCGGCGGGCCGGATCTAGCAGCCCCAGAGAAAACGCAAAAGGTGCGCCCCGGGTTTTTTGTCCTCAGCTGGACATGAGCTCAAATCGCCACTAACAACACCCGGCGCGGCAGCACGGTTGTTGACTGTTTCAATCGGGTTTGCCTCAGGCAGCGCCCGCGCAGGAGGAAGGCATGCCTCAGGTTTTCGTGCCCAAGGAAATCGCCGCTGGCGAAACTCGGGTCGCTTGCACACCAGAAACCACGAAGCGCTACGTGAAAGAGGGCTTCGAGGTGGTCGTAGAGAGCGAAGCGGGCAAGCACGCCCACTTCAGCGATGAGCACTATCGCGGGGCCGGCGCCAGGATAGTCTCAGGTGCCGACGCCGAGGCGGCATGGGGGACTGCGGACCTCGTGTTCCGGGTCTACCCCATCACGCCAGAAGAGGCGTCGAGGATCAAGGAGGGCGCCATCCTCATCGGGTTCATGTCGCAGCACAAGAACCTCGATTCGGTGCGCATCCTTCGCGACCGCAAGGTCAGCACGATCGCGATGGAGCTCATTCCTCGTATCAGCCGCGCGCAGTCGATGGACGCGCTCAGCTCGCAAGCTTCCATCGCCGGCTACCAGGCGGTGCTGATGGCCGCGGCCTATCTGGACAAATACTTCCCACTCCTGATGACGGCAGCCGGCACGATCCAGCCTGCCCGGATTGTCATCATGGGCGCCGGAGTTGCGGGCCTGCAGGCCATCGCGACAGCCAAGCGTCTCGGCGCCGTGGTCGAGGTCTCCGACATCCGGCCGGCAGTGAAGGAGCAAGTCGAATCGCTCGGCGGCCGCTTCATCGACTTTCCGATGGACGAGAGCGGTGAGGGCGAAGGCGGCTACGCGCGCGAGCTCACACCCGCCCAGCTCGCGGCTCAGCAAAAGGTCGTTCGCGAGAGGGTCGTAGCCGCGGATGCCGTGATCACCACCGCCCTGGTCCCGGGCCGCCCCGCACCGAAGCTGATCACCAAGGACATGGTCGAGGACATGCGCGAGGGCGCGGTCATCGTGGACCTCGCGGTCGAGCAAGGCGGTAACTGCGAGCTCAGCAAGAGTGGCGAGATGGTCGTCGCCAGCGGCGTCACGATCATCGGGCTCCCGAACATGCCCGCCGCTACGCCAGCCGATGCGAGCCTTCTCTACGCGAGGAACATACAGGCCCTTCTTCTCAGCCTGCTGAAAGAGGGGGAGATTGTTTTGGACCTCGAGGACGAGATCCTCGATGGCGCCCTACTCACCCACAACGGCGAAGTCCGGCACGGACCGACCGCCGAGGCTCTTTAGGAAAGGAACGCGAACGTGACTCTGGGACCTCTCCTCATTGGCATCTACGTGTTCGTGCTCGCTAGCTTCGTCGGCTTCGAGATGATCACCAAGGTGCCGCCGACCTTACATACGCCACTGATGAGCGGCGCGAACGCGATCAGCGGCATCACCATCGTCGGCGCCGTCGCAGCGGCGACCACCGCCCCGCCAAACGTCGCGAACATCCTCGGTGCCATCGCCATCGTGACGGCAACCATCAATGTCGTCGGCGGCTTCCTCGTCACCGACCGCATGTTGCGCATGTTCGGAAAGAAGAAGAAATGAGCCAGGAAGTCATCAAGTCGACGATCGTTCCGATCATCTACCTGCTGTCGACGGTCCTGTTCATCTTCGGGATCAAACGGCTTTCGAAGGTCAAGACCGCCCGTCAGGGCAACACCTTGGCCGCCGTGGGCATGCTGTTCGCTATCGTCGGTGCGCTCCTCGAGCTCGGCACCGTCGACTACCGCTGGATCATTGGCGGCATGGCGCTCGGCACGATCATCGGCGCTGCATTCGCGATCCGCGTGCAAATGACCTCGATGCCGGAGATGGTCGCGCTCTTCAACGGCTTCGGCGGCATCGCCTCGGCGTTGGTGGCGACGTCCGTCTATTGGCGGCTCGTCGTCGAAAGCGGCGCCACGGCTAAGGTCTACGACGCCCTCGGTACGGATGAGTCCATCACGGTGATGCTCTCGGTCCTCATCGGCGGCATCACGTTCACCGGCAGCATTGTCGCCCTCATGAAGCTCCAGGGAAGCCTCAAGAAGGGGCAGCCGATTCTTCTACCGGCCCGCCATTTCATCACCTTTGGGCTTCTGGCCGCGTCGATCGTCTTCGGCGCGCTTGCGGTGCTAGCGGGTGGCCCGGACTCGATCATCTGGGTGCTCCTGCTGGCCGCTGTCTCGCTCGTCCTCGGCATCCTCCTGACGATTCCCATCGGCGGCGCCGACATGCCGGTCGTCGTCTCACTCCTCAACTCGTATTCGGGCGTGGCAGCATCGATGGCTGGTTTCGTCATCGGCAACCCGCTTCTCATCATTGCAGGCGCGATGGTCGGCGCGGCGGGTCTGATCTTGACGCAAATCATGTGCGTGGCGATGAACCGCTCCCTCCTCAACGTGCTCGTCGGCGGCTTCGGCGTCGCAGATGGTGCCAGTGGTGGCGGAAGCGACGAGTACACCGGCGTCACCTCCTGCGGTCCCGAAGAGGCCGCGATGGTGCTCGAAGACGCCGAGTCGGTGATCATCATCCCGGGCTATGGTTTGGCAGTCGCCCAGGCGCAGCACGCGGTGCGCGAGCTCGCGGATCTACTCAAGGCACGCGGCACCAAGGTCACCTACGCGATTCACCCGGTCGCCGGCCGCATGCCAGGCCACATGAATGTGCTTCTGGCGGAGGCTGACGTCCCCTACGAGGAGCTCCTCGAGATGGACGAGATCAACCCGGAGTTCAAGAGCACCGACGTTGTGATCATCCTCGGCGCGAACGACGTCGTGAACCCGGCCGCCACCAAGGATCCGACGAGCCCAATCGCGGGCATGCCGATCCTCAATGCCCACGAAGCCCGCTCGGTGTTCGTGGTGAAACGAAGCCTCAGCCCGGGCTACGCCGGGATCAAAAACGAGCTCTTCGAGTACGACAACACGATGATGATCTTCGGCGACGCGAAGAAGGTGTTGCAGGGGCTCATTGGCGAAGTGAAGGACCTTTGAGCTTGGGGCCTTGCGCTAGGCCCTAGTTATCCATGAAGTCCGCTGCTCCCGGCGCTGCGCCGCCGTAGTAGTCGGACTCGGCCAGGTCGTCGAAACGGGTGTACTCGTTGAAGAATCGGACGCGGCAGGTGCCGGTCGGGCCGGCGCGCTGTTTGCCGATGATGATTTCGGCAATGCCGCGGTCGTCGCTCTCGCGATTGTAGACCTCGTCACGGTAGATGAACCAAATCGTGTCGGCATCCTGCTCGATGGCGCCCGACTCGCGAAGGTCGGAGAGCTGTGGGCGCTTGTCTTTGACACCGCGCGACTCGACCCCGCGATTGAGCTGCGAGAGTGCGATGACCGGAATCTCGAGCTCCTTGGCGAGTGCCTTCAAGCTTCGGCTGATTTCGCTGATCTCCTGCTCACGAGAGTCGTTGCGCGACCCGGAGCGCATGAGCTGCAAGTAGTCGACGACGATCATGGCGAGCCCGATCTCGGACTTCAGGCGGCGCGCCTTGGCCCGGAGCTCGAGCATGGTGATCGCCGGCGTGTCGTCGATCCAGATAGGCATTTCGCTGAGCGAGCCCGCCGCGTCGGCGAGTTTCGGCCAGTCGTCCTTCTGGAGCTGCCCGGTGCGAATGCGGTTACCGTCCACCCGGGCCTCGCTGCCGAGAAGGCGGCGGACGAGCTGGCCCTTGGGCATCTCGAGGGAGAACACCGCGACCGGCGCCTTGGCCTTGTCGCACGCGTTGTGCGCCACGTTGAGCGCGAACGAGGTCTTGCCCATGCCCGGACGCCCGGCGACGATGATGAGGTCGCCTGCGTGCATGCCCGCCGTCATCTTGTCGAGCTGCTTGTAGCCCGTCGGCAGGCCGGTGATTGCCTCGCCTCGGTTGGCTGTTTCGTGAATCTCCTTGAACGTCCGCATGACGACGTCTTTGACGTGCTCATACGGATTGCGGGCGCGCTCCTTGGCGACCGCGAAGATCGACGACTCCGACTCGTCGAGAAACTCCTCGAATGGCCCATAGTCGCCGTAGCCGCGCGAGACGACCTCGTGGCATGAGCGAATCAGGGCCCGGACGACCGACTTCTCGCGAATGATCCTCGCGTGTGCCTGGATGTTCGAGACGCTCGGGATCGTGTTGCTGAGCGAGAGCAGATACTCATCGCCGCCCACGGAGCCGAGCTTGCCGCTGTGCACGAGCGACTCGCGCAACGTGACGTGGTCGACCGGCTGGCTCCGGCGAAAGAGCTCGGTCATCGCCTCGAAGATCTTGCTGTTCGCCTCGCTGTAGAAGTCCTCAGCGGACAGCTCCTCGAGAACGACGTTCATCGCATCGTTTTCGAGAAGGATGCCCCCAAGCACCGCCCGCTCCGCTTCGAGAGCGTTCGGGGGGACTTGACCGGCTCGTTGGGGTGAAGTGATGACGCTGCTCCTTCGGAGCTATGGTTCTAGCCTGTACTGCGGGGGCTTGGAAGCCGTTATGCCTTCGTCTTCACTTCGAGCTTGATGATGGCGGTCAAGCCATACGGTAGCTTGACGCCAATCTCGTAGCTGCCGACCTCTTTGATCGTCTTCTCGGGCATCACGAGCTTCTTCTTGTCGAGCTCGAGCTCCACGCCCTTGGCCTTGAGGCCTTCCAGCACCTCGCTCGATGTAACCGAGCCGAAGAGCTTCCCATCTTCACCAGCTTCCTTGGCCACCATCACGGTGACTTTGGCAAGCTCCGCCACGATGTCTTCCTGCGCCGCTCGGAGCTTCGCGATGCGCTGGGCCTGAACGGCCTTTTCGTGCTCGACCTGCTTCACATTTCCACGACTGGCCACGACCGCAAGGCCGCGGGGCAGCAAGTAGTTCCGGGCATATCCGCGGCGAACCTTCACCACGTCGCCGATCGAGCCCAAATGCTCGAGGTTTTCCTTGAGTACGACTTCGACGTTGGATGCCATGGCTACCTCACTTCGTCGCCGTGTAGGGGAGCAACGCAATATTGCGGGCTCGCTTGATTGCACGGGTCAGGTCGCGCTGCTGCTTTGCGGTCAGACCGCTGATGCGGCGCGGCACGATCTTGCCTCGGTCCGTGATGAAGTTCCGCAATTGCTGCGGATCCTTGTAATCGAACTTGTGGTCCGGCGGGAGTGAGAGGCCTGGGGCCTTCTTGCGCCCACCACGGCGACCGCCGCGGCCACCCTCCACATCGAAGTCTTGTCGAATGTCTTCAGCCATCGATCAGCCCTCCTCCTTGGTGTCCTCGTCGGGAGCAGTGTCGGCGTCCGCGTCGGCATCCATGTCCGTGTCCATGTCCGTGTCCGTGTCCGCGTTAGCTGCGGAGGCAGACGTGGAATCATCGCCCTCAGGAGCGCTCACAGACGGATACTCACGCGGGGCTCGGGGCGCCATACCGAGGCTTCGAGCACGCTCGAGCTCGGCGTCCTCGGCCTCTTCCTCCTCCTCGACGTGCAGGTACTGCACCTCATCGGGGTCGACCGCGACCGAAGCGGGGTCGATGTCTTCTTCGAGGAGCACGGTCTGAAATCGCACCACCTCGTCGAGCAGGCGCAGGTTACGCTCGAGCTCGGCGACGAGGTCGCTGAACCCGACGTACTTCAAGTAGACGAAGATCCCGCGATTGCTCTTCTGGATCGGGTAGGCGAGCTTGCGCTTCCCCCAGTTGTCCAGCTTGGTCAGCGTGCCATCGAGACGCTTGATGACGTCTTTGGCCCGGTCGATCACCTTCTCTGCCGCGTCGTTGTCGACGTCGTGCCGAAGGATGTAGATCGTCTCGTATTCGCGGGCCCATTTCGTGGCGGGCGCCGCCTCTGCAGTTTCCATATTCTCCTCCTGGTCTGGTCGGCCCCAGCACGTGGCTGGAGCGAGGGAGGCCGAGGCATAGCCGATCTTGGCGCCCGCGCCAGCGCTCAGGATCGGCTGTGATGGCGATTCATTGCCGCGCGCGCACCCTCTCGCACGCTCGTCTCGACCATGTCCGCAGCGAGCTCGAGCACCATCCCGAGCTCGACCCGCTCCAAGCTACTGAAATCACTGAGGACATACTGCTCGGGCCGCCCGTGCCGCGGTCGACCGATACCGACCCGACAGCGCACGAAGTCCGGGCCGCCAGCATGCTGCACCATCGATCGGAGTCCATTGTGCCCCGCCGTCCCGCCCCCGATCTTGAGCCGGACGACCCCAAACTCGAGGTCGAGCTCATCGTGCACGCACACGACCTGTTCGAGCGGCACTTTGAAAAAGCGCATGGCGGCCTGCACGGACTCACCGCTCAGATTCATGTACGTCAGCGGTTTCAACAGCACGACGTCGTCGCCGCCGAGCCTGCCCTTGGTGAATTCACCCTTGAACTTGTCCCGGAAGTCGGGCGCACCCCATCGCCGCCGGAGCTCGTCGACCACCATGAATCCAACATTGTGGCGATTGCCGGCGTACTTGGGCCCCGGATTTCCGAGACCAGCGATGAGGTGCGTGCTCACGGCCCGCGTCGCGCTCAGCTCTCGGCGGGCTTAGCGGCTGCACCCTCGGCAGCTGCTGCAGGTGCAGCTGCGGCCGCCGCTGCGGCGTCTTCGGCCTCTTCAGCAGCCGTCGCCTTGCGCGGCTCGAGGATGATCGCCAGCGTGAGCTTCGGTGCAAGCAGGCACTCGACGCCCTCGGGCAGCTTGATCTGCTCGACCGAAATCGTGTCCTTGAGACCGAGCCGCGTAATGTCGGCATCGATCGACACAGGGATGTTGGCCGGGGTCGTCCGAAGAGGAAGTGTGCGGCGCGTCACGTTGAGCACGCCCCCCATGACCACACCCTGGGCTCGGCCAAAGGTGTGGAACGGCACCTCCACCTCGAGAACCTTGTCTTCGAAGACGCGGTACAAATCCACGTGGAGCAGCTCCCGCGAGACGGGATCGATAGTCAGGTCCTTGATCATCGCGAGCTCGTCCTTGCCGCCAACCGACAGCTTGAACACAACGTTCCGCCCTCTCTCGCCTCGAAGCGCTTTTTTCAACTCTTTGGGGGACAGGGTCAGCGGCGTGGGCTCGATCCCCTGGCCGTAAAAGACAGCCGGGATTTTTCCTTGAGCACGCAGCCGACGCGCTGGCCCCTTTCCGCGTGAATCGCGGACCTCAGCCTGCAACGTCGTCGTTTCCATTCTCTATTGCTCCATTTATACGAACAGCGAGCTCACCGAGTCGCTGTGGTGAATGCGTTTGATGGCCTCTCCTAGCAAACCCGCCACCGAAAGCACGCGGAAGCGGCCTGTTTCCTCGGCCTCCGCCCTAAGGGGGATGGTGTCGGTCACGATGACCTCTTCTAGGGGCGAATCGACAATCCGCTCGATCGCCGGGCCCGAGAGGACCGGGTGTGTGGCGGCCGCGAGGACCCGCTCGGCCCCCTGGTCCTTCAAGGCACGAGCGGCGTTCGTGATGGTGCCCGCGGTGTCGATCATATCGTCCAAAATCACGCACTCGCGCCCCTCGACGTCGCCGATGATGTGCATGACTTCACTGACGTTCTTCGCTTCGCGGCGCTTGTCGATGATGGCCAAATCGGCGCCGAGGCGCTTCGCGTAGGCCCGCGTGCGCTCCACACCGCCCGCATCGGGCGATACGAACACGGGGGGCTCCTTGAAGCGGGGGCGCAGGTGCTCGAGGAACACTGGCAGGGCGAAGAGGTGGTCGAAGGGCTTGTTGAAGAAGCCCTGAATCTGGGCGGCGTGCAGATCCATCGATACGACCCGATCCACGCCCGAAGCGCTGATTAGGTCGGCCACCAACTTGGCGGTAATCGGAGTACGAGGCGCGGCTTTTCGGTCTTGGCGCGCGTATCCGTAATAAGGGATGACCGCGGTGATGGATCCGGCCGACGCACGCTTCAACGCGTCGATCATGACCAAGAGCTCCATCAGGTTGTCGTTGACCGGCGCGCAAGTCGACTGAATGACGTACACGTCGACGCCGCGCACGTTCTCCTGAATCCTGGCGAACACTTCCCCGTCCGAGAAACGCGACACGCTCGCACGACCCGTCGGCAATTCCAGATAGTTGGCGATCTTCTGGGCCAGCTTCGGGTTCGAGTTCCCCGAAAAAACGCAGGTCGATTTGAACATCGGTGGATCCCTTCGACGGAGGAAAGAGGTGCCACCCAGGCAGGAAGGCGCTCGGGGGTAGCAAAGCGACAGTCAGGTGTCAACCGCGGCTCCGGCCCGTCAAGGATTGACAAAAACCGTGCCGTCATTTCCGAGGATACACTGTTGTGGATCGGAACGCAGCGGTGTAAACCTCATCGCTCCCGCACTCGGAGGAATGATGACACTCAGCGTGACATTGTTGACGGAGCGTGAGCAACTCACGCAACGCTGGCAGCAGGCCCTGGCCAAGCACGGTATCGAATCAAAGGTCGTTGCGCCGGCGGATCTGGCGAATGCGGTGAACGCAGAGGCAGCCGTCGTCGTCGATGTCGACGGTGCGCACCTCGACTCAGACGAGCTTCTCGCGACGATCGGTTTCGTGCGCGCGTCAGGCGCTCTGCCCATCGCGCATGTCGAGCGCGACCGTGACGCGCTCGAAGACATCGTCACGGAGCTCTGCCACGGGCTCGTCACGAGCAACGACCAGGAAGTCGCGCAAGTGGCGGCCGCGATCTCCCGGCGTTCAGATCGGGAACGCGGCTTTCGCTTTGAGTACGTGACCGTCTCGCCCGCGGGCGACGATGTCCTCGCCGTGCTCGGCAACGGCGAAGCCTCGCTTCACCGTCGGCCGATCGATGCATCGGATGATGGCTCGGCGATCGTCAGCATCAACATCGATCCGAGCGCGACGAAAGCCACCCTTCTCTTCAAGAGCGGCGCGTCATCACAGCTCACCGTCGTGGCCGCACAAGCGTCCGACATGAGCAACGGCCACAGCGAGATCGCGATCGATGGAGAGAAGCTCGGAAAGCGTTTGCGTCAGCTGCGCCTCGACGCCGGACTCACGCAGGCGGAGCTCGCGCGCCGAACCGGAATTCACAGGCCCAACATCGCCCGCGTCGAAGCGGGGCGTCACACCCCGTCGCTCGAGACCCTCGCGCGCATCGCCAACGCGATCGGTGTATCGACGACGCATGTGTTGGTCACCCGCGAATCATGAGCGCCGGGTCTGGTGACAAACCAATAAAGGACGCGTCCACCGTCATCGTGCTCCGCGAAGCAGGCGGGAGTCTCGAAACGTTCATGCTCTGCCGGCACCAGCAGAGCGGCTTCATGGGCGGCGCCCACGTGTTCCCCGGCGGCAAGGTCGACGCAAATGATAGCGATACGCGTTGGCTCGACAGAGTCGACCGATCGCCCGAAGAGATCAACGAGCGTCTCGGCGAAACCGATCCGGATCGCAGCTTGGGTCTTCTGATTGCCGGGGTAAGAGAGACATTCGAAGAGGCCGGTGTGTTGCTGGCAAGCACGGCCGAGGGCGTCGACCTCGCACAGACGCGTCAGCGCCTCCACGACGGCGCGCCGTTCATCGACCTCGCCGAAACGATTGACATGCAGATCGACGCGATGGCTCTGGCACCCTATGCACGCTGGATCACCCCCAAGATGGAGAGCCGGCGGTTCGACACCCGCTTCTACATCGCGGTCACGCCCGAAGGTCAAACTGCATCCCACGACGGCAGCGAGACGACATCGGCGGTCTGGATCCGGCCATCGCGGGCGATCGACGAGATGGTTTGCGGTAAGATCAAGCTGGCTCCCCCGACGGTGCGGACGCTCCACTGGCTCGCGGAGTTCAGCGACGCCCAATCGGTCATCGACGACGCACTCTCGCGAAAGCCCCCTTTGGTGTGGCCACGGCTCGTGACAGGCGACG
>Ga0209536_100002788_pt1 | contig 28399 bp, 22 predicted proteins | sample DeeMarSeWOR28_12_FD_187461 | JGI IMG/M metagenome (GOLD analysis project Ga0209536, IMG submission 187461) | Marine sediment microbial communities from White Oak River estuary, North Carolina - WOR-2-8_12 (SPAdes) (version 2) | ecosystem: Environmental > Aquatic > Marine > Intertidal zone >... | reverse complement strand
TACCAAGGCTATCCGTGAAATGCCGCAGAGATGGCGGGGACTGTTGAAAAATTGCTAGAATAAGCGTTGTTTGAACTCCGCGCCTCTTTGGAAACAATTGGTTACGATTTCAGTTCCCACAAAAAATCCTATTATTCAACAGACCCATGGCGACATCCGGTCGACCATCTGCTCTGTGAACAATGGAGTTGGGATCAAATCATGAGTTGTTTCAGACGGACTCAGCCCACACAGGTCGGTCCTAAGCGGATATACCAGTATGCCCTGCATGATCAACACGCCCAAGGAACGCTGCCCAGGCATTTACGATGCCAATGACAGCATCGAAAGCGATATGATGGCAGCTACAGTTGTCGTGGCTTCTTCCACAATGAGGTTTCTATCGAAAAATGGCAAGCAGTGGTCGAAGGCCGCCCCCGGCTTAGTATTTGAGAGTTTGGATACCGTACCGAAAAAAACCACTACCAGGCCATCGTTTCCTTGACCGAACGCAAGTCACGCTTGAGTCTCTTGCCAAAGTGAAGCATAAACGTTCGGCCTTTTAGTGGCCACGGCGATAATTAGCTTATTCACATCAGCTGCGGCCCTTTGACAACAGCAAAGAACTCGTTCCTCACGAGGCGATCGCCAAACACTTAATGTGCAGTTCTTTTCCCACGCCCGATGCGTCATGGGAACGCGGCCATAACAAAAAATCCAATGGGTTCATCCGACAGTATTTCCACAAGCACCGATGGCTTATCCCTCTTACCGGAATAGAGATTCAGCGTGGCATGACCAAACTCAATAAGGGTACACGAAAATTCCAAACACACAATAAGCATAGGATACAAGCTATCAGGTGCAGGAATATCCTGTAGGTCTATTTTTTTCCATTCAATTGCGCAAGGAGAAAGGTGCAACTCAGACCGTGGCTACCTTTCAACTGATGCCTCCAGACCGCTAGCCATCAATATCCAAAACAAATAAGCCAAACTTCCGGCAAACATATAATCAAACAGGTTCCGGCAGAAGAATCCCACTAAGACAATCCCGAGAACAAGCTTAAGGGTTTCTGAATCCGTCCAATTTTTTCGATTTGTTTTTGGAAACAATTCCATTCCAAGACGAATAAACACCCATAAAAAAAGCATTAACCCAGGAATCCCGCTCCCCACACCCACCATCAATGGCACATTATGTAGATGCATCGGGATATCACCCATTGGGGAATCGGCCAAAACCGGTTCAAAAATATTGTTGCCATACCCAATTCCCACAATAGGATGGTTCATTATTTGCCCAACTCCTAATTTCCATACTTGGAGTCGTGTTTCTACCGTCCAGGTATGCAGTGTATCTGCGTGATATCCCATCTGGGAAATCCCCAGCAGGACAACAGAGCCAAGAATAATGACAAGGATTAAACTCATGATGAGAAAACGTCGCCGCATGGCAAGGCCCCAAGAGAAAAGTTGCACCACAGAGGCCAACCAACCAGCACGGGTATAGGCGGCGGCATACGCGAATAGAGCAAGGGCCAATGTACTGTATGAAAGGATTTTTCCCCACAACCAGCGAGAGGTCATTCCACAATACAACACAAGAGGAATCGAGAGGACTAAATAGGTGCTCAACCAGTTATAATCTGATCCCGGCGCAATAGCTCGAACATTTCGGTCCTGCCAATTCCCTCCTCGATCAATGAAATCTACCAGCGTAAAGCTCGATAGCAGGAAGGCCCCGACAAGGATTCCTAGGAACACATTTCGTAGATGACTGTTCGCTACGATAACGTCTAACCGCGTAAAAGAGAGACTGGGACCTTCTTTCTGCTGTCTCTGAGAAATTTCACGTATGACATAAACAGCCCAATAAAAGACTAAACACTGCGCGACAAGTTTTCGCCATTCCACAAAACTGTATTCGGGATTCAAAGAGAACGGAATGGTCAAAAGAATCCATCCCAATAAAAGAACTAATGGAAGATCAATTGGGGTTCGAATCTTAAGATCTTTTTCTTCAAGCCATCCTAGAAAGAGGGCTAATCCCAGAAGTAAAAAAAAAAGATATTCTTCTAGATGGAATAGAACGGGGAAAAAGCTAAAAACCGTGAGAAGAAATAACCCTACCGATTGTATCGTCCAGACCCCATGAGAAAAAAAAGACGTTTTTCTCAAACTGATTCGAGATTGCATAAACAGAGGAGGCCCTCATTCCTATGGCATACGTTGTTCTAACAAAAATACTCTTATCGTCGATAACCGGTTCTTGAGTTGATGCCCTATCAATTTTTCTTGTATATCCTGGAGAAGAGGGTTAAATTCCCCGAGCGATGAGGTCATGTAAATGCACCATCCCAACGACCTTTTCTTGTCGATCAAGGACAGGGAGTACGGAGATGGGTTTTTCCCGTTTCTCCATAGATTGAAGGGCTTTGAGCGCTTTTTCATCTTCGTACACCCAACTGGGCTTTGGATTCATCACCTCCCCAATCGTGAGAGCAAACAGGTCCTGCCCACCTTCCAACACTCGACGAATGTCAAAATCGGTGATCAATCCTAATAAACGATCGTCCTCATCAATCACGGAAACCGCCCCTGCTCGTTTACTCGTCATTTCACACAGCATGGTCTGAATGGTGCTTGAGAGGTGAATAACGGCATTCCCTTCACCCGTTCGCATCAGATCCCCAACGGTCAGGAGCAGGCGTTTTCCCAATTGGCCCCCAGGGTGAAACAGGGCGAAATCTGCCGGTTGAAAATTCCGAAGTTTCATCAACGCCATGGCAAGGGCATCTCCCAACACCAACGCCACCGTAGTACTGCAGGTAGGGGCCATGTTCAGGGGGCACGCTTCTTCATGAATAGGTGTCACCAAAACCAAATCACTCCCCCGTGCGAGGGTTGATTGCGGTTGAGCCGTAATGGTCAGAATCCTGGCGCCTATTTTTCGAATAAATGGAAGCAGGGCAAGCAATTCTTCGCTTTCTCCTGACTTCCCCACTGCAATCACAATGTCTTCTTTGGCCACGATCCCAATATCCCCATGCATCCCCTCGGAGCCGTGTAAAAAAACCGCGGGTGTGCCGGTGGATACCATCGTGGCCGAAATTTTGTGAGCGATCAGGCCAGATTTCCCTACCCCCGTCAGGATCACTTTTCCTTTACAGGCTTGTAACATGCTGACGGCCTCCTCGAACGAAGGGCCTAAACTCTCCTCCAGGTGCCCAATAGCTTGAGCTTCTAACCGGATCACCCGACGAAGTTCTTTAAGAATATCCATTGGCGTATTTTCTACTATTCTTTGTTGAGACCGCTATTCTTGAGGAATCCCATTGAAGGTGAGTAACACCCGTTGATTCTTATCGATCCATGAGGCCAAGCAAGGAAATGACTGCGTCATTCCCCGCCAGGAACACCTTTGTCATACGGGAAACACACGCGCATTTCCTTTGTCTGTAATAAAGAAAAAAAGGGAATGGAAACCGATGATGGTGGAATTCTTACCCCTTCGGGGAATAGCCTGTTGCCCTGAAAGTCAGCCAATGAACACGTTGGCCTATCAATACACAAAATCGTGATTTTGGTCAAGTTGATCCAGAACTCCACTTCCCAAGCTTGCATCATTCAATTAAACCCATTTTGAGGACTTTTACCTCACGCACCTAACCTGGTAAAAAGAAAGGTCATTGTTTCCATCTGAAAGGCATCCACAAATTATGAAACGGCCAAGATTGTCAGCGACCACAAATCAAGAAATTGCCAGGATGTATAATTCCCTGGACTATACAGGCCTCGGACCGATTTATTGCGACGAAGGCGGAGATGCGTTTTGGCAAGATCGTCGAGGACCATGCCAGAAAATGGGGATCGCGATTGCAAAAGATTTACGAGCCCGATTACTGCCACGCGGACGAAGTTTATACGTGGGCGCAGGAGTCCCTGAAATTCCCGTTTTGCTTATGGAACAACTGGAGTTGGGTCGAACCGTATGTCCTTATAATCTGCGAAAAGAAGAAGTCGATATCCTGAACCAAGCAGGGGGGGGAAACGGAATACCATTTTGCTTCGGTTCAGCGGAATCCGCAACAGGCAACTTTGATCATCTGTGGATCGTCAGCGTCTTGAATGACCCGGAAGAATTTCCCAATCTGTCGGTCCTCTTTTCCTATGGCCGTGCAGACCCTCTAGCATTTGACACATCGGCCTTTACACACGAACGGGAAACAGGAATTCGACTATTCGCAAATTGTATGGCCAAACTGACCAAGCCAGGCTTGCTCACAACCTCGGTGGAAGAAATGCCCTGGGTTGAACACTGGTGCCAGTCACAGGGCGTTCCGTTCCAAGTCGACGATGGGACCTATCCAACGGCTCTCGTCGGCGATCCCGTGTGTTTTATTCGAGTTGGATGAGAAATACCACTTCAATTTGTTCCATCACTCACGATGAAGAGGAAAAGAGCTGCCGCCGTCATGGAACCCATTCCCATCGGCTTAATTGGGGTAGGACATCACGGTTCCCGTTACCTTCATCATTTGCTCTCTGTCCAGACGGGGGGGAAATTGATCGCCATCAGCCGAAGGAACATAGAAGAAGGCATTCGGCTTGCCACCGAACACTCTCTCCGTTTTTATCCGAACTATCACGACCTCTTAGCTGATTCGGCTATTCAGGCTGTTCTGATCGTGACCCCTCCCTCACTCAATCTCCCCATTGCCTTGGAAGCGATTCAACACGGCAAGGCCGTTCTCCTGGAAAAACCCCTTGCCCTCACCCATACCCAAGGTCGCCAGATCGTTGAGGCCGCCACCCAAGCTGAGGTCCCCTTCATGACTGCCCAGACCCTGCGGTATGAACCAGCGATCCGTCAATTGCAAGGCATTGCCTCATCCTTAGGCCATTGGGAATACCTTTCTTGTGCCATGCGATTCGAAACTTCTCCAGCCTCACCTGAGAAAAAAATGTCATGGAACAATTATGGGGCACTCATGGAATTTGGTATTCACTTGCTCGATCTGGTCCGTTTTCTTACTCAGGATGACGTCGATTCGGTATCCGCTGACATTGATCGGCCTGCCTCCCAGGCTCCTGAACATCGGGCATACATCAAACTGATCACTCGCAGGGGACTTCCCTGTTATCTGGATATATCACGCGTCAGCCAGGGACGAGTCACCCGCGCTGAAATTATTGGTGCGGAAGGACAGGCACTTGCCGACTGGACGACCGGCATTGTCCGCAGAGTTTCCCGAGGCAACGAGACCACTGACTATCCCTGCCCTCCCAGTGCCACGCTGGTTGCCTTGCTACGGGATTTTTGTCAAGCGATTCGGACAGGGAATCCGATGCCCATTACCGCAGAAGATGGATTACGAGCAGTGGAACTTGCCGAGGCGTGCTACCATTCGGCCAAAATCGGGAAACCCGTTTTCCTCAATTAATACCCATATTCCCATTACCTGCCTCCAGGCATTTGAGATCGCCATTGCTCATAGGCTCGATGAATGGAAGATCTTTTGGCACGATAGACTGCGTCGGCTTTGGCGAAAATTTGTTCAATCAATTGCCAATCCGGGCGAGAAAGGTTGTAACGTTGAAAAATGTGAACAATAGCGGGCTGATCCCAAATTGGCATTTTTTGGTCATGGAACAGAAGGGCCTCTAACACCTTGGATGTCAGACCACTCTGATGAATCGATTGCAACAGCGCCGCACTTTCCGTTTCAAAACGGGAGTCAACCGCCGCTGAAACGTAGTCATTTAACGCTGAAGATTGGGATTTGACCAAGGCCGACTGTAATTGAATGAGGCCATGAATCAGTTGGTTGGCCTGTGAGGTCCCTTCCGGAGGGAGAACATTGGCGGATTCAAACATTGCCAAGAGAGCCATGACCGAACCAACGAGGGCTGGACCAGTCCTGTCTGAAGGAAAATCAGGCGAATTCCGTGGAGGGGAAACATCACGATTCACTAGCAAAGAGCGACCAGGCCCATAGCCGGCATCCAAACCGTCTAATCGACCACTGAGCTTCTCCTTCTGAACCCGTTCCAAGTAGGCCAAGCTTGTCTCCTGGTCTTCTTCACTTCCCACCACACTGGAAATTCCTACCAAGGGGAGAACCATCCCTAACCATAGCGTCAAACAAAAAGCAGGGAATTTCCTCTGGAAACACCGGTGCATGAAAAGACTCATCCACTTCCCCACTCTTTTAGTCTTATGAGTATCACTTGGTACGGCATATCATATGTTATTTTCTGGCCAATCAAGGGTTAAAAAACCAGCCCCATTTGTCGATAGGCCACCGGCAGATTTTTCCCTCTTGAGGAAATTTCTCCGATTTTGCGGAAGAACTATCCCCTTTCCATACTTTCCATTTTCGTGAAAATCCATGATATCTTTCCTTCCCGGCCTCCAAAAGGTCCCGGTACCATATTTGCTTGGAGTGATGACTAAAGACTCCGTCTGTATCCATCGCATCTTACCAAAAGCCAGACCAAAGTGACTTCTCAACCTTCTTCCTCCAAACAACCAATCAACTCGAATCTTGTCCGATCTCTTCGCTATTACCAAAAGGGCGAGTTACATCCCGAATCCTGGTTTTCAATTGTGGAAAGCGATTACACGAAAATCTTGGATGCCATGAATTGGGATTCACTGTTTCCCGAGCACGGAGCAGACTATCATGTGCTAGACATTGGATGTGGACCCGGCCGATTCCCCAGGATGTTGCAGGCCCGTCTTCAGACAACGGGACTTCTTCATTACGATTACTTGGACTCTTCCCATTATTGTCTCTCCATCTGCGGCCAATCCCTTCATCAGCCATTTTTTCCCAGAAATGCCTGGCAAACCACATTAGAGCATGCCGAAGAGATCCTGATCCCAGGTTCTTACGATGTGGCGTGGGCCATTCAGTCACTCTCTTGCTTAAATCCTCATGCCCTCCACGCTTCCTTGGCCAGGCTCATTGGAGCCCTCCACCCTCTTCGGGGGACAGCTTGTATTGTGCTCCCAAAACATGAGGCATTTTTTTCACAAGTGCATCCCGCCTTCTTTCAAGGGTGTTCCCTTTCTCCGGTGCCCTGTCTTTCTGCAGAAGCAGTGGTCGCGGCCCTAGGAACACTTGGAACCATAACCGTCATTCGAGAAATTTCCTGCACCCATACCATTTCGATCCGCCACGATCGACTCTTGGAGCAATACCTCCAACAATGCGTCATGGATTCAACACCCCTGCCAACCTGGATGCAGCAACCCCGATTACGGCAATTTTTAGAGTCCTACCGTCATGGAGACACCTATCATTTCAACAACCCTTATTGGCTTCTTTTGTGTACCCCCGCATCGGCAGGGACAGGAGGGAGGCTCCGGTTGCAGAGCTATATTAAATCAGTGACATCACACAAACTCGCCTCCTAATAATTTCTGTGGCAAGGCTGCATGCCTTTCCAGGTCTTTACGTCGACACACCAGCTTGCTTTGTAGGCTGAAAAGCCGGCCTATCGCTATCCTCACTCCCCCCACTTTTCCCTCCCATTACAGATTTGGATAAAAATCCTGATCTCTGTGGCTCAAATACTGGCCAATCTTTTGTGCCTCCAGCATTGACCCTTTTCCTAGAGTTGTGAGACATTCAGGCATCAAATCAATGACAAACTCTATATCCAATCCATAAACAGTTGAGATCGAAGGAGCGCTCTTTCATGTCAAAAACCCTGAAGAACAATAGCCTGGCCCTGACTGAGGGACCGGACCGTGCCCCCGCTCGTGCGATGCTCCGGGCCGTCGGCCTGACCGACGACGACTTTACCCGGCCCCTCATCGCGGTCGCCAATACCTGGTCTGAAGTCACCCCCTGTAATTATCATCTCCGCGATCTCGCGACGAGCGTGAAACAAGGGATTCGTGAGGCAGGAGGCACCCCGATCGAATTCAACACGATCGTGGTCTCAGACGGTATCAGCATGGGAACGGAAGGCATGAAAGCCTCCCTGATCAGCCGAGAAGTGGTGGCTGATTCCATTGAATTAGTGGTTCGAGGGCATTTGTTTGACGGAGTCATTGCCTTGTCGGGTTGCGACAAAACCATTCCAGGATGCGTGATGGCCCTGGCCCGCCTTAATCTTCCTTCAATCATGCTCTATGGGGGCTCCATCATGCCTGGAGAATTCCATGGGAAGCCGGTGTCGATCCAAGATGTCTTTGAGGCCGTGGGATCTCACGCTCGGGGGAAAATGACGACGGAGGAGCTGATCGAGTTAGAACGAAGCGCCTGTCCAGGGGCTGGAGCCTGTGGTGGACAATTTACGGCAAATACAATGTCAATCGCCTTTGAGTTTTTAGGAATTTCCCCCATGGGATTCAATGGCGTGCCGGCCCTTGACCCCAAGAAGCACCAGGTGGCCAAGGAATGCGGAAAAATTCTAATCAACCTCCTGAAGCAAGATCTTCGCCCACGGGATATCATTACTCGCCCAGCTTTGGAAAATGCCATCGCGGCGATTGCCACAACTGGCGGTTCTACCAATGGCGTTCTCCACCTGTTAGCCCTCGCAAATGAAATGTCGCTACCCTTGAGTATTGACGATTTTGACACCATTAACCGGCAGGTACCGCTCCTGGCTGACCTGAAACCAGGAGGTCATTTTATGGCTGCGGATTTATATCAAGCGGGAGGCACCCCGCTGGTGGCAAAATGGCTGTTGGAATCTGGCCATCTTCATGGAAACCAAATCACGGTTACCGGGCGGACCTTAGCCGAAGAAGCCTCCTCGGCCAAGGAAACCCCAGGCCAAAAAGTTCTCTTTCCCCCTTCACACCCTATTAAGCCAACCGGGGGCCTTGTCATTCTGAAAGGCAATCTCGCCCCGGACGGCTGTGTCGTCAAAGTGGCCGGTCATGCCAAATTAGCGCACCATGGACCGGCGAAGGTCTTTAATTGCGAGGAAGAAGCTTTTCGGGCAGTCCAGCAGGGAGGAATCGTTGCCGGGGATGTTGTCGTCATACGCTATGAAGGCCCACAAGGCGGACCGGGGATGCGGGAGATGTTAGGAGTGACGAGTGCCATTGTTGGTGCGGGATTGGGCGAATCAGTCGCCCTTCTGACAGACGGACGCTTTTCAGGAGCCACTCATGGCTTAATGGCTGGACACGTCGCCCCCGAAGCCGCGAAAGGCGGGCCGATTGCGGCTATTCAAAGCGGGGATCTCATTCATTTAGACATTAATACGCGCCGACTGGATGTTGAACTTTCAGACCAGGAAATTCAATCCCGTTTGGCCAAATGGACTCCCCCGGCACCACGGTATACGAAAGGAGTCATGGCAAAGTATGCGAAGCTGGTTTCCTCTGCATCCCAGGGAGCCGTGACTTCCTAACGGCAATTCTCAAAAAAGGCAGCTATTTCTTAAGAGGAACATTTATTTTCTTTTGAGCAATTTGGACGGATTGAAAGGCTTTATCTTTTTGCCCAAGGGCCGCCTCCTGCTCAACCTTTACGAGAAAATCCTGAGGTCCGTGGATAGGCGCATAGGTAAGAGTCACCACCACATCCATGGAAGGTGCATCTTTTGGGGTGGGAAAGGTAAATTCTTCCACCCGCATTTCTTCGGGTTTGAGAAGCGTATCTTTTAAGACCTTTTTTGCCTCAAAGTCAAAGACCGTTTCTTTTCCCTTCCCATTGCCAAAAACCCGCTCGTAAAACCGTTGTTCGTTGTAGACCTTTTTGAGGTTTTTGCCAAAAATGGAAAGATCGACCACGACCCGAGACCACCCCGGATGCGGCAAAGGCAAATTATGCGGGACCAGACTATTAATACTCACGTTAACTTGAGAGGTCTCACCCTTTACGGCAGTGGTAAAGTCCAGGGTGACAGCTTCAGCGCGGACCTTTCCAAATCTCCCGGGGAAACTATGATTGGCCACTTTCCTGACTTTTTCCCCATTGGCGGATTCATCTATCGCTTCTGGCATGTGACAGGATTGGCAAGGCTTTCCACTGCTTTCGGCTTTAGTCTTTTCCCATGGGCCAAGCCAACCGGGCATTCCTTTGGCAACCTGCGCCGTCTCCGGAAGTGAATCATGGCAAGTCACACAGAACCTTGACTCTCGATACAGGTCAAGCTTCTGAGATTGATGAGCCAGATTCTGAACCGCCTTGTCATATCCTCCGAAAATAGTCGTCCCCAATTGAAATGTTGGCATCGGTGGATGCGATGTCATATCCACATCCTGAATGAGATGGCATTGAGGGCATCCCACTCCATCCATTTGAGGATCCTTGGATTGGACTTCCTTGATAAACCGGGGCAGGAGATCTCCATATTCCAAAATATGCGGGGCGTGACAACGAAAACACATGGCTTGATCTTTTTCATTGCTTGAAGCCAGAAATTGTTCCAATGTCACGCGAAAGGGGGCAGTGACGATGGAACGGGATTGAGCCGATGCTTCCCATTCTTCAAAAACACGGAGATGGCAACGTTTGCATTTCTCAGAACTCGGGAAGGATTTTTCTAAGGGTTTTTTGCTTGATGAAGATTCCCCTGCAACCAGTATAAAAGGAGTTGCCAAAAACAACAGGCATGCCAACAGACTCAGGATCAGCCTTCCCCTTACACCTTCCAAAATTTTGGTTATTGAATCATACCCTCTGGTCATGGACGATCCTTTGGTTCACCATAAAAAAGGCTAAAAATTCCGTCCGGCTATAAATTCATCGTACGAAACGTCAAAAGGCGGGGGGAAGAATAGTCTTTAATGATACTTTCTGCGTTCTCTCGATCTTTATCGGTAGCCAGGGTCTCAAGAAATTGTGAGGTTAATTCCTTCGAGGGCTCGGGAATAAGGGAGTAACTGACAGAGGCTTCAATCAGGATATCTTCTGAATCTTGGGGCGATTTAAGAGTAAACGGAACATGTCGCGTGGTACCTCCATTGACGAACGGTCTGGGAATCTGGCCACGAAGAAGTTCCTCAAATGTCCGACCGAACCGTTCCTGATATTGATCGATGACCTGCCCATTTTTATCTTTTAGCGTGACCGTGACATAGAATTGCTTCAAGACCGGGTCACCACCTGGAAAGGTATGCGGCAAGGCGCCATTGCGAACAAGGACTTCTCCCTCAACTCCACCCTTGACCTTTTTAGCTTCAACATCCACCCTCGAAAACCATTCAGCCTGTAAATTCCTATTACTCAGCATAATACCGGGGATAACAATACCCTGAAACCAATGTCGTCCGATCGGTCTGGTGAGGGCCCCACGCTGTGAAGTCGAACTCCCCGTTGAGCGCTCCATGTGACAATCCTGACAAATCGTGCCTTTCAGTATTTCACCAGGGATATCAGAGCGAGTCACATCTTTCACCTTCCCGAAATGACATGAGACGCAATAATTTGCCCCTCGATAGATTTCCGCTTGAGCAGAAGAATGCACGAGATTTTCTTCCGGTTCGGCATAGGGGCCATAAAGGGTTGCCCCGGCTTCAATCTTGAATGTCGGATGGCCATAGGGGTTTTCCTGATTACCCGTAATGAGATGACAGGCACTACAACTAATGCCTTCCACTTTGACCTGTTTCCCACCTTTCATCACCTGACCAATGATCCGATCGGTATGCTGTGGAAACACCGTCACCGCCGGAGCATGACAAGAAAGACAGCGAGTCCGTTGCTCCTGATCCGGCTTCGTTTGAAGCCACAGACCTAAGACGGTTTTGAACACCGGAGAGGTGAGAGCAGTTCCATGGAGAAGTGCCCCATCCACCCGTCCAAATGTTTTCAAGTCCATGGTCTGCTCGCGCATGCCCTTCCATTCTTCGTAATGCCGGTCATGACACTGCTTGCACTGTTCAGATGGAATAAAAATTTTTTCGATTTCCTCAATCCACGCTTCTTCTCCTTCAGTGCCCGTGCCCTGCTGTTGCCCAAATACGACCCCTGAAAGGCAAAAAACCGTAAAAACAGCGACTATGAGGCATTTGTCCCGCATGTACCCCGTGCCCAACAACCACAAAATATGTGGAAACAGATTTTTCATACCTACGATTTAATCCTGAAGAATTCGCACAAAATGGAAATTAAGCCCACCCGTTAACCCTTGATTATCCGGATCAGCAGGTTCATAAGTGGCGACGGTAAAATTCTTTGTAGGGAGAGATTGCTCCAAGGCCCTTCCCAAATCTATGAGTGTCTTAATTTCAAACTTATCAACTTCCTTAATGACCGCCTTCACTTTGATCCCGGACAATTCAGCCGGGGACCCTCCTATGACGGCAAACACCACCACCCCTTCGGCTTTGGTCAATCCCAGAATCTTCTGAATCTCTTCGTCCACTTCCCCCACATCTATTCCAAATTTTTCGGCTAAGACCAGTGCTTTTTCATTCGTCATATTCCCATTTGCCGATTGAGCAAACACTTCGGACTGAAGAACAACCAGGGCCAGCCACACACACCAGAGGCTTAAGAAAAAACGGACTCTTACTGTATGAAGAGGCCTCTCCATTCTTAACGTCCTCATGATGAACGCGGGGTGAGTTCAGATGACCCTGATCCGCCCTTGGCCGGCGATGTGACAGGATCAATGAGTAATTGCATCCAGGAGGCAACAGCTTTCTGCCCGTTCCGCTCTTTATTTTCTCCATTCCAAACTGCAAACGCCACCGCTTGCATCCGCCCGGGAACAAGCATGGCTTCATTGTCCAGATCATCTCCAGTTAAAGTCAGCGGCCTTTTCATCACCACTCGCCACAAGCCACTCTTCCACTCGGCTTGTCCCTGAATTCGTCCCTGTTGTTCCTTGCTGGTTAAGGTACTAAACCCCCCGCCAATAAGATCTTCGACCGATGAGGGCCGACGCGGGATGACTTCAAACCGACGAGGCCCTGATTGATTCCGCTTGGATTCTTTGGCCCGCTCGGCACGCCGATCAACGTCACTTTGCCAATCCGCTTTCCAATGCCAGATATTCACATAATGATCGAGTTGTCCCATGCAAAAAAATGCCGGGGCATCCCCGAGAGGGAGGGCCACTGCAACCCCATCCCTGAAAACCCCAGGGGTCAAAGATTCATTGATAGTGGCATCCTGCCATTCCAGCAAAAAGGCAATGTCTTGCCCGTTATGGATTGACCGGATGGATAAGGCTCGCGCACTAGGTTCTGGCCAGACGGGCCTGGTAATGATTTGACCGCTTAGTGGAACAGGTAGAGGAGCAACTGTCTCCCAGGCAGGGTCGGAAGGCTGAGAAGGCACCTCCCCTTCTAATAAATGAGCCCGGATAACCATACCCTGGGAACTCACAAGAGGGACTCCCAACCACGTGAGACACGATAACAGGGCTAAGACCATAAGCCCCAAAAACACCAACCTTTTTCCAGCTCGTATCCTCCTCAACATTCCATTCCTTTATGGATTACCATGATTCGCATCAATCATGTTTCATGGATGACAGATGATCGGACAACTATTTTGGCAACATGTTTCAAGCATTCACATATTTGCATTCTACCATTTCAAATGGAAGGAAGGATCCACACAGGGAAAAATTGACTGTGTACCAAGCCGAAACCCCCATGTGTGGGGTTGAGGAAGATCTTAAGAGACAACGACGAATTCTCCAATTTCAGAGAAAGCCGAGATGAGGATTACACGATAGAATGAACAAGCTGAAGACCAAAATTTTTGATTACCGCTCCTGGAACAGCAAAAAGATTAAACTTCGTAGATATTTGTTTCATCTCCAACAGCCGTTTCAAACTTCCGTCCTCACTATCCTGAGTTTTGAGCTAAGACCTATTCTTTTCCAATAGCTCTCTCCCCCTCCCTGTTGGACTCCCGGAACAATACCTAGAATAAAAGCCACACACGGCTGACCTATATTTGTTTCAGCTAGGCCTATCGTAATTTTACTCGACGAATTTTATTTTCATTCCGCTCGCAAATGTATAAATTTCCTTGGGAGTCCAGGGTCAACCCGGCTGGGGTATTCACAATAGCCTCGGTGGCGAGTAGACCATCCCCATGCTTTAACATTCCAGCGTCTTCTTTCGCCACAAAGCGGGCGGCACCACAACCACCCATATTTTTATCGTCATAGCCACTATCCCCATTCCCGGCGATGGTCGTGATCATGCCGGTTTTGCTATCCACTTTTCGAACCCGGTGATTCATCGAATCAGAGATAAATATATTCCCCTCTGAGTCCACCACAGCACTTTCCGGGACATTAAGCATAGATTTCACTGCCAATTTCCCATCACCGTCATACCCATACCGGCAGATTCCAGCCACCGTGGACATCATCCCCGTTTTCCTGTCTATTTTTCGGATTCGATTAGTCCCTTTATCCGTAATATAGAGATCCCCCTGCCGATCCACATCAATATCGACCACATCATACAACCTGCAATCCAAAGCCGATTTTCCGTCATCAAGATACAATGTCAGATCTAGCCCGTCAGAACACCTCGGGCGCAGCAAACCTTCGTCGTTACTAAAATCAATTCCAATAGCATCACCGGAAAGGACAATAAGATTTTGCGCCGTCAGAGGACTCACGCGCTCATCATCTTCTGCCGTCCAACACCCGGCAATGGTCGTCAGCATTCCTGTGTTAGGGTCATAATGACGGATGCGATGAGCTTGTGTGTCTGCAATGTAAAGATTATCCTGATCGTCTAATGCAATGGCCGCGGGATAGGTTAAATTGCACTCCAACGCCGGTCCATCCCCATTAAATCCCCATTGCCCCGTCCCGACTATAGTTGTGATGATTCCCGTTTCAGCATCAATTCTTCGAATACGATTACTACCGGAATCACAGATGTAAATATTGTTTCGTGAATCACACAAGACATCTAAGGGAAGATAGAGCCCGGCCTCACCACAAGGACCATAGTCGCCGCTGTAGCAAGTCTCACCGGTACCGGCAAAATTATGCAAGAGACCCGTCTCTAGATCCACACGCCTGATTCGGTCAGAACCGGATTCCGCAATGTATAAAAAGCGCTCATCCCGATCAACCGCAAGATGATTGGGCAGCGGAATCCCAGATTTCACAGCTCGCTTGCCATCACCCGTACTACGGGACTTTCCGTTTCCAGCAAAGGTGTCAATGACCCCAACTTCTAACGCGGTCTCAATACTCATAGGAAATTCACCCTTCAGTATTTATCTGAGATAACAACGGGAACAGCTTACCTCCTCAGCCTTTGATCTCCTCACTTGCTCAAACAGGATTAGGCCTTTGATGGCGCAGCAACATGCTCCTGAGCGGATGGATTCGCTTCCGGCTGAATTTGCCCAACTGTTCCCCCTGAGGCAGTACCCATAGGTTGGGAAATTTGCGGTGGAGCGTTGACCGGAGCAGCGGATGCCGTATTTTCTGCCTGAGCTTGGGGATCTACATCATAGGCTTCTGCTTCTTGGACGGATTTCTTGAACCCTTTAATAGCTTTTCCCACTCCTTCCCCCAATTGTGGTAATTTTCCGGCTCCAAAAATAATCAGCACAATCATCAGGATAAGAATTAATTCTGTAAAACCTAAGCTTCCAAACATGGTACTTCTCCTTGTTGGGGTATTACTTTTTTACCGTTTCCCGTGAACGCTTGCTAAACCGGTCCTTGAGACGATTTCGGGTCTCTTCCGCTTGCTCAAACATCTTGCATTTTTCATATGTATTAATCAGATTATAATAGGCCAATGGTTCATCAGGATTATTTTCAACGGCATCTTCCATGATCTTGACAGCCATATCAGGTTTCTTCAGATTTAAGGCAATTTCCATGAGCTTAAAACTCGACTCCAGATGATTCGGATCAAACTGCAAAACTTTCATGTAGGCCTGCATGGCCATATCCAGTGTATTAAAATCCGATACTTGGGGGTCATCTAACTTTTCGTACACTCCCGCTAAATTATACCAAGCGATCGGATCCTCAGGTGAAATTTCGATCAGCCGTTCGAAATATTCTTTGGCTTCAAGAAATTCATTTTTGTCATTATAGAGCCGCCCGACATTAAACAGGGCAAGTACATCATAGGGGTTTAATTCCAGCGCCCGTTTAAATTGGGCCGTAGCTTCATCCAACATCCCCTTAGTCCCGTAAATCGTTCCAAGGTTCGAGTAATACATTGCCAGCGAACGATCCATTTCCACCCGAATACCTTCTGCCATCTCAATCGACTTTTTCACTTCAGCCAGCGCTTCATCCATCCGCCCCTTATTGAAATACAGCTCTCCTAAACGGCACCGGGCTTGAAAATCGTCAGGCTCTTCGCTCAGTAACTTTTCAAGTTCTCCAATTTCCTCATCAACGGTTAATGGCCGTTCTTCTGCGGTCGTTTCAGCGCCCTGCGATTCCATCGTTTGGCTTCCAGCACTTTGTTCTTCCATTGCGTGTATCCTACCTACTGTGTTTGCCCGTAAACGGGACGAATTGGTTGATAGACTAACCCGTCATGAATTTTCTTTCGAAGCTTTCCCAAAGTCCCTCGTTTATCAATGTTTAATAACATTAACCCAAGCACTACCATCAAGGTCAAATGCGATAATTGGAGCGCATAACCTGCCATAAACATGAGGCCAAGCCCATATCCAGCTATCCGGCCAATCAAGACCAACTTAATCACGGTATAAGCCCAACACGTAAAGCCTAAAACATAAAATGCAAAGGGAAGATAAAAGGTATAGCCCATCCCCATTTGGAAAATCCAACCTATCCCTTCCCCCGCCTTTCTTACTTCCTTGGCCACCTCAGGATTCCAGAGAGAAAGGAAATAATCCATAAACAGAAGAGCGAGAAAGACACCACCCCCACTGATTAACAAGGTTAGACCCCACCGACGTTGTTGTTTGTTTTTCGTAACAATCGAGGTACTCCCGTAGGCCCAAAACACCAAGATACTCGAGAGAACCATTAAGGCCTCACCTAACCGGTTGACCTCATGCACCAGAGGAGGCGCATCAAGAATATTGAGCCATCCATAGGTCGTGGACATCGTTTGATAGTACAGCCACCCGCTAATCCCCAGGAAAAAGCTGCCCACCATGAGCCGTTGACTGAATAAACGATGGGTTCCCCAGTATTCCATCAAAAGGGCAACGAGCAATAAAAAGGCCAAAATATTGTAAATAATCGTTCCCAACATGACCGGCGGGAAAAATAAATAGCCAACTGTACAGGCCACTAACAAGGCCACCAAGGGGATGACCACCTTATCCCAAGAGCCCACCCATAGTCTGGTGCGTATTTTTTGAACGAGCAAAATCCCCAATATCAGAAAAACCAGAATGGCAGTCATGTTCAACAACACGAACCCCAATGACGACAGTGTTCGAAATCCGATTCGAACCGCTTCATATTTTTCCGCTAACTTTCCAAGGTGCATACCTAACCGTGAAACCAACCGATACAACACTAACTCAAAAAAAGCTGCGAACAGCAAACTTTTGAGACCCCATTCAAAAAGGAGTCCTGGGGTGTCTATCCTTTCGGCACTTTTTTCAGTAGCAGCAAGCATGATTCAAGCCTTCAGATATAGAGAGAGATGCGATGGAAGAGACATTGGGTTCACAGAATGCCCTTCCTATGCACTAGAGGGTTGCGCTTCCAGTTGCTTGTTATGGCGTGTAATATATAACAGTCCATCCGCCATGGAATAATTAAACGGCAATTCACACACAACTTCGCTAATCTTCTCATATACATGTTGATACACTTTTTCAGCCTGCTCTGGGGTCATTCCTGATTTCACTTCGTAAAAGAATCCTAAGCTCAAATCCTCGGAAGCTGGACGCATAATTCGTTGAATTCCGTACCCCCCCGGGTCACTCATAATTGGAGCTTCCTTTTCCAGATCAAACAGACAGGGTTGACAGGAAAAACCATATGAAGAATGAAGTTTGGTGTTCTTGACAATAAAGTTCATCGTTTCCAGAGCTTCTTCTTCCGTTTCAGTAGGAAATCCGACAATCACATAGCAGTGCACCGCAATCCCAATTTCCACGCAATCGGAACAGATCCGATCGACATTTTCTTGAGTAATCCCCTTCACCATAAAATCCATCAATCGGGCATTATAGGTTTCCAAACCAAACACAATCTTCTGGCAACCTGCTTCCCGCATGGATGCTAACAACTCACGAGACAAATTCTTTTCAAATCGCAACTCTGCAGTCCACTGTAGATCCAACCCTCGACGAATCAGTTCCTTGCAAAGCCGTTTGGTTGGCGAAAGGGCAAGGCATTCGTCGGTAAAGAAAAAATAGGGTGTGTCATACTTTCGGGATAGCGTCTCTAATTCATCAACGACTTTCATTGGATCTTTTTGACGGAAATTCTGATGATCCAAGGTCAACGCGCAAAAGGCACAGTCTTTGTAATAACACCCTCTGGAAAACTGGACGGGTAACACTGTATGAGGTGCTAAATATTGACCCAAAGGAAATCCATCGTAATTTGGGGCAGGATGCTCAGTTAAATTTTCAGAGTAAAACGGTTGATTCACGATAATCTTGCCATCTTGCCGCCAGATGAGATTAGGCACTTTACTGAAGTCCTTTTTCCCTTCTAATTGATTAATCATTTCCAACAGTGCGGTTTCACCCTCAAATACAATAAAATCATCCGTCAATTGAAATAGCCGATCACATCGCCTGAGATTATCCACCAACCTAGTAAAAATACTTCCACCAACCGTCACATGAACGTCGGGATGGAATTCTTTTATTAACTTACACAGAGTTAAACCGGGAATAATCTGTGATGTCGCGGTGATGGAGACCCCAACAAAATCGGGAGTATCTTGAGAAAATGAGGGAAGGAAAAACTGTCGGTAAAGGTCAAGATAGGGATTTTGTGTTTCATCATGAATGGCTTGGAGAATTTCTCGTGAAGAATAAATAGAATACGAAAATTGATTATCCACCACAGTCATTCTCGTAGGAAAATATAAGGAGGAAGCGACTTCCAGCCACCGGTCAATCAGAAAGAGACATTCTCGGTACCGGTCCAAATTAAAAAATTCCTCCCCACGCAACGAGGCTTTAGCTGGTTCAATCTCATCAATCAAATAGGGAAATCGGTCGAGTGACTCGACAGCACGCGCGTAATGCTCTTTACTCCCTGGACCTGTTTCTCCATTCACCGATTGTTCTAACCTTTTAACCAGATCAACTAATCGTTGATGAATATCCAAGCCGAAGTTTTTGGTCAAAACCTTATCGAGTAGTTCAATATTCAAATCACGTTGCTGATGGACGGAAATGCCAGATTTCTCGAGAAACGCTGAAAGGCAGGGAATGCTCAGATATGGCTGAGAGGGATGCCAACTTGGAGGAAATAAAAGAGAAATTTTCACAACGCAGCTCCAAGGTAATAGGAATGATAAAAAACGGCGGTCAAGTATATTCTAAATTTATACACGTCGGATTCTTCTCAATGCAACAATTTACCTTATCCGTGATCAATGAATCTCTAAATCTTAAAAAACTTTTGACAAATAATCTTAACCCCTATTTCCCTTTAAGCCTTTTCCTGATGATTTAATGCCTTAAAAAAAAGCCCCCGGCGACTTTCCCCATCGCTGGAGTTAATCACCGGAGGCTTTTGTCTTTAGTCGGACCCCTAAATAAGTAAGGGCCGACTTTGCTCAGAAAAGGATATAACCTAGTTTGCTGGCATTTGAGCCGTGAACCAAGTCGAAATACCCTTCATTCCATTCCGTTCCACGTTGGAACCATCCCAGACTGCAAATGCAACCGGGAAGCTTGAGCCTGCCGCAAACTGGACATCGTTGGGGTCCTGCGTCTTAAGACTCCGCTTCATTACCACTCGCCACGTTGGTCCGCTGCAGCAGCCTCCCTTTAAAGAGCCATAAGGTTCCCATAATCCATTGCCAACCACATCTTGGGATGCTTGGGTGGTCAACGTACTAAAACCATTGGCATTTAAATCTTCGACTGAACCAAGGCGAAGATTCGGATCTGACATAATGTTTCCTGACCAAATACCAGGATTAAAAGGCCCTAAGCTGCGGCCAATTCGATCGGGATAGGTCACACCACCAGCTGGCTCTTCATAGTAGAAATCCCAGGCTATGGAAGGATATTGATTGTCCACATCCCACATGCCTGCTACCCCTGATCCAAGATCCTTTTGCCATTCCGCATTCCACCGCCAAATGTTAACCGTCCCCCCAGACTGACCCATACATTGAAATGGAGGAGCGCCTGCAGTTTGCACTGGGAATTGCACAGCCACTTGATCTCTGAAGTCCTGCGGACCAATGGTTGTGTTATTCAATGTTTGATCACCCCAGTTGGCCCACACGCCAATCTCTTGGCCATTGGTTGCCATTTTGATCATCACGGTTTTTACCGAGATGTTCGGATGCATCGGAGTAGTAATCGTCTGTCCGCTTAATGGAGCAACGATACCAGGCACGGATTCCCACACGGGATTGGCCGCATCCATTGGGATTGGGCCAGTAATTTTACCAACCGGAATCGTTACCGGTTGCGAGACGGCTAGCGGAATCTGCCCGATGGTCAAACCCACACATACCACCAGGACAGACAGAAGAACGCCAAACACCAGTCGTTTGTTACGCGTCTGCACCAATCTCATAATGACGCATCCTCCTTTGATAAAAGATTAAAACCGAAAAGACTGCTAACTACCTGTCTCCTCAAACCTGTCACCTTACAAAAACTCATATCCTAGCTAACATACCCACTAAGCATTCCCAGATTGCCCTGAAGCTCCACTTTCTTTATCCAAAAAAGCATCCGCCCCAACTTCGCTCATGAGAAGGCTCAATTCGTTTCCTTGATCCTGAGCTCCACATTCAAATGTTTGGCCTTCCGGATTGTTATATGTCGCAGGCCGGTAATCAGTCTCGGAATAAGGCTGTGGAGTAACTCCCAAAAAAGCAATATCAAATGCCATCCACTGTGACGTAAAGTCAGCTAAAATTTTATAAAATCCATAATCGGCTTTTCTTTTTAGCATTCCAGAAAACAAAGGTACCCATCGACCGATATGCTCTTTAACAAACTTCTTCTCCGCTTCAATTACGGTTTTAAGCTTTTCCGCCCCATCATGAAGAATGGCGTATGACTCTTTGTAGGCCAAATAATGCATAAATTCTAACTCAACACTCAAATGATCAAGTCTCTCATGAATATCCGGTGAAAGCTGAAGACCAAACGCACTATAGAAACCGGCAATGTCCCCCATTACGTAGGACTGACCAAAAACATGATCATTCCCAAATAATGTTTCATATGGCGGACAGTCCAGCGCAATTACATTACTGAAAACCCGTCGATGCTCATCCCTCAAATCTTGAATATTCCAATTTTCCCCTTCAGAGGATATCCATTCCTCGATTGCATCAAAATGGGCCGCCAAGGCATCAAGGCGTTCTTGTGCTTCTGGGCCACCAATACTTTGCAATTCCTTTTTTAAACCTTCTAAGGCTGTTTTGCCATCTTCGACAAATTCCCCGCTCTGGAGGTAATCCAAGAACTCATCATCCTCAGGGTACAGATAACCCCACGAAACCAACAGATAAAGCTTACTGCGACAAAGCGCCCGATCAACAGCAGGCGCATCTTTTGGGGAGATCTTCACAGCCTTTCCCTCAGCGGGATTCGAGACCATCTTAGTTCCTGCCTTTTTCCCTTCTTTCACTCCTGATGCCATATTTCACCTAAACTTTATTAAGAACATTTTCATCTTAATACATTTACTATAACCTGCATCAACCAGGACCATTTGGAATTCATGAAAAGGGGACCAGATAATAGGACAACAGGCCTATGAAGTCAAGACTTCAATATCACTCATGGCCCTTCACTCTCAAGAAATTTTCTGGATTTAAATATATACTCTCCATAATAAAAAATCCTTATTTAAGCCACTACTTACAACAAAATTCCCATTTCCATTTTGCCCTGAATGGCCCAAAACAAAAATTCTTCAGATCCTTGCGTCCCTCATACTAACCCCTAAGCGCAAAACACCCCTCCTTCCTATCTGGGAACAATCCGTATAGCTGCCCGGTCATTCACCGTTCGGCAAATATATTGACAGACCCCGCAACCCACACAGAGCGTGTCATCTATAGTAATACGAAACAATCCGAAATCCATCGAAATAGCCTCCGTTGGACATTTCGACACACAGGCATTACAGCCATTCCCAGCCGTACACATTGATGGCCAAACTTTCGCCACTCCCATATTTACCTGGAAACGCCCCGCTAAAGGCAAAAGAGCATCTGTTTCACATGCCCCAATACAAGGAAGATCTTCACATAACTGACAGGGGGATTCTTCTGGAAATATCACAGGAGTATCGTTACTCAATAAGGTCTGAATAGCATGATGAGGACAAACTTCCACGCAATCAGCGCACCCGGTACAACGCTCCAAAAACATCTCCTCCTCAACAGCACCAGGCGGACGGAGCCATCCCGTTCTTTCAGGAATTGGCTGTTCCTTTTTTGTCGGCGAGGGAGCATCACGATGCTTCACAAATTCCTGGACAGTCGCCCCAATGGAAATCACGGAATGTCGAAGAAACGTCCTACGACCTAATGAAGGATTGGGAGAAGACTGACCAGAGAGATTGGAATCGGACATCAAAATGCTTTCAATTGGCTATAAAAGCCGAATTTTAATAAAAAGGGCACACGTTTTTTTATTTACACCACTCCAGAGGCCCTAAGTTTATACACTTCCACGCATCTGTCGCAGGCACCATACTCGACATCCCAACCCGGGTGATTTTCACGAATAAAATCCAAGACAAACCCTTCCAGAGTCTCATCCATATTTTCCACCCAAGTGTAAGTTGGGAATCGACAAAGGGGACAGGGAAACCCGGGAAGCAGCATGGGCTTAGTAGGCACATCAGGCACTTCACTTTCCTCCACCTCCACAGCCCTCTCAATGACTCGAATCGTATCCGAAGCCATTTCAACCAATTCGGCATGAGTCAAATAATCCGCCTGCCAGATCCCTTCAAACACTGATTCCACCTGCCCAGGAGGAATTTTTCGATACCAGGAACGGAATTCCCGAAAACGATATTCCCTGGAAAACATCGGCTCCTTACCTGATCGAGCAATCCGGCTATCAACATGAAGATTCCACAGCACACGGTAACGATTCAAAATCAAATGTTCTTCGCCAGGATTTAACCCCACTTTTGTATCAGGATCATATCCAAATGCCTCATCTAACATGTCAGAAATATGCGTTAACTCATGCCGTAAGTAGCGTGTAATGGCTGGATCATAAAAGCGCCGAGGGATCAATTTAATCCCCACCCCTTTTTTCCCTGCCTCTTCAAATTGACGTGCCAGCTTTTCTTCGACCACACCCCATTTCCGTAGAACATCCACTCCTTCCTGATCCTCCTTCAATACACCACGCACCAATACAATCCCCGTTTTATCGCGCAGGGCAGGGAAATCATCGAAGGCATCTCGGAGGATATCGGCAAAACCCCATTTAGCAAACAGATGTTGGTAGAGCCGCTTAAACTCGGGATCTCGGTCATCAAGGGAGAATTTCTCATAGATGGGATCTGCAAACTCATGAAACTCATTGTAATAGGTCGGATCACCCTCACGTTCAGTCTTCTCGGAAAATGAATCGATAACTTCCTGAAGAAGGGCGGGTTGAAAACGAATTTCCATGAGCAAAACCTCCGTTTACCGCAATATCACCACAAGGCTGCGTTCATTTCTCGGAAAATGATCGCTGCAATAATTCATTCGCATTTAATTTGGGAGGTAGGTATCTTGACTCCCTCGAAAAGCGACGTTTAGTATCATAACTGCTTGAATTATAGGAATGAGTTTTCCCTTTTGGCAAGGGAATCCTAAAATCCCAAGTAGATCGGTTCAAGAAAGCTCTCAACCGATCTCTTTGCCATCAATCTGTTTCCCAAGCGAGGAATTTCATGACGCACCCGACAAGTCCTGACACACTAAGCTCCAATCCCGGACTCATCCAAAACCCTGAGTCGCAACCTACGCCAATCATTGATTCATTGGCCTACTGGAAGAGCGGGGCCAAAGAACTGAAATCCTTCCGTGGCCACACGCAAGAAATTTGGTCTGTGGCATTTTCCCCTGACGGGTTAACACTGGCAAGCGGAGGAACCGATCGCTTTATTCGGATTTGGGATATTGAAACCGGCCGTCTTCTTCGTTCCTTGCGTGGACACACACAGGTCATTCGGGAGATTAAGTATAGCCCGGATGGTCAGATATTAGCCTCTGCGAGTGAAGACCGGACCATTCGATTATGGAATCCTCAAACCGGCGAAAACCTTCGATTACTCTTTACCCGCTATGACCATGCTGTTTGCAGTATTTCCTTTTCCCCGGACGGCCTCATGCTCGCCAGGGCGGGACAAAACAAGGATATAAAAATTTGGGAAGTGACTACGGGCACAGAACTCATGACACTCCTTGGCAAAGACCAATACGACCACAATTGGAGCGTCTGCACCGCATTTTCCCCTGATGGCATTCACTTGATTGCGGGCACCGACATTGGGAAAATCAAACTCTATGAGGTTCTGCCAAGTGGGGAAGAAAAAATCGTGCACAACGGCCATTGGAGAGACAATGCCGATGATGAATCGACTGAAAATCGTGGATTTTATGTAGACGACCAAGGGACATTTCAACAACCCATGGAATATTGGATTGGAGCCTTAACCTTCACTCCAGATGGGGCCACCATGATATCCGGAAGTCGGGACTGCACGATTAAATTCTGGGACATGCCGACACTGGAAGAGCGCCGCACACTGAAAGGTCATTCGGAATGGGTGAGAAATCTTCTTGTCACACAGGACGGCCAGGTCCTCATCAGCGCGAGCGATGATGGAACAGTCAAAATGTGGGACATTCAAAGTGGCCGTCAATTCCGAACACTTCGATCACACAAAGGGCCGGTCAGGGGGATTGCCCTTTCATCGGATGGAAAATACCTCGCAACAGCCGGAAATGACCGCATCATTACCCTCTGGGAGGGCGGAGAGTAATCCATTTGCACCTTACTAGTTCTTACTAGCTATCTCAGGGCAGCCCTTATCAAACATCACCCTGATCGCTTTTCATCGAATCAGAGTCTTCACCTGCCCGAATGATACCGTAGCGTTTACATTTTTCCCAAAGCCCTTTTCTGGATAATCCTAACACCTTCGAGGCCGTCATCCGACTCCACCCGGTTCGATTGAGGATCTCAAGGATATGACCTCGCTCAAAGTGCTCTCGGGCTTCGGCTAATGTTTCCATCGCCCCGTTTTTAATTCCCCTCCGGCCTTCCAGATCCCCACAAAACCCGCATCCTTTTTGCGGCTCACCTCCCGCATAAGGGCATCGACTCTGTCCACACAGATCCCATACCTGTATTTCATGAGTTTCTTGTGCCAATGCCAATGCGCGTTCAATGATATTTTCTAATTCCCGAACGTTCCCAGGAAAGGAATATTGCAATAAAACTTCTCGAGCTTGCCGCGATAATACCTTGGATTCTTGGTGATTTCGAGTCGCCATCGCTTGCAAAAAATGCTGGGCGATCATAAAGATATCTTCTCGACGTTCTCGAAGAGGGGGGAGTTGAACCGGAACCACATTCAATCGGTAATACAGATCTTCACGGAATCGACCCTGCTCAACTTCTTTCCTTAAGTCTTTCTGCGTCGCGCACACCAATCGCACATCGACTTCAATCGTATCATTACCCCCGACCCGCTCAAATTGCCGTTCCTGTAACACACGAAGCAATTTAATCTGCACCAACGGGGAAATTTCGCCGATTTCATCTAAGAAGAGGGTCCCCTGATGAGCAAGTTCGAACCGACCTCGCCGTTGCCGAAGAGCCCCCGTAAAGGCCCCTTTCTCGTGCCCAAACAACTCGGCCTCCAAGAGAGTTTCCGGAAGCGCTGCACAGCTCACCTTCACCAACGCATGATTTCGGCGAGCGCTATTCGCGTGGATGGCATTGGCAATCAACTCTTTTCCCGTTCCACTTTCCCCAACCACTAAGACCGTCGCGTCGGTTGCGGAGACTAACTTGATTTTCTCCAGCACTTGCCGCATCCGCTCATTTTTCCCCACAATCCCTTGAAAACTAAATTTATTTTCCAATTCATCCCGTAACACCCGATTCTCTTCACGCAGGGCCACCACTGCGCACACCCGTTCCACACTCAACAACAACTCATCCATGGAAAACGGTTTAGTAATGTAGTCGTAGGCTCCACTTTTCATCGCATCCACAGCCGTATCAACAGAACCATGAGCGGTAATGACAATCACTTCTGTGCCAGGCCACAGTTCCTTGCACTGCTTCACGATATGAAGCCCATCCACGCCGGGCAATCGCAAATCGGTAATCACAAGATTAAACCGGGAGGACTCTAACCGTTCCAATCCTTCCAGTCCTGTACTGGCTTCCTGCACGCCATACCCGACAGCTTTCAGCGCATCAACCATGGAGACGCGCATCAGTGGCTCATCATCAATAATTAGAACAGAACCGCGAGTCATGTTCCCACCTTCACCGGTGTGCCCGCACGAGATCGGGCCAATGGGAAGCGAACCGTAAACCGTGTGCCTTTCCCCTCTTCACTGTCGACCAACATCTCACCTCCGTGCTGCTGCACAATTCCCAAACTCACTGACAATCCCAACCCGGTCCCCTCTCCCGTCCCTTTGGTCGTAAAAAAAGGATCAAAAATGTGAGGACGTATCTCTGAAGAGATTCCACAGCCTGTATCCTCAACCTCAATTTCCCATCCTTCTTCCTGTTTTCGAGTGCGCACAGTCACCTGCCCGCCTTCTTTGAGTGACTGAACCGCGTTCAGGATTAAGTTCATCATCACCTGCTCAATCATATGCGCATCGACCATCACCGGAGGAAGCGTCTGATCGTAGTCCTTATTTAAGGTCGCATGTTTTGCCAAAAACACATGCTCGGTCAAGACCAAAACACGGTCTAAAATTGGATGAAGATCTGTTAAGGCTAATTCCGGTTTGCGTTGCTGGGAAAAATCCAAAAGCTGACGCACAATTCGCTGAACCCGTCGAAGTCCATCCTCCATAAAATGTAAATATTCTTGAGAGCGCTCAGGCGTCAAAGTCCCCTTTCGAATATTGTACAGACAATTCAAAATGCCCCCCAAAGGATTATTGATTTCATGGGCAACCCCGGCTGCCAATTTACCGATGGACGCTAACCGTTCAGAATTCTGCACTTGCTGCTCTAGGTGTTTGCGTTCCGTGATATCCCGGGCAATGCCCAAGACGCCGTTATGGACTCCTTCATCATTGAAAAGTGGGGCCACACTCACAAGTACCGATCGCAACTCCCCCAGTCGACTGACCATCTCTACTTCGTAAACTTGCTTCGTCCCAAGATCTAAAGTCTCTTTCAAATAACGTCCTCGAAAGCGTTTGGACAACAATGACAGATACGGCTTACCAATCAAATCCTCTTTGCGATATCCCCACGCCTCGACTTTTCCATTCACGTAGGTAAACCGTAAATCGACGTCCAAGGTATAAATCACATCATTCGCATTCTCCAGCAAACTTTCAATATACAGCTTCGCCTGTTCAATTTCTCGAGTACGCTCATAAACCTTTTCTTCAAGGGCTTCATTGTTTCGTTGAAGCTCGGCTTCAAGCTTTTTATGTTCGGTAATATCCCGGAGCTGGACCATGATTGAGGCTCGCTCGCCCATATCAATCCGAACCAGGTCCATCTCCATGAACTTCATGGTGCCCTGTCTATCATAGACCTCAATCTCTGTTGTTGGGACCTTCGGTTCCGCACCGCTGACTCGTTCCAACAAATTTTGGCTGACGATCTGAAAGGCCGGTGGAACAAGCTTGACGAAGGAATCGCCTTCCAAATCGGAAGGGACATACCCTAAAATATCCCGTTCCCGAGCATTGACATCCAAGATACGCCCTCCAGGATCCACGACAAATATCGAATCCGCAGCCAAATTAAACAACGCCTTATATCCGGCCTCGGAGTCGGACAATTGTTGCGTCCGCTCCGCCACAATCCCTTCCAGTTGGGTGGTATATCGTTCAACTTCACGCTGCAGAGCCTTTCGCTCGGTCATATCCCTCACAAATCCTCTTGAATACACCACTGAATGGGTTCCTGGATCCATCAGAGTCGTCGAATGAATTTCCACATCCATCTCCTCTTGGGATTTTGTCCGGAAGATCGTTTCGATGGAGCGAGCCCCACCCAAGGCCAACCCCTGGACATACGCCTTCACCACTGCCTGTTGTTCAGCTGGAACAATATCCCACAGCGACATCTCAAGCATGTCGGCCAGTGAATACCCAAGTTTCT